>OLMB01000169.1_pt1 | contig 31776 bp, 27 predicted proteins | sample 1604691 | NCBI WGS metagenome assembly OLMB01 (sample SAMEA104055722, study PRJEB20765) | soil metagenome | isolation source: soil
GCCGCACCGTCGTGCTCAAATTGAAAACGTCGGATTTTCACATCCTCACGCGTAGCCACACGCCGCCGCTGCCGCCGCGATCCGCTGATGAGTTCACGTCGATTGCAGTTGGTCTGTGCGAACGCGTCGCATTGGTCGCGACGACGAAATATCGACTGGTCGGCGTGGGTTTGAGCAATTTTTTCGATCCCGACGAAGCCGCGGCGCAAGCTCAGTTGTTTTGAGCAAAAAAAAGCGCGCTGGGTAGCGAGATACCGAGCGCGCGTGCGAGACCACGACATTCAGGGGGTGAATGCAAACGTGGCCAGCGCAGTCTAGAGATGGGGTAGCTCGGTCGGTACTGTCAGATCTGTCAGGTCGCCGATGGCAATCTCAGATCGCATCGAGAAATTGCACGACGCCACTTTCCAGCGAATATTCTGCGCCGACGACGCGTAACCCATCGTTTTGAATCATTTGTTCGAGCATTTCCGATCCGTGTCGAAGCTGATTCGTCGACACGCGGATATTAGCGAGCACTGCAGCTTGCACGAGCGCATCGTGATTGTGACGCAGTTCCGTGGCCATCAACGACTCTACCGATGGCCGCACGCGATCGACGATCGAACGCAGATTGCGCGATTGTTCTTCGGAGCGGCGACTCAACTCCTCGACCGTGGCGAGAATTGCGCCGCAATTGGAATGTCCGAGCACGACGACGAGCCGCGTTGCATAACGCGCAGCCGCAAACTCGACGCTGCCGATTTGCGATGGCGCGACGATGTTCCCCGCGACACGGATCACGAACAAATCACCGAGACCCTGATCGAAAACAATTTCGGCCGGAACGCGTGAATCCGAACAGCCCAGAATTATCGCGAAAGGCTCCTGCGCGAGCGCGACTTGGCGGCGCCGTGTTTCGCCCGCGACGACGTCTCCGTTGCGCGTCTCGGAAACGAATCGCTGATTTCCCGCGCGCAGGCGTTCGAGGGCTTCGTCGGCAGAGATCATGCGGATCCGTCTTCAGGAGGACGGCCGATTTTATCAGTCTTAGGGCGCCGCTTGGGCGCGCCCTCAATCGGCGAACGCGGCGCTTTCCTCGAAGTCGGTGGAGTTCGCCGCGTCGGCGACGAAAACTCCCTGTCCCGCCAGTTCGGCGAACAAGCCGCCGCGGCGTACGAGTTCATCGTAGCGGCCGCGTTCCACGATCTCGCCGCCACGCATGACCAGGATCAATTCCGCGTTGCGCACCGTCGTCAGTCGATGCGCGATGACGAATGTCGTGCGTCCCTTCATCACCGCATTCAAGGCGCGCTGGATGCGTACTTCTGTGGAGTTGTCCAGTGCGCTCGTGGCTTCGTCGAGAATCAAAATCGGCGCGTCTTTAAGCATGGCTCGCGCAATCGCCAAACGTTGGCGCTCGCCGCCGGAAAGGGACCGTCCGCGTTCGGCGACGAGCGTGGCATAACCTTCCGGTTTGACGACGATGAAATCGTGCGCCTCGGCGGCGCGCGCGGCGGCTTCGAGTTTGTCCTGCGATGCGGTGGGATCGCCCACGCGAAGATTGTCGGCGATTGATCGATACAACAATCCTGGATCTTGAAATACGACGGCGATATTGTGCCGCAGTGAATTCAGGCTGACGCTGCGAATGTCGATGCCGTCGACGAGAATGCGTCCGGCGCTCGGATCGTACGTGCGATACAACAATGACAAAGCCGTCGTTTTGCCAGCACCCGTCGGTCCAACTAGCGCAACTGTGCTTCCCGCCGGCACGTCGAAACTCAAATCGCGCAGCGCGGGATGCGAAGCGTCGTATCCGAACGAAACGTTTTCAAAAACGACGCGTCCGCGCACCGGCGGTAATTCGGCCGCGCCATCCGGCTCGTTGAGAATTTCCTTCGTGTCGAGCACTTCGAAAAAGTCGGACAACGAATGCGTCTGGAAAAAAAGGCCGGAAATAAATGTCGCGAATTGTTCCAATCGTCCGATCAGCATCATCGCGAATCCAACAAACGTGACGATACCGCCTACGGAAATTTCGCCTTTGCCATTGAGCTGAGCGCCCAGCGCGAAGATGGCGACGATCGTCAACGTGCTGGCGGCGCGATTGGCGACCGTCAACCAAGCCCATCCGCGCAAGACGGGATATTGCGCCGCCAGCACGCGTCTCATCATGTCGTTGATGGCGGCCACTTCGCCCGCGAGTCGCGTGAAACTTTGCACGACGAGCACGTTGCCGAATACATCACCGGCGCGCTCGCTGATGGCGCTATGCAATTCCTCGACTTCTCCCTGCGCTTTCATCGTGCGACGCATCGCAATCGAATTGAACGTAGCGAAGCTCGTCATCAACGCGATCATCAACAGCGCGAGTTTCCAGTTCATGGCCAGCGCGAGCGGCACCATGACGACGATCGACAATAGCGTCGCCAGATGCTCGCGGAAAAATCCCAGCCACAATGAGAACAAATTATTCGTTCCGCCGTGCATGACGCGCAGCAGGCGGCCCGTGTGATGCGCGCCATGAAACGACAACGGCAGCGCCACGGCATGCGCGAAAAATTGAGAAATTGCGGCGAGCCTTCGCCGGTGCGCCAATCGGTCCGCGTTCAGCGACACCCAAACGTTGGCGAAGATGCCGCCAAAACCGACCGCCGCCCACCAGCCGATGTAGCGCCATGCATCGGCATGTCCTTTCGCTGCGAGCGAATCGACAACGTGGCCAAACAACCACGGCTCAAGGAAAAACACGCCGGCGAGCGCGAGATTCGCGAGCGTCAACGTAATCGCCAGACCCTTCTCGGGAGCCAGCAATCCGAGCACGCGAAAGTAGATGTGCAAAATCGACAAAGCTGCTTCGCCATGTTTGTGATGGCGTTAGCTTAGCAGCGCGACGATGAAGTTTTCGACGCCACGTCGCATGGCGTCACATACCGATTACTTCAATTGATCGTGGAACAGCTTGCGGAACTTGGCCACTTTCGGCGCGATCACCAGCTGACAATATGGCTCGGTGCCATGCATCTTGAAATATTCCTGGTGATAATTTTCCGCTTTGTAGAATTGTGTAAAAGGCACCACTTGCGTGACGACCTTGCCGTTCCATTCGCCGCTCGCCGATGTTTCGACGATGGCTTTTTCGATGGCGGCCTTCTGCTCATTGTTGCGATAGAACGCGACAGAGCGATATTGCTCGCCGATGTCGTTGCCCTGACGATTCAACGTGGTCGGATCGTGGATCGTGAAAAACACTTTCAATACCGTATCGAGACTGATGACGTTCGGATCGAACGTGATCTGCACAGATTCGGCGTGACCGGTGTCGCCTTCGGACACTTGTTCATAACTCGGATTCGCGACGTGACCGCCAGCGAATCCGGAATCGACTTTCGTCACGCCTTTCAGTTCGTCGAACACCGCTTCCATGCACCAGAAGCAACCGCCGGCGAGGGTGATCGTTTCCGTGGCGGGCGTTGGCAATTCAGCTGCTTTCGCCCCGACTGTGGTGGCGAGAATCAAAGCAAACGAAGCGAACAAGTGACGCAACATAAAAATTCCTGAAGTTATCTCGTGCTCGAATAGACGTGTTTCGACTGGTAATCCTTACATCGTGCCGCGAGTCGACCGTTTCAATCGCGATCGACACGCGCCGCGTAACAGCCGGGTGCGGCGAAATGCACGTGAAGAAATTGTGCACGCGAATCGGCGAACCGTTTTTCGATGATGGTTTCGAGATCGTGTCCATCCACGGTATCGGCGCCGACCATCATTCCTGTGTTGTCGAACGCACGCACGGCCAACATCCGCGTTCGCAACATGGGTGGAACTTCATCGATCATCACACACTGTTTTTCGCCGCGCCGGATATAGATCGCGTGTCGCGACCGGTACGGTGACTCGACGGGCAAATGCTCGTAGTTGATGAGCAGAACTTCTTCGCCGACAGCGGCGTCCGTCAAACTAATCCGGCATGGAAATCCCGGATTCGAGTCGGCGACGCTGAATACGGCGCCGGCGTGAGCTAGCTCGGCGTTATTCCGGTTAAACCAATGATCGAAAGGTTCGGCAGGTAGACCCGAAATGCGAAACGTCATCGTCGTTCTCCGATTGCGAGGAGGCGACGATACGTTTCGTTCAGTGCCATCACCATCCGTTTATTGCGCACGTCGAGTGCTTTGGCCACACTGTCGGCCGCCACGGATAAAACGAATTCATGCGTCACTGGAAAAGTCTCGTCGTCTTTCTCGTCATCACGTTCGCCGCTGCGGCGACGGGAACCCTCTCGGCGCCCGACGCATGGTTCAGTGCGCTGAACAAACCGTGGTTCAATCCGCCGACGTGGGTTTTTCCGCCAGTGTGGACAGCGTTGTACGTGTTGATGGCGATTGCCGCGTGGCGCGTCTATCGCGTCCCCGCTTTTAATTCGGCGATCGCGCTCTGGATTGCGCAGCTCGTTTGCAACGCGGCGTGGACGCCGTTGTTTTTCGGATTGCACCGCGTCGATTTGGCGCTCGTGGATATCGCGCTGCTCGTCGTGCTCATCATCGCGACTACGATCACTTTTTTCCGTCGTGATCGCGTCGCCGGCGCGCTGATGATGCCGTATTTGGCGTGGGTTGGATTCGCGACTGCGCTGACGTTCGCGATCTGGAGGCTCAATCCGTGAGCCGAGTCAGATCACTTCGCGACGACCGGTAATTCCAGCGACGTCGCGTTGTCGCCACCGTAGTAAATGCGCTGCGTTGCTTTTTGATAATCGCCGGGCTTCGCGAAAAAGATGTTGTTGACGAACGTCTGCGGATTGCGATCGTAGAGCGGAAACCAGCTCGATTGGATCTGCACCATGACGCGATGTCCCGGCAGAAATACGTGATTCGCACTCGGAAGTTCAAAACGATACTTTTCCACTTTGTCGGCTGGGATTGCGCTCGGATGTTCGAGGCTTTCGCAATAGCGGCCGCGGAAAATATCCATGGCCAACGATAATTCGTAGCCGCCCAGTTCTGGCTGTGACGGCACTTGATCCGGATATACGTCGATGAGTTTTACGACCCAATCGCTGTCCGTGCCGCTGGTCGACGCGAACAAATTTACGGTCGTGGGCCCGGAAATCTGCATGGACGATGTGAGTGGATCGGACGTGTAGGTCAACACATCTTGGCGTCCGTCGACGAAACGCTGATCGAGGAGAAGCCAGCGCTTCCACAAATCGCCGTCTTCAAATCGCACGGGTCGCGGCAAATATGGAACCGGCTTTGCGGGATCGGAAACGTATTCGTCGGATGCGCTACTCGTCGGCGCTTCGAATCCTGCGCGCAAGTTGGGCTGCAGATACAACGTTTTAGGCGCTGATGCGCATCCGCTCGCGCACGACAGCGGCCAGCGGCCGAGCTGGCGCCAGACGTTCGTGCCGGTTTCGTAGGCGAATACGGGCGGCGTCGCGGCGGGCGGGGCATTGTCTTTCAGATGTGCGTCGAGAAACGGTTTCATGACGTCGCGACGGAATTGCATCGCAGTGTCGCCCGTCAATTTCAACGGGCCGATCATGGTGCCGTCGCCGTTCACGCCACTGTGCCGCCACGGACCAAGCGCGAGAAACACTTTATCGTTGTTCGCGTCTTTCGCCTTCATAGCGGCGTAAGTGTGCAGGCCGCCGTACATGTCTTCCTGATCCCACAAACTTGCGACGATCATCGTTGCAACCGTGGGCGTTTTTTTTGCCAGTACAACGTCGAGTGCCTGATTCTGCCAGTACGCGTCGTAGGCCGGATGCTCAGAAAGTTTCTTCCAAAAACCCAGCTGATCGAAACCGTAATGTTGCGCATACGCGCCTGTCGAACCTACGTTGAGAAAGTTCGTGTAATCGTCGTAATTCTCTCGCGCGACATGCTTGCCTTCGCCCTGCTCGGTGGTTTGCGCGTAGATGTAATCGAGATTCGTCTGGCGGAATGCGCCGTTGTGAAACCAGTCGTCGCCTTTCCAGCCATCGACCATCGGACACATCGGAACCGCCGCCATCAATGCGGGATGCGGATTCACCAGCGCCATCAATACCGTAAATCCCTCGTAGGAGGAGCCGACCATGCCGACCTTTCCGTTACTCTCGTGCACGTTTTTCACAAGCCAATCGATGGTGTCGTAGGCGTCCGTCGAATGGTCGACTTTGCTGTTGTTGAGCGGTCCGATCAAAGGCCGCGTCATCACGTAGTCGCCTTCGGACTTATATTTTCCCCGCACGTCCTGAAATACGCGGATATAACCGTCCGTCGAAAACTGCTCGTCGCCTTGCGGTAGGGCGGCAAATAAATACGGGCTGACGTTGCGCTCGGCGCGCTTGTCTGCGTTGTATGGCGTGCGCGTGAGAATGATCGGCGCACGCGTCGCGCTTTTCGGAATCATGATGACGGTGTGCAACTTCACGCCGTCGCGCATGGGAATCATGACCTCGCGTTTTTCGTAGTCGAACGCTTGCGTCGGTACGGTGAACTTCGCCGGAATGTCGGGTGCGAGTGGTGGCGTAGTGTCGGCGTGCAGTGCAGATGATGCTGCGATCAATGCGGCAAAAAACGTGAGTCGATAACGAAACATCGTAGCTTCCTCTATCGGTGTCTGCACCCTGCCAGAAACGTGATGCGATGCAAAGTGAATTCGATAGTGCGCGGCTTGGGCGTAAGTTGTCCGGAAATTGTCCGCCAACACCGCCTTCGAGTGATTGATCATTCATGTGCAGACGACATCCATGACGCTCAAGAGGAGATTGAAATGAATTCGATTCGATTCGTGTTGACGGCAAGTTTGATCGGCGCCGGACTCAGCCTTCATATGATCGCGCAAGCGGCAGGCGCGGGCATTGCTGGCAACTATCACATCCACGGCAAAAATCCGGATGGCAGACCTTACGAAGGTGCGTTGCGCATCGAGCAGCGAGGCGAGGTCTACGCGCTTACCTGGGATTCGGGCGGAACGACGCACGGTGTTGGCGTGTTGCAGGGCGGTCGTCTCGTCGTCGGTTACGGCGATCCGGCTTGCGGTGTCGTCGCGTACAAAAAGCAGTCGGCGGGCGTTTTGGATGGCGTCTGGGCGATGTCGAACAGCACGCAACTCGGTACAGAAATTGCGACGCCCGCCCAGGGAACCGGCGTGCCGGTGTCAGGCGATTATCTCGTCGCGGGTCACAACGTCGACAAGACCGATTACAAAGGTGCGTTGTTTATCAAGAGCGAATCCGACGACGACAAACTGTCGTTGCTGTGGCGCACGGGCCCCGATGCGCGGGGATTCGGTTTTCAGACTGGGAATATCGTCGCTGCGACATTTGGTCCGTCTACGTGCGGAATCGTCGCGTACGCCGTGACGAGCGACGGATCGTTGAACGGACAATGGACAATGCTACACGGCGCGCTAGGAAGCGAAGATGCGAGCAAAGTCGATTGAGGCATCGCCACATTTACGTGGTGGGCTCACGACGCTTCCGATGGTAGAGATAAATCGCTGCGACGATTCCGAAGCCGATCCATGTAACTAACGCTTCCTTAAGTTTTTCCACCGCTTCTTTTGGCGAGCCGCGCTGAACGACGAATTGCCCATCGAACTCAGCGCGCGTTGGTCCTGTTTGGAATAACTCGAGGCGGACGTGCGTGCCGGGCGCCAGAGTTTCGACGCGTTGCCGATCAAGGCCGATGAAACGCTTCAAACCGATTACGGCGAATTGCGCTTCGCAAAAATCGTCCGGACGCGGAAAGGTGTTGTTTTGACAATCGGCATCGATGAATTCGGCGTCTGCAATCAGACGGCAGTTGGATGAGTTCACTATGTTTGGCGCGCAAGCCGGCGCATTCGCGTAAGCGTCGGCTTCTTCCTTTCGGTCGGGATAAAGAATGCCAAACACGATCGGAAAGAAGAGCGACACGACGAGAACGCACTTCGCCAGCAACGGTGCGAATGGAATTCGCGACCATTCCGCGAACTTCGACTTGATCATTCCCGTCTTCGACATACTCTTTCCCCGCTGCCGCGTTACCGTCCACTTTAGAAAACGCCGGGTTGTCGAATCGGACAACTCTCGGACAGTTTCCGGACAAACTATTGTTGATTGCTCTCCGTCGTCATAAAACTAAAAAATATTCGACAGACGAGAATCGCTATGTCTCATGGGAATGATTTGGTGATGTATGCCGCATTGGGCGTCGCAGTCGCGATACCGCTTTTTATGTGGCGTCGAAAGCGCAACGTGCTCAGCGGATTCGACGAGTTCGTAAAGCAACGCCGCATGGTTCCTCGAACGACATCGCCGGTAACCGCTTTCTCGGAACCGAATCCGCCCGAGGGGCTGCATTTTTCGTCCGCTTATGACGGTCAGTTACGCTCGGGAATGCCAATGACGCTGCTGTTGTTGCGTCGCATGGAATCGGTGATTGTCCAAGGCGTGTCGGTGCAGAACGCGACGCTATACGTAGGCGCGTATCTGCCCGCGCAAGCGGATTTCGACGTGAATTTCCTGAAGTCCTGGCAAAATAAAGCGCTGCGCAAGCTTGACCATGTGGCGTACGCCGCGCGCACGGTCGATAGTGGTTTCGTCATCGTGTGGCAAGGCACACCGTCGCGCAAAAATGTCGAAGCGAGATTGGCCGAGCTTGCGAAATCGTTGTCGGCGACTCGCAGTCGCGCAGCCTAGGGTTGCAAACTAGGCTTCGTTCTAGATCGCGCGGCCGAAAGCGGCTGCGCGAGTCGCCTATTTCACACAGTCTCCACGATTGAGACGCCGAACTGCCAAATAGCGCACATGACAGGTGCTAATTGCGCAGACGCGCGTTCGTATCGCCCTGTCTACGATGGTTGCCACAGGGAAACACGATTCGGAGATGAATATGCAACGCGAAGGCTATCCTTATGAACTGCACTGGACACGTCACGCCGACCGCTATTTGGCGTTAGTACACGACGCGCTGGCGAAAAATCCCAACGATCTCGAATTGCAGGAACTGCTGCAAGCGATGGAAGCGACGATCGCGCAGCGCAATGGCGTCGTACATTGAACCAGCGATTTGCCTTTGACGCGTCATGCACGCCGCTAAGTCCATATTCGCGGCGAAGGCCAGGAACGTTGATGACGAAGCGCCGTATTCTCTGTTCGGTCGCATTGTGGTTTGTCGTCGGCGCGGTGCTGTTTGCCTGCGACGGAGGCGCGAAGGATATGCAACTCACCACGAACGCGACCGTCGATTTACAGCGCTATCAAGGCGCGTGGTGCGTCATCGCCAACATTCCGTATTTTGCGGAAAACGGGAAGGTGGCGACGCGCGACGTCTATAAGCTCAACGACGACGGCAATATGGACACGACGTTCATCTATCGCAAATCGTTCGACGCGCCGGAGAAAACATTTGGTTCCGTCGGCCTGGTGCAACCTGACACGAATAACGCGTTCTGGCGCGTGCGATTTCTCGGCCTGTTTCGCGCGGATTATCTTGTTCTCGAAATCGATCCGGATTATTCGTGGGTGCTGGTTGGTCAGCGCGACCGAAAATTAGGCTGGATTTTGGCGCGCGACCCGGCGATGGACGACGCGACTTACGCAAAACTCATCGATAAATTCCGTAGTTTCGGCTACGACACTGCGAAGTTCGCGCGGGTGGCGCAATTCAAAGAACAAGTCGGTAAGCCGGGATTTCAATAAACGCTTCGCGCTTGCGTCGTCGTCTTATTCGATAGCGCAAATCTCGGTTCGGATTTGAAGTCGGATTGCGCCAGCATGTCGTGAACATATGCGCCGACTGCGGGTCCGTGCTTGAACCCGTGCCCCGATCCACCGCCGACCATGAAAATATTGTCCGACTCTGGATGACGATCGAAGATGAAGTCACCGTTCGACGTATTCTCGTACTGGCAAACGCGGCTTTCCGTCAACACGGCATTCTTCAACTTCGGGAATCGCTCGGCGATGTAAGTGCGCGCAGTCGCGAGGCCCTCATCGCTAGGCAATCGCGAACCGAAATCGGGATCGAATGCGGGGCCGTGCTTGTCAACGCTGACTTTGAACCCGCGATTTTCCAAATCAGGAATTCCGTAAACGAGCGCGGGGTGATGAAACCAAGCGGGCATCGCGGGCGGGGCGAACGATCGATCACCCGGTGGCGGTGCGAAGAAGAAAATCTCCTGCCGCGTGGGAAAAATTCGCGAGGCAAGTAATTCGGGAAACAGTTTCGGCAACCAAGGGCCGCACGCGAATACGTAAGCGCCCGCAGAAATCTCTGATCCATCGCGCAGACGAAGATTGTCGAAACGATGCGACGACAACGGCGCGACGTCGGCAATTCGAAAATCCAGCCCGCGGTCAACGCTCTCGCCGACTAATAATTGTATCGATCGCCGCGCCATCAGTGCACCACTTCCCGGTTCCCACAGCGCCCACGCAATGCCGTCCGACGCGATTTGAGGAAACTTCGCGTTGAGATCCTGCGTCGACAATATTTCGTGCAGCACGCCGACGCTTGCGAGTGTCTTTTGCGTTTCAGCGACGTAATGATCTTCGCTGCCTGTCAGCCACAACATTCCCGTCTCGTGGAAAATCGTTTGGCCGCAGCGCGCATCGAATGCTTTCCACGCATCGAGCGAGCGCATCGACCATCGCGTATACAACTCGTCCGCGCCATATCCCATGCGGATAACGCGTGATTCGCCACCCGAACTGGCGCGGCTGTGCGCCGCTCCGAATGCGTCAATCAACGCAACAGAATGACCTGCGTCGAGCAACGCGCGCGCCGACCAAGCGCCGAAACAGCCAGCGCCAATCACGGCGAAATCAAATGTTCTTTTCGTCATGACGCGATTGTCGCCGGTCTTCGCGTCGCAATCGAGTACGGCAATCGGACGTGATCGCGTCTAACGCGATAGACTCCGCCCGACGTAGCCAGCGGATCCGTCATGGATATCGAAAAGATCAAGGTGCGCATTACAGAAAGCGACAAGACCATGGATGTAGTGGTCCTCAGCAAGAATGCGCATCGCATCCAGGTGGTTCTCGGCGAGGGCGTACACAGTGTGAAATGCGAATTGTCGCCGACGCCTAACAAGACCGCGTTTTCGGGAAAAGCACTTGGCCGCGAGATCGTTTACGAGCGCAGCCCCGATGACGTTCAGGCTGATCTGGATCGCGTCAATCCGGCGTTGAAAAAATCACGGCCGCGCTAATTTCCGGCGCGTTTTCGCTTTGCGGGTTTACGCGCAACAGACTTGCTTGGTGCGGGTTTCTTCGCCGACTTTTTCGTCAAACGCCCGACCGCTTTCTTCCCTGGCTTGCTTGGCTGCAAACGATGCAGGCCGAAACGGTAGCCGAGCGCATTCATAACACGATGGATCGTCGCGAACTCTGGATTTCCGTTTGCGTTGAGCGCTTTGTAAAGGCCGGCCCGCGTGCTTTTGCTGTTTTGCGCAATCGCTTTCATGCCTCGCGAACGCGCGACCGTGCCGAGCGCTTCCTGGAAGAATTCGGGATCGTTTTCTTCCAAGGCGACGTCCAGATAGATTTCAATATCTTCCGGCGTCTTCAAGTAATCAGCCATGTCGAACTTATAAAGTTTCATCGCCATAGTTACTTTTTCTCAAACGTTGTTAGCTAGGATGATGGCGCGATTGATATCGGACTGCTGAGTCCGCTTGTCGCCGCACAACAGTAAAATGACTATCTCTGCGCCGCGTCGCGTAAAGTAAACCCTATAGCCCGGACCATAATGGATTCGTGATTCGATCACGCTGCCACCGACCGGCTTGAAGTCGCCGAAATTACCGAAACGCATGCGTTGAATTACTACGCCGATTTTCGATAACGCGCGCATATCGGCGATATTTTGAAACGCGCGCTCGAACGACACCGTCCGCACTACATCCATGTGCAATGTATCCTGTGGTTGACACTACGTCAACTATGGTTGACGCATCTCCCTAACCCGAAATCACACCGTGAGTGGGTTCGGTTTCTCCACATCGATCTTCCACGTTTTGATCGCCCGCGAAACGTCCTTCGCGCTCATCTTGCCTTCCGCCGCTAATGCAGCGATTGCCGCTTGAGCGATGTAGTAGCGATCGACTTCGAAAAAGCACCGCAGATTTTCACGCGTGTCGCTGCGTCCGAAACCGTCCGTGCCGAGGACGGTATACTTTTTACCCTCGGGAATGAATGCGCGGATCTGATCGCCGTATTCGCGCACGTAGTCGGTTGCCACGATCACCGGGCCCGGACGATCGGCCAGGCATCGAGTGACGTGAGGAACACGCGGCTTTTCTTCCGGATGCAGACGATTCCAGCGCTCACAATCGAAGCCGTCTTTGCGCAGTTCGCTGAAGCTCGGGCAACTGAAGATATCGCAGACGACGCCGAATTCGTTCTCCAGCATTTCCGCCGCGGAAATGGCTTCGCGCAGGATCGTGCCCGATCCCAGCAGTTGCACGCGCGGAATCTTACCGTTCTTAGTATTCTTCGCAGGTGCCGTTTTTTCGCCGCCATTCTTTACGGTTTCCCTGGCGGGCGACTTCGTTTCCTTCGGCGGCGGTCCATCCGTCTCAGGCACGTTTCCTTTGCCTTGCTTGTCGGATGCGGCCACCGCTGTCGGCGAACCGGCCGGCATCGGATCGTCGCCATCGCGGAACAGATACATGCCTTTGATGATGTCGGCTTCCACGCCCTTCGGCATTTCCGGGTGCGTGTAGTTTTCGTTCATCACGGTGACGTAGTAATAGCAATCCTCTTGCTCCTGCATCATGCGACGAACGCCGTCCTGCATGACGACGGCCACTTCGTAAGCGAACGTCGGATCGTATGCGCGGCAATTCGGAATCGCGCCCGCGAGCAAATGCGAATGTCCGTCTTCGTGCTGCAGACCTTCGCCGTTCAGCGTCGTGCGTCCCGCTGTTCCACCGACGAGAAATCCGCGTGCGCGCATGTCGCCCGCGGCCCATGCAAGATCGCCGATGCGCTGGAAACCGAACATCGAGTAATAAATGTAAAACGGCAACATCGGCACGTTGCTGATCGAATAGCTCGTCGCCGCCGCCATCCACGCGCAAACGGCGCCCGGCTCGCTAATGCCTTCCTGCAGTACCTGGCCTTTCTGGTCTTCGCGGTAATACATCAGTTGATCGGCATCCTGCGGGCGATATTTCTGTCCTTCCGGCGCATAAATGCCGATCTGACGGAACATGCCTTCCATGCCGAACGTACGCGCTTCGTCGGCGACGATCGGCACGATGCGCTGACCGAGCTGCTTATCGCGCAATAGAAGATTGATGCCGCGCACGAAGGCCATCGTCGTGGAAATTTCGCGATCGCCTGTGCTTTTCGTCACCTGCTCGAATGTCACCAACTCGGGCGCAGTAAAACTTTCGCTCTTGCGACGACGTTGCGGCAAAAATCCGCCGAGCGACTGACGCCGCTCGAGCATGTATTTCACTTCCGGCGAATCCTTTCCCGGGTTGTAATACGGCACGTCGCCGAGTTTGTCGTCGGGCACGGGAATGCGGAAACGATCGCGGAATTCGCGCACCGCATCGTCGTCCAATTTTTTCTGTTGATGCGTCGGATTCTGCGATTCGCCCGAACGACCCATGCCGTAACCTTTGACGGTCTTGGCGAGAATCACCGTCGGCATCCCTTCCGTTTTTACGGCCGCATCATAGGCTGCGTATACTTTGTGTGGATCGTGTCCGCCGCGATTCAGACGCCAAATATCGTCGTCCGAAAGATTGCGCACCATCTCCAGCGTCTCCGGATATTTTCCGAAGAAGTGCTCGCGCGTGTATGCGCCGCCGAATGCTTTGCACGCCTGATATTCACCGTCGACGGTCTCCATCATCAGTTGACGCAACTTGCCGTCTTTGTCGCGCGCGAGCAGCGGATCCCAATAACTTCCCCACACCACTTTGATGACGTTCCAGTCCGCACCGCGGAACACGCCTTCCAGTTCCTGAATGATTTTTCCGTTACCGCGAACAGGACCGTCGAGACGCTGCAGATTGCAGTTGACGACAAAAATGAGATTGTCGAGTTTCTCGCGACCGGCCAGCGAAATCGCGCCGAGCGATTCGGGTTCGTCCGATTCACCGTCGCCGATGAAGCACCACACTTTGCGATCGGATTTCGGAATCAATCCGCGATGCTCGAGGTACTTCATGAAGTGCGCTTGATAGATCGCCTGAAGCGGTCCAAGGCCCATCGACACCGTCGGCACCTGCCAATAATCCGGCATCAGCCATGGATGCGGATACGACGACAAGCCGCGTCCTTTGCCTTCGACTTCCATGCGGAACAAATCGAGCTGATCCGCGCCGATGCGACCTTCGAGGAACGAACGCGCGTAAACGCCAGGACTTGAATGGCCCTGATGGAAAATCAGATCGCCCGGATGATTTTCGCTCGGCGCGCGCCAGAAATGATTGAAGCCGACGTCGTACAACGTCGCACTCGACGCGAAACTCGCGATATGCCCGCCAAGTTCACCCGGCTTGCGGTTCGCCCGCACCACCATCGCCATCGCATTCCACCGAATGAGACAGCGGATGCGCCATTCCATGTTCGGATCGCCGGGCATCTTCGCTTCGAGATTGGTCGGAATCGTGTTGACGTATTCCGTCGTCGGCGAAAACGGCAGATAGCCGCCGGATCGGCGCGTCGCATCGACCATGCGCTCCAGCAGATAGTGCGCGCGCTGCGGACCGTCGGCGTTGATGACGGCATCGAGCGCATCGGACCACTCGCGCGTTTCGCCGGGGTCGATGTCTTGATTGAGGACGTCCTGCATGATGTTCATCTGGGATCTCCGAATCCGGCGGCGCAAGGCCAGCTCAGGGCCGCGCGAGTGCGCGAACCGATGAAGGGAAGTCTACTCGAATGCCGTTAAGTAGGCATGACGCAACTGCACCATTCGGCGCGGATTGGAGAGGATGTTATGCTGGTCTTGGATCGAATTCTGGGGAGTTTTCGAGTGAAAGCGTCGCAGCAATCATTGGGGTCTTTCACGTGCCGACTGTTGGCGATTCTTCTCGCATTCGCCGGCGCAGCGGCGAATGCGGATGAAGTCGTTTACGACGATTCGCTCGAGAACGGTTTTTCGACGGGTTACTCGTATGGTGCTACCGTGACTCTCGGTAACACCGCGCATGCACACACCGGCGCGAATTCGATTTCGTTTTCCGCAATCAATTACGGCGCACTGGCGTTCACCAACACGGCGACGTTCACGACCGCCACGACTCCCGTGTTTCACTTCTGGATTTACGGCGACGCACCGGGCGGTCAATCGCTGCACGTGCAGGTCTACATCGACAAGGATGAAATGGATGGCCCGGACGCCGATGCGGCACTCGACGGCTACATCGCCGGCGGCGCCGTCGGGAGCGGTGTATGGCGCGAAGTTACCGTCGACTTGACGCAGCCGCCGCTGTCGTTCAGCGGCTCGTTTAATCGCATCGACATTCAATCCGAATCGACGACCGCGCAGCCGACGGTCTATGTTGACGACGTATCGTTACAATCGAGCGTCGTCGACGAAATTTTCGCGAACGGTTTTGAAGGCGGCACTATTACGCCGCCGCCGTCAAATGGATTGGTCGACGACCCGGACATCACCTACCAGACCATCACGAGTGATCGCTTCACGTGGTACGACTCGGCCGGCAAGCAACGTGTCGGCGTGCTTGCGCATAACGACGCGCAGTCGTTCGCAGGCAGTCACGGCGGCGAGTTGCGCGAGTTCATCTATCAAGTCGGCGCGACGCCGCGCACCGTGATCGCACCAGCGCGTGACGACGGCGGTTTCGGCTACATCGTCTCGCACCCGGGCAATGACTGCGCAGGCGCTGGCGATACATCGACGCTTGGCCACGAAATCGCAGGTTCCTGGACCCGGGTTTTCGTGGGACGCCATCACGCCATCTTCCGGTTCCAACAAAACTATCCGCGTTATTGCACTGCCGATGGGACACCCGCCGAACACGATATTCCCGTCACCATCGATTGGACATTCAGCACGGGTCGCGACAACCCATTGTGGTCGGTGTCGTACGATATGTTCGCGATCGGCGCCGACGTTCTCGACGACGACTCGCGCGCGCCGTACGGCACCATGAATATCGACGGTAGCTCTGGTACGTACATGGATAACGACGTTGCCGGAATCCGTTGGGGCGACCGATACCAGTTCGTCACGACCAACGCGCCGGCGACCCTGAGCAGCTCGTGGACGTGGACTACGGCGAATACGATTCCGTTCACTGAATTGTGGACGTCGAATGTGGATGCCACGATGGGTCTGGTGCAATCGCAAACCATGACTCGACAGGATGCTGGCGGCGGACGTCAGCCCTTCGGAGCCGGCACTTACGACGTCAGCGCCTACTGGAACAAGACCAGTGCCGCGGGCCAGGCCTGTCCGGATGGCAATGACGACGGTGGCCAAACCGGAGAGGCTCATAGCCTACCGTGCGTCCAGTACTTTCCATACCAGATGAATGGCTTTTCATATGGTCCGGACATCACTGATTCCACCAACGACGCAAAGATGACGTGGGGTACGCAGTACGGCTTCCTGGGTCAGAGCGCATACGATCTGCACGACAGCACGCTGCCGGCTGGAAGCACGGCGCCGGGTTATCCTCGCAAGAGCTACTCCGTATTCGTCGTGCTTGGAACGCACAGCACCAGCCCTGTCGATGCCGAAATCGCGCGCTCCACCGCGCTGGCCAACACATCGTTATCCGCCTCCGTCGGCAGTGTCGCAACCAGCGGGCCCGCCGGCGTCAACCGAACTGACACCGTTACTTATTCACCGGTCGGCTACGATCCTGTCTACAGCGCACTCGTCTTCAACGCATCGAGCAACGCCGTCACCGGCACAATCAGCGTCAGTTCCGGCACGCTGAAAAATCCGATGATCATCATCCGCGGCTACACGTCGGGTAGTTATCCGAAGGTGACATTCGGCGGCACGTTGTTGACGATGGATGCCGACTATTTCCCATCGCTGCGCAGCGACAAGAGCGAACTTTGGATCACGCTCAACAAGAACGTCAGCGGCGCGAGCAACGCGTTCCAGATCAGTCAGTAACGAGTGCGGCTGATCAGAAGCAGACGGATCAGTTTTTCTGATCCGCCTGCTGTCGAATTTGCGCTTCGACACACGCCAGTGCACTGATGTTCACGACGCGCCGTACGGTCGATGCCGGCGTCAGCACATGCGCGGGTTTCGACACGCCCATCAGAATCGGTCCGATGGCGATGCCGTCGGTGAATTGGCGCACCATGTTGTACGCGATGTTCGCCGCATCCAGATTGGGAAACACGAACACGTTCGCATGGCCTTTCAATAGCGAACCCGGGAAAATTCGCTCGCGGATTTCCTCGTTGAGCGCCGTGTCTGCCTGCATTTCGCCGTCGATTTCGAGTTGCGGATCTTTCTGGCGCACGATCTCGAGCACGCGTCGCATTTTCTGCGAACTGTCGTCGTTGTGGCTGCCGAAATTCGAATGCGACAGCAGCGCCACTTTCGGCGTGATCCCAAACAGTTTCAGTCGCAACACGGCCTGACAGGTCGCCTCGGCAATCTGCTCGGCCGTCGGTTCGTATTGAACATGCGTGTCGACGAAGAACCACGTACCGCGATCGTTTTGCACCGCTGTCATCGCCGATGGCGCGTTGACGCCGGCGTCGAGCGGCAACACATCCAGTACATGCCGCAACTGACGCTGATAACGACCGACGATGCCGCAAATCATCGCGTCGGCTTCACCGCGCGCGACCATCAGCGCGGCGATCAGCGTGGGTCGCGACCGCACCAGCGATTTCGCCAGCGACGGCGTAATGCCGCGACGCTCGGCGAGCTGCAAATACAGATTCCAGTAGTCGTGATAACGCGGATCGTCGTCGACGTTGCACATCTCGAAATGCTCGCCGGGTCGAATGCGTAAACCGAGACGATCGATGCGGCGTTCGATGATCGCCGGCCGTCCGATCAGAATCGGCCACGCCAGTTTGTCATCGGCGAGATGCTGCACCGCTCGCAAAATCGTGTCTTCTTCGCCTTCAGCGTAGACGACGCGTTTCAAGTCGGCCTTGGCGCGATCGAAAATCGGTTTCATCACCAGGCCAGTGCGGAAGACGAACTGGCTCAGCTTTTCCGTATAGGCTTGCAAATCCTCAATCGGGCGCGTCGCTACACCCGACTTCATCGCCGCTTTGGCGACAGCCGGCGCGAGCGACACGAGAAGTCGTGGATCGAACGGCTGCGGAATCAAATATTCCGCGCCGAACGACAACTGCTGATCGCCATAAGCGCGCGCGGCCACATCGGACAACTCGCGACGCGCGAGTCCGGCGATCGCGTGCACACAGGCCACTTTCATATCTTCGTTGATCGTCGTCGCGCCGACATCGAGTGCGCCGCGGAAAATATAGGGAAAACACAGCGCGTTGTTGACCTGATTCGGATAATCCGAGCGGCCGGTCGCGATGATCGCGTCCGGCCGAACTTCCTTCACCAGTTCCGGCAAAATCTCCGGTGTGGGATTGGCGAGCGCGAGGATGATCGGATTCGGCGCCATGGTTTTCACCATGTCCTGCGAGACCACACCGCCGGCGGAAAGCCCGAGAAAAATATCCGCGCCGGAAATGATTTCCGCCAACGTGCGCGCCGTCGTGTCGCGCGCATATCGCGCTTTCGCCGCGTCCACGTCTTGCGTGCGGCCCTTGTAGATGACGCCGAGTCGATCGGCGACCCAGATATTGTCGAGTTTCATGCCGAGCGCGACGAGCATATCCATGCACGCGATGCCCGCGGCGCCTGCGCCGGTCGAGGCCAACTTCACGTCCTCGATCTTCTTGCCGACGACGGTCAACGCATTGATCACCGCCGAACCGACGATGATGGCGGTGCCGTGCTGATCGTCGTGGAAAACGGGAATTTTCACGCGCTGGCGGAGTTTTCGTTCGACCTCGAAACACTCGGGCGCCTTGATGTCTTCGAGATTGATGCCGCCGAATGTCGGTTCCAGCGACGCGATGATGTCGACGAGCTTGTCCGGATCGTGTTCGTTGATTTCGATATCGAACACGTCGATGCCCGCAAATTTCTGGAACAGCACACCCTTGCCTTCCATGACGGGCTTTGCCGCCAGCGGACCGATGTTGCCGAGCCCGAGCACGGCCGTGCCGTTCGTGATCACGGCGACCAGATTGCCGCGCGCCGTGAGCGTGGAAACCTCATTCGGATCCTCGACGATCGCATCGCACGCCGCCGCCACGCCGGGCGAGTAGGCCAGCGATAAATCGCGCTGCGTGTCCAAGGGTTTCGTCGGTGCGATTTTTATCTTCCCAGCCGGCGTGCGACGGTGATAGTCGAGTGCGGCTTTCTTGAGATCGTCGGCCTTGGACATGTGCATGCGCTCGCGCACCGCGTTGCGCGGTGTAGGCCGAAAAGCTTAGCACAGCGAACTTACTTGGCTGACGCTTCGCCACCTTGAGTGAACAGGCGGACGTCCTATTGCTGTCTGACTACTGTCCGAGACGAACGACGTACGCTTCGTCTAACCTGCGCGCGACATGGAAGGAGTCATCGAAATGGATTTCCTTATTCGATCGTTACAGCCGGCTGCGGCTGTAACGACTCATGACGTCGGCGGCTAAGTGCGCGGCGGCGCGTTGAGAAAATCCAACGCGACTTGCAACATCGATTCGGTTCCTATTTTCAGCGCGCCTTCGTCGAGGAAAAACTTCGGTGAGTGATTCGTCGGTGCGGTCGTGGCATCGACGCCCATTGGGGTGGCGCCGACGAAAAAATACACGCTCGGTACCGAAATAGACATCGCCAGCTGCGGGAAATCTTCCGAGGCCATCCAGCGATCCGCTTCGATGACGTGATCTTTGCCGATTGCTTTCTCGATGCTCGCGCGTACGCGGCTTGTCATCGCCGGATCGTTATAGTTCACAGGGTTGCTCTGTCCGGGCACGGGTATTTGTGTATCTACGGTCGCATTGTTGGCAGCGGCAACGTGTTCGGCAATATTCTTCAGGCTTGCCAATGCCTGCTTCCGCATGCCTTCGTCGAACGCTCGCACGGTACCTTGCAGCTCCGCGGATTCCGGCACGATATTGAAACGCTGACCGCCGTTGAAGATCCCGAACGTCACAACCGCGGGATCTTTGTTGAGATCCAACTGCCGGCTGACGATCGTTTGCGACGACGTCACGATTTCCGCTGCCGTGACGATCGGGTCGATGCCTTTCCACGGCGTCGCGCCGTGACTTTGCCGTCCGTGCACGACCACGCGAAACGTATCGGAACTCGCCATCGCTCCGCCCGCGCGAACACCGACCGTGCCGACGTTGAGCGCACTGACCACATGCATGCCGAACACGGCGTCGGGTCTGAAATCACGAAAGATTCCGTCCTTCACCATCAACGGCGCGCCGCCTTCCTCGCCGGGCGGCGGACCTTCTTCGGCCGGCTGGAAAATAAGCATGACTTCACCGGGCAACTGCGCTTTCATCTTCGACAGAATTTCCGCGAGTCCGAGCTGCATCGCCGTGTGCGCATCGTGACCGCAGGCGTGCATCACGCCGACGGTCTTGCCCAAATATTCAGACTTCGCTTTCGACGCGAACGGAAGATCGACCTCTTCCGTGACCGGCAACGCATCCATATCGGCGCGGATAGCCAACTTCGGTCCCGGCCTGCCGCCTTTGATAATGCCGATCACGCCCGTATGCGCAATGCCGGTGTGGACTTCGTAACCCAATTTCTTCAACTCGTCCGCGACAAACTTCGACGTGCGCGTTTCGCGATTGCTCAATTCCGGATGCTCGTGCAAATCGCGACGCCAAGCGGTGATTTGCTGCAACTCCGCGGCGACGCGCTGGTTGTCGGTATCGTCCGCCAGAGCGACATTGGGCGCGATGCCTGAAACGACAATCGCCAGCGCAAGTTTATACATTGCATGATTTGTCACATTTATACTCCTAGAACGAGATCTTCCGCTTCGACGCGATCGAGCCTGATCTTATTGGCGAACAACGAGAACGCAAGCACACCCGCCATGCCGCTGGCCTGCTGCACCCACGGCGGCAGATAAATCGGTCCGGCGATATAGCCGCTGTCGAAATACGGCTCGAGGGCGATGACGTCGTGCAGGGTCATTTTTCCGGCGAACAACAACCGGCACAATTTCAATTTCTGATTCTTCAATGCCCAGCGAAAAAACGTATGGACGGATAAAAGTCCATGCAAATACACCGTGTCTTTCGTGAATGCGCAGCCGCCGGTGAGCGGAGCGCCACGAAACACGCGCATTGCCGACGTGAAACTATCGGCGTCGGTTTGACCGGCGCTCAGGAAGAATTTGAACACCTCGATGAAATCAGCCCCTGATAACGCTTTGTCGATCGCGATAATTCGCAAACTGATGCGCTTCATGCGTCCGATGTCGATCGAACCCGACATCAATTCCGCGAACGTCGCCAATCCTTCCTGCGTCGCGGTAATGCGCGGCGAATTCAGCGCGAGCGATCCCAGATTCGGCTGCGCCCGCCCGTTGAGTGCCGTCAGCGAATGCACGAACGCTTCGTGTTCGAGCAATTGGTGTTTGTCGTATTCCGAGAAACAGGTCGCCGAACGCAAGCGGATACGTGTCGGTCCGGCGGCCGCTTTCGCGATGAGATTCGGATCGATCGTGACGACGACTTTGTGTTGATTGAAAAATGCGCTGACGCGTTGTTGCAATTCGTCGCGCAACAATTCGGCGGGAATGCAGTAATCCGCTTCGCCTCCGATGATCTCTTTGTCCAGTTCGTCGGCCAGTTCGATGAAATGCTTCGCCGCATCGATATTGCTGACGCTGCCGCCGGGCAATCGATCGCCCGGGCGACCGAATAGCGTGATCGAATGTTCGGTGATGGCCGGCGTTCCCACAGCATCGAGCAATTCCGTCGCGATTCGCCACGATTGCGCCGTGCGCTGGATGTAGTCCCCTACCGGATGCGTACTATCCGCTTCGAGAACGATGCGCTCGAGTTCTTCGCGGTTCTGCGAGAAATCGCAGCGTACGTAGTCAACCTCGGGAAGCTGTGCGCGCCCCGCACGCCAATTGTCCAGAAATATACTTTGCACACTCATCGGCCAGCTGACCGATGCGAGAAGTTTTATGCCTTTCACCGCGGCGACCAAGCGCCGATCCAGATCGGCGAAACGAGCCAGCGTGTCTTGCGCGTCGGCCATGCGGCCTCCCAAACTTCAGCGGTCACACTATAACGCGATTGAACGCGAAGTCAGCCGTCGAAAAGCGACAGTCCCAACGCGCTGCGCAAGGGGTCGAGTAGCGCGCCGTATTTCGCCGTGCGCGCCGTGTTCTTTCGCATAGGCTCGCGCACCTGGCTCGCGCTCGCCGTTCGCACACTGCGTTTAGCTTCGTAAAATCGCAGACACGCTTCATCGAATTCGAGTCCGCAAAACGCCAACAACTCCCGTACTTGCGATTCGGTATCGGAAATAAGGTCTTCGTAAATCTGAGTGTGGATGCGCGATGGATAGATCGATCGCCATTGCTCCATCGCGCAATCGTTATCGCGTGCATACGCGGCAATCGATTCGAAGTCGTAGCTGAATTCCTGCGCGCCGCCGTTAAACGCATGACAAAAACACGACCATGCCGTTTCCAGAATGTCGCGGCGGCATTCGACGACACGCGCGCCCGGCAACATCGCAAGTGCAGCGCCCGCCCACAGCCAGTTCACCGGCATCTTGTCCGTCGCGAACGGTCGCCCGCTTCTCCATTTCATGCTGCGCGAAAGATAATCTTCGCCAAGCCTTTGCCAATCATCCTCAGTCGCCAATGGCGCCCAGCGCGCCAGCGGTAATTTGCGACGATTGCCTTCGGTAGCGATCACGTCGAACAAATCCATACGCTCGTCACCGGCGTCTACCAACGGATGCGCAGCGAGAATTTGCTCAGTCAACGTCGAACCCGACCGTGGGAGGCTGACGATGAAAATCATACCCTCGCCCTGTCGGCTCGGCGTACGATCGACGGATTTATCAAACGCTTTAAGGATCGAACCGACTTGCGTGCTGAAGGCGTTCGCATTCCACGGTATTTGCGTTCGAGCGACCGCGTTCCCGCGAGCAAATGCCGAATAAGCTTCGGCGAATCGCGCGCGCTCCTCGAAGACTTTGCCCAGCGTGAATGCCACGCGCACGCGAGCCTCGACGGAGAGCGCAGGGTTCCTGTCGATACGTTCGAGCTCGGCTATTTCATCGTCGGTAAACCGCGACCGGTTCAAGGCCGCCATGGCCGACCACACATGGATATCGTTCGGATCGCGCGCGAGCAATCGGCGATACTCGGCGATCGCATCGTCAGTGCGCCCTAATTGACGCAACACTTCCGCTTTCGTCGCGCGCGCACCGCGATGGTTGGGATCGATCGCAATCGCGCGAGCGAGCACGGTCAAGCTTTCCGCCGCGGAGAATTTGCTCAATGCGCGACCGAGATTGTACAAATGCGTCACGGACACCGGTGCCGCTGCACTCGCCCGACGAAATGCCGCAATCGATTCATCGCGTTGTCCATTCACTTCCAGCACGATCGCGCGTGTGCTCAGCAAATTCGGATCGCCGGGCCGCAGTGCTATAGCACGATCGATGTGCGCCAACGCATCCGGTGACGGGCCGTGCGCACTGAGTGCCACCGCAATTTGACGCAAGGTGTCAGGGTGATTCGGCGCCAACTGCACGGCAGTTTTTGCGGATTGCAGGGCTGCGTTCAGATCGTTTTGACGCAACGCTTTCTCGCTCGCATCCAAATGCGCGCGAACTGCACCCGACAGTGAGCCTGATTGCGCGTTCACGACGGATTGAACGGCAGCATTCCCAGTGCCGCTCGCAGTGGATCGAGCAACGCGCCGTATTTGGCCGCGCGTGCTGTGTCTTTACGCAATGGTTCACGGACTTGCGATGCGCTCGGCGTGCTGACGCGTCGTTCGGTCTGATGAAAATTCAGGCACGCTTCTTCGAAAGGCAAATTGCAGAATTGGAGCAACTCGCGGATCTGTGTTTCGGGATCGGCGATCAAATTTTCGTAGATCTGTTCGCGAATACGGCCCGGATATGCTTTCTTCCAATGCGCGATTGCGCGATCGAATTCGTGCCAATGCCGTGCAAGACTAGTGAAGTCGTGCGCGAACGGATGTTGCGTGACCATATAACGATAGCAACCGAGGCAAGTCTCCAGAGGATCGCGCCGTGCGACGACAATTTTCGCGTTCGGCAACATCGCCAAGATCGCGCCGACGTACTGAAAATTGCTCGGTGCTTTATCGGTCGATTTCGGCCGCACCGAACGCCAGCGGGCAGTGCGTTTGAGATATTCCTGACCTAATCTCTGCCACTGTTGCGGCGTGTGCGTCGCGCCCCATTGCAGAAAACTTTGTCGCACGCGATCCGATTCATCCATGATGACTTGCGTCAGATCTGGCAACTCCGTGCCGCCTTCGACCAGCGAATGCGACGCGAGTATCTGCTCGGTGAGTGTCGAGCCCGAGCGCGGCAGACTCACGATGAAAATGACTTCGTCACCCTGCGCGACGGTCGATTCCGCGCCGCCGCCTGGAAATGCTTTGAGTATCGCGCTCAGATTGTTGCTGAAATGTTCGGCGTCGTATTTTTCGGTTTTGCGCATCACCGCATGCGCGATCTGCATTTGCTCGAATGCGCGCGCGTAATCGTGGCCATGCTCGTGAGCGATCGCGAGGGCGAACCGAGTCATTGCCTGATCGTAATCGCTTATGCCCGCGACGCTCACACGACGTTGCATCTCCGCGATATTCGCAGCGCCGAGCGGCATCGGCTTGAGCATCGCGAGTCCCCACCATGCCGAACTCGAGCCCGGCATGTTTTCGTCGACGATGATGCGATATTCCGTTTCGGCTTCAGCGACTCGACCATCGGAACGCAAAATATTCGCGAGCATCGTGCGCGCGGCGCCGTGGCGCGGTTCGACTTCAACTGCGCGCCGTAATGCGGCAACGGCCTCTTCGGAATGTCCGTCCTGCATCAGGCGCCGGCCTAGATTGAACCAACACGATGGATATTCCGGTCCGACGTCACAGGCTTTTCTGAAGGCTTTGCGCGCGCGATCGTAATCCTTGATTTCTTCGAGCGCGGAGCCGAGATGGCTCCAGATCCACGCATCATTCGGGCGCAGCGCTTGCGCCTGCAATAACGTATCGACGCCCGCTTCGAAGCGTCCCCGCAAGCATTGAATGCGGCCGAACAGCAAAAGAATTTCCGGATGCTTCGGAGCCAGCGCCAACGCGGCGATGGCATCGCGTTCGGCATCGTCGATGCGGCGTTGTTTCAGCGCTTCACTGATGAGCGTCGCCCGGCGCGCCAAATTCGGCGATAGTCCGGCGAGACGCTGTTGTTGCGAAAGAACCAAGTCCGTCTCCGCTGAATCTCAAGACGCCGATTTTAACGCGTCGCGCAACGGATCGAGCAGCGCGCCGTACTTCGGCACGCGTGCCGTGTCACGCATCAACGGTTCGCGCACTTGGCTGGCGCTTGCGGTGCGCACGCTGCGGTTCGTGTCGAAGTAGCGCTCGCACGCGGCGTCGTACGGCAATCCGCAAAAATCGAGCAGCTCGCGAATTTGAGGTTCGGGACTTGCGACTAGTGCTTCATAACGTTGACGCCGGAAGCGCGCGCCGAAAAGTTTGCTCCAATGATCTGTCGTTCGCGCATAGTCGCAATAAAAAGCGGCGAGATCGGCGATGTCGTAAGTGAACGCTTGTGTACCTTCGTTGAACAACGTCCGATAGCACGAAAAACAGGTTTCGACCGCATCGCGGCGACAATCGACAACGCGCGCGCCGGGCAGCATGGCCATGGCTGCGCCGATGTGCATCCAATTGTCCGGCAATTTGTCGGTGAACAAACTTCCGCGCAGGCTCCAGCGTTTTGTTCGATGTAAATAGTCGCGGCCCATCCGTTGCCAGTCGGCGACAGTAGCTGTCGTCGCCCAATGCGGAAATGCAACATCTCGCCGCCGCGATTCTTCCTGCAGAACAGCGGGCAATTCCATCAACTCGCCCGCGCCATCGACTTGAGGATGTGACGCGAGAATTTGTTCGGTGAGGCTCGATCCCGAGCGCGGCATGCCGACAATGAAAACCACGTTGCTGCCTTGATCGTCATTCGCGCCTTGAGGCATTACTTCAAACGCGCTCAACACGGCATCGATGTGATGACTGAAGTTCGTGGCGCTCCAAGGACGGATCGCATGCGTCAGCGCGTTTGCTTCGTTCAATACGGATATCGATTCCGCGTAGCGAGCATGATCGTCCAGTGCGCGCGCCAGCGAAAATCCAATCGAGATTCGATCATCGATCGCGTTCTCGTTTCTCTGCCACATCGTTTCCAACGCGGCTACGTCGTCGATCGAGAAGATTCGCGTATTCAAGTTCGACAACCCGAGCCATGCCTGTCCGTCGCCCGGATTGTTGGCGATCAAACCGCGATAAATCTTCGCCGATTGATCGGTCCGGCCAAGCACGCGCAACGCGTACGCGAGGCGCAACGCGGCGGAATCCAGCGCGCCGCGCGCGACCGCACGTTCGAGTACCGGCACGGCTTCATCGAACCGACCATGATCGGAAAGCGTCTTGCCGAAATTCGACCAGAGTTGCGCGGATTGTGGCGCCAATTCGCACGCGCGTCGAAACGCGACGATAGCGGCATCGCGATCGCCGCAAGCATCGAGCGCCGTACCCAAACCGTTTTGCATGAGCGCATCCGCTGGCTTCTGCGCCACCGCACGCCGCATAACCTGTAACGCGTCGTCGTTGCGTTCCTGCAATCGCAACGCCATCCCTAACAATCGCAACACTTCCGCGTGATTGGGCGCTGCCGACAGTGCGGACCGCAATTCGCGTTCCGCGGCGATCACCTGCCGTTGCTGCAAAAAATTTTTCGCCGCTTCGACGTGTGCGATCGCCGAGGGAGCCAGGCCGTTCAAGCGTGGATCGACCGGCGTGGCGGCCATCATCGATCACCCGAAAATCTGCACAACGAATTATCGGCGCCCATATTTGTCGTGCAAGCGCTGACCCAGCGCCTTGTTGGCCACGCGCGCGTGGGCCTTGCGTTTTAGCTGCGCTTCGAGTGCATCGCTGGCCGCGCTGAGTTCTCCGCGCAGTTTCAGATAGCTGCGCCAATGATCGCCATCGAGCGTGCCGGTTTCGAGCGCCGCGCGCACGGCACAGCCCGGTTCATTGCCGTGCGTGCAATCGCCGAAGCGGCATTGCATCGCGAGCGTTTCGATATCCGCAAAACTCGTTGCGGAAATATCTTCGTCGCCGGTCAGTTTCAATTCGCGCATACCGGGCGTGTCGATCAGGCATGCGCCGTCCGGCAATTGAATCAACGCGCGATGTGTCGTGGTATGGCGTCCGCGGCTGTCGTGCTCGCGCACGGTATTCGTGCTTTGTCGCTCGACACCGAGCAACGTGTTGGTCAGCGTGGATTTGCCGGCGCCGGATGAGCCGACGAGCACCGCCGTCTCTCCCAGTCGCAAATGCGCGAGCAATGGCGCGATGCTTTCGACATCTTTCGAATTGACCGTGTGAATCTCGGCCGCCGGCACCGACGCGACCAGTTCAGCTTGTCGCGCCGATAAAATTTCCGCGTCGACTTTGTCGCGCTTAGTCAGCACGATAACGGCGCGCGCGCCGCTACCTTGAATGAGTGCGAGATAACGTTCGACGCGACGTGCGTTGAAATCGCCATCCAATCCCATTACCACGAACACCGTATCGATATTCGCCGCGATGATCTGACGCACATGCCGTTCGCCGGCGGCCGCGCGCGACAGCAATGTGCGTCGCGGCAGCACGGTGTCGATCACTGCCGGCGACGCCGTAGAAAGTGTTACGAAATCGCCGACGGCCGGCCGTTCGGACGTATCCGCACCACGTTTCAGAAAACGCGGTGCCGGCTGAGCTCGGAATTCGGTATCGCCGTCATGCACCTGATAACCGTTTCGATGTTGCGCGATGACTCGGCCGAGCCGCGCACCCGCAGGAAGCGCGGCGTTGCCGCGCCATCCGATGCGGCGCAGACGTTGCTCGTAGTCGGTAGGTTGCATGTGCGTAGTTTAGCCGCTTGCAATGCGCCATTCGCTTGAATTTGCGGCCTGTTCGGCTAGGATGCAATGCAACAATAACGATTACATCTGCTCTTATGCCGGTTTACGCATCTCCATCGCCGTTGCGCGCCAGTTCGCGCACCGAGGCCGTTCGGTACGAAATACGCGGTGAACTGGCCCGGCGCGCGGCCGAGCTCGAGGCGCAAGGCCGCGCGATCGCCAAGCTCAATATCGGCAATCCCGGTTTGTTCGGTTTTGCCGTATCCGGGCACATCCGAGACGCCATCGAGAAAAATCTCGGCCGCAGCGAAGCCTACTGTCATCAGAAAGGCCTCGAGTCCGCGCGCGCCGCGATCGCGCATCAGCTACATGGGCATGGTGTGACCAACGCAAATGTCGAACGGATTTTCATTGGTAACGGCGTCAGCGAACTGATCGATCTCGCATTGCGCGCGTTGCTCAATGCGGACGACGAAGTTCTGTTGCCGAGTCCCGACTATCCGCTATGGAGCGCCGCGACGACGTTGAACGGCGGGCGTCCCGTTTACTACGCATGTCCTGCCGAACGGTCGCATTGCCCAAATCCCGACGAAATCGAATCGCTGATCACGGCACGCACACGCGCCATCGTCGTCATCAATCCGAACAATCCCACCGGCGCGGTTTATTCGCGCGAGTTGCTCGAAGCGATCGTTCGCATTGCCGAACGGCATCGGCTCGTTTTACTGAGCGATGAAATCTACGACGAGATTCTTTACGACGGTGCCGAATTCATGCCGCTGGCGCGGCTGGCCGGCGAGGTGCCCTGTCTGACATTCGATGGACTGTCCAAGGTTCAACGAGCCTGCGGTTACCGCGTCGGTTGGTTGTCGCTGACCGGCGCTGCGAGCGAGCTGGTCGACATCGAACATGCACTGGACTTGCTCGCGTCGTTGCGCTTATGCGCGAACGTGCCAGGGCAGTGGGCGATCGCACCTTCGCTGCAAGGCGAAGATACGATTTCGCCGCTCACCGCGCCCGGTGGCCGACTGTACGAATCGCGCCGTGTCGTCATCGAACATTGTGCACAAAGCCGCTTTTTACACGTCGTTGCGCCACGCGGCGCGCTGTATGCGTTTCCCAGCGTGCGTCGCGAAGCATTTCCGGATTTCGACGACGATCGTTTCGCGCTCGAGCTGCTCGAACGCGCCAGCGTTCTCGTTGTCCCGGGTTCCGGTTTCAACGTCGCAAACAGCAACCATTTCCGCGTCACGTTGCTTCCGCAAGCCGACGAACTACGCGACGTGTTCTTGCGCATCGAGGCCACGTTGCAAACCCTGAGCGCGTCCGTAAACCGCCAGCGGCATGTGGCGTAGCTTTCTAGTCGCCATGGCGGTGACTCTCGGATCGAATAGCGCTATCGCCGCCAGTTATCTCGCGCTGGGCGATTCGTACACCATCGGTGAAGGTGTCGCCGCGGAAGAACGCTGGCCGAATCAACTGGTCGCGTTATCGCGTAAAGACGAAATCGCGATCGGCGATCCCGAGATTGTCGCGCGCACCGGCTGGACGACGGATGAGTTATCCACCGCGATGGATGCGCACACGTTTCATGCGCCGTATGCACTCGTTACGTTGCTGATCGGCGTCAACAACCAATACCGGGGCCGCGATCTCGAAAATTATCGGGCCGAATTCAGGGCATTGCTCGAGCGCGCGATAAAGCTGGCGGGAGGCGAAGCCAAACGTGTAATCGTCGTGTCCATTCCCGATTGGGGCGTGACGCGATTCGGTAAGTCCAGTGGCCGCGACATCGGCGAAATCGCGCGTCAGCTCGATGCATACAATGCGGCAAATGCGCAGATTGCAACAATGTTGCATTGTGGTTATGTGGACGTGACGGCGATCTCGCGCGAGGGCGCCGATCGTTCCGACATGCTAGTCGGCGACGGATTGCATCCTTCCGCCGCCATGTACGGTCGTTGGGCCACCGCCGTTCTGCCGGCCGCGAGAGCAGCGCTGTCATCGGCGCGACCGTGAAGCGTCATCGAATTTTTATACAATGATACTAATCTGCATAGTGCCGGAATGGGAGCCGACGCATGCAGCACTACCGCAGTATCTTCATCTCGGACGTGCACTTAGGCTTACGCGATTGCCAGGCGCGCTATCTGCTTGATTTTCTCAGCGCCACGCGTTGCGAGCACTTGTATCTCGTCGGCGACATCATCGACTTCGAAAACATCGAGATCACGCCATACTGGCATGACACGCACAGCGCCGTGCTCGCGCGGTTCTTCGCCATCGCCGCGAGCGGCACGCGCATCACTTATATTCCGGGTAACCATGATGCAGCATTGCGACGTTTCGTCGGCCAGCGCTTTGCCGGCATCGATATTGCGCACGATGCCGTGCACGTCAGTGCGGACGGTCGACGCTACAAAGTCAGCCACGGCGATGAGTTCGATGGCGATCACGTGGCGCCGAAGTGGCTGGTCAAGCTGGGCGACGTGATGCAGCGATTCGTTTCGGCGATCAACCGCTACGGCAACGCGTTGCGCAAACTTCTGCGAATGCGCTATTCGCCGATTTCCATCGCCATAAAATTGAAAATTCCCACGGCGAGGCAATTCATCGAACATTTCGAAGACACCGTGTCGCGCAGCGCGAAAGCGCACGGATTCGATGGTCATATCTGCGGACATATCCACCGCGGCCATATCGCGGATCGCAATGGCGTCGTGTACATCAATGACGGCGACTGGGTCGAGCATTGCACCGGCTTGGTCGAGCATCACGATGGCCGCTTCGAGCTGCTGCACTGGACCGAACAGCCGCAGACGCTGGCCGTTTCCGCTGCAATATCGCCTATCGCCGAACCGCTGCCCGCTGCGGCCTAAAAACTTACAGGGCATTGAGAACGGCGGCGCGCGGCCGCATGTCGGCTATCATGCATTCATTCCATCGAGCCGCCGCCATGAATCTGCCTGACACGACACGCAATCGCATAGAAACCATGTTGCGCGACCATCCGGTCGTGCTTTTCATGAAAGGCACACGACAGGCGCCGCAGTGCGGCTTTTCCGCGGCGACCGTCGGCGCGCTGAACGATTTGTTGCCGGACTATCACACGGTGAATGTCCTGGAAGACCCGGAGATTCGCGAAGGCGTGAAGGCTTTCGGCAATTGGCCGACGATTCCTCAGTTGTACGTGAAGGGCGATCTAGTCGGCGGCGCCGATATCGTGCGCTCGATGTATACAAGTGGAGAATTGCATTCATTGCTCGGTCTGCCGGCTCCGGATCGCACGCCGCCGCAAATCACGATCAGCGAAAAGGCCGCGACGGCAATCCGCGAAGCGTTGGCTGAAGCCGATCCCGAGCTGGGCATCCAGTTGGCGATCGATGCGCAATTCAATCCGCAATTTCAGCTCGCGCCGAAAGATGATCGCGCCATCGTCAGCGAAGCGAATGGCATTACGATTTACATGGACCCCGCCACCGCGCAGCGTGCGCGCGGCATCCGCATCGACTGGGTCGAGACGCCGCGCGGCGCCGGCCTGGCGATCGACAATCCCAATGCGCCGCCGCCGGTCAAATCGCTGGCGGCGTCGGACCTTAAAAAACGCCTCGATGCCGG
>OLMB01000107.1_pt1 | contig 31603 bp, 33 predicted proteins | sample 1604691 | NCBI WGS metagenome assembly OLMB01 (sample SAMEA104055722, study PRJEB20765) | soil metagenome | isolation source: soil
GATGACAGCGACGACACGCCAAGCGATACCGTCCTGCCACAAGAACAGCGACCCGATCAGCACCAGAACGCAGAACGAAAACAACAGATAACGAGACGGCACCGGTGTGCGCACGTTCAATCTCCCGACAGATAGCGGCGCGCAAAGCATACGCTGTGACCGTCCGCGCGGCGAGATCGCGCCGCATCGGTTGCCGGTAAACTATGGGCATGGACGAAAAGCAAACCCCGCCGCGCCCGCGAACTCCACCGCCGAAGAAGACACCGATAGCGGCACCGGCGGATACGGTCGGCGCGCTGAAACGCGCATCGGCTAAGCGCGCTCCGCGAAAATCGGCGCCGGTAAAACCGGTAAAAGTTGCGGTGCCAAGGGTCATCGCTGCAAAAGTCGCGTCTCCAAAAGTAGCAATACCGAAAGTACAAAAATCGGCGGTAGCGCCGCGAGCAATTGACCGCATCGACTGGCCGCACATTCGCGAGCGACTGACGGAATACGCTCGCTTGGCACGCATGGATCGTCCCGTCGGCGCGCTGCTGCTTTTATGGCCGACGTGGTGGGCGCTGTGGCTTGCCGCTCAGGATTTTCCGTCGATCGGTTTGCTGATCATTTTCACGCTGGGCGTTTGGTTCATGCGTTCCGCCGGTTGCGTAATCAACGATTTCGCCGACCGCAAACTCGATCCCGAAGTAAAACGTACGCGCGATCGTCCGTTGGCTGCGGGCACGGTTTCCAAGCGCGAAGCGATCGCTGTTTTCCTCGTGCTTATCGTCGCTGCGTTTCTGCTCGTGCTTTTGACGAACAAACTGACGATCGAGCTCTCCGTGATCGGCGCTTTTCTCGCGATCACTTATCCGTTCATGAAACGCTACACGTATCTTCCACAAGTATACTTAGGCTGCGCTTTCGGTTGGTCGATCCCGATGGCGTTCGCCGCCACGAAAGGCGGCGACATGAAACAATTCATCGCCGTGTTGCCGTTGTGCGGATTATTGTTCCTCGGCAACGTCTTGTTCTCGACGATCTACGACACTGAATATGCGATGGTCGATCGCGACGACGACATTCGCGTCGGCGCGAAATCCACGGCGATTCTTTTCGGCGATGCGGACCTGCCGATCATCGGCGTTCTGATGCTGACATTCCTGTTCGCGATGCTGCTCGTCGCACAACGCGGCCATTTGCACTGGCCTTACTTCATCGGACTGGGCGTCGGCGCTGCGCTGTTTGCCTATCAGATATGGCTCATGCGCGCGCGGGCACGCGACGCGTGTTTCGCCGCCTTTCGCAACAACAATTGGGTCGGATTGGCGATTTGGGTGGGCATCGTTTTGTCGTACGCCCTCAAATAAAAGTTATCACTTCGGCGCTCGCGCGATCGCCCACACGTCGATGCGCCGAATGTCCGCCTTGTGCAAAACACGCGCGCATTCGCGGACCGTAGTTCCCGTCGTCATCACGTCGTCGACTAGCGCGACGTGAGCAGGGTTAGCCGACAGGTTTTTCACGTCGAACGCGCCGCGAAGATTGCGCCGTCGCGCGGCGGCATCCAAATCCGACTGCGCAGATGTCGCGCGCGTGCGTACGAGCAAATCATCGCGGATTGAGATCCCAAGCGCCTTGGACAATGGCTGCGCCAATTCGAGCGCCTGATTGAACCCTCGCTCTCGCAATCGAGAATGATGCAGCGGAACTGGAACGATCGCGTCGGGCGTTTCGACGCCAGCGTTGGCGTGCGCATCCAACCACAGCTGCGTCAAGACTCGGCCGGTGGCGAGATCTCTGCCGAACTTGAATCGCGTCAACAGCAAATCGATCGGATGTCCATAAACGAAAGGCACGAACGCAGACGCGAACGCAGGTTCGTGTTTGAGACACTCGCCGCACAACGCCGCAGCCGCCTTCATGGGCAACGCGCAACGCGGGCAGCACACGGTGTTGCGGGCAATGTCGCTCGCGCATGCGTCGCACAAATCGCGCGAACCGCTGCCATCGAGCCGACATAGCAAACACCGTGGCGGCAAAATCGCCAGTTGACAGCGGCGCGCGCCGTCAACCAAAAGTCCCTTTAGCAAGTTGACAGCTCCGACGACCGAATACAAACTGCTTCATCTTCCGTCCCACGAGTTTGCCATGTCCGCAGCAGCCACGGTGCGCCACGATTATTCGCGCGATGAAGTCGCTCACTTGTTCGGCCTGCCGTTCAACGATTTGCTCGAACGCGCCCATGCCGTGCATCGCGCGCATCACGACGCCAATGCGGTGCAGGTGTCCACACTGCTATCGATCAAGACCGGCGGCTGCCCTGAGGATTGCGCGTACTGTCCGCAAGCGTCGCGTTATCACACCGGCGTGAAAGCCGAAAAACTGATGAGTCTCGACGCCGTCCTCGACAAAGCACGCGCCGCGAAAGACGCCGGTGCCACGCGATTCTGCATGGGTGCCGCATGGCGTTCGCCGAAAGATCGCGATGTGCAAAAAGTCGCGCAGATGATCGCCGGCGTGAAAGCGCTCGGTATGGAAACGTGCGCCACGCTCGGCATGTTGACGCAAACGCAGGCCGACGCGTTCAAAATCGCGGGACTCGACTACTACAACCACAATCTCGACACCGCGCCGGAATTTTATGGCGACATCATTCACACGCGCGAATTCCAGGATCGTCTCGACACGCTCGATTGCGTCCGCAACGCCGGATTGAAAACCTGCTGCGGCGGTATCGTCGGCATGGGTGAATCGCGCGAGCAGCGGGCGGGTTTGTTGCAGACGCTGGCGAATCTTCCGTCGCATCCGGACTCAGTGCCGATCAATCGTCTCGTGCAGGTGGAAGGAACGCCGCTGGCCGGCACGGCATTGCTCGACCCGTTCGAATTCGTCCGCACGATCGCCGTCGCGCGAATCCTGATGCCGAATTCTGTTGTCCGGCTGTCGGCAGGGCGCGCAGAGATGAGCGACGAACTGCAGGCGCTGTGCTTTTTTGCCGGCGCGAATTCGATTTTCTACGGCGAAAAATTGCTGACGACCGGCAACCCCGATGTCGAACACGATCAAGCATTGTTCGCGCGACTCGGTATTCATCCGCGCGAAGTAGACATCGAGCCGAACACCGTGCACGCGGATATCGTTTCCGCTGCGGCGTGATGTAACGATGCCGCGTCCGGATCTTCTCGCGCGTCTGGCCGACGCTCAGGCGCAACGCGAGCGCGCCGACTTATTGCGTCGTGTGCGCGTCGTCGACGAAGTTGACGGTCCGCGCATCGTAATCGGAGGGAAAGCGCTTCTCAATTTCGCCAGCAACGACTATCTGGGCCTCGCGCAACATCCCGCACTTCGTGCCGCACTCGTGCGCGGTGCGACGGAATGGGGCGTCGGCGCGACGGCCGCGCACTTGCTGGGCGGGCATCGTCGCGAGCATGAAGCGCTGGAAGAAAAACTGGCGCAGTGGACCGGACGCGAGCGAGCGCTGCTGTTCTCGACAGGCTACATGGCCAATCTCGGCGTTCTGTCATCGCTGCTCGGCGAAGGCGATGTTTGCGTGCAAGACAAACTCAATCACGCCTGCCTGATCGACGGCGCGCGATTGGCCGGATGCGAACTCAAGCGATATGTGCATGCCGATGTCGACAGCGCGCGTCGGCAATTGCAATCTCGGCCCGCCGCCGCCGCGCTACTCGCCACCGACGGCGTGTTCAGCATGGATGGCGATGTTGCACCGCTGCGCGAACTTGCTGCATTGTGTAAAAGTGAACATGCGACACTGATGATAGACGACGCGCATGGACTGGGTGTTCATGGCGACGAAGGATCGGGCAGCGTCAGTGCCGCGAAACTTTCGCCGGACGAAGTGCCTGTGTTGATGGCAACGTTAGGCAAAGCGGTCGGTGTGTGCTGCGCGTTCGTCGCCGGGTCGACAACGCTGATTGACGGACTCGTGCAGTTCGCGCGTACTCAAGTTTTCACCACGGCATCACCGCCCGCGCTGGCGGCGGCCGCGAGCGCCGCGATCGATATTGCACGTTTCGAATCCTGGCGACGCGAGAAATTGCAGATGCTCATCGCGCATTTTCGTCATGGCGCCGAAACGCGTTCGATTGCGCTTCCGCTATCGACAACGCCGATTCAACCCGTGCTCATCGGTTCGAGTGCCGATGCCGTCGAGATTTCGCGGCGTCTGGAAGCGAACGGGTTTTTCGTTCCCGCGATTCGTCCGCCGACCGTGCCGAATCGCGAAGCACGTTTGCGCGTGACACTGAGCGCAGCGCATTCCGAAAGCGATGTCGAAAGCTTGCTGGACGCGCTGCAAAGCGCATTGACGAGTCAGCGTAAATCTACCGATAGACGCGGTGACGATGCACCGCTGCAGCGATCGGCACAACCGCGCGAACCGAGTCGTGCGCGATCCGGCCCGCGCGGGCGCTGACGCGTGTACATCGAAAGTATCGGTCAAGGCCCGGACCTTGTATTGATCCACGGTTGGGCGATGCATGGCGGCATCTTTGCTCCGCTGACGGAAATTTTGCGCACGAATTTCCGGCTGCACATCGTCGATTTGCCCGGGCATGGGTTCAGTCGCGACGATGAACTCGACTTGGACATCGAGCGTTGCACGGACGCACTCATCGACAAAGTTCCGCGCGCGATATGGATTGGATGGTCGCTGGGCGGACTGGTGTCATTGACTGTCGCGCTCAGATACGCGGATCGATTACGCGGCATTGTGGAAATTGCGGCATCGCCGCGTTTTCTCATAGCGTCGGATTGGTCTTGGGGAATTTCTCAATCGACATTCGAGCAATTTCGACGCGGATTGCACGACGACTATCGTTTGGTCGTCGAACGTTTTCTCGCGCTAGAGGTACTCGGTTCGCCAAATGCGCAAGCCGAGTTGCGCGAACTCAAGCTGCACGTATTCGAGCGCGGTCAGCCTTCGCTCGACGCGCTGAAACGAGGAATGCGGATTCTTGAGAATGCCGATTTGAGATCAAGCATGGCGCAACTCAAGGTTCCGAATCTGTGGATCGCCGGAAGACGCGATCGCTTGGTAATACCCGAGGCTATGCGATGGTCGTCGCAACGAAATCCTAGGGGCCGATTTCTCGAAACGCCGTCGGGTCACGCTCCGTTTATTGCCAATGCGCGGGAAGTCGCGACCGCGATTGTGCAATTCGCTAGCACACTATCGCCGTGACAGCAGGTTTCGATTCCAACCATGTACAACGCGCATTCGGACGCGCGGCGACGACGTACGCGCAGCATTCCGCACTTCAACGCGAAGTGGAAGATCGGCTGCTGGAACGATTGGAGTATTTCGAAGGCAAACCGACTCGCGTGCTCGATATCGGATGTGGGCCGGGACGCGGCACGCTGGCGTTGCGCAAGCGTTTCAGGGGCGCGCAAATCGTTGCGCTCGATATCGCATTGCCGATGCTGAAGACGATTCGTCCAGGTTGGCTGCGGCCGGTCGCGCGCGTCTGCGCGAACGCGATCGACTTGCCGCTCGCCGACGCCAGCGTCGACGTTATTTTCTCGAATCTATGCGTGCAGTGGATCGATGATGTGCCTGCGCTGCTCAATGAATTTCGTCGCGTATTGCGCCCGAACGGCTATGTGGCATTTTCCACATTTGGACTGGATACGTTGCACGAGCTGCGCACAGCGTGGTCGATGGCGGACAATACGCCGCACGTCAGCGAATTCGCCGACATCGCACGCTTGGGTGATGCGATGATGGCCGCCGGTTTTCGCAATCCGGTGCTCGATGTGGATCGTTTCACGCAGAGCTACGCCGATGCATCGAGTTTGATGCGTGGGTTGAAATCGATCGGCGCGACGAACGCCGACCCGCGACGTCAGCGCGGTCTGATGGGCAAATCGCATTATCGGCGCGCGGTCGAAGCGTATGAACGTTTTCGCGTAGACGGCAAACTGCCGGCGACATATGAAGTGATCAATGCCCATGCGTGGGCGCCGGACGCCGGCCAACCGCGGCGTGGAGAAGCCGGCGAAATCGCCAGCTTCTCCGTTGATCAGTTGCGCGGTTCTCGCCGTCAACGGCTTGATGACAAAAGGCACACATGACATTATCATCGTTTGATGAAGCAGTTCAAATGGAGCGCAGAGAAGAACGAGGTGCTAAAACGCGAGCGTGGAGTTTCGTTTGAACAAATCGTTGTCGCTATCGAGTCCGGTGGCTTACTTGACGTGTATGCGCACACCAATTCGGCAAAGTACCCGCGCCAACGCGTGATGGCGGTCAACTGTGACGGCTATGTATGTCTAGTTCCTTTCATCGAGGAAGACGAATATCTGTTTCTCAAGACGATAATTCCCAGCCGGAAAGCAACGCGCGATCATCTGAAGCGGAGTAAGAAGCCATGAACAAACTCGACGACTACGAGCGCGACATTCTGAAATTATACGAGTCCGGTAAGCTTAAATCGGTGGCGACGAAGCGTGAGCTGGCGCGGTATAAAACGGTAGCGCGCGCGACGGCCATAAAAAACCGGCGCGTGAACATTCGTCTTTCATCAGGCGACTTGCAGGATATCCAAGTCAAGGCACTTCAAGAAGGGCTGCCGTATCAGACGCTGATCACCAGTGTGCTGCACAAGTATGTAACGGGCCAGTTGATCGAGTTGTCTGCGAAATAACTTGTCGTCACACTTGCTTGTAGCGGAAACATCCGACGAAATGGTCGTTGACCATTCCCGTCGCCTGCATGTGTGCATAGATGATCGTCGATCCGACGAAATTGAAACCGCGCTTCTTCATATCCTTGCTCAACGCGTCGGAAAGATCGGTGCGCGCGGGCACGTCACCGCGTCCGCTGTGGCGATTTCGTATCGGCTTGCCGTTGACGAATGACCAGAAATACGCGTCGAGGCTGCGAAATTCCTCGATCACTTTCAGTGCAGCGCGAGCGTTGTTACGCGCGGAAAAAATCTTCAGGCGATTGCGGATGATGCCGGGATCGTCGAGCAGTTTTTCGAGCGCGGCGTCGGTCATCTTCGCAACACGCTTGATGTCGAAGTTGTGGAAGACGCGTCGGTACGCACCGCGTTTGTTGAGAACGGTGCTCCAGCTCAATCCCGCCTGCGCGCCTTCGAGAATGAGGAACTCGAAAAGCTTGTCGTCGTCGTGCAGCGGCACGCCCCATTCGGTGTCGTGATAGTGGCGCATCGCCGGATCGTTGCCGGCCCACGAACAACGCTGCAATTCTTTCGGCATGACGATTCTCGACGCTCGGCGAAAACGAACGCGTATCATACTCAGCTTTCAATGATCGCCTGAAGATGACTAGCACCGCCGGCCGACGAAGTGCGCTGATCGCCTTGCTGATTCTCAGTCTCGTGTGGGGCGCGAACTGGATCGTGATGAAAACCGTGCTCGCCTATATCGGGCCGATCACGTTTTCAGCGATACGTTACGTTGCAGGTACAGCGGTTCTTTTTCTGTTTCTGGTTGTGACTCGCGAATCGCTGGCGCCGACGCCGTGGAAACCCACGCTGCTCATCGGACTTACGCAGACCGCTGGATTTCAGGCATTTGTGCAGCTGTCGTTGATCACCGGCGGCGCAGGCAAGATGGCACTGTTTGCTTACACGATGCCGTTCTGGGTGATTCCGCTCGCGTGGGTTTTGCTGGGTGATAAACCGAATGGCCGACAATGGGCGTGCATCGTACTGGCGGCCATCGGGTTGATTTGCATTCTCGAACCGTGGCGTGTGCAGCCCGCGTTGATCAGTTCGCTCATCGCGCTCGCCGCCGGGTTGTCATGGGCGATCGGCACCGTTTTGTCGAAGCAGCAATTTCAGCGGCGGCCCGATATTCCGTTTATGCGTTGGGTCACGTGGCAGATGGCTTACGGGTCCGGCGTACTTGTCGTCGCCGCGTTGTGCGTGCATGAACGCGCGACCGATTGGTCGCCGGCACTTTACGCGTCGCTCGCGTACAACGCGGTGATGTCGACGGGACTGGCATGGGCGTTGTGGTTGTTCGCGGTGCAGCGGTTGCCGGCGAATGTCGCAGGGCTCGGCAGTCTGTTCGCGCCGCTGGTCAGCGTCTTGCTCGCGTGGTTGTTTCTCGGAGAAATGCCGGACGCCGCGGAGTTCATAGGCATCGCGACGATCGCGATCGCCTTGATCGGCGTTTTGAGCCCGTCCGCTAAGGTGCCTTCGCAACCTGCGCGGTGAGATCGCGCTGATTGTGATAGCGCGTGATGCGCGCGATCTTGCCTTGATTGATGGCGAAGAAGGCGCCGCCGAACAGCACGTAACGTTGTCCATGCGCCGCGGGCAAACCGTCATCGCTGACCTGATAGACGCCGTGAACCGCGAACTCCGCACTGGCGCGCGTGCCGTCGTCCACACTCATCACGACGATGTCGCGAATCTCTTCGCGATAACTGCGCTGGGTTCGTTGCAAATACTCGCGAAACGCCGGCTTGCCGGTTTCACGTGGACCTTGATTGATGTCGTGCACGATACCGTCGGCAAGACAGTCGAGCGCACCGTCGACATCGCTGCGATTGAGCGCCGCGAAATAACGCAGGATCAACGCGGCGGTGCGATCGGCCGCGCGTGAGCCGTCGATGATCATGTCATCACTCCCAACCCCCTCGGATTTTAGTCCGACCCGGGCAAAAAGCTCAGGTCAAATTGCGGCCGTGGAACAATTCTTCGATCTCGCGCTTGAGCAAAGTCTCGATGCGCTGACGATCCTTGAACGACAAATCGTCCGCGTGCGCTTCGAACAGGTACGTTTCGAGATCGAATTCCTTCACATGCATCTTCGTGTGGAAAATATTTTCCTGATACACGTTCACATCGAACATTTCGTATTTCTGACGAATGTGCTTCGCGAGATATTCCTGGATCGAATTGATGCGATGGTCGATGTAGTGCTTTTTGCCTTTGATATCGCGCGTAAAGCCACGCACGCGATAGTCCATCGTCACGATGTCGGATTCGAAACTGTCGATCAGATAATTCAACGCTTTCAGCGGTGAAATGACACCGCAGGTTGCCACGTCGATGTCCGCGCGGAACGTAGCGATGCCATTGTGCGGATGCGTCTCCGGATACGTGTGCACCGTGATGTGACTCTTGTCGAGATGCGCGACGACGGCATCGGAAATCACATCGCGGCCGATCCGCTCCACGATCGGATGCTCGGAAATGAGGATCGTCACCGATGCGCCCTGCGGATCGTAATCCTGGCGCGCGATGTTCAGGATGTTCGCGCCGATGATCTCGGCCACGTCGGTGAGAATCTGCGTGAGGCGATCCGAATCGTATTGCTCATCGATGTAATCGATATAGCGATCGCGCTGCTCCGGCGTCACCGCATAGCAGATGTCGTAAATGTTGAAGCTCAGCGCCTTCGTCAGGTTGTTGAAACCCTGCAATTTAAGGCGCGGTAGCGGCTTGACCACGGTGGATACCTCGAAATCAAAGCGGCGGACGGGCGGGGCACGGATTATCGGGACTGGGGGCCGTTATGTCCATTAAAAATGCCCTGCGCCGCGTTGGCAGCAACGCAATGACAACCTGCTAAGATAAGGCGCTAGAGGGCGCGCGAATGCTACAAGAGGCGAAGTCGGGCATGGCGGATCTGCGCTATACGTTGCAGCGGGCTGTCAATCACGTTCAGGCGCCGGCCGCGCTCACGCTCGATCGTGCAGCGCTGGAGCGCTTTCTCGCTCATTGTCACCGCCGCCGTTATCCAAGCAAAACAGCCATCATCCGACCCGGCGACTCGGCCAATATCCTTTATTTCATCATTGAAGGCTCCGTCACCGTTTCCACGGAAGACGAAGATGGTCGCGAGCTGATTCTTGCTTACATCAACGCCGGCGAATTCATCGGCGAGATGGGTTTATTCGTCGAAACACCGCGCCGTGAAGTGATGGTACGGACGCGTACGTCATGCGATCTGGCCGAAATCAGTTACGAACGCATTTTCCAGCTGTTCGAAACTTCGTTGCGCGACGAATGCGCCAAAGTTCTTTTCGCGATCGGCACACAACTGACGAATCGCCTGCTGCACACGTCGCGGAAAGTGAGTCGACTGGCTTTCATGGACGTCACCAGCCGCGTCGCCAAAACCTTGATCGATCTCACCGAAGAACCGGACGCGATGTCGCATCCGAAAGGCACGCAGATTCGGATTTCGCGTCAGGAAATCAGCCGCATCGTCGGCTGCTCGCGCGAAATGGTCGGTCGCGTGCTCAAGCAACTCGAAGAGCAAGGCATGGTTACGGTGGCCGGCAAGACGATCGTGGTGCTCGGCACGCACTGATCGTTCACGCCCAAGTTTCGTTTTCAATTTCGCGCCCGAGCGCGCGCGTGACTTGCGTGCGAAGCGCTTCATTCGCGTTGATAAGGACCGGTTGCTCGGCAAGTTCGAGCATCGGCAGATCGGCAGCTGAATCGGAATAAGCGCGCTGCCATCGCGGTACGATTCCGGCGAGTTGGAGCTGACGGCATTTCTCGGCGCCGAAATTGTGCAATTTCGTGTGCATACCGATTCGTCCTTCACGAAGTCGCGAAGCGATCAGTTCCACATCGCGCAAGCCCATGCGATCCAATAGTCGGCGCGCCAGCCCTGCTTCGCAGCCGGTCACGACGACGACGCGATCGCCTGCGGCCAGATGCTGCTGTGCCCGCACGACGCCTTGCGCGATCACGTGGCCATTTCGCTCATGCAATTGCATAGCGAAAAGATCGATGGCCTCTTCGTAGCGTCGCGCATCCAGTCCGAGTAGCGCCACGCGAACACAATGGCGCGCACCGATGCGGCGCGTGGAACGAACCAATAGAAACCCGAGTGCCGGTGCGGCGAATGCCAAGCGCGGAATACTCTTGGTGAGTCTCGTGCGAACAAACGACGCGAAGCTGTCGCCGCGAATCAGCACGCCGTCGAAATCGAAAAGGATCGTGGCGCGCGCACGGATCATCCGAATAGTCGCCGCAATTCCGCGCCGGGGTCTTCCGCGCGCATAAAAACTTCGCCGACCAGAAACGCGTGGACGCTTGCGTCGCGCAATTTCTTCACATCATCTCGCGAATGAATGCCGGATTCGCTAACGACAATGCGATCGGACGGCACGCGTTTATACAAAGCGAGCGTTGTATCGAGCGATGTCCCGAACGTGCGCAGATCGCGATTGTTGATGCCGATCAGTTGCGCTTTCGTTTTCAACGCGCGATCGACTTCGTCGGCATCGTGCGCTTCGACGAGAACATCCATGCCGAGTTCGATGGCGAGATCACAAAGCGAATTCAGTTGCGTATCATCGAGCGCCGCGACGATCAGCAGAATGCAATCCGCGCCGAGACTTCGCGCTTCGTAAACCTGATATGCATCGATCGTGAAATCCTTGCGCAGCGCCGGCAACGCACACGCTTCGCGCGCCTGACGCAGGAATTCGTCGGAGCCTTGGAAAAAATCGATGTCGGTCAAAACGGACAAACAGGTCGCGCCGCCAGCCTCGTAACTGATGGCGATTTCGGACGGCCAAAAGTGATCGCGGATCACGCCTTGCGACGGACTCGCGCGTTTGATCTCTGCAATCACCGCTGGCGCGTTCACAGAAATTTTCGCGCGCAGCGCGGCGGCGAATCCGCGCGCTATCGGCATTTCATCGATGCGTTGTTTCAGTTCGGAAATTGGAATGCTTTCGCTGCGCGTGGCGACTTCTTCGCGTTTGCGAGCGAGAATGCGTTGCAGAATATCGTCCATGATTTATCGTCCTGAAAGGCGTCGGGTCGCTGCGACGAATTGATCGAGTTTCGCACGCGCCGCGCCGGATGCAACGGCCTCGCGTGCTTTGGCGATGCCGGCACCGATCGAGTCGGCCAGATCGGCCACGTAAAGCGCCGCGCCGGTATTGAGCAGCACGATTTCGCGCGCCGCACCCGCCACATTGTCCAGCGCTTGCAGCAACATCGTTTTGGATTCCTGCGCGTCTACGACTTGTAGCTGTTGCAACGATGCCGTTTGCAATCCGAATTGATTGGGATGAACTTCGTACTCACGCACCTTGCCCGCGCGCAATTCGCCGACCAACGTAGATTCGCCGAGCGATATTTCGTCCATACCGTCGCGGCCCCACACCACCAACGCATTCTGCGCACCCATGCGCTGCAACGCGCGCACTTGGATGCCGACCAGATCGGGATGAAAAACGCCCATCAATATGTTCGGCGCGCCGGCAGGATTGGTCAGCGGACCAAGAATGTTGAACAGCGTTCGCACGCCCATCTCGCGTCGGACGGGCGCGACGAGTTTCATCGCAGGATGATGATTCGGCGCGAACATGAAACCGATGCCGGTTTCTTGCACGCACTGCGCAACTTTTTCCGGCGGCAGATCGATCACCGCATTCAATGCTTCGAGCACATCGGCGCTGCCCGACTTCGACGACACGCTCCGATTGCCGTGCTTGGCGACTTTCGCGCCTGCCGCGGCCGCGACGAAAATCGACGCCGTCGAAATATTGAACGTATTCGAATTGTCGCCGCCCGTTCCGACGATATCGACGAAATGCTGATAGGGCGGCACGTGCACGCGCGCAGACATCTCGCGCATCACGCTTGCGGCCGCGACGATCTCGCCGACGGTTTCTTTCTTTACGCGCAGGCCCGTAAGAATCGCCGCGACCATCGGCGCCGATACTTCGCCGCGCATGATTTGGCGCATGAGATCGACCATCTCATCGTGAAAGATTTCGCGGTGTTCGATGGTGCGCTGAAGCGCGTCGCGCGGGGTGATCGGCATGGCTTGGTCACGCAGCCAAACGCGGTGACTGCAGGAAATTGCGCAGCAGATCGTGACCGTGCTGCGTCAATATCGATTCCGGATGAAATTGCACGCCTTCGATCGGCAGTGTCTTGTGGCGCAGACCCATGATCTCGTCGACGCGGCCGTCGTCGTTTTGAGTCCACGCCGTTACATCGAGATTTTTCGGTAACGATGACTTCTCGACGATCAGTGAATGGTAACGCGTTGCCTCGAATGGATTCGGAAGATCCGCGAACACGCCTTGTCCGGTGTGATAAATCATCGACGTCTTGCCATGCATTATTCGCTGCGCGCGAATTACGTTGCCTCCAAACGCCTGACCGATGCTTTGATGGCCGAGACAAACGCCGAGAATCGGAATCGTCGCGCCGAGTTGCTCGATGATGTCGAGCGTGATGCCCGCTTGATTCGGCGTGCCGGGGCCGGGCGAAATCACGATGCGTTGAGGCGACAATTTCACGATCTCGGCGATCGACAACGCGTCGTTGCGCGCGACGTGCACGTCTTCGCCCAACTCCGCCAGATACTGGACGAGGTTGTAGGTGAAGCTATCGTAATTGTCGATCATCAAAAGCATGCGCATCTCGCCGACGGCCGGAATGCTGCCGCGGAACCGCAAGAATATACAAATCGGCGGCGGAAGCCACATACCGATCGCAGGTGCAGATCAAATCACGCCATGTTCTCGGCGCTTTTGACGTAAGTGCAGGAAAGAGCGAATTTACGCTCGAAGGAGAACTCGTATGCGTTGCCTGCTTTCCGTCCTCACCCTTTTGGTTGCGACATGCGCGTTTCCCGCCAGCGTGATGGCGGACACCGCCCATTGCACGGCCATCACGTCGCTGCCAACCACGCTTTCCAGCGCGGGTCTGTATTGCATCAATCAGGATTTCGCGTATGGCGGCGTGGGCCCTGCGATCACGATCACCGCCGACAACGTCAGCGTCGACCTCAACGGTCACACGATACGAGCAACGCGCAGTCCGGGCGACGCCGAAGTTAGCTACCAGGGCGTCTCCGTGTCCGGCCACAAGTATTTCTCGATCATCGACGGCACGATCAGCGGATTTACGATCGCGATTTTTGTCTCGGATACATCAAAAGCCGTCGCCGAAGGCGGCTTGATCGCCAATTTGCAGATTGTGAAATCGCCCAATCCCATGGGCATCTTTTGCAACGGCTGCATCGTGCGCAACAACATCGTGACGGATACACATCCCCTGTCGTCACAAAATACGGATTCCGCCATCGCGATTCTCGTCGACGGCATTGGCAATCAAGTCATGGGCAATCATGTCTTCGAGACAGTGAATGGCTCTGCAGCCACGCTGCCGGGTGCGGCAATCGAGGTCGATGGAAGCCACTCTATTGCGAGCAACAACTATGTGTCCAACACGACGCTCGCCACCACCACGGTTCTTTACGGAATTCGCGTTAGCGGCACTGGCATGCTGGTGTCCGACAATCAGGTGCAGAACCTTTTTTATTGCTACTGGCTCGAAGCGTCGCCGACCAAATATCGCAACAATCTCAGTTCCGGTTGCGGCGAGGCGTTTGGTGGCAGTGGCACGCCATCCGGCGATCTGGGCGGCAACAACTAGCTTAGGAGGTGGTCGCGCTCAATTGTCGGTAGAGCGCGACGACTCTTTCCATCAACACCGGCGCGTTCCACGCTTCGGCGTCGTGCGGTCCAGCGAGGGACAATGCGTTGCGCTTATCGACTGAGCGCAACAATTCAGCGACGTTCTCCGCGAATGCAGTTACGTTCTCCGGACTGACGCGCGCCGATTGCGCGTCCTTCAGCACGGTCGCTGTGCCCATCACTGCCGTAGAAACGATTGGCACGCCGAGTGACATCGCTTCGAGCAAAACGAGGCCCTGCGTTTCCGTCGGAGATGCGAAAACGAAAACGTCGCCGGCTTTGTAGCAGTCGAGCAGTTGCGTGCGTCGATCGAGATTGCCGACAAACACGACGTTGTCGTTCAGACCGATCTGCGCGGCATGACGCTTCAACCGTTCCGCGTCCGGGCCTTCGCCGGCCAAAATGAAGACGAGACGGGGAAATTCGTCGATCAGGACGCGTGCGGCGTCCAGCAGGAATCCGATATTTTTCTCTGCGGACAGACGGCTCACCGTCACGATCGTCGGTCGATCGTCGTCGATGCCGTGCGCGCGACGAAAACGTCGTCCATCGCCGCCTCGAAATTCTTCCAGATGAATGCCCGTCGGGATGACGGACGATGGCGTCGTTATTCCATAGCGATTCAACACGTCCGTCATTTCGTCGCTCGGCACGATCAAATGATCCACACCGTGACACAAGCTGCGTGAGAAATAACGTGCTCCGAATCGCGACAGACGTTTCGGCAACCACGGCAAGTAATGGCCGACATACTCCTCGAAAAACGTGTGATAACTTTCTACCGTCGGTTTATGCAGACGACGCGCGAGCTTCACGCCGAGCTGATGGGCGCGAAACGGCGTGTGGATGTGGACAACGTCCCACTCACGCGAAGTCAATCGGTCGATCGTGCCGTTGATCGCGGAGGAGCGAATCAGTCGATCTTCCGGATCGAAAAAAATCGTTCGCGCCGGCAAGCGGATCATGTCGAATTCCGGTTGCTCGTCGCCGTTCGTTCCGTAATCGGGCGCGACGATCGTCACCGCATGACCAAGCCGTTTCAGTTCGCGCGCGAAGGTGCGAATCGACGACGACACGCCGTTGACGCGCGGAAAGTACACATCCGACACCATGAGAATATTCATGGTTCGCCAGCCTATGTCGTTTTCATGACGGAATTGCTTCAGCGCGGCAACGTTTGCAACCCGGCGCGATCGGCGAGAAGCTAGATTGATCGGATTCCATCATTCAAGCGGAAGAAGCATGAATTCCAATTTGAATTCCGACATTGTTCGAACCGAACGCGTCGCCTTGTTCAACGGGTGGGGACATCACCTTTTCGCGCTGACGATGATCGGACTCGGCGTCAGCGGATTGGTGTCCGGCGATTTTGCGTCCGTGTGGCAGCACATCCCCATCGACAATCTTCCGGGTCGCGCTTTTTTTGCGTACGCGACGGCCGCGGTCGAACTCGCGACCGGCCTCGGTTTGCTATTCAGACAATCCGTTGCGATTTCGTCGCGCGTGCTTTTCGTCTTCCTCTTGCTGTGGCTGATTCTGCTGAAGGTGCCAGCTATCTTCGCCGCCCCTTCGATGGAGGCGACATGGCTGGGTTTCGGCGAAATCGCCGTGATCGCAGCGGGCGGCTGGATCTTGTTTGCGACGTACAACGGAAAGGGTCGCTCGACGTTTCTCGTCGGCCGTAAAGGCATCCGCAATGCGCGCATTTTGTTCGCGATCGCGTTGCCGATGATCGGCCTATCGCATTTCTTTTATGCCGACGAAACGGCGAAGTACGTACCGGCATGGCTGCCGTTCCGGCACGGTTGGGCATATCTCACCGGCGCTGGCAGCATCGCCGCATGCCTCGGCGTTTTGACCGGCGTATTCGCGCGTTTAGCCGCTGCGCTGGAAGCGGCGATGTTAGTCATCATCACCGTGTTGGTATGGACGCCGTGGTTGACGCCCGCACCGGTCACGCGAATGCAGATAACAGCATTCCTCATTTCATTGGCGATCGCCTGCGGCGCCTGGATTGTTGCCGATTCGTATCGTGGCACGACATGGCTCGCGACGAGAAACTATCCTTAAGAATCTTGTCCGTCGTTGCATCATGCGGGCGCGAGCGGGACGCAGGCGTCAAAATCGGTACCAGTGAGAATAGTCGCGTGGTAACGACTTCCTACGCCGCTTAATCGCCTGACGTTGAATGTCCGTTTCCTGTCCCATTAGTGTCCGCCAAGAGTTCCATGCCTAAACGAAACTACGTGTACCTAATTCCGGGGACATCGCTATGTTTCGTTCAAGCAAATTCTTTCTGGCTCTAAGCCTGATTGCCGCTTACTCGACAAGTTTTGCGGACATCGACTTCTCGCATCATAGCGGTGTCGTGCAAGTAGCCCCTGGGGTCGCACACACTTGTGCATTGATGGCCGATCACTACGTGAGCTGTTGGGGTTCTAGCGAGGCAGCCGAGGGTTATATTCCGACACCGATCGCTGGAATATCAACGGCGATGAAAGTGGAAAGCGGCAACAATTTCGCGTGCGCGCTTCTTCGCGATTCAACGGTCGCTTGCTGGGGCTCAAATGATTTTGCGCAATTGGGAGATGGGACACACAACGATCGTCCGATACGGCCAGCGCCGGTCAAACTAGGCCCACCTGCATTCAGCGGTGTCAGCGATATTGCTGTGGGAAGTTCATTCGTGTGCGCGTTGAAAGCGGATCAAACGGTCTGGTGTTGGGGCTCGAACGGGGCAGGACAATTGGGCAATTACACCGTGCCCCTCAGCGGCATGCACATCGATTTTGCACAGCCGATTCAAGTGGTGTTCCACGATGATATGAGCGGAAATCCTCCGCTACAAAACGTGGTGTCAATAACCGCGGGAAGTTCGCACGCCTGCGCGATGTTCGCAAACGGCGAAGTCGATTGCTGGGGTCTGAATACTTACAGGCAACTCGGAAACAACGAGTCGACGGACGATGTTGTGAATTCTCCAATCCCAGTTCGTGTTCCTCTCGGTGCGGGATGGACCGAATATGCCGGTTACGACGTCCATGGCGGCGGATTCCACACGTGCATACGCGATCCGGCCGGAGATGGTTCGTATCGCGTAGCTTGTTGGGGCGACAATGAGTCGGGCCAGGTTGGCGGTACGACGGGATCGGAAACCAAAACGCCGGTCGACGTTGTTTGGATTACCGGCAACGACGTCATCAAAGCGCAGAATGTGATCACGGGCGGGGATTTCTCTTGCACATTCGCGCTCGTAAATGACGGAACTGATAGCGGCGGGATTGCGTGCTGGGGAGCCAATAACTATGGGCAGATCGGTGACATGACGGTTGCAAAATCGCCTTGGCCGCTAAACGTTTTCAACGCATGGGGAGACATTGGCGGCAAAGTACCGGACCTCGCCGCCGGTTGGGAACACGCCTGCGCGCTCATTCCCGATCGAACCGTATGGTGCTGGGGAAGCAACGTGTATGCGCAGCTGGGCACAGGCTCGAGCGACACCAATAAAAACTATGTACCAGTAAAAGCAAACGTCGACGCGCCGCTCTTCACGGATACGTTCGGCGACGACTGAAATTACAAGCCACTAGCCGCCTGCGCCACCGCGCGAAACAGCGCGCGGCCTTTGTTCATCGTCTCTTCCCATTCCGCGGCCGGATCGGAATCGAACACGACGCCACCGCCGGCTTGCACGTGGAGCTGCCCGTCCTGGATCACGGCGGTGCGGATCGCGATGGCGGTATCGGCATCGCCCCACCACCCGATGTAGCCGATCGCGCCAGCGTAGATGTTGCGTTTGTGCGGTTCCAGTTCCTGGATGATTTCGAGCGCGCGGATTTTCGGCGCGCCCGAAACAGTGCCTGCGGGAAACGTCGCCTTGAGCACATCCATGTAATTCAGTCCGGCGCGCAAATCGCCTTCGACCTGGCTGACGATATGCATGACATGCGAGTAGCGCTCGATGACGAAACTTTCGGTGAGTTTCACGGTTCCAGTTTCGCTGACGCGGCCGACGTCGTTGCGACCGAGGTCGATCAGCATGAGATGTTCGGCGCGTTCTTTCGGATCGGCTAGCAGTTCGGATTCCAGCGCGAGATCTTCCTCGCGAGTCTTGCCGCGCGGGCGTGTTCCGGCGATTGGGCGAAGCACGACTTTGCCTTTTTTCAAACGCACCAAAATCTCCGGAGACGATCCGACGATTTGTGTCGCGCCGAGATCGAGAAAATACATGTACGGCGACGGATTGAGTGCACGCAATGCGCGATAGACATCGACGGGTCGCGCGCGGAACGGCACGGATAATCGTTGCGATGGGACGACCTGAAAGATGTCGCCTGCGCGAATATACTCTTTCGCTTTTTCCACAAGTGCACAATATTCGTCGCGCGTGAACGTCGACTTGAAATCTTTCTCGGCCAGCGATTTCGGATCGAGCACGTCGGGATAGCTCGGTCCGGCGCGTCGCAAACGGAACGCGAGTTCGTCGAGCCGTCGCTGCGCGCGCGCGTATGCTTGCGGCTGTGCCGGATCGGCGTGAACGATGAGATAGAGTCGGCCTTTCAGATTATCGAATACCGCTACTTCTTCGCTGAGCATCAGCAGCACATCAGGTAATCCGAGGCGATCGGGGCGGTCCTGTTCCAGTTTCGATTCGATATAAGCGATGGTCTCGAAACCGAAATAGCCGACGAGGCCGCCGCTGAATTCCGGCATCTGCGGAAGGCGAGGAACGTTATATTGCTTGCGTAGAATCTCGATTTCGGCGAGCGGATCGCTCACCTCGCGTTGCTCGGTCACGTGACCGAATTCCTCGATGCTGAGCTGTTTGCCGTGCAGTTTGTACACGCGGCGGCAGGGCAGGCCGATGATCGAATGGCGGCCCCAATTTTCGCCGCCTTCGACGGATTCGAGCAGATACGTGTACGGTCCGTCAGCGAGTTTCAGGTACACCGACAGCGGCGTGTCGAGATCGGAAAGTATTTCGCGCACGACCGGGATACGGTTGTATCCCTGCGCGGCGAGCGCGTCGAATTCGTGCAGCGAGATCATACAGCCGTCCAGACGATGGGCAGCGCACGATAGCAAGTCGCGCGTTCGTGCGACAGCCGCCGACGGTCAGGTTGCCGAGCCGATCGGACTTGGCGCCGATCGGCTCGGCAAAGATCAGTGGTGTTGCGTGTCGGGTGTCGGCAATGTCGTCACTGCGCCGACGGTAATGTGTCCGGTGATCGTCGAAATCAGCTCGTCGCGCTGCTCGCGTTGGCGGCGGTAGTAATCGGACGCCGGGAGGAAATTCGGATCCTCGGAACCTTTTTCGGAAATCATGAGATTGTTGCCCGTGAAGCCCACGTGCGACCCGGTCACGTTGTGCGTCTCGACGGCGAACTGGTGAAGCGCGCGTGGTATCGCTGCCGCGTCGCCATATTTGCCATCCAAATCTCGCCAGATGCCGTCGGCCTGCTGCTTCTCGGCCGTGCTCAATTCGGTGTAGGCACTCTGCAACATTGCCAAGGTGAGATCGTCGTGATTTTCCGCGGCGATGCCGAGCCACGCCGCGCCGCGCGCTTTGTCGACCGGTACACCCAGGCCGTTGAAGTACATCATGCCTGCGTTGTACTGCGCGCGTTTATTGGCCCAAAAGCCCGCGAGCTCGAACATTTCCAGCGCCGCGCGGTAATCGTGGTTGTGCAGATAAAACTGCGCTTTGTATTCGAAATATTTACCGGGAAAAACGCGGCCTGGTGGATCGGACAACCCCAGATTATTTGCGAAGCCGTTGTCGTTGAATTGCGCAACGGCAGGGAGGCTGAACAATGTTCCGAGAACGAATGCGATAAAAAGAATCTTTTTCACGACGTCACCTCCATGAGGTGTGGATCGATCGGCTCGCTACGCGAAAATCGTCGCGCCGACGCATTGCGTTGTCAACCGGATGCGAGCGATCGGCGAGGCATTCCTTTGAGCACCAGACTGAATTCGACACCATTGCCATCCTCGAGATTTTTCGCGCTCGCCGAACCGCGATGTGCGGCCGCAATAAGACGCACGATATACAAGCCCAGCCCCAGATGGGGTGCGTCTTTTGCGCGTTGCGCGGTCGACGGGCGCAGGCTCACGAGAGAGTCGAAAAGTCGATCTTGCATCGTCGGCGGCAGCAGCGGTCCGCTGTTGGCGACGCTCAATTCGGCGCCTTCATGAAGATGTCTTAATGTGATGCGTATCCAGCCATCGTCGGGCGCGAAGCTGCGCGCGTTGTCCACCAACTTGTCCAAAGCCTGTGCAATCAGTTCCGGTGCACCGTGCATGACGAGCGCGCCGGGCGGCAATTCAAATTCCAATCGGCGCGGCACGACGATCGGCTGATAACTGTCGACGCAGCCGCGCACGACGGCGGACAAGTCGAAATCTTCCGCTTCCGCCGCACCGATCGCACGTTCCATTCCGTTGGCCTGGCTCATCGCGCGCACGATGGCGCCGAGCCGTTCCGCGCCGCCGCGCGCTCGTTCGACGTAAGGCTGTGCCGCCGCGGGCAGCGTTTGATGATCGAGATTGTCGAGCGATGATTTGACGATCGCCAGCGGCGTCTGCAATTCGTGTGACAGTTTGCTGGCGAGCGTGCGTAAATAATCAGTGTAGGCGCTCACTTCGTCGAGCAAACCGGCGAAGCTGCGCGCGAGATCGCCGAGTTCGTCGTGTGCATCGATCAGAGGCAATGTCGCATTGTCCACTCTTCCACTTGTGCGCATCGCGCGATCCGCCGCGTCGCGAAGGCGACGAATGCGAAGACTAAGTACGCTAGAAAAAGCAAACAGCACGCCGCCGGCCACGATCAACGCAAGCAAGCTCGCTATGGCGACGCTGAGCAAGGCGCGATTGGTCAGTAGCGGCAATGTTTCGCTCGTTTGTTCCAGCAGCAACGCGCCACGCACCTCGCCAGCCGATTTGAGAGGAACCGCTGCGGCGAGTACCACACCGGAATCGGCAGCCGATCGATGCCATGCCGTCGACGTGACGCCGGAAAGTGCTTGCCAGATTTCCGTCGCGTTCAATCGAGGAAGCGCGACGGAGAAGTCGGTGGCCTCTGTAAGTCCGGGAGCGAGCAGTTGCCGATAGACGAAACTTTCGATCCAGCGCCGACGCGCGACGGGCGCCGGATTTGGATTCACCAATGCGCCCGACGTCGCTACCACCCAACCGTCGCTGCTCAAGATACGCACACGCATGTCGTCGGGGGCGAATTGCGTGAGTTCTTCAGATAATTTCGGCGACAACGTCAGCAGGGTCAGCAATTCCGCAGTTTCGGTTGTCGGTGCCTCGGCATCGAACGCGTTGACGGCGATTTTTTCCGGCATTTGTACGCGTGGAAGTCGCAGTTCCACGCGATAACCGGCACTGTCTTCTTGCCACGATCCTTCGAGCACCGTCGGTAATCCGTTGTCGCTGGCGTCGGTGAGTGTGAGCGCGTCGAAGTGACCAGGCGCGCCGCTGGCGATCAAGTAGCGACGAACGAGATCGCCGCGTTGCAATGTCAGCGTCAAATGATCGCTCGTCTGCGCGCGCGGATCGCGTGCGTCGACGCGACTGCGTGTGGCATCGCGAACAGTGGCGAGAAAATAAATCCACTCGTCGTCGTCGCACATCAGAACCGTGAGTTTTCCAGGATCATTGGTCGGGCCGAGATTCTGTGTGTACGGTGCGAGTGCCGACCATTCGTCCGCATAACCGTCGACGACCATCCGCGTCGGCGCGTGATGCACATAAAGCGCCGCGCCCGCCGGCGGCAGTTCGGTGTTCAGCGTGTTGAGACTACGCGCCAACGCGCGCGCCGACGCGATCAGCGTTTGTTCCTGACCTTGTCGCAACAATTCTTCCATCTGTCGCACGAACAGCCAGCCCGCCAATGGCAAAGCGAGCGTCGATAACGCGATCAGTAGAAGTTTGAAGCGGAGCGACATCGGTCAACCGCGAGTGAGTGGGATACTACGGTTTCCAGCGATAGCCGACGCCGTGCACCGTTTCGATCGCATCGAAATTCGCATCGATCGCAATGAACTTTTTGCGGATGCGTTTGATGTGCGAGGTGATCGTTGCGTCGTCGACGACGACTTGCGCTTCGCGCATCAGCTGATCGCGGTTTTTCACGTGCCCAGGAAAACGAACTAGCGTGTGAACCATCCAGAATTCGGTCACGGTGAGCGGTACTTCTTCGCCATTCCACGTGATGCGCATACGTTCGGCTTCGAGTTTCAACGGACCGTGTTCGACGACCGTTTCTTTCGATGTCGGTTTGCTCAGGGCGTCGAGCCGGCGGAACAGTGCGCTGATGCGCGCGGCGAGATGATGCAGGCTGACGTCTTTGGTGAGGTAATCGTCGGCGCCGAGACGCAATCCGGAAATGACATCGAAATCCGAATCGCGTGCTGTGAGAAAAATGATGGGCAGCGCGGGCGACTTCGCGCGCAGTTCGCGGCAGAGTTCGAATCCGCCGTCGGGTTCGTCGCCTAGCCCGACGTCGATGATCACCAGTTCCGGAAAACGCACGCCGAATGCGCGACTGGCTTCGGGGCGCGAGCTGTAGCCCGCCACCGTGTAGCCAAAGCGCGACAGCGCCTCGACGTAGTTGGCGCGGATGGACGGTTCGTCTTCGACGATGGCGATGCTGCGGCCCATGATGAATTCCGGTGATTGCTTGCGCTCAGCATAGGGCGCGCAGGCTATGCCGGCAACGGCTTGGGGACGAACGTCAGAAGTTCGCCACAAACCATCGCGGACTCGCCTTATTCGACGCCGCGCATACGCCGCAATCAGCGCGAATCTAGGCTTGCGCGAAAATCAGCGCCTGCCGAAAAAGTAGATCATGAAAACCGAACGTCCCGAACCGAACGCCGAACTCTCGCAAACTTTTGAACCATTACGTTTTGTCTTCGCGATCGGCGCGCTCCTGCTCGGCCTGATCGCGAGCGTGCGGTTTTAAGGTCGGGATGACGACGATGGACATCTATCTGCCCGCCGATTTTTACGCATTGCGCGAAAACCTGCACGAGTGGCGCGACGCGGGAACTTCCGCCGAGTCGATGCAGTCTGCTGAATCGCACTCGTCTCCGACGATTGAACCGAATAGTTGCGCCGACCCGAATTGGCGCGTGTTCTAAAACGCTTTGTCAGACCGCGCCGGGGACGATGAAATCCAACCTTCCCGCAAATCCCCGGCGCGGCTTTTTATCCGATGGCCTTGCGCATCGTTGCGATGATTTCCGCGTAGTCGCGATGGCCGAAAATAGCTGACCCAGCCACGAACGTATCCGCCCCGGCTTGTGCGATTTCCGCGATGTTGTCGGCTTTGACGCCGCCATCCACTTCCAGGCGTATGTCGCGTCCGCTGCGGTCGATCATTTCGCGCGCGCGACGCAGTTTTTCCAGCGCCGTCGAAATGAAGCTTTGGCCGCCGAAACCGGGATTCACGGACATGATCAAAATCAGATCGATTTTGTCGAGCACGTAGTCGAGATAATTCAGCGAGGTGGCAGGATTGAAGACGAGTCCGGCTTTGCAGCCTGCGCCGTGAATGAGTTGAATCGTGCGATCGATGTGTTCGCTGGCTTCGGGATGAAAGCTGATGCGCGTGGCGCCGGCTTCGGCGAAATCGGGCACGATGCGATCGACCGGTTTTACCATCAGATGCACATCGATCGGCGCGGTGACGCCGTGCTTGCGTAGCGCTTCGCAGACCAGCGGGCCGATGGTGAGATTCGGCACGTAGTGATTGTCCATCACATCGAAGTGCACCCAATCCGCGCCGGCGGCCAGCACTTTGTCCACTTCTTCGCCGAGCTTGGCGAAGTTAGCGGACAGAATCGATGGAGCGATAACGGGTGATTGTTTCATCGCGTCTCCAGGAAACCGTCATTCCGGCGGAAGCCGGAATCCAGTGTCTTTCGTCTCGCACGTCGGCAGCGCATAAAAGTCGCTGGATTCCGGCCTTCGCCGGAATGACGGACAAAAGAGTCTATTTGAATCCACGCAGCGCCTGTATCTTCTCATAGGCGGTATTGATCTCGCGCGCACGTTCTTCGGCACGGCGTTTCAGTTCTTCCGGCACATCGCCGAGTTTGTCGGGATGGTGTTGGCTGATCAGCTTGCGATAGGCGCGTTTGATTTCGCGTTCGTTAGCATCGGGCTTCAAACCCAGAATCGCATAAGGATCCTGGCCAATCGGTGCGTTATCCGCCGGCGCTTCGTAGCGGCTTCTGCCTTGCGATCCGTAACGGTTCCAACCGTAGGATCGCGGTCCTTGCTGCTGCGCGTAGCTGTATCCCTTCATCGCGGCCAACGCGGACAATTCGCGATCGTCGACGCCCAATGACCAACACAGCTTGCGCACAATCTGTAATTTTTCCGCGACGAGTGGGCCTTCGGCGTAAACGATATCCAGCAGCATATCGAGCAGAAGATAGGCGAGATCGCGTCGACCTCCAGCCCACGCCTTCAAATCGGCGATCACCGCCGTCGTACGGAAATCGGGCTGCTTGCCGGCGTTGAAATTCGAAATGGCGTCGGCGCGCTGTTGTTGCGACAGTTGCATGCGGTCCATCAGGTTTTCCGTCGCCGCGATTTCGGGTTCGGAGACGCGTCCGTCGGATTTCGCGATGGCGCCGGCGAGTCCGAATAGCGGCGCGATGAACGATGACGGCGCGCCCGGCGTGAGATGCGGCGCGCGCATCATGCCGCTGTCCCACATATGGCCGATGGCCATGCCGATGATGGCGCCCCATGGACTGTGGAAAATGAACAGTCCGACTAGCGCGCCGATGAGTTTGCCGGTGAAATTCATGGTGACGGAGATGGCGGCGATTGCGCGGAATACCACTGCAGGATCGCGTCGATGTCGGCGGCGCCCACCATGCCGATCGACGCGCGCATGGCGGCGACGTCGCGCTTGCCGCTGCGATATTGCCCGATCGCGCTGCGCAGATAGTCGATGTTCTGAGCAGCGAGATTGGGTATGTTCTTCGCTGTCGCGATACCGCGTTCGCCATGGCAGGCGGCGCACAAGCCGAGTCGCTGCGGCGCTGTTTGCGCGTGCGGCGATGCGATCGGCATGGCGAGAACGAAGGCGGCGACAAGCCGTCTGAACGAAGGTGTGCGCATGGAAGCGCAGATTTTATCAGGCGCCGCGTCGCGCGTCGGTGCAATCTCGCTAAAATGTGCGTATCGCAGGAGAACAATGTGCCGACCACGCTTCACCAATCCGATTTGCCCGGTCTCGATCTCATCCATCGCGGCAAGGTGCGCGATGTCTACGCGCTGTCCGCGACGGAATTGCTCATCGTGGCGACGGATCGGCTCAGTGCGTTCGATGTGGTGCTGCCGGACCCGATTCCCGGAAAAGGCGAAATGCTGTGCCAGATGTCCAATTTCTGGTTCGGCAAGACGGCGCATCTCGTTCCGAATCATCTCACCGGCAAGAACGTATCCGACGTACTGCCGCCGGGCACGAACGCGGCGTTGTATACAAAGCGCAGCGTCGTGGCGAAGCGGTTGAAGGCAGTGCCGGTCGAAGCGATCGCTCGCGGTTATTTGATCGGATCGGGCTGGAAGGATTATCAGGCGACCGGTTCGTTGTGCGGCATCAAACTTCCGGGCGGTTTACAACAAGCGGCGAAATTGGCAGAACCGATTTTTACGCCGTCGACGAAGGCTGCGTCGGGAAGCCACGATGAAAACATCGGATTCGATCAGGTCGTAAAAACGATTGGAGCCGATCTTGCCGAACAGGTGCGCGACGCGACGCTAAAAATATACAAATTTGCCGCCGAATTCGCAGCGGCGCGCGGTATCATCGTCGCCGACACCAAATTCGAATTCGGCACGGACGAAAGCGGCAAGCTATTCGTGATGGACGAAATGCTGACGCCGGATTCTTCGCGTTTCTGGCCGGCGGACGAATACCGCGTCGGCATCAGTCCGCCGAGTTACGACAAGCAGTTCGTGCGTGATTATCTGGAAACGCTGGACTGGAACAAAACCGCGCCAGGCCCGAAGGTTCCGCCGGAAATCATCCAGCGCACGGCTGCTAAATATGCCGAAGCGTTGAAGCGCCTGGCTGGAATTACGCTGGATTGATACATGTCGATTCCGGTCGCGCTACACTGATGCATCGCCAATCGGATTTCGTCCATGAACGCGATTCCTACCGATAATATCGACACCCGCCGCGAAGTCGATCGCTGGATCGGCAATTACAGCGAAGATCATCGCAATCCGACCAACATCATCGTGCACTGGATTTGCGTACCGTTGATTGTGTGGTCTGTGATGGCGTTGTTGTGGGTGATTCCCGTGCCTGAAATCGTCGGGCGCCCCGGTTTGTGGGCGGGCGTCGCGATGTTTTTCGCGATGGCGTTCTATCTTCGGCTGTCGCGGCCGCTGGGTTTCGGCATGCTCGCTTTTTTCGTGGTGCTCGGCGTGATCACGGAACTGCTCTATCGCGAAATCGGCCCGCGCGAGCTTTTATGGCTCGCTATCGGCGTGTTCGTCGCCGCATGGATTGCGCAATTTATCGGGCACAAGATCGAAGGCAAGAAACCGTCGTTTCTCACCGATGTGGCATATCTGCTGATCGGTCCTGTATGGATCGTCTCGAAGCTCATGCGCCGCGCGGGAATTGCGTACTGATTCTTACGGGTAGACTTCCTGGATCGACTTCACCTTGGCATTGTGGATGACGAACGTGACGTAATGTCCGTCGATCTTGTACTGCCAGCGTTCGCCTTCGTAAGCGCCATAGGCGTCTTGAACGGGTTCTTTATAGACCGGCTCGCCGGCCAGATCGGCCAGTTTCGTCACTGGATCGCCCACTTCGATGAGGCGGCTGCCAAAACGATACGTGTCCAGCGCGTGCGCGCTCGCGCAGACCAGCAATGTGCAGAAAGCGATTGAAGAAACAAGTTTTTTCATGCGTGTCACACCCAGCGGGAAGTACACAATTATACGAACGCGCTGATAAATTTTCGTTGCCATTAGGGATGTTTTATACGGTGGAAATGTTGCGCAAAAGAAAGGCGCCACGAGGGCGCCTTTCGAATCGCGGTGACGTTGCCGTCAATGCATTGCGGACATCGCACCGAAAATCGCGGCACCGAACAAAAACACGCAAATGATGCCAATGATGATTTCGATCACGATCTGAATCAGGCTCACAAGACAGGCTTTGCCGAATCCCATTTGTAACCCGTCGGGGCGTTTAACGATCGCATTGATGATCGCGGAGTTGAGGAGGAACACCAACACCAGCGAAACGACCGATGCCATTCCACCGACGCCCAAAACCATCTGAACTATCCAGCTCAATATTCCCGCCAGAATCGTGGCGAGCAAAGCGGCAAGAAATGCCTGGCCAAACCGGGCGCCAAAACCGGCCGCGATTTTTGTTGCGAGCATGATGATCAGTGCGCCGATCGAAATGGCGATAAAAAGTGTGACGATGATGGTGACGATTACTGTTCCCATAACTCTCCCCGACGTGATGAAACTCTAAATGACGCGGCATCGTTGCCGCGCCTCCCATTACATGATTATGCGCCGGTCGTTTCCCGCGGTTTCAACAGCCATCGGCACAACGCCGGCAAGAACACGATGGCGGCAATCATATTGACGACGAACATAAAGGTGAGCAATACCCCCATGTCCGCCTGGAATTTCAAGTCCGAAAACACCCACATGCCAACACCGACGGCGAGCGTCAGCGCCGTGTAGAAAATGGCGATGCCGGTTGTCTTCAGCGCGATGAAATATGAGTCGGTCAGCGAACGGCCTTGGTTCATCGCTTCGCGCATACGCGCGAAAATGTAGATCGCGTAATCGACGCCGATGCCGACGCCAAGCGCCAGCACCGTAAGCGTATTCACTTTCTTGCCGATGTCGAGATACACCATCAGCGAATGGCCGAGTTCGGTGACGAGGACAAGCGGCAACACGATGCACAACGCGGCGAGCGGATTGCGGAAACTCAGCAGGCACATGAGAAACACAGCCGCATAAAGCAAATAAAGCATCGTGTGATCGACGGCGCGCACTTCGTCGTTGATTGCAGCCATTACGCCGACGTTGCCGGTGGCTAAACGTAAATTGACTTTGTCGCTGACGAACGGCTTGCCGGAACTTTTCGCGTCGACGGCATCTTTCGCCAGCTGATCGCGCAGGTTGCTGTTCGGTCCGATGAATGCATTGTTGTCGTCGCGGAATTTTTTCGCGGCGGAAACGACGCGATCCACCGTCGTCGCGCGATGATCGGTGAGGAACAGCATGACGGGCATCGCGCTGCAATCCTGATTGAGCAATCCGGAATCGGTTTCGAAGCCTTGCGTGTCCTGACGCAGCGCATCGCTATCGCGCGGCAATACGCGCCAGCGGATATTGCCTTCGTTCCAGCCGGCATTGACGATTTTCGCGGCGATCGGCAGCGTGATGACTTGCGCAACACCCTCGACATTTCGCATGTGCCACGCGAAACGGTCGATCGTCTCCATGACGGGATAGCTTGTCGTGCACGCGTTCGGTGCGCTTTCCGCAATGACGTTAAGCATGTCGACGCCCAATGCGAATTTGTCGCTGATCAATTCCGCATCCCGGTTGTATCGCGCGTCCGGCCGTAATTCGGCGACGCCTTTTTGCGCGTCGCCGATCATCACATCCTTGCCATAGTGCGCGGCGATAGCCCACATCACGACACCAATGACGATAACGACGGCCGCGGGCACGGGACGACTCAACCGCGCCAGCACGGCCCATAATTTGTCGAACTGCGTGAGTTGTCGAAGTCGCCATTTCTTTTTGCCTTCCAGATTACGTAGACGACAAAACGAAAGAAGAACGGGCAACAAAATGAGATCGGTGAGAATGGTGAGCGCGACGCCCACCGTGGCCGTCACCGCCAATTCGAAAATGATGCGAACGGGAATAATCAGAATCGTCGCAAAACCGATGCATCCTGCGATCAGCGCGACCGTGCCGGGCACGAGCAGCATGCGAAAGGCGAGTCGCGCAGCGGTTTGTGGATCGACACCCTGTCGCGTGCGCAATTCCTCGACACTACCGTCTTCCAATCCGCCGAAAAACAATTCGCCGCGGAAGCGGTTGATCATCTGTTCGCCGTGACTGACGGCGATCGCGAAAATCAAAAACGGCGTGAGCATGTTCATCGGATCGATGCCGAATCCGAGCAACCGCAACGCGCCCAACATCCAGATCACAGCGATGAGCGCACAAAACACGGTGAGCGACGCGAGTTTCACCGATGCCGAGTACGCAAACAGCAACAACCACGTGAACGCGATGGTGACGAAGAAAAACACGATTACCGATTTCGCGCCGGTGCTGATATCGCCGACCATTTTGGAAAAACCGATGATCGCTACTGTCGTGTTCGTGTTCTCGTATTTCGAGCGAATCGCTTCAAGCTGATCATTGATCGCCGAGTAATCGATGGTCACGCCATGCGCCGGATCTTCCGGCACCAGGTCGACCCACACCATCGCGCCGGAAAAATCTTTGGCGACTAGACGCCCCACGATGCCCGCTTTTTCGATGTTCGCCTTGATCGTCGAGAATTGTTCTTGCGTGGCGGTGAAGCCGGCGACGTTCGGCGAGAACGTAGCGGGAATCACGTTGCCGCCCGCGAATCCGTCTTCCACGACTTCGACGAAGCGCACGTTCGGCGTGAAGATCGAACTGACGCGCGATGCGTCGGCGTGCTCGATCTTCGTCGCGTCGAGCGTGATCTTTTCCATCGTCTGGAAGAACGGCTGATTGAACATGTTGCCGCTCTTGTCCATCACCGCGATCAGAATACGGTTGGCGCCGCCGAAATCCTTTTCGTAATCCAGAAACGTGCGCATGTACTCGTGCTGCAACGGAATCTGTTTTTTGAAACCGGCGTCGACTTTAAGTTGCGACGCGAAGAACGCCATCACGATCGTGACGATCGCGAACAGGATCAGAACGATGCCGCGATTACCGAAGACCAGCGACTCGAGTGCGCGCTGAAACTTGTTCGGTTGCGTGGCGGAAATCGGAAGTGCCATGGTCAGTGCGGTTGAAAAGTGCTGATGCCATTTTCGCCGGCGATCAAGAGCGTGTCGTTGGACAGCAGCATGGTGGCTGCGATGATTCCCGCCGGCGTATCGATAAATCCATGCAATTGATCGTGCCCGTGCCGGCGCGCGAGAACGATGCCGTTCGCGCCGACGATGACGACGCCGCCATCGGGCAATGCGGCGCCGCCCATGAGGCTCAATTCGGTGTCGGTCTCGACTTCCGCCCAGTGCGTGCCGAGATCGGCGGATTCGTAAACGTGACCGCGTAGTCCGTACGCAAGAACATGATCATTCTCGTATCCGATCACGCCGAACATCGAGCCATCGTACGGAAGTTGAATACGTTTCCACGTGGCGCCATCGTCGCGCGATTGGAATGCGCTGCCGCGTTCGCCGACGATGATCAGCGCGCCGCTGCCGGTGCGCGCGATGGCGTTCAGATGTGGCGACGCTTCTTCGCCGATCTTCAAATCTTTTGCGCTGAACGTCATCTTGCCGTTGTCTTTGGCCGGCGCGGCGACGTCATCATCGATGTCGTCGTCGCCTTTGGAGCCGGCATCTTTTTTCGTAGCAGGCATTGCGACGATCATGGGTTTCCAACTCGCGCCACCATCGTTCGTACGCAGGGCGAGGCTGTACGCACCGACGGCGAAACCGTGTTGCGCGTCGGTGAACAACACGCTCAGCAGTGGCGCGCCTTGTTGCGGATCGCGCGTGGCTTCGTTCACTTCGGCATCCGCTTTCATCGGATCGCTGCGCTGGACTTCCCAATGTTCGCCGCCGTTCGAACTATGCGCGATCACGCCTTCATGTCCCACGGCCCACACATTTGCATCGACGGCGGTGACGGCGGTGAACGTCGTTCGCGTTTGGATCGGCGATTGCTTCCACGTCTTGCCGTCGCTCGACAAGAGAATCTGGCCGCGGCCGCCGACGGCGACGAAGTGGTCGCCGGATTTCGCGATCGCGAGCGTCAACGAATTCGCGGCGAGCGGAAGGATTTCGGCGCCTGCCGCGGTCAGGCGCAACATGCGGGTATGCCGATCGAACAGGCGAAGACCGAGGT
>OLMB01000205.1_pt1 | contig 31170 bp, 24 predicted proteins | sample 1604691 | NCBI WGS metagenome assembly OLMB01 (sample SAMEA104055722, study PRJEB20765) | soil metagenome | isolation source: soil
CAAGTACAGCAGCGGCGGTTGCTTGTCGAAGATGTTGTCGACACCCACCTGGACGAACGTGTTGATCGGCTCGATGTTGTAGCCGAGCGACGCGTTCTGATACGTGACCGCACCGTAGTGAATCGGGTTGAATCCCGTGTCCGTACCGTTGAAGTTGTCACACGCACCCGATCCGTCCGGACTGTCGAAGAAGTCCCCAGAAGGACCAAGGCACTGGTTGGCGTAACCGACCGTGATGCGGCCGATATAACGCGTGGTCCAGTTTGCGTTCCACGGACCGAGATTCCAGTCGAGGGTCGCCAATCCACGCACGCGCGCGAAATTGCCGAAGGTCTTGTCGAAGTGACCGGCCAGATGCTGGATGAAGCCACCCTGATCGATGTTGTACTTCTCGATGTAGCTGCCGTCGACGCCGACGCGGAAGTTACCCCACGCGGTGGTCGGCAGGCGGTAGTGCGCACCGACGTCCAGACCTTGATCGACGAGGTTGCCCGAGTTGAACGCACTTTCGATCACGAACTTGATCGAACCGTCCGTCGCACGGAAGATGTTTCCGCAGAGCGGACCCTGCGTGTTGAAGCACTGCGTCAGAATGGTCTGCGCGGTACCGGCACCGGAGATGATCAAGTTGTTCAGCAGGATGCGGTAGTAGTCCGCATTGACCGACAAGCCAGGAATCCATTCCGGATCATAAACGAAGCCGTAATCGAACGACTTGCCGAACTCAGGCTGCAGAACGGCCGTACTGAGACCATGCTCCGCGGCAAACTGCGAACCCATCACGAAGCCGGTCAGCTGCGAGAAGATTTGCGGCGGAACGTTGAAGCCTTTGCACGCCGCATTGCTCGCGGCCGCTGCGTTGCCCGCGCACGGATCGGTGGCTGTCGGCGCATCTTGCGACGGGCCGGCGAACAGGTTCGAGACCGTCGGTGCACGGAACACTTTCGATACCGTTCCACGCAACAGCAGGTCTTCGATCGGACGATACTCGATCGCAACTTTCCAGTTGTTGGTGCTTCCGAAATTCGAGTACTTCGAGTAACGATCACCAATGTCGACATTCAACGAATGAACGAACGGCACGTCTTTCAGAATCGGCACCAGCAACTCGGCGTAGGCTTCCTTGACGTTGTAGCCACCCTGTGTGGGCGACGAACAAATCGAGCCGGGACCAGGGCAATTCAGCGACGGCACGCCGTCCACTTCATTGAATGTGGTGTTGAGCAGCGGATCGATCTGCGTGTCTTCGTATTCCTTACGGTAGCTGCCGCCAACCGCGAGCTGCACGTCACCGGCCGGCAACGAGAACAGCGAACCGTTGACCGACGCTTCGGCCGACTTCATCTGATACAGCGTGCTGGCGAACGGATTGATCTTGGCCGCTTGTAGGAGAGCCAACGTGCTCGGGTCGCTTTGATTGAAGATGTCGATCGGTGTGCAAGCGCCAGCGCCGGGTGCAGTCGTGCAACCGAAGTCGGGGGCGATCTGGCTAATATTGATGTAGTTGAGATCTTGCGTTTCGAACGTCAACTTGCCGTAACTGACGTGCGCATCCCAGTTCCAGCTCGTGTCGCCGAACGTACCCTTCAGGCCGGCATTGCCCAACTCTGTGGTGTTGGCGATTTTTAGACCGCGATCACCCAAGCTGGTCAGACGCAGAGCGATGGTGCTCGACGAACCGTTGTTGCCGAACGTGACGCCGAACGGGTTGTAGAACTGGTCCGCCGGAACGATCAGGTTGTTGCCCACCAGGTCAAATGGATAAGGAGCCAGCTGCGTATGCGCTACCTGCTTGTGGTAGAGCAATTCCACGTACGCTTCGACGCTGTCGGTGAGCTTGTAGTTGCCCAGCAGGAACACGCCGGTACGCTCAGTAGGAATCAAGTCGTAGTTGCCGACGGCCTGGAAGTTGAAGCCGTCGCTGCTCGAGCTATAGCAGCGGAAATCGCCTGCACCCGGTGCCGTCGTCTGGCCCGGCAGTTTATTGCCGGACAACGTGACGGAAGTGCATCCAGCAGCAACAGCCGCAGGCGAGCCCGCGGGTATGAAGTACCGGCCACCTGGCGTGCGCGATGAACCGGCATGTGGATTAACGCCTGAATTGTAGATGTACTGCGCCGCCTTTGACACATTGCGGTTGGCAGCGGAGATCGCATCCTGTTTGTCGTACTGTATGCCGAACACGATGCTGCCCTTGTCGGTCGTTTGACCGAACACGGCATGAATCGCTTTGCGCTGACCGTCGTCTTTGTCGGATTCGCCGTAATCAACACCAATCTCGGCACCTTGATAGTTGGTGCGCGTGATGATGTTGACCACACCGCCGATCGCGTCGGAACCGTACACGGCGGATGCGCCGTCGTTCAGCACTTCCACGCGCTCAATGACGGCGACCGGCAGCAAGTTCAAATCTTGAAGCTGAGCCGGAATGCGATGGCCATTGATCAACAGCAACGAGCGACCGGAGCCCAAGCCGCGCAATGAAACGCCGGCCGTGCCCACGCCACCATTGTTGACCTGTGGGGTCATTGCGGCGCCAGCCATTTGCGGCAGTTCCTGGATGAGGTCGCCGAGGTTCACCTTGCCGGACGCTTGGATCTGCGCGCGGTCGATGGTGACGACGGGGCTGGCCGTTTCGATGTCAACACGGCGAATGTTGGAACCGGTCACCACGATGGTTTCGAGGGACTGGCTTTTTTGCGGCGTAGTGCCGGTGTCTTGCGCAATTGCGGTGACGGAACCGGCCGTGGCGACTGCACCTAGCGATAATGCCAGGCGAACCGCCGACGATAATTTATTCACGTCGAGTCTCATTACACTCTCCAACGTCAGGGTTGTTTAAACAGATTCGGGACAAGTTCCATCCTGGAACCGCCAAAACGGCATACCGCACTAAAAATGGCACACCAAAAGTCTTGGCAGCGGACGATACTAGCAACATTTGCTTAACATGGGAATCCCTGCATCTTGAATAATGCAAGTGATTGACTGTCAAGAAAGTTCTGCGTCGGAAGTGACGAGAAAGGGATTAAACTAACGTTGCAGTTCTTGCGGAATTCGCCAGGCGCGAAACGAAACGATTACAAGTCTTGGTGATACTGCACGTAGGGTACGCGCGCTTGACTGGGGTCGACTTCGTGCGCGGCCGGTTCGACCAAGGCTGGCGCATTGCCGGACGACCAAACGTTTTGAGCGCCGACGCTAAACACACCCCGCCATGGTGCGCGCCATGAGAGTCCGAGATCAACGCTGCTCCAGTGCTGACTGCTGTTGAGTAAATCCGCTGGGCCTAAGACATGGCCGATCACCACGCCACTGAAGTCGCCGCGGTGCACGCCGAAGCTAAGCGCTGCTTGGTTTAGATTCGGAAGAGCGATCGAACTTCCCGGCACTTCGAGTTGCAGACGGCCAAAGGCAGCACTCAAATCGATACTCTGGTTTTCATCGAAGTGCCAACGACCGGTCGCGCTGGCGCTGGAACTACGCAGATTCGCAAGTTCCAATCCTGGAATTACCAACGTAGGGACGCCCGTAGAATTCGCAGCACCGAAGAAATCCCAAAACGGTTGCTGTTGCGAGCTCGCCAGATGGTTCTGATCATCGGCACGGATCCACGACAACCCATAACTCAAATCCAAATCCACGTTGCCCGCATCTAGCGTAGTGCCGACGCGGAACGAGCCGTCATTTATGCGTGGCAGTGTGATGAGGCAATGACTATCGAGCGTCAAATTGAGCGCCGAATTGCATTCTAGCGACGTCGAATTCGTCGGCGATAAGACAACGCCTTGACTAAAATTCGCATACGCGCCGATATTGTCGCGCAGCTTTACGCCAATTCCGCCGCTGACGAAATCCGTGACGTCGATTAGTTGCAGATCCAACGTGGAAGCGAATCGCGGCGCGGGCGATGGTGCGGTCAGCGAACCGACGTCGGATCCCAGCGCGACGATGGCAAGAATCCGACCATCCGGTGTGCTCCATAGCGGCATGACACTTCGCGTGCCGGCACTGTTTCCTATCGACGCAGGTGAGTAAAAGAGCTGGTCGAAAAGGCGCGGGGATGAGGTCGAGAGCGCCGTCGCACTGGCATTCTTCGCGTCCACGACCAACGACTGCGCCGGCGCAACGCCGGAGAACAGAAGTGAAATCGCAGTGGCGAGAATGAAACGCATGGCAGCCGTTATGTTGTGATTCTTAAGACTACGTGATTGAACCGTGAGTTCCGCGATCGCCGTCAATATTTCGATTCGGAACTATGCGGTTATTCTAGCAAAATTATGAAAAACTAACAAATAGTTTCTTGGGACAGCGGCGGTCGCTGGCGGACCGCGGTCAAATAAAACTGGGTACACTAGCCAAGGCGAGGGATTCATGGAAAAAATGCTGACTTTCAAACAGAATCGCGGTGGGCTCGTCACGCGATTTCTGGCTATTTCCCAACCGATTAAAGCCAAGTCGGCGCGTTAGCCCGCCCGGCGTTCTCGATTCTCTATGCCCACTCGCAATCCAGTGCTCGTCCATCGACCACCGGCAGTAGCCGCCGAAGCGGGTGGCATTGCGATCCCGACGCCGCTGATGCTCGAAATTCTTAGGGCGATCACGCCGCAGACATTAGCGGATGCTGTTCTCAGAGTAGGCTGCGAATGGGTCGGCATGCTAAGCGCGGAATTGCATCTATTCGCCATTGAAGAAAAACCGCTGCATTCCAATGCGCCGATGCAGCGGCTGATAAAACACGTGTACGAATCCGGCGAGCAGATCGTCGAAGTCAGTGACGCTACGACTCCGAAAAAACTCAATGTCGCATCCCCGTTGCAAGTGCAAGGAATGCTGATGGGAACGGTGGTCGGCACAGTCGCCTCGGTGACATGGGACCAAGTGGGCTGCCAATCGCGTTGGGCTCAACTGCGTCAGCTGTTGGAATTGCGGCTCGACCAATTGCGTTCACTCAAGGACTTACAGCAATCGGTCACCAATCTTGAAGAAGCCGAGCGGCTGCAGCGCGCGCTCTTCGCTATCGCTGATCAGGCGAGCGCCGATCGGGAAATGTCAGAGGTAACTCGCAGTCTGCACGAGATCATCGGCAGTCTGATGTACGCCGAAAACTTCTACATTGCACTTTACGATCCCGTTCGCGATACGTTGCGCTTTCCGTATTTCGTCGATGTCGCCGACGCCAACCCGCCGGATACAACGCACGAAATGCCAATGAGTGACCGCGCAGGAAGTCTTACGTGGCACATGTTGAAGCGCGGTTCCGCCATGCGCGGAACGCTTGAGCAAATCGAAGCCGAAGTGGGCGATCTTGCCGATTTCGGTCCCGATTGCGTCGATTGGCTCGGCGTACCGTTGTTGCGCGGCGGAAAAGTGGTCGGCGGTATAGTTGTGCAAAGTTATACCGAGGCGGCGCGCTACACCGATCGCGATCAAGCGCTGCTGACGTACGTGGCGCAACATATTCAGACGGCGCTGGAACGTCGTTCGGTGCACGAGGAACTGGAACGCCGTGTCGGCGAGCGTACCGACGCGCTGCGCGAAGCGAACCGTTTGCTTCAACAGCAAGTGCTCGAACGACAACGTGGCGAACGTCTGCAGGCGGCGCTGTTTCGCATCGCGGAACTGGCGAACAGCACGGAAAGCCTCGAAGAATTTTATGCCGCCGTCCATCGTGCGGTCGGCGGTTTGCTGTATGCGCGCAACTTTTATATCGCGCTGCTTACCGAGGATCGCGAGCACCTGACATTTCCATATTCCGTCGACGAGCGCGATGAAAAGCGTTTGCCGCGCAAACTCGGCACGGGATTAACCGAATATGTGCTTCGCACCGGCAGCGCGTTACTTGCAGATCGCGCAGGTCTGGAGCGTCTTTATCTCAGTGGTGCCGCGCAACCGATAGGTACGCGCTCGCGCAGCTGGCTCGGCGTACCGCTGATTTGCGCCGATCGTACTGTCGGCGTACTCGTCGTACAAAGCCATTCCGACGAACATCGCTATACCCCGCGCGATCAGGAATTGTTGACCTTCGTCTCGTACCACATCGCCAACGCGCTCGAACGCAAGCGCAACGCGGAATCGCTGAAACAGGCGTACGCGGAATTGGAATTGCGTGTCATCGAGCGCACCAGCGAACTGGCCGCAGCCAATCGCGAGTTACGCGAACACATCGGTGTGCGCGAGCGCATGGAGCGACAGCTCAAACACGAAACATTGCATGACGCGTTGACTGGATTGCCGAATCGCAATTTCCTGCTGGATCGGTTGACCCAAGCACTGACCCAATTCACGCGCGATCCGCGTCGCCGGTTCGCTGTACTGTTCCTCGATCTCGACCGCTTCAAGATCATCAACGACTCGGTCGGGCATCTGGTCGGCGACGAGTTGTTGAATGAAGTAGGCGGACGAATCGCGGCTTGCCTTGAACCTCGCGATCTCGTGGCGCGCCTCGGCGGCGACGAGTTCGCGATTCTTTTGAACGATATCGAAAACACGGAAGACGCATGCGCGCAGGCACAGCGCATCATCGACGCGCTCAACGCGCCCATCCGGCTTGGCGGTAAAGAAGTATTTACGTCTACCAGCATCGGTATCGCGATTTCTTCTTCGCGCTATTTCAAGGCGGAGGAGTTGCTGCGTGATGCGGATGTGGCGATGTATCGTGCGAAGGACGATGGCCGACACCGCTTCGCGGTGTTCGATGAGCATCTGCACAATCGCGCCATGCAGTTGCTCGAGATGGAAAGCGATCTTCGCCACGCCATCGCCCGCAACGAATTCGTGCCGTTTTTTCAGCCGATCGTGCGGTTGTCCGATCGCATCATTGTCGGTCACGAAGCGTTGTTACGCTGGGAACATCCACAGCGCGGCCTTTTGTCGCCCGCCGATTTTCTCGCCGTCGCGGAAGACAGCGGAGCCGCCGAACAAATCGATTGGCTGATGTTCGCTCGCGTGTTCGAAGCGGCGCCGCCACTGCTCGAAGGCGGGAAATTCATCAGCATCAATCTTTCGGGTCGACATTTCCGTTCCGAGACGCTCGACGAGAAACTGCTCGCGCTGCTGCGCCGTCACTCCATCAAGCCGGAATCTCTGCGACTGGAAGTTACCGAGCGCACGTTGATCGAAAATCCGCCAGCGGCGAAGCGACTGCTCGAGTCGTTGCGGAGAAGCGGTTTGGCTGTGTCGCTCGATGATTTCGGTACGGGGTATTCGTCGTTGAGTTATCTGCATCAATATCCGGTGCAGGCATTGAAGATAGATCGTTCGTTCATTGCGGACCTCGCCGCCGACGGCAGCGGCGGTAGCGCGGCCGTCGTGCGGGCAATTCTTGCGCTGGCGGGAGCATTGGGCATGCAGGTGATCGCCGAAGGCATCGAAACACAAGCGCAACACGACGCGCTGATTCAACTCGGTTGCGAATTCGGTCAGGGATTTTTCTACGCCCGGCCGCAGCCTGCCCATGTTTGGATCAAACGCGCCGCAACGGTGTAATGCGTTCTGTCGATGGCTCCATTGCGCGGCGACACATCTAATTCGATCCGCCCCGCGCGGCAACGCGCGAGTCTGGGACGTCGTCTATTCAAATGGTTTTTCTTGATCGTCCTCGCATGGATAGCGATAACGTGGCTCGTCGTTCTGATTTTCCGGTTCGTTCCGCCGCCGTCGTCTGCGTTCATGATCGAGCGGCGCATTGCTGCAACGGTCGGTGGCGAGAAGAACTTTTCGATCAAATATCGATGGACGCCATGGTCGACGATTTCCCCTGAATTGCCCATCGCGCTCATCGCATCAGAGGATCAGAAATTTCCCGTGCATCACGGCTTCGATGTGCAGGCCATCCAGGATGCGATGGACGAAGCAGACGAAGGTCAGCGCTTGCGCGGCGCGAGTACGATCTCGCAGCAAACCGCGAAAAATCTGTTCTTGTGGGGCGGGCGAAATTTCGTGCGCAAAGGACTTGAAGCGTATTTCACCGTATTGCTCGAAGTCACGTGGCCGAAGCGACGCATACTCGAGATGTATATGAATATCGCGGAATTCGGCGACGGCATTTACGGAGCGGATGCCGCGTCGCGCGATTTTTTTCACAAAGCGCCATCGCAACTCGATGCCCACGAAGCCGCATTGCTCGCGTCCGCGTTACCCAATCCGCGAAAGCTGCATCCGGATCGGCCTTCAGCTTATGTCGAACGTCACGCCGAGTGGGTGGAGCGTCAAGTCCGGCAGTTGGGCGGGACGAGTTATTTACCGCGCTGAATTCGCGATTTCCATCGCCTCGATGGTTCCGTTACGATGCATCGTTCGCCGAAACGTGACCAGTTTCCATGCAAAAACTCACCGTCGTCGTTCCGGCCTTCAACGAAAGTTCTGGCTTACATGAATTTCATGCCCGGCTCGCGCCTGTACTTGATCGGCTCGATCTGTCGGCGGATGTTTTGTTCGTCGACGATGGCAGTAGCGACGACACGTGGGACGTCATCCGCTCACTTCACGAAAAAGATCCGCGCGTGGCCGGATTGAAATTGAGCCGCAACTTCGGCAAGGAACATGCGATGACGGCGGGACTCGATCGCACCGACGCGGACGCCGTCGTGGTGATCGATGCAGATTTGCAAGATCCGCCCGAACTTATCCCGAAGTTTATCGATGCGTGGCGTCAAGGCTACGACGTCGTGTACGGAACACGCGCTTCGCGCGCCGGTGAAAGCAGATTGAAGCGGTTCACGGCTGCAGCGTTTTATCGCGTGATGGAACGACTGAGCTCGACGCAAGTTCCGCGCGACACCGGCGATTTTCGTTTGATGAATCGACGCGCGGTCGCCGCTCTTGGAGAATTGCGTGAGCGCCAACGTTTCATGAAAGGATTATTTGCATGGGTCGGTTATAAGCAGACATCCATCGTCTACGAACGCGACGCGCGATTCGCCGGCACCAGCAAATTCAATTATTGGCGGTTGTGGAATTTCGCGATTGAAGGAATCACGTCATTCTCCGGCGCGCCGCTGAAAGTTGCTACGTACATTGGCGTGATGACGGCGATACTCTCGTTTTTATTCGGCGTATTCGTGCTCGTCAAGGCTATCTTCTTCGGCGACGCCGTGCGAGGTTATCCGACCCTGATGCTCGTGATTCTTTTCCTCGGCGGCGTGCAGCTCATTGCACTCGGATTGATCGGTGAATATTTAGGCCGTCTGTATTTGGAAGCCAAGCAACGGCCGCTCTATCTCATCGACGAATATGTCGCGAGCGACGCGCCGAAAAAAGAAATCGACGAGTGAACGAAAACGGCCCGCCGAAGCGGGCCGTGGTTGCGTCACCTACAGTAGATCAGCGTTGCGCTACGGTCGTTTGCACGACGACTTCGACGCGACGGTTCTGTTGGCGGCCGGCCTCGGTCGCGTTCGACGCTACCGGATAATCTTCACCCAGTCCTTGCGTCGTTATGCGGGAAGGATCGACGCCGCGTTGTACCAAGTACGATTTAACGGCTTCGGCTCGATGTAGCGACAAATCGACGTTGTGCTGTGGATTGCCTGTCGAATCGGTGTGGCCTTCTATGGCAATCGTTGAACGTCGATCGTCATTCAACGCAGTGGCGAGCTGATCGATCGTACGCGTCGCACCCGGTTTCAATTCGGCGCGATCGACTTCGAATAGCACATCGCCCAATGTCACCACAAAACCGCGTTGCGTTTGTTGTGCCTGCAAATCCGAGAGATCGGCGCGAAGCACCTCCGCTTCGGAGCGCGACGCGGCGGCATCGACACGAGCGGCGTTGGCATCTTCGCGCGCCTGCATCGCGTTCGCCTGTGCATCGGCCGCGGCGATTTGCGCGTTTCTCAATTGATGCGTGCGTGAATCGACAAGCAGTCGATCGCGCTCGGCGCCCAGATCATGCGCGCGAACTTCCGCATATCGCGCAAGTCCTTCCGCTTCGGCGGTTTCGATCAATCGATCGGCGATATAAATCCGGTGCTGATAATCGCGCACTTCCAACTTTCGCCCATTCATGGCGAGCGATGACACGAGCGTGTCGGCCTCGCGCAACTCGTTAGGCGCATTCGGCGCGATACGCGGATCGTCGTGCAATCGATTCAGTTCGTTTTGGAGTCTCACCACTTCGGGCGGGGGCCCCGGCGGAGTCGTCGCGCACGCGCCAAGAACGGTCATGAGCGCAGCAGTCAATCCTAATTTGGTAAGGCGGTTCATGGCTGTCCTCCTGACATACCGACTTGCTCGCGCAAGCTGCGCACGGTGGTTTCCATTTCATTCGTCGTGGCCTCCGCGCGATGTTCGCGACTGCGTGCCGCGGCCAAATTCGCGTCGGCCTTCGCGTTGTCGGCGCTGAAAGCACTTTCCGTCCAATCGTGATGATCGTAGGCGGCTTGCGCGGTCGCATACATGTCATGCGCCGTATTCAGATCGGTTGGCGCGTATTGAGCGGCATCACCGCGCTCAGCCGATTCTATCGACGCGCCCGCTTCGGCCAGCGCCAGGTCCGCATCTTTGCGGTCCATCGCGTAAATACTCATCGGCAGCATTAGCACTACGGCCGCGGCTATCAGCTTCCTTTTCATTGCGAGCTCCTTGTCCTAGAAATTCAAAGCAATAGAAGACGAGCAAAGGATGTGCCCCATGAATTTGGTCGACAGACCAAACGGCGATGTTTGTTTTCTATAAGATTTTTCTAATCTAATTTCTGCAAGCGCACTAAAACTTGTGCAAGTTGCGAGGCTCGGTTAACAAGTCCGTGCAAGATGCGGTGCGGCGTGCGCGAATCTCTGATCGCGCTAGAATAAGCGCGGACAGTTCAGGCGCAGGAGGCGTTATGCGACTCGTCAAACATCTTCTCGAAGGCAAGGGAGACGCCATTTTCGCGATTGCTCCGAATTCGCCTGTGCTGGATGCAATTCGACTCATGGCGGAAAAAAGCGTGGGCGCATTGGTCGTAATGGATGAGCAGAAACTGGCGGGCATCGTTTCGGAACGCGACTACGCGCGAAAGGTGATCTTGAAAGGCCGCTCGTCGAAAGACACGCCGGTGAGCGAAATCATGTCTTCGCCTGTATTGACGGTTGCGCCGAGCGATACGATCAACCATTGCATGAAGCAGGTTACGGAGCACCGCATCCGTCATTTGCCGGTGGTGGATAATCAGCGAGTGGTGGGCATGCTATCGATTGGGGATTTGGTGAAGGCCGTTATCGACGATCAGGCCGAACAACTGGAACATCTGCAAAAATACATTGCAGGGTAGTTGGGGATCGCCGGCCGGATGCCGGCTTTGAATAGACGTGAAATCATGAGTTTAGACCCGGCGCTCCGCGCCCGTTTGCATCAGTTGCTGCGCGACTACGGCACCAAGGTGCGCATGCTGATCGACAAGCACGGCCTGGCGCAGCACGGCATCGACGCGGCTGATATCGAGCAGGAAGTCCATATCCGGCTATGGAAAGCACTGGAACGTGACCGGAATGCAGCCTTCCATACGTCTTATATACAGAGGACAGTGCTGTCGACGGTGGTGGATGCCATCCGCGCGGCCAGTTCCAGGCAAGCCGAGCCGCTGCCGGAAGCGAATTCCGAAGGCGGGACGGAGCTGGTGGAAACAGCCGCCGGGCCGGAGCGAAATGCCGGATCGGCGCAGGACTTTGGAAAAATATCGGCGTGCATGGCGGAATTGCCAGAACGCCGTCGGCAAGTAGTAGCGTTGCATCTACAAGGGTTCAGCTTCCGAGAAATCGGTGACGTCATCGGAACCTCCGAAGAAGCGGCGCGAAAACTACTCGATCGCGGCATGGAAACATTACGCGAGAGTTTAAGGACGGTTGGATTCGGAGAATTCGATGACTAAGCAACAATTGAGCGAAATCTATCGGAACGGCATGCAGAACAGCAGCGATGCATCCGCCGACGTCGATCAAATCATCGCGCAAATTCCGCGCTCGCCGTTGCAGCGCGACTTGATCCGTTTTGCGCGCGATCTCGAGCCCGAATCGGCTCAACTCAGCGCGAGTCTCGAATCCGTACTGAACAGCGATGTCTTCGTGCATCGTAACCGCTTCGCCACGCAGCGTTCGGCGCGCGGTCGTCGTACTTGGCGAATTGCTTCCGCGCTGGCCGCGAGTTTGATCGCTGCCGTTGTTGTGTGGAATGTAAGCAATCTCAATCGTTCGCATCCATCGGCATCCGTCGCAAGCGCGCGTGGCGATCGGATTTTTTCGAGCGTCAACGAAGAATCTGTTGCAATCAAATCCAGTGACAGAATTTTCAATGGCGATTTCCGCACGGACGAAATTTTCAGCTCGAGCCGCCATAACAACGGTTGATCGAAAACTTCCTTCGAACAAACGCCCGGTTCGCCGGGCGTTTTTATTTGCGCGTCAAACGTCGACAGAACTGGCGTGCTCGCGTGTTGCCGCGAACGTGACGGTTGGCCAACGCTCCTGGGTCAACTGCAAATTCACGCGCGAAGGCGCCAAGTAGACGAGTTCGCCTGCCGCGTCGAGCGCCAGGTTTGGTGCCGCTTTCTCACGGAACTCGGCCAGTTTCTTTTCGTCCGCGCAGCGAATCCATCGCGCCGTGATCACACCCACATTTTCGAATGCACAATCCACACTGTATTCGTCCTTCAGCCGGAACGCGACGACTTCGAATTGCAGCACGCCGACGGCGCCGAGAATCAAATCGTTGCTCATCAGCGGACGGAAAAATTGCGTCGCGCCTTCCTCGGACAATTGCGCGAGACCTTTCTGCAACTGCTTCATCTTCAGCGGATCTTTCAAGCGCGCGCGCCGAAAGAGTTCGGGCGCGAAATTCGGAATGCCGGTGAACGAGAGTGCTTCGCCTTCGCTGAACGTGTCACCGATCGAAATCGTACCGTGGTTGTGGATGCCAATGACATCGCCCGGATAAGCTTTTTCGACGATGTCGCGTTCGCTCGCCATGAACGTAAGCGCATTCGCGAGTTTCATTTCTTTGCCGCTGCGCACGTGAAATGCCTTCATGCCGCCGTCGAATTCGCCGGAGCAAATGCGCATGAAGGCGACGCGATCGCGATGTTGCGGATCCATGTTCGCCTGAATCTTGAACACGAAGCCCGTCATTTTCTCTTCGTCCGCATCGACTTCACGCGTCGTCGTCGCCCGCGATTGCGGTTTAGGTGCATTCTCGATGAAAAAATCCAGCAACAACTGCACGCCGAAATTGTTGACGGCGGATCCAAAAAACACCGGCGTCTGCTTGCCCGCCAGATACGCTTGCGCGTCGAACGGATGCGATGCGCCTTTGACCAGCTCCAACTCATCGCGCAATTCGCGCAACATGTCGATGCCGATACGTTTTTCCAAATCTGGATTTTGCAGCGATGTATAAATTGTCGAATCCTGACGCGTGAAGTTACGGCCCTGTTCGTAGACGTGAACTTCGCCGCTGACTAGGTGATACACGCCTCGCAAACGCGATCCCATGCCAATCGGCCACGTGATCGGCGCGCATTGGATCTTGAGCACGGACTCCACTTCGTCGAGCAAATCAATCGGCGAACGTCCTTCGCGATCGAGTTTGTTGATGAACGTCATGATCGGCGTGTCGCGCAGTCGACAAACATCCATCAACTTGATCGTGCGCTCTTCGACACCTTTTGCGCAGTCGATCACCATCAGCGCTGAATCGACGGCGGTCAGCACGCGGTAAGTGTCCTCCGAAAAGTCCGCATGGCCCGGCGTGTCGAGTAAATTGACGATACGTCCCTCGTAGGGGAACTGCATCACGGAGCTCGTCACCGAAATGCCGCGTTCCTTTTCCAACGCCATCCAGTCGCTCGTCGCGTGCCGCGTCGCCTTGCGCGACTTCACGCTGCCAGCCATCTGGATCGCGCCGCCGAACAGCAGCAGCTTTTCCGTCAACGTGGTCTTGCCGGCATCCGGATGCGAAATAATCGCGAACGTGCGGCGGCGATGAGTTTGTTCAAGACGTTCCGACATAACTTCAACGGCGTTCGTGGGCCGCGCATTATACGGAGGACGAAGGCATTTCTCGCGGCTTTACACTTTCGCGTCGACTTCCTGCTGAAAACTATTGAGCGGCGCCGAGCATCTGCCCTTGCTGCGGCGTGAACGCGCCTTCGGGTCCGGCGAATTGAAAGGGCACCGATACGAGATGCATATCTTTGTTCATCTGCACGCAAAAATGCAGATGCGGGCCCGACGTAAAGCCCGTATCACCGGACAGCGCGATTTCCTGGCCCGCTTTCACACGCTGTCCAACCTGCACGCGCACGCTCTCGAATGCGAGATGCGCATACACCGACATCGCGCCGTCAGCGTGGACGATGCGGATGTTGTTCGCGCGATCGCCGTACTGCGCCATGTCGAGTCCGTTACCGTAAAAATCGTTGTCGACCGTCATGATCACGCCATCGCGCGCTGCACGCACCGGCGTTCCTTCCGGCATGCCGATATCGACGGCATAACGGTTTTGCGGATCGCGATGACTGAAGCTGCCGTTGAACGCCTGGCTGACAGGAAACTGCAACGACGGGTTGAACGGAATTTGATAGTGCGCCGCGGCGTCCTGCACCGCGTGAAAATCGCCCGGCATGTAACTGTACGTGTAGCGATACCGAAATCCTTCGCCCGCCTTGGCAACAGCGATTGTCGCCGCATGCGTCTCCGCCTCCGGAGCGAGGACGACGACGGCCGGCAACGGCGGATCCGTGTGCACGTTGCTGGCTTGCTGCAGCGAAAGCGCGACACTCACGGGACCACCCGACGCGTTGAAAAAATTCAACTCGCGACTATCATCGGAACCCGATTCGCGCAACCTGATCAAGGGTTGATGATCCACCGCGACCACCGACGATTTCACGTCGCCGACATCTCCGGTCGGCGGGATGTCCGTGAAATGTACGATGCCCTGTTTGTCGGTGTACTGATACATGTGCTTCGCGAGCGCGGGCGCACACGCCAGCAGGAGCGCGGTGCTAAAAAGTATACGAACGCGCATCAGCATTCGATTACATTGACCGCCAAACCGCCGCGCGACGTTTCTTTATACTTGTCCTGCATATCGCGGCCGGTATCGCGCATCGTCTTGATGACCTTGTCCAGACTCACGCGATGCTTGCCGTCGCCGCGCATCGCCATGCGCTGCGCGTTGATCGCCTTGACCGAACCCATTGCGTTGCGCTCGATGCACGGAATCTGCACCAAGCCGCCGATGGGATCGCATGTCAGCCCAAGGTTGTGTTCCATGCCGATTTCTGCGGCATTCTCGACTTGATAGACCGAACCGCCCAGCGCAGCCGTCAGTCCGCCAGCGGCCATCGAACAGGCGACGCCGACTTCACCTTGGCATCCCACTTCCGCACCGGAGATCGAAGCGTTTTCTTTGTAGAGAATTCCGATCGCACCGGCCGTCAGCAGAAAATTCAAGATTCCTTGTTCCGCCGCACTCGGCACGAAGCGATCGTAATAGGTCAACACGGCAGGAATGATGCCGGCGGCCCCGTTAGTCGGCGCGGTTACGACACGTCCGCCAGCCGCGTTTTCTTCATTCACCGCGAGCGCATACAGGTTCACCCAATCGAGAATTGTCAGCGGATCTTTCAATGATGCTTCCGGGCGATCACGCAATTCGTCGTACATGCTGGGCGCGCGCCGCTTCACTTTCAGTCCGCCAGGCAACGTGCCTTTTTCGCGAATGCCGCGCGCGAGGCAGGCTTGCATAGCCGTCCAGATGTTTAGAAGGCCGGATCGAATATCCGCTTCGCTGCGCCAGACTTTCTCGTTTTCCATCATCACTTGCGCGATCGTTCTGCCGGATTCTTCGCAGAATTTCAGCAGCTCGTCGCCGGAGTGGAATGGATACGGCAGTGGCGTCGTATCGGGAACGATTTTGTCTTCCGCCGCTTCGTCGTGATTGACGACGAAACCGCCGCCGACGGAATAGTAATTGCGAGTAGCGAGCACTTCACCGCTCGCATCGAACGCCGTAAAACGCATGCCGTTGCTGTGATAGGGCAACTTCTGACGCTTGTTGAAGATCAGGTCCGTTTTCTCATCGAACGGGATTTCGTGTTTGCCAAGCAGGCGTAATTTCTTCTCGCCGCGGATACGGGAGAGGCGCGACGGAATCGAATCGGGATCAATCTTGTCCGGCCATTCACCCTCGAATCCGCACAGCACCGCTTTGTCGGTGCCGTGACCGCGTCCGGTGTGTGCAAGTGACCCAAACAACTCACCGCGAATTTTCGCAACATTATTCAGAAGACCGCGCTCGTCCAGCCAGCGAGTGACAAAACGCGCCGCCGCACGCATAGGCCCCACCGTGTGCGACGACGACGGACCGATGCCGATCTTGAACAAGTCGAAAACGCTGACAGCCATATCGATACAGATGTGGATTCGTTGGCGTTATTCTACGCCTTCCGCATTTCGTCGAATTTAAGATGATTCTCGTTCTCTATCAGCGCGACGACTGCCATTTGTGCGAGCTGGCGATCGATGTTCTCGCCAATGCGAAAACGCCGGATTTCTCGAGCGTCTTCATCGACAACGACAACGCGTTGGAAGCGCGATATGGCGACCACGTGCCCGTGCTGCGCGAAGAACTGTCCGGCCGCGAATTGAATTGGCCATTTGACGCGTCGTCAGTGGGCGAATTCCTTCAGCCCGTCTGAATCGCGTCGATGTCGGGCGTGCGCCAGCCGCACGCCAATCCCCAGAAATAAAACACGGCACCGACGATCGCAACGATGACCAAATCCCAGCCGTACGTGAGGTAATCCAACCCACCGAATTTCGCGCTGCCGATGTACGACACCAACGCGATCGTCGGCAAATACGCGATCAGCCATACGGCGCCGCGCAACTGTCGACCAAAATCGCGCCACTGATTGTTCACTTGGTAAAAGAAATAAATCGGCAGCGCAACGACGATCAGCAAAATGATTTCGCCGGTGAGCGGCCATTTCGCCCAGTAAAGTAGTTCCGTTGAAAAAATAAACGCAAGACACGAAAACACCGGCAACGCCGGCATACGCAATGGTCGATGCAGCGCGGGCGCGGTGCGACGTAGCGTCATCGCGCTGATCGGTCCCGTCAGGTACGAAATGATCGTGGCCACCGATATCACGGCGGCGAGCGTGCCCCATCCCCGAAAGAAAAACAGAAACATGAAACTCACCGCGAGATTGAACCACATCGCCGCGCGCGGTACGCCGAATGTCGGACTCACCGTACCGAAAATCTTGGGCATCGTTCCATTCTTCTGCATGCCGAACAACATGCGTGCCGTCGTTGCGGTGTACGTGATGCCAGTTCCGCTCGGACTGATGAACGCGTCGAAAAATAGAAGGTTCGCAAGCCAAGCGATACCGAGGAGTTTGGCTAGGTCAGCGAAAGGCGAGCTGAAATCTATGCCGTGCCAACCTGCTTTCGCGAGTAGTTCTTGCGGCACCGCGCCGAGATAGGCGGTTTGAAGCAGGATATAGACGACGGTCGCGATCGCGATCGCGCCGAAGATCGCTAAAGGAACACTGCGTTCCGGATTGCGCGCTTCACCCGCGAGATTTATCGGACTCTGGAAACCGTTATAGCTGAAGACGATGCCGGCCGTGGCTACCGCAGTCAGCACCGCAGCGAGATCCATCGTATGCACGCCGCCATTTATGCCGACAGAAAAGTTTTCGTTATGGAAACCGCTCGCCATTAGAGCTATGGCGGCGAGCGCTGGTACTACCAATTTGAAGATAGTGATCGCAGTATTAGAACGCGCGAACAATTTCACGCCCCAGAAATTCAGCAAAAAGTATACAATTACCAACGCTCCAGCAATGGCGATTCCCGGCGGGGACAATTCACCTTGTCCCCCCGGCGCACGCAGGTAAAGATCCTTTGCCCATTGGTAGTCCCAGCCGGACATATATTGCACGGACGCTTCAGCTTCGACGGGAATCACCGACACGATCGCGATCCAGTTCGACCAGGCGCCGATGAAGCCGACGAGCGAACCGTGCGAATACTGGCTCATTCGCACCATGCCGCCGGATTCCGGAAACATCGCGCCGAGCTCGGCATACGTCAGCGCGATGGTGGTGATGACGATGGCACCGATCACCCACGCCCAGATCGCATCCGGTCCCGCGATTCCCGCGGCGCGCCAAGCGCCGAACAGCCAGCCCGACCCGATGATCGAACCGAGCCCGGTGAGCATTAATGCAAATGGGCCGACATCGCGGCGAATCGGTGAATTGGCAGCCATCGGACGTCCCCAAAAACGATGCGGCAATAGTCGCAGAAATTTTCCAAAAGGTCTCGTCGCAAATTTCTTCGCATCGGCGGTCAACTGCGCTCCGTGCCGCGCGTTCCATACATCGCACTCATGGGATCAATCACGCAGGGAGCGAGGAATGCACAAGACAATTCTGGCCGGAACACTGGCGGCGATGACGACGACCGTTTACGGCGCCTGCGATTTTTCCGCCGTCGGCACGCGAACGCAACAACTCATGCAAACGGTGAACATCACCGATGCCGGCGTGATCATCGGCTCGCCGCAGGGCATTTTGTATAAACAATATTTCGGAACGTACGACGACACGACGGTGATACCGCTGGCTTCCGCGTCGAAAATGTTGTCGGGCGTGCGCGTGATGCAGCTTGTCGATCGCGGCGCGTTCGATCTCGATACGCAAGTTTCAAACTATCTTCCCGAATTCACTAGCGTCAAAGGCACGATGACGATGCGCGAGATGTTCTCGCACACCGCCGGATATGGCGACGACGATGACGATCCGGTCCTGGCTGCGAACACCACACTTGCTGCCAGCGTCGCGTACATCGCATGTTGCGTCGATCAAACTTATCCACCGCCAGGCACCTATTTCGCGTACGGCGGAATTTCGATGCAAGTCGGCGGCGAAGTTGCCGCGTCGCAAAGCGACGAAGATTGGCAAGCGGGCTGGATCGCGCATGTCGGCACGCCACTTGGCATCGCGACGATCGATTGGCAAGGACTTGGCGCGACGCAAAACTACCGCATCGCCGGCGGTGCGGAAGCGAGCCTGCTCGACTACGCGAAAATCCTCGCGATGCTCGCGGGCGACGGCGTCGGCAACGGTCAACGCATCTTGAGCGCCAATGCCGTTGCGACGATGAATCACACACAGACAGCCGGCACGATGTTGGGCTATACGCCACCGGGTGCCGACGGCAGCACGGCCTACGGCATCGGTGCATGGATCGAAACCACACTCTCTTTGTCGACCGACGCTCCCGTGATATCCAGCATCGGCAAATTCGGATTCACCCCGTGGGTGGATTTCGGCTCAGGTTATTTCGGCATTCTGATGATCGAGCAACGCACCGAAACTTTGCCGACGGTCGGCGATAGTGCACACGCCGCGCTGGTCGACGTCAGCGGCATCGTGCGATCGCAACTCGATGCCTCGTGTCCGGTCAGCGCCGTCTATGAAGAAATATTTCACGACGGATTCGAGGTCGCGCCTTAGCCCGCAGGTTTCGTGTTCGATCGATTGCGCAGTCGATCCAGGATGGCGCTTCGCGCCTCGCGCAAAATCGAATCGCGATCCAGGCTCGCGACGATGTCTGCAACCGCGCGTTTTGCTCCTTGCTCGCCCCACGATTTTCCGTGCAGCAAATAATGGTCGGCGGCGCGGCCGACTATTTCCGTCGCGTACCACGCCAGCGCGCCTTGCGCACCGGCGGTGACGACGGTCGACAATCCCGCGCTGACGCCTTTCAACGCGCTCGACACCAGATGCACACCCCAAATCGCGCCCATCAGTGCAGCGAGTTGCGCGCAAATCGTCGCGATCAGCGTGCCGGCTTCGGCGCGCGTCAGCGGCTGTCCGTATACTTTTGCCAAATGCAGCACCAGCGCGACATCGAGCGAAGCGGCCGCCAGCAAGTCGGCCACGGGAATGGGATTCAACGCAACGGCAATTCCTTTCGCAAGACAATAGTTGCGGATAATGCGATCAGCCAACTCGCGACGCGCAGCAGCGACGCGCACGGCAACTCGATCGGACAATTCACCCGCGAACAAACCCGCGTTGAGGGCGGCTAATGTTTTTCCCTCACGCTCCGCGATACCACGCAGGTGCGCGGCGAGCTCGGTCACATCCGGCGGTTGCGCAATACGCATTTCCGACTCTTTCCCAAGCGCATCCACGACCACGACGCGTTTATCCGCAGGATGCGCCGCACACGCGATCACGTCATCGGGACGCACGAGCCCACTCGCATGCTCGCGCAAACGTTGCAGCAATCGTTCGCGCTCGTCATCGGTATAGCGATCGGACTTGTTGAGTGCGACCAGCAAAGGCCGTTGCGTCTTCGACAACGTCGTCAACGCGCCGATTTCCGTTTGCGTCATATCGCCATCGACGACAAAAATCACCAAGTCGCTTATCGCCGCGACGTCGAATGCGAGCCGCTCGCGCTCCTCGCCCGACAATTCGTTGATGCCGGGCGTGTCGATGAGATGCAAACCTTGGCCGGCCACTTCCTGCCAACGCTGCGCATCGCGTTTTTGCGTCGTGCCGTGCAGCACGCCAGTCGTGAACGCCTCGCGGCCGAGCAGCGCGTTACCCAGCGCGGACTTGCCGACGCTGACGCGGCCAAACACGGCGATATGCAATTCGCCGGCAGCCAATTTATCGAGTAATGATTCGATCTGCCCAAAATCGTCGCGCAATTCGTGGCGAACCGAGTCCGGTATACTTTTATCGTCCAGCAGCGAGCGCAATGCTTCGCTAGTCTGCGCGACACGCGATTGCTCCGTTGGTGCCACACGCGGTGACGCCACGCCGCCGATGCGGGCACGCAACCGCGTCCACCAATCGGCCATCGAGTTTATTTGCCAGTCAACGCCAAGTGGCTGTGGACGGCGACGTCTTTTCCGATGTCGACCCAGTCGCTGCTCGTGCCGAGACCGAAGTCCAGACGATTCAACACGGTATCGACATCGAGCGTGGCGCTATCACCGGACGAGACGAACTTGACCTTCAACGTCACCGGTTTGGTTTGATCGCGAATCGTCAGCCAACCTTTCGCTTCAAGTCCGCCGTCTTCGCCTTTGCCGAACGACTGCGAAACGAAATGAGCTTTCGGAAATTTTGCCGGATCGAAAAAATCCGGTGTCTTCAACGTGTCGTTGCGCTCGGAACTTTGCGTATCGACGCTGGCGACATCGACCGTCACATCGAATTTATCTTTCGACACGTCCGAGTCGTCCATGCTGATGACGGCCGTGAACTTGCCGAATTTTCCTTCGAACGGTCCGTTCTGATACGTGTCTTTGAACGTCAACGAACTTTTGGCCGGATCGACCTGCCAATCACGCGCCATCGCGCTTAGCGGAATCAGGCTGCACAGGATCGAGAACGACAGGATTCGTGGGAGTTGGCGCATCGGAAACCTCCGGCAATGTGGGTTCTGGCGATACAGACGATGGGGACGGACGTCGGCGTTGCAACGACGCCGGCCACATGCGCGCGAGCACGCCGTCGCGCACGATGAATTGATGATACAGCGCGGCGATCATGTGTCCCGCCGCGACGGCGACGAGCGTCCAGAACAAATACTCGTGGCAGTCGGCCGCGAAATTTTTCAGATCGGGATTAGTCGGGTCGGGACTGCCGAGATGCGGCATTTGGAACAGGCCCCAAAAAAAAAGTGGTCGCAAAGCGTCGACGGAATCGAACCACCAGCCGGTCAGCGGCACCAGAAACAGAAGTCCATACAACAGCGCATGTCCAAACTTCGCCGCGATCACTTGCGAGTGCGGCATCGTCGTCGGTTCGTCGGGTCGCTGGTCGAAAAATTTCCACGCAAGCCGCAAAACCGCGAGTGCGAAAATCGTCAAGCCCAGCGATTTATGAAATGTGAAATACGGAATGATTTTCGGCGTTTTCGTCAAACCCACCATATAGAGTCCGAGCGTTCCTTGCACGAGCAAAAGAACCACGATCGTCCAGTGGAAAAATTTGACGAGACTTCCCCAGTGATCGCGGTCGTTTCGCAGCATCGGTCGGGCTCCGTTATTTCGCTTGCTTTTGCGCGTCGCCGTCGCGATCGCCTTCGACTTCCATGTGTATCGTCACGTCGTCGCCGATGTCCTTATCGCTGCGCGTCATTCCGAATGCCGAACGTTTCAGTGACGCATTCGCGGAAAATCCGGCGATATATTTCATCGTATAACCGTCCACACCTTCGCGATTGAACGTCAGCTGCAAATCGACGGGCACGGTTTTTCCGAGCAACGTCAATTCGCCGTGAACTATACCGGTTTTGTCGCCCGTCTTTTGCACCGACTTGCTCACGTAATGTGCCGTGGGATAGGTCGACGCATCGAAGAACGACGATTTCAATTTGTCGCTCCAGCCGGAATTGCCCATGTCGAGCGACGCGATGTCGATCGTGACGTCGACTTTCGACTTGCTCCAATCGCCGTCGTCGAAACTGAAAAATCCACTTTTGACGGCGACGCGACCTGTCGAATGTGAGTACCCGACATGACTGATGGAAAAGAAAATCTGTGTGTGGACGGGATCGAATTTGAAATTGCTGGCTTGCGCCGACATCGACACGAGGCAAAAGAACGGCGCGAGCAATTTAAAATGTGCTGTCATGTCGTTTTCCAGTGATCGAATAAAATAAAAGACCGTCCAACGCCCGAAAAAATTCCAGGCGTAGACGATTCACTCCTTTCTGTCCAAAACGTAGCGCGCGATCTGCCGCATGCGTTCGGCGCTGGTGTCGGCGAGAAAATCCGACAACGCGGTTTGCGCCGACGAGCTGTCGAACGTTCGCTGCTCGCGAAACGTTTTGGCGACGGCGCGTCCGAGACTGTCGAATATCAATCCATACGCGATGGCATGCAGAACGCCGCCGCCTAGCGTTCCCAATCCGGGAAATGCTTTGAGCGCATTGCCGGCGACGGCGAGAATGAGCGACGCGCTAGTGCGAATCGTCAACTTCACCTGACTCAAGAATGCGTCGATATCCACGTCACGAACGGAGACGTCGTAAAGTTTTGCGAGTTCGCGAATCAACGCCGTCGCCAGTACACCTTGAATAACGAGATCGCTTCCTGGCACGACGGCGGCGAGCGCGCCGATCACCGCGCGCTTTGTATACTTTGCGACAATAGCGTCCGCCTCGCGTTCTTGCGAAACAGATTCCAGCTCGTCGGCGCGACGATTCAACGACGTCAGCACGGCGGCTTCGCGGGAAGGTTCAAGCGATTTCGCGCCACCCACGACGAATGACGACAATACTTTCCGCAACGCGTCGACGTCCGCAACGCGATCGCGTTGAACGGTTTCGCGCCGTCCATCCGGAAGTCGCCGCTCGAAGCGCTCGGTGCCGCCGGCGCTGACGACGACTTGCGCATCGCTCACCGTTGCGTAACGGAATCGCAGCGTGCGCTCGAGTGCATCGCGCTCGTCCGCGCTGAATTGATCGACCTTGTTAATCGCGAGGATCAGCGGTTTTCCGAAACTGCGCAGCCAGCGCAATTCGAAATCCTGATCGCGTGTCAGATCGCTCGCGCAAACATACAGAACGACGTGCGCGCGCAGCGCTTCATCGCGGGCCAGTTGTTCTCGTGCCGCGCCGTCGACTTCGTGCGAACCGGGCACGTCTGCCAACGTCAGAGCGACGCCATCCCGCTCGCCACGATAGTGCGAAACCGCATGTGTCGTGCCGCCAAGCACGTCGATTTGCGCATCGGCGTCATTCGTCAGTGCGCGAATGAGGCTCGATTTGCCCGCGCTGATTTCGCCGAACACCGCGATGTAAATTTCTTCGCTGCGCGCCCGTCGATCGAGTTCTTCCAACTCCGATTGCAGCGCCGAGGTTTCTGCTTGACGATCGCGCAGCGCGATCAACCGCAGATCGACTTCCGCGCGCGTCGGCGCAGCGGGTGGATTTTGTCTGCGACGTCGAGGCTGAAGAAGCCGCCGCGCGAAAACGATGGCGAACAGAATGACGATGACGACGATCGCCACGATCGCGATTTGCAGCCACGAAGGAAAATCGCGCAGTTCGTTCCACAACGCCACGCCGCTGCGCACGACGTTGAAAAGTACCCACAGCAACCCGGCGACGACGAGCGCAAGCAGGCCGACGATAAGAAGACGCAGCGGACGCGAGGCGATCGGCATCGGCCGGATTCTACCGTAGCGCCGCCAGTTTTCTGGCATCATCGCGCGACGGGGAGGGGAGAATTATGCGGACCGGATTGTCTGCCAGCGCGCTTTGCATTTTCATTGCGGTATTGAGCGTGGACGCATGCGCCGCAACGCCCTCGAGTGCCGCGGATTTGCATAGCACACCGCTGTTTCGGAAATTCGGCGTGGTCGATGGATTGCCGTCGAGTTCCATCCACGGATTGGCGGAAGATCGCGAGGGGTTTATTTGGATTGCGACCGTCGATGGCCTCGCGCGTTACGACGGCACCGGTTTTCGCATCTATCGACACAGTGCGGCGGATTCGTCGTCGATCGCTGGTGACGACGTCACGACGATTTTCGTCGACCGCGACGATCGTATTTGGTGCGGACTCGAATCGCACGGTCTCGATGTTCTCGATGCATCGCGTAAAACCTTCACACACTTCGCGAATGACCCGGACGATGCGCACAGCCTGGTCGCCGATGATGTGTGGAGCATCGGTCAGGCTAAAGATGGTTCGATTTTGCTTGGCACAGGCGGCAGCGGCATCGATCGACTGCGATTTGACGATGCGTCGCACGCGACGTTCGAGCACACCAAACACGACGACGCGAATACGCGCAGCCTTGAGTCTGACAAAATTGTTGCAATTTATACAAGTGCAAACGGCGATATTTGGTTCGGAAGCGATTTCGGTTTGGACGTCTATCGGAACGGCGGATTCGATCGCGTCGATTTCAGCGCTATCCGCAGCGATGCAGGCCGGCTAAACGTTCGCAAGCTCGCGCAGAACGATGACGGATCGTTGTTGGTAGCTACCAACCGAGGATTGGTCGGTGTCGATGCATCGTTGAAAGCGTCGCTGATCGTCAGCAGCGAATTGACGCACAAAGCGGTATTCAGTTTCGCGCGCGATCATGCCAACGAGCTATGGATTGGAACGCAGCATGGCGTGAATCGCCGCGACGCCGCGGGAAACATTACCGGATTCTTAGCGAGCGAAACATTGCCCGGCAGCATCAGCGGCAATCTCATTCCGGACATGCTATGCGACCACGAGGGTAACTTGTGGATCGCCAGCGACGATGGCGGATTGATGCAGCTCACGCCGTTGTGGCGCAACTTCAGTTTATTTCGGCACGACGCTGGCGACGCGCATAGCCTCAGCGCGAAACGCGCGCAGGGTTTGAGTGTCGACTCGCGCGGTGGCGTTTGGGCAGTGAATCTCGATGGTGGAATCGACCGGCTCGATCCGAAAACCGGATTTGTCGAACGTTTCGGCGAGCGTCTGGCCGCTCCGTCATCCAAAGGCCTGTTCGCCGTGACGCAAGACTTACGCGAGCGTCTGTGGCTGGGCCACGCGGCGGGCGTGCGCATCTATCAATTGAACGACGGCACGTTCACCGATCTCAACGTCGATGCACAACGCGATGACGCATTGGGTGGCGGCGTCACCGGTTTTGCGGAAACCGCCGAAGCGATGTGGGCATCGACGAACGCGCGCGGTCTGCATCGCATCGATCCCGCTACGCTGCATGTGACCCGATACCAAGAAGGCGCGCACGGCGTGCGCAGTGACGACGTCAATCGGATTGCTGTCGACCCGGACGGCGCGTTGCTTGTCGCCAGCGCTGCCGGTCTCGATCGCTTCGACATCGCGACAGATTCGTTCTCGCCGTTGCGTGGTATTCCGAACGGGACGGTGATTGAACTCGCATTCGCGCGCGACGGTTCGCTTTGGCTGCTGGAAGATGGCGCGCTTGAACATTTCTGTTCGCCGAAAAAATGCGGCGGCGATGCGTATAAAAGTATTGCGCGCTATGGCGCCGCCGAAGGCTGGCAAAGCGCGACATTCACCGGCATGCAAGTCGATGCGAACGGCATTGTTTGGGTGGCGGGTCCGCGCGGATTGTGGCGTTACGATCCGGACAAGAAACAGCTTCGCACATTCGGCGCGCAGGACGGATTGATTAGTGCGGAGTTCAACGATGCCGTGCTTGTGCAGCGCGACGACGGAACGATTTTCGGCGCGACGTTGGCAGGCATCGTAGGATTCGATCCGATGCACGTCGCGGAGAATATGCAAGCGCCACGGCTCGTGATCGACGGCGCAACCGTCACGCGTGACGACCATCCGATCACGCTGGACACGCGTCATCCTGTCGAACTGACATGGCGCGATCGCGATCTGAAAGTCGAAGCGCGCGCCTTGTCTTTCGCCAATCCATCGGGTAATCGCTATCAGTGGCAGTTGGAAAATTTCGACAACGGCTGGACGGATTCCGGTAATCGTGGCGAACGTGACTTTTCGCAGCTTCCGTCAGGCACGTACAAACTGCGCGTGCGTGCCGCGAATGCAAGCGGCGTGTGGAGTGCCGCATCGGCGCCCATCGAATTCAATCAGGCGCCGCCGCCGTGGCGAAGTGCCTGGGCTTTCGTGCTGTACACCATCGCCGGCGTGATTGTCGCCGGGTTGTTGATTCGCTCCTACCGGCAGCGATTGGATCGTCGGCACGCGTATCGGCTGGCGCAGCAGCAACGCGAATTCGCCGAGCGCGCGAATGTGGCGAAGTCGGAATTTCTAGCCACGATGGGACACGAAATCCGAACGCCGATGACAGGTGTGCTCGGCATGACGGAATTGCTTCTGCGCACGCCGCTGGACGATGCGCAGCGCGGATTTGCGGACGCGATTCAAAATTCGGGTCGCGTACTGTTGCGGCTCGTCAACGATTCGCTCGATCTCGCGCGTATCGATGCTGGCAAATTCGAATTGGAAAACGAAACATTCGATGTGCAGGCTTTGTTGCGCGATATCGAATTGTTGGAACGTCCGATTGCGCAAGCGAAAGGTTTGACGTTTGCGTTGCACATCGATGCGGATTCGCCGCGATTCGTGCGCGGCGATTCCGTTCGCGTCCAGCAGATTGTGTTGAATCTCGTGAACAATGCGATCAAGTTCAGCGAGCGCGGCGAAGTGTCGGTCGCACTGTCGCGCGATGCGAGCGCAACGCGATTCGCGATCAACGATAGTGGACCCGGAATTTCGGAATCGACTCGCGCTAGATTGTTTCGACGCTTCGAGCAGGCTGAGGGTCCGCAGCGTCGCGTCGGCAGCGGGCTCGGACTCGCGATCTGCCGCGAGTTGGTCGCGCACATGGGTGGGCGCGTCGATGTCGAGAGCGAAATCGGAAAAGGCAGCACATTTCTTGTCACATTGCCGTTGCAAGAAATCGAAGCACCCGTACAGCGCGTTTCCGTGAAAACGACAGCGACGTCAAAGGCGCAAAACATTCTGTTGGTTGAAGACGATGCTACCGTCGCCGCCGTGATTGCCGGGCTGCTGCGTGCGCGCGATCATCGCGTTACGCATGTCGCCAACGGATTGGCGGCGCTCGCGGAATTGGAAACATCGCAGTTCGACATCGCCTTGATCGATCTCGACTTGCCCGGCGTCGACGGACTCGCGCTCGCGCGCATGATGCGTTCGCGCGAGACGAGTGCGCGGCGCATGCCGTTGATCGGCATCAGCGCGCGATCGGTCGGCGATGAAGAAGCGCTGTGCATCGCTGCCGGCATGGACGCATTTTTGCGAAAACCCATCACCGGCGCGATGCTTGACGAAGGTCTCGTTCGCGTTCTGTCTTAGTGGTCTAAAATCGTTATCGGCACGGAGGATATGTGATGCAACCGTATCTGATGATCAGCAACCGCAATCGCGATGGCGACGGTCTCGGCGGCGAGTTGGGAACGCTGTCGTTCTACACAGCCGATGCATCGACGAAAACCGACGCACTGAAAACGCTGTCGACGTGGACGAAAGTCACGCGCGCCGCGTTCATCGCGCAGCTCAAGCAAATCGCCGACAGCTTTCCGTTGTTGCCCGACTCACAAAACGAACAACAAAGTCACGTCTGCCTTTTCGTACACGGCTACAACGTGAACTGGCAGGACGCCGTGCAGGATTATCTCGGCGTGAAAAACAGTTTGATCGAGCCGGCGAATCTCGGCCAGGCGGTTTTGTTTTCGTGGCCGTCGAAAGGCAGCGTCGCAGGCTACTTGCCGGATCGCGAAGAAGCGCACGAAGCGGCGCCCGATCTCGCCGGATTGTTCGTCGATCTCAACGACTATCTCGTGAAAAAACAGCGTATCGCCGCGGCGACGAATGATCCCGAGAAACTCTGCAAGGCGAAAATCTCCGTCATCGCGCACAGCATGGGCGGCTACGTGATGCAGGAAGCGTTGGTCGCCGCCTCAAAACGCCTTAACGATCCGCAACTCGTGAGCTTGATCAATCAGCTCGTGTTCGTCGCCGCCGACATCGACAACGATCTTTTTCAGTGCGACCAGCCCGTCGACAGCGACGGCAGCCTGATGGCGAACCTGTGCTACCGAATCGCCGCGTTGTACACCGGTCTGGATTCTGTGCTCGGCATGTCGGCGGGACTGAAGCACTTCGGCACGCGCCGCCTCGGCCGCAGCGGGTTGGCTGATCGCACCAACGTGTGGGACAACGTGTTCGATTTCGATATCACCGCGTACATCAATCGCGCCGATGCGAGCATTCATTCGGCGGTGTTCGATTCGGCGCCTGCGATCGCTATCGTCGAAAATATTTTGCGCGGCGTGGATCGAAATTACATCGCGGAAAACATCAAACCATTCGCGCCACTCGTAGCGCAACCCACGTGATCAGAACAGCAATTGCCAATAGCCGACGTCGATCCATTTGCCGAACTTGAAACCAACTTGCTCGAAATGCGCTACTTTCTTGAATCCTAGTTTTTCGTGCAATCTCTCGCTCGCTTCGTTGGGCAATGAAACACCGCCCATGACGGCATGGATATTGTGCGCGCGCAATTCGGCGATCAACGCGCTGTAAAGTTCGGCACCAATACCGCGCGATTTCGCCGCCGTATCGACATACACCGTGCTTTCGACAGAAAAACGATACGCGCTGCGGGGCTTCCACGGACTTGCATACGAGTAGCCAAGAATAATGTCACCGTCTTCGGCCACCAGCCACGGCAGCGATTTGCCGGTGACGTCGGCCATTCGACCGGCCATGATTTCAGCGTCGATCGGTTCTTCTTCGAACGTGGCGATGTCGTTCGCGACGTAGTGGTTGTAGATCGCCGCGATGGCGGCGGTATCTTCGGGTTTGGCGACGCGTATCAGCGTGGTCATCATCGGCCTCGTTGTTCAATCCGATTATCGTGAATTCTAGCCGTCGATGGAACGACTAGCGGTAATATTCTAGACGCCGTGCCGGCTCAGTTCGTGAACGGCATTGATGAGTACGCCGAGACGTTCCGGTTCGACGTCGGGTGTAATGCCGTGTCCCAAATTGAAGATGTGGCCGGGATGCGGACCGAAGCTGTCGAGCGCTTTTTTCACTTCCGCGCGAATCGTCTCGGGGTGCGCGTGCAGCGTCGCGGGATCAAGATTTCCCTGCAGCGCCACGCGATTGCCCACCCGTGCGCGCGCGTCACCGAGCGAGATCGTCCAGTCCAACCCCAACGCTGCGCAGCCGGTGTCGGCCAACGCCTCAAGATGACCGTTGGCGCCTTTGCTAAAAAGAATCAGCGGCACATCGCGCGCGATTTTGTCGCTTTGTATACTTTGTGCAATCTGCGACAAATAGCGCAAGCTGAATTCGCGGAACATGTCGGGCGCCAGCAAGCCTCCCCACGTGTCGAACACCATCAATGCTTGCGCGCCGGCTGCCGCTTGCGCACAGAGATAGCGCGCCACCGAGCGCGCGACGACATCGAGCAAGCGATGCATCGTCGCCGGATCATTCAGCGCCAGCGCTTTCGGCCGCGCAAAACTCGACGAGCCTTCGCCTTCGATCATGTAGCAAGCCAGCGTCCACGGACTTCCCGCGAAACCGATTAGCGGCACGCGATCGTTGAGTTCGCGACGAATCAAGCGCACCGCATCCATCACGTAGCGAAGTTCGTTTTCCGGATCGGGAACGGCGAGTTTTTCGATATCCGAAATCGAACGCACAGGATGCGCGAGCTTCGGGCCTTCCCCTTCATGCACCGAAAGACCGAGACCCATCGCATCGGGAATCGTGAGGATGTCGGAAAACAGAATCGCCGCGTCGAGCGGAAAACGCTCGAGCGGCTGCAACGTTACTTCGCAGGCGAGTTCTGGCGTCTTGCACAAGTTGATAAAACTGCCGGCGCGAGCGCGCGTGGCGCGATACTCGGGCAGATAGCGTCCAGCCTGACGCATGATCCAAACCGGTGTGCAATCGACGGGTTCGCGGCGCAGTGCGCGAAGAAAACGGTGATCGGTCATGAAAATCCTGTGGTAGACGCGCTTATTCTAAACGTGTCTATTCCGAAACGCGCCGTGCTTCGGCCTGCAGCGGCGCCACGCGGCGCGGAAAACCGACGGGAGCCGATGTGCTCGTCGACAGTGCGTTGCGCGCAGAACGTGCGGCGTCGATGGTATCGAAACTTCCCCAAACGAGCAGCCAGGCGTCTCCGCCATTTTGCCGGAAATGCACTTCGTAGAATTCGCCGCGCGGAATGTGGATCGCATCGCGCGACGCGGCGAGGTCAGACCGCCGCGATGCATGCGCGAGTTCGATAACGAAATGATCGCCCGCCAACGACATGAAATCGTCGTTTGCCGAGTTTATTGCATGCGACGTTTCGCGCGGCGGCGTAGGTTTAGGCGGTGTGGGCGTTGCCGGATGAGTTGCGACAACACGCGCCGGTTTCTCGACCGGCGGCGGCATTATCGGCGTGACGTGTTTTTCTTCCGTCGGCACCGGCGGAGCGTTTGCACGATTGGCCGTGGCGGAAATGGTGCTCGGCGGCGATGTCGTCATGGCAGGCGCAGTGGCCGACTCGTTCGTCAAATAACTCGGCAAGCGCGACGAACGGTCGCTATTGGTCGTAGGCGCGGACGAAGGTGCCGCGCGTATAGGTTCAGGCGCGACAGGCATGGACGG
>OLMB01000191.1_pt1 | contig 31073 bp, 27 predicted proteins | sample 1604691 | NCBI WGS metagenome assembly OLMB01 (sample SAMEA104055722, study PRJEB20765) | soil metagenome | isolation source: soil
TCTCGACGGATTCGTAGATCTCGGTCCGGTTGAGGTTCGGGTAGCTGAGGGCCGCGGCCTGCACGCCACGCTCGTCGAGCAGCGTGCCGCGGCCTTCGTCATAACGCCATTGCGTGTCGCCGAAAAGCAGGACGAACGTACCGTTCGGGTGCAGCTGCGAAGCAGGCAATTGTTGAATCGGCGCGGCGTTCAGCGGCAACAGATCGTAAATCATTTTCAGGAAAACGTACTTCGACTCCGCGTCGACGAGAATCCGATGCGGAAACGGTTGCGTCGCAAAATAATTCCGCACCTGAGCTGCCGCTTGCGCGATATCGGGATCGGGTACGAGTTTTTCTCGCTCGCTCCATGATTTGCCGGCATAGACGTTTTCCGTGAACGCATGTTTGCCGTGCAGATCGCAAAGCCAGATCAGATCGAGCACACCCCACAACGCGGCAAACGCTAGCGCAACGCGGCCAGCGATGCGGCGTCGTGGCCAGCGCAGAATGAAAGTCGCGGCGAACAGACTCAGCACTACGCCCAATAGGGCAAACGGCAATAGTGGCGGCGCCTGCGACACTTCGCGTTGCGGACCCAGCGCACTGATCGACAACAATGCCCACGGCGTATAACCGATCCAGGATGTATACAAATTATCAAAACTGCCGCGCCAGGACGGTGACCAAAGCTCGACACTATCGAAGCGGAACGGCTGGAACGCGGTATCCGGCGGTGCGATCTGCGGCGTCGCGTACTCGGCGAAGCCCAATTCGATAATGTCGCCGTGCCAACCGGGGATTTTCTGCAGGTCGAGGCTTTGCCAGCCGTCGCCTGGCCAAGGCACGGTTACCGCAGGTTGGACATCGCCGGGGGAATCCGCACGACGAAAAAAGAATGACAATTCCAGCGTGCGGGGAAATCCATCGAAGCGGTAGCGCAACTCCGAGAAATCGTCTGCATGCACGTGTTGTAGCGGCATGGCTTGCAACGCACTTCCGTCGTCGCCGACGGAGCCGATGCGTAGCGACGATCCGTCCTCTACGCCGGCGCCGCGCACGACATGAAAATCGCGCGCGACCAACGTCACTCGTTGAACGGGCGATAGCGGTGATTTCCATGCGAGATCGGCCGGCCATGCCAGAACGATCAGCCAAATCAGAATGACGGCGACGGCACAGACGGCACGTCTGATCACGCGGCGGCCCCAAGTCGCTGCAGTTCGGCTTCGCTGAAACCGGCGGCGATTCGTGCGGCCGTATTGAACGGTCCGTGCACGGCGCCGCGCGCATGACGCGAGACGAGCGCATCGAATGTGTCGGCCGCGTCGAGTCCTTGTTGCAAACAGCACCACGCAAACCAGCGAGAACCGGCCGCGACATGCGCGACTTCCTCGCGCAATATCACGTCGAGAATTTCCGCAGTCGCGGTGTCGCCCACCTTACGAAACCGATCGATCATCCCCGGCGTCACATCCAGACCACGCGCTTCGAGCACGCGTGGCACGAGAGCCATTCGCTCCAGACACGAATCGGCCGTCTTTACGGCCATTTCCCAAAGTCCGTCGTGGGCATCGAAATCGCCGTAACGGTGACCTAGTTGCTCCAGCCTACGGCTCAATAACGAGAAATGGCGCGCCTCGTCGTCGGCGACCGCAACCCAATCCCGATAATAATCGGCGGGCAATCCGCGAAATCGATAAACAGCATCCCACGCGAGATTGATCGCGTTGAATTCGATATGCGCCACGGCATGCACCAAAGCGGCACGGCCTTCGACAGAACCCAGGCCACGATGCGGAAGATGTTTCGGAGCCACGAGCGTTGGCTTGTCGGGACGTCCGGGAATGCCGATCGCCGCGACCGGAATTTCGCCGTCCAGTCTTAGATCGCCGCAGCGAAATGCGGCGGCAATCTCACGCGTCGCAACGACCTTTTCCGACGGATCCCTCAAATTGACGCAGTACCCGGCACGTTCGAATAGTCCAGGCTCGCCTTTCCCTTTTTCTTTCACGCGTCGCTCCGTCCCAAAAAGGCGCCGCTATTGTGCCAGACAGACATTGTGCCACGTGCATGACGCAGCAAATGAGTGATGTGTCTCGCGTCCACAATTTGTGCGCCGTTATGGATAACGCTAAACAGCACCCGATCAGGACATGGATACCGCGTCGGCGTCCGGTGCGAGGCGGTTTACTAAGACGCGGTTCTGCGCTGCGTTTTGGCAGAGTCGGACCGGTTGAATTCCAACTCGCGCAGATACGTGGGCTCTACGCCAGTGACGTATTCACCGGAAAAACACGATGTATCGAAGTGCGTGAGCTTCTCGTTGCCTTCGGCCACGGCGGCAGTGAGATCGGATAAATCCTGATAAACCAGCCAGTCGGCGCCGATGATCTGCTGAATTTCTTCCTCAGTTCGATCGTGCGCGACGAGTTCCGTCGGCGCCGGCATGTCGATGCCATAGACGTTCGGGAAACGCACCGGCGGCGCGGCCGATGCAAAGTATACTTTTTTCGCGCCCGCATCGCGCGCCATCTGGATGATCTGTTTCGACGTCGTGCCGCGCACGATGGAATCGTCGACGAGCAGCACTACTTTCTTGCGAAATTCCAATTCGATCGCGTTCAATTTGCGGCGCACGGATTTCACGCGCTCGCTCTGCCCGGGCATGATGAACGTGCGGCCGATGTAACGGTTCTTGACGAAGCCTTCGCGCATCGGCAATCCGAGTTCAGCCGCGAGCGAACTTGCCGCGGTGCGCGCCGTGTCGGGAATCGGAATCACCGAATCGATATCGTGATCCGGTCGCAGACGTCGAATCTTCTCGGCCAGCCGTTCGCCCATGCGCAAGCGTGCTTTGTAAACCGATACGTCTTCGATCATCGAATCCGGACGGGCCAGGTATACATATTCAAAAATGCACGGCGCGTGTTGATAGCCTTCCGTGCAATGTCGTGTGAACAGTTGGCCATCGGGCGTCAGCAGCACGGCTTCGCCGGGCGCGACGTCGCGAATGCGTTTGAAGCCGAGAATGTCCAACGCAACCGATTCGGATGTCACCGCGTATTCTTTTCCCGCCGCCGTCTCGCGTTCGCCGAGCACGAGCGGACGGATTCCGTAGGGATCGCGAAACGCCAGAACACCGTAGTCGAGAATCAGCGAGACCACCGCATAACCGCCCCGCGCGCGCGCATGCACGCCCGCGACCGCCTTGAACAAATGATCGGGCGTCAGATGATGGCGTTCCTGAATCTGCAATTCATGCGCGAGGATGTTGAGTAAAACTTCCGAATCCGAATCGGTATTGATGTGGCGGCGATCGCCTTCGTACATCTCGCGACGCAAGGAATCGGTGTTGACGAGATTACCGTTATGCCCCAGCGCAATCCCGTATGGCGAATTCACGTAAAACGGCTGCGCTTCCGACGTGCTTTCCGAACCCGCCGTCGGATACCGGCAATGACCAATGCCGATGCGTCCGCGCAACTTCAGCATGTTGTCGCTGTTGAACACATCGCGAACCAAACCCGCGCCTTTGTGCAGGCGCATTTTTTTATCGTCGACGGTTGCAATGCCCGCGGCATCTTGACCCCGATGCTGCAGGACGGTCAGCGCGTCGTACAACGACGAGGCGACTTCGGTTTTACCTACGATGCCGATGATTCCGCACATGGGGTCAGCGTTCCTCCAAGAGGAGAGTGAAGTGGCGGGCGTTCATGTGTTCGACGTCGGTTGCGCCGGTGGTGGCGGCGGATTTGGAGCAGGCACGGCGTTCGGAGGTGCCTGTGGAATCTGCGGCATGATCGTGTGTAAATCAAGGTAGTGAGTTACTTCCGGCGGCAATTTGGTGGACAGCCATTTCGCGGCATTCTCGAACGTCGGCAGCAATTTCGATTCCTTCCACCACGGATCCTGCGGTAAAGGCGTGAACTTAAGTATGAGTACGGTAATGGTGATGATGGCGAGGCCGCGAATAAGCCCGAACACCATGCCTAGCATGCGGTCGCTGCCGGAGAGACCACTCCCCGCGATCAGTTTGCGCATGAGGAATCCGATAAGCGCGCCGGCGATCAGTACGCCGATGAAGCAAATCGCATAACCCAACACCAATCGCGCCGATGGCAGCGTGATCGCCGTGAACTGTGCCGCCAACTGCGCGCCGAAGGTCCAGGCGACCCAGAAGGCGAGAACCCAGCAGGCCAGCGCGATCGCTTCGCCGATAAATCCGCGCCACAGGCCCATGAGCACCGACAATCCGAGTGCGGCGATGATGCAGTAATCTGCCCAATTCACTGCGATCTCCGCGCTGCGATGCGGTTCATGGTTGCGTGACGATCATCCCGTCGACTTTCAGCTTTTGTTTGATGTTCGCGCGCGCGCTATCGGCGCCGGAACGGTCCGCATACGGTCCCGCGCGAACTCGCCACAACATCGTGTCGCCGCCGCCTGTTTTATCGACGAAACTCGCGACGCTCACGCCGCGCAACCGCTCGCGCAGTTTGTCCGCTTCCACTTCCGACTTGAACGCGCCCAACTGAACCGCCCAACCGCCAGCGCGATTGGAAGCGAGCGAGGTCGGCGGTGCATCGGACGTCGGCTGTTCGCCGGAATCGACAATGCTGCTCGGAACTTTTGGTTCGGATTGCTTGATCTTCAGGCGCGCACTCTCGGCCGCTGCGCGATCGGCGAACGGGCCCACGCGCACTCGCGTCGCGGCCTTGCCTTGATAATCGGTCGATTCGGTGTAAGCAGAGAATCCGAGTTTCTTCACGTTCGCGACCAGCGCATTGGCGTGCGTCTGATCGGCGTAAATACCCATGTTGATCGCGAACCGACCGCCGGCTGCCGAGACTTGCGGAGGTTGCTGTGTTTCGACAGGCGCTGTCGGCTTAGACGGCGTAACGACAGGCTTCGGCGGTGGCGTTGTCGAAGCCGTTGCCGGTGGCGTTTGATCTTCCGGATGCGCGTCCACTTTCGGCGGCGCATTCGTATCGACCGTCACGATCTTGTTCGGATCTTCCGGCGCGGGCGCGGGAATCGGGGCCGACGGGCTGGCGACGGTCAACGTTCGCGTTTCGAACTTGTGTTCGGCTACGGGCGGAATTTCGAGATCGCGTGTCGCGTTTTCCTGCTGCTGCGGCGAATTGCTGAGGAACATCGGTACGAAGATAACGGCGAGCGCGATCAGAACAGCGGCGCCGAGAAGGCGTTGTTTCAAGGCAGAATCCATGCGGCAGCTCCGGAGGAAGCGTGCCGATTATACCCGGCCTTCACCTGAAGCCGCGCCATATCCATGGCGTTGCGCCCACGTCAACGCAGCCGCCGCGACGAAGAAAGAACCGAACGCCACTATCGTTTCGCCCGCGCGCGAGGAAGACGCTGCGGCATCCAGTGCCTGCACTATCGTCGGATGTTGCGTGACCAGAGAGCCGGCAAACGCATCGCTTGCTCGATCGCGCAGCGCATCCGCTGATAATCCGCGCGGGGTTTCGCCATCGAGACCGCCGATCATCCAGCGATCGATGAGACTGCTCAACGGCACGACGATGCCGCCGACATCCTTGTCCGACAAAGCGCCGAACACCGCAACGGTGCGTACTGGTGAATTCACTTCCAGCCAACTCGCAAGCACGCGGGCAGCCTGTGGATTGTGGCCAACGTCGACGACGAGATCGGCGGCGCCGTCTTTAGTGAAACGCTGCATTCGCGCCGCAAGCGACGCATCCCGAACGCCTGCGGTAATCGCTTCCGGATCCCACGCGATGCGGGGCGACAATGCGCGAAGCGCGGCGATAGCGCTCGCCGCATTGTTCATCTGAACAGGCGCGGCCAATGTCGGGAGCGGCAATTCAAGAGTCGTTTCGCCGGACATCCATATCCAGCGCCGATCGCCGACCAATGCTTCGAAGTCTGAACCCGCGCGCACCATACGCGCGCCGGAGCGTTGCGACGTCTCAAGCAATCCACGCGGCGGATCGCGCATGCCGATGATTGCAGGCCGGCCTTCGCGAAAAATGCCGGCTTTCTCGCGACCGATCGAGTCGAGATCGTTGCCAAGCCAATCTTGATGATCCAGATCGATCGTCGTGACGATCGCCGCGTCGGCGTCGATGATATTCACTGCATCCAAACGCCCGCCCAAACCAACCTCGAGAACGGCAAAATCAAGTATACTTTGCGAAAAAATCCACAATGCCGCAAGCGTACCGAATTCGAAATACGTGAGCTGAATTTCCCGTCGAGCCGATTCGATGCGCTCGAACGCGTCGATCAGCGATTCGTCATCGACATCAGTGCCAAGAACGCGAATACGCTCGTTATATCGAAGCAAATGCGGAGATGTGTAACAGCCGACACGTTTTCTCGACGCGGATAGCATCGCTTCGAGAAATGCGACCGTTGAACCTTTGCCGTTGGTACCGCCGACCGTGATCACGATCGGCGCAGGCGAAGGCGCACCCATCCGATTCCAGACTTCGCGGACCCGATCGAGGCCGAGTTCGATATCGCGCGGATGAATCTTCTGCTGGTAATCCAGCCAATCGGACAGGCTACGTTTCATACCGCGCAATTATGCCGTGCGACGGGGCGATCTATTGAACCGCCAATACAAATTATCGGCGCGGCTCCGAGTTGCGCCGTTGTTTATGGGCGTCGAGCGAGTTCCGGATTCTCGCGTGTCACAGGCATTAAGTCCTTCTTGGAGACGCCGAGCCACAACAAGATCGGGCTGGCGAAGAAGATCGATGAAAGTGTGCCGACGACGATGCCGATCAGCATCGTCAGCGCAAAACCGTGCACCGCCGATCCGCCGAAGAAATACAGCGCGATCATCGTGATGGCGGTGAACAGCGCGGTGATGATGGTTCGCGACAACGTTGAGTTGATGGCTTTGTTGAGAATGTCGACCGGCTCGCCGCGACGCGACGAACGGAATAGTTCGCGCACGCGATCGAACACGACGACTTTATCGTTGATCGAATAACCGACGACGGCCAGCACGGACGCGAGGACGGTGATGTCGAACTCGCGTTGCGTCAGCGCATAGAAACCGATCGTGATCAACGTGTCGTGGAATTCGCTCGCGATCGCGGCGACGGCGAAACGCCATTCGAAGCGGATACCGATGTAGATCATGATGCCGACGATGACGAACAGCACGGCGATGATACCGTCGCTCTTTAGTTCTTCGCCGACTTGCGGGCCGACGAAATCCGGCGGACGGCTCATTTTCGCATCAGCGCGTTTTGCGTTGAGCGCCTTCATCACTTCGGCCGCGACGACGTCGCTCTTCTTCATCGCACCCGCGTCGTCGGTCGTCGGTTGAAGTCGAACGGACACTTCGCGCGCACCGCCCACGCTCTGCACCAGAGCGTTATGCAGCCCCGCTTCGTCGAGCGCCGAACGCACATCGGCGGTATCGACTGGTTGGTCGTACGTGACTTCAACCGCGACACCGCCGGTGAAATCCAAGCCGTAGTTCAGGCCGCGTCCGAAAATCGCGACGATGGAAATGATGACGAGAATCGCCGAGATCGTGATGCTGATCTTGCGCAGGCGCAGGAAGTCGACATTGCTGTTGGGATTGAAAACTTCCACGTCAGTTCACTCCACGTGCGTAGCCGCCACCGACCGCCAAGCCTTTGAGCTTGCGGCCGCTGTAGACAAGATTGACCAATGCGTGCGTCAGCGTGACCGACGTGAACATCGAGGTGAGAATACCGATAGCCAACGTGACGGCGAATCCTTTGATCGGACCCGAACCGAACGCGAACAGACCGAACGCCGCGAGCAAGTGCGTAACGTTCGCGTCTAGAATCGTCGCCCAGGCTTTTTCGTAGCCGGCGCGAATCGATGCGAGCGGTGTCGATCCATTGCGCAACTCTTCGCGGATACGTTCGCAGATCAGGACGTTCGCATCGATCGCCATACCAAGCGTCAGCACGATACCGGCGATGCCGGGCATGGTCAGGGTTGCTTGAAACAGCGAGAGAACCGCGATAAGCAAAACGAGGTTGAGCACCAGTGCGATGTCGGCGATCAAACCGAACACGTGGTAGTAAAGCGCAGCGGCGATGAGCACGGCGACAAGACCGAGCAACACCGCTTTCATGCCTTTATTGATGTTGTCCTGACCGAGGCTGGGACCGATGACGCGTTCTTCGACAGTGTCGGCAGGTGCGGCCAACGAACCGGCGCGCAGTAGCAACGCTGTTTCGGTTGCCGTCTTCATGTTTTCCAGACCGGTCGTGTTGAAGCGGTTCGAGAAGACCCCGTTGATCGTGGCATCGCTGATTACTTGTTCGGTGACTTTCGCCGACCGCACTTCTTTGCCATCGACGACTTTTGTTTCCTGCGTACGTTCGATGAAGACCACAGCCATGCGATGACCGACATTCTGGCTGGTGAAATCGAGCATCTTCTTGCCTCCGACGGCATTCAGTCGTACGGCGACTTCGGGCAATCCGGTCTGCGAATCGACCGACGCGGATGCATCGACGAGTTCATCGCCAGACACGAGAATTTTCTTTTTCAAAATAACCGGGACAGGTTTGCCGTCCGCGCCATTCTTGTTCATGTGATAAATACGCGAATCCGGCGGGACGTTACCGCTGCGTTCGATTTCGTACGCGCCCGGATTGCCGGGACCGCCTGTAGCCGCTTCGTCGACGGCGTGATATTCGAGTGTGGCGAACGCGCCAAGAATTTTCTTCGCCTCGGCCGTGTCCTGCACGCCAGGCAATTCCACGACGATGCGATTGGCGCCTTGCTGCTGAATCAACGGTTCGGTTACGCCGAGCTGATTCACGCGATTGCGCAACGTGGTCAAGTTGCTGCTGACGATTTGCTTGGCTTCAGCTTGCAACGTCGCTTCGCGAATCTTCGCGATCAGAGGAAATGTGCCGTTCGCTTCCGCGCCATCGCTCAATTCCAGCGGCGGTTGATCGCCAAGTTTTTCAGGCTGATTCACTTCCTTCGCGATGATGTTGCCCGCCTGCTTGCGATCCTCGTCGGAACGCAGGACGGCGACGATGCCCTGGGCGCCCGGATTGACGGATTCATAGCGGATTTTCGCGGTGCGTAACGACGCGCGAATGTCGTCGACATAGCGTTGCTGCATTTTCGCCAGCGCTTCTTTCGAATCGACTTCCATTAGAAAGTGCACGCCACCTTGCAAATCGAGGCCTAGCGGCATCCGGTTCGCGCCGATGGCTCTGAGCCATGCGGGAACGGTCGATGCGAGATTCAACGCGACGACATATTGATCGCCCAAATCCGTCTTGAGCGCATCGGACGCGGCGAGCTGAACATCGGTGTTCGGAAAACGCGCGAGCAGACGGTCGCCGTTGACCTCGACGTCGTCGAACTGGATTTTCTTCGTTTGCAGAATGCCAAGCACTTTCTCTTTAAGCGCTTCATCCACCGTCGCACCGTGATTGGCCGATACCTGCACGGCGAGCTGCGGCGAATACAGAATCGGCGTTGCATACACCAATCCGAACAGCACCACGACGGCGACTAAAATATATTTCCACTTGGCAAAATCGTTCATCTTGATTACTCATGCGACGCGCCGTTGGCGGCGTCAGTCAGTGTTGGCGGCAACGATCGTCGGCGTGGACAAGCCTCGCCGGACCGAACCGAGCCCTGTCACGCTGCTTTCAGCGATCCCTTCGGCAGCACCATCGAGATCGCCGTCTTCTGCAACTTGATTCGGACGTCCGGTGCGATTTCAAGGGTGATGAAGGTTTCGCCGACATCGTCGATGCGTCCGGCGACGCCGCCCGACGTGACGACTTCATCGCCCTTGGCCAGCGCGGAGATCATGGCGCGAAGCTCTTTCTGCCGCTTCGACTGCGAACGGAACATGAAAAACATCATGCCAGCCATGATGACGATGAAAATAATCGGCGAACCGAGAAGACCGCCAATGCCGCCCTGCGGCGCTGGCGCGGCTTCGGCCGCCTGCGCGTAGGCGCTAGAAATCAGAAAATCCATGCTTGCTCCACCAATCGATATAGGCGTCGCGGCCAGGACGGCCGGAATTCGCCCAAAAAAGGGGCTGGATTATGCCATGCGGGCGCCGCTCATGCATCCGACGCCCGGCGGCTCGCGATCATTCAGTCGCTGGCGCCTCGTCCTCTGGCGCCTGATCTGCCTTGAATGCGGCCACGAAATCGGCGAGCCGATGTGCCTGGATCGCCTCGCGCAAACCGGCCATCAACTCCTGGTAATAGTAGAGATTGTGGATGGTGGCCAGCATCGGCCCCAGCATTTCGCCGCACTTATCCAGATGACGAAGATACGCACGGCTGAATCCGGATTGGCACGTGTAACAACCGCATCGTTCATCCAGCGGCCGAACGTCGCGTTCGTATTTTGCGTTGCGAATTCGCAGAACGCCGTTGCGCGTGAAGATATGCGCATTGCGCGCGTTGCGTGTCGGCATCACGCAGTCGAACATGTCGATGCCGCGAAGGACGGCTTCGACGATGTCTTCCGGTCTGCCGACTCCCATCAAATAGCGCGGACGATCCGACGGCAACATCGGCACCGTTTCATCCAGCGTGCGATTGCGTTCGTGTTCCGGTTCGCCGACGGCCAGTCCGCCGATGGCGTAACCGTCGAATCCGATTTGAAGCAGTCCATCCGTGGATACTTTGCGCAATTGTGGAAAAGTACCGCCCTGTACGATTCCGAACAACGCATTCGGCGGTTTGCTGCCGGCGCGACTCAACTCGTCGAACGCGCGGCGCGAGCGTTCGGCCCAACGCAAACTGAGTTGCATCGAATCGCGGACTTGGACTTCGCTAGCCGGATAAGGCGTACATTCGTCGAAGATCATCGCGATATCCGAATCGAGCGTGTGCTGAATACGCATCGATTCTTCCGGCGACAGAAATACCATCGATCCGTTGACGGGCGATGCAAACCGCACGCCCTCCTCGCTGATTTTTCGACGCTCGGCGAGAGAAAACACCTGGAAGCCGCCGGAATCGGTGAGGATCGGTTTTTCCCATCCGATGAAACGGTGAAGGCCGCCGAATTCGCCGATGACGTCGAGGCCCGGCCGCAGCCACAAATGAAACGTATTGCCGAGAATGATTTCCGCGCCGATGTCGAGCAACGAACGCGGCGTCATGCCTTTCACGGAACCATACGTGCCCACAGGCATGAATGCCGGCGTTTCGATGGTGCCGCGTGACAGCGAGATGCGTCCCCGACGGGCGGCGCCATCTGTCGAGAGAAGTTGGAACTGCAAAGGACTCATCTCAAGAATTTCCCGCCGCTTCGGGCAGAATCAGCATTGCATCGCCGTATGAAAAAAAGCGGTATTTTTCTTCGACGGCGTGACGATATGCATCAAGCACCAACTCGCGACCGACTAGCGCGGAAATGAGCATCAACAACGTCGATTCCGGCAAATGGAAATTCGTGATCAACGCGTCGATTGTGGAAATGTGGAAACCTGGATAAATGAAAATATTAGTTTCGCCGGAAAAAGGTTTCAGCGCGCCGTCGCGAACCGACGATTCAAGCGCGCGCACGACCGTCGTCCCGACGGCGACCACGCGTCCGCCGCTTCGACGCGTGCGCTCGATCTTGGCGACTAACGCCGCATCAACGTCCAGCCACTCACTATGCATGACGTGATCTTCGACGCGATCGCTGCGTACGGGCTGAAACGTGCCCGCACCCACATGCAACGTTACATAACCAAAATCGATATTCTTTTCGCGCAGGCACGTTAGAAGCGCATCGTCGAAATGCAAACCCGCCGTCGGCGCAGCCACCGCGCCGGGAACGCGCGCGTAAACCGTTTGATAGCGTTCGATGTCGGCGGCAGTCGGATCGCGCGCTATGTACGGCGGCAGAGGAATGCGTCCGAGTTTCGACAATCTCGATTGCAACGCTTCGCCGTCGTCGAAACGCAGCGAATAAAACTCGCCTTCGCGGCCTATCACCGTGACAAGACTTCCGTCATCGAGCGTGATCGTGCTATCGGGCTTCGGTTTTTTGCTCACGCCCAGCTGTGCGAGAACCTGATGATCGCCGACGATGCGTTCGATCATTATTTCGACCGCGCCGCCGGTTTCCTTGCGACCGAACAATCGCGCGGGAATGACGCGCGTATCGTTGAAGACGAGCAGATCGCCATCGCGAAAATAATCGATCACATCTGAAAATTGGCGGTCTGCGAACGTGCGGTTTGCCGCATCGACGACGAGCAAACGGCTCGACGTTCGTGCGGGCAAAGGCGCTTGCGCGATGAGTTCAGCGGGCAATTCGTAATGGAAGTCGGACTTTTTCAACGCGCAACGACAGAAAGGGGCAAACGCGATTATCGCATTCCGACCGGGCGCGCGTTGCTACAGCCAACCTTTCTGTCGCGCGAGACGCGCAGCTTCGATTCGATTGCCGACGCCGAGCTTACCGATCGCTTCGGACAAATAATTGCGCACGGTCCCTTGCGAAAGATGCAATCGATCGGCGATGTCGCTAGCGGAAAGTCCGTCGCCGGCCAGGCGCAAAACCTGACGTTCGCGTTCGTTGAGCGGATCTTCGCCCGACCACGCTTCCAGCGCGAGTTGCGGGTCGATGGCGCGTCCGCCGCGATGCACTTTGCGCAGCGCTTCGGCGAGTTGTTCGGCGGGTGCGTCTTTGAGCAAATATCCGCTAACGCCGGAATCGAGCGCGCGGCGCAGAAATCCGGGGCGCGCGAATGTCGTAACGATCACCACTTTGCACTCGATGCCGCGATCGCGAATGCGTTGCGCCAGTTCGAGTCCGGTGAGACGCGGCATTTCGATGTCGGTGACCAAGATGTCCGGCTTGTCGCGCTCGATGAATGTCCATGCTTCTTCACCATCGGCGGCGCTGCCGATCACATCGAGATCGGATTCCAGTTTCAGCAATGCGAACAGCGCGCCGCGCACCATCGCTTGGTCTTCGGCCAAAAGAACGCGGATCACGAATAGATGGCCGGAAGAATCATGCGCGCACGGTAGCAAGGCGCTGATTCCATCTCAATGCCGCTGATCACGCGTGCCGCAACGATGATGTAGCTACTTGCGTTTCAGTCATCTGCGGCAACGGCATCGTGACGCGAACAATGGTGCCGCGTCCACGTTGCGAATCGACGCGTACGTCGGCATGAATAGTCGATAGCCGTTCGCGCATGCCGGTGAGTCCATTCCCGGGCACGATGGCACCGCCGCGTCCGTCATCTTCAATCTGCAAACGCAAATGTTTGCCATCGATGACCAACGTGACATTCGCGCTCGACGCGCGCGCGTGGCGTTGAATGTTGGTGACGGCTTCGCGCACCGTCATCGCCAATACGGTTTCAATGTCGGCCGGCAACGGAACTTCGGCCAGTTCGTATTCGAGGCGAACACCGTTGGACTCGAGCAGCAATTTCGCCGACGCCAACTCGGCAGCAAATCCTGCCGCGCGAATTCCCGTGACGGCACGACGCACTTGACCGAGCGCGTCGCGCGCAACGCTTTCTACTTCCGCAATTTCGCGTCGCGCAGCGATCGGGTCTCGATCGAACAGGCGGTTGGCCAATTCGGATTTCAATGTGATGAGCGACAGCGTGTGTCCGAGCAAATCATGCAGATCACGGCCGATACGTTCGCGTTCGGCCACGGCGGCCAGACGTCGGATTTCGTCGTGGCTCAACATCAGTTCCGCGTCGCGTTCGTATTTGCGGACGAAGTTGATGTTCATCAAGCCGACAGCCATGCCGATCAGCAACGCGCTGATCAGGCTTATCCAACCGTAATCGAGCCACGTCCATTCGACGGCGTACAACGCGAACAAAACGATCATGTTGCGCATCGCTTCACGCGTCGTTCCGCAGAACGCCAGAAACGCGCACGCGTAAATCAAATATCCCTGTGCGCCGGGATTGAACGGTGTGACGATGAAGCCCAACACGGCGATGCCGATGGCATTCCAAATGACTTGCGAAAACTCGCGGTAATACACGCGAAAAAACATCATCAAGAAAAGCGAGAAGCTACCGATCGTCGGCCAAAACCAATTCGGAAAATGATCAGGCGGCATGATCAGCGGCGTGGCGAAGATCCAGAAACTCCAGACCAGCATCAACCAAGGAAACCAATGCGATGGGCGCGGGCTGCCCGTCCGCAAATCGCGCTGGCAGATCATCGAACGTTGCGATGGCGTGAACAGTTTGCGCAGCACGTTGATCATAGCGATAAGAATCCGCGTCCTGCGGCAGGATACGCCGAATGAAGGTCGACATTCGAGGGTGCGAGCGTGGCCGTTGCGATCGCCGTCACGGCAAACCAAACTGCGAGCAACAACAAACGTAAATAAAGGTGGCGCATCGTCGTTGGATTCATGGCGATCACGCGCTCTTCGCAAACCAACGGCGGGCAATTGCGAAACAGACGGCGCTGAATCCCACGAGCCATGCCAGATGCGCCGGGACGTTCGTCCACGGCTGCATGCCGATCGTCATCTGCGCGAGCTGCGCCAAGTGATACGCGGGCCAAAGCGGGGCGATCTGCGTGAAGAAACTCGGCAGAGATGTCAGCGGCATCCACAGTCCCGATAGAAACGCCATCGGCAAATAGATCAAATTGACGAATGCTGGCGACGCCGAGGCATTGGCTTTGCTGCCGATCATCAAGCCGATCGCGCAAAAAGGAATCACGCCGAGAACGGCGATCACGCCGAGCAGCAACCATTGACCGATCTCGAGCCGAACGCCGGCGAAGAAGAATGCCATCAGTGCGAGCACGATGTAGATGATGAGCGCAAACAACATCGCCATCGCCATTTTCGAAAACAGATAAGCGCCGGGCGGCATCGGCATCACGCGTTTGAGCGCGAGCCAGCCGCGCTCGCGTTCCATCGCGAGTCCAACGCCGAATCCGAATAACGCAGGCGCCATGACACCGAACACGCTGTAGCCTGCGAAAAGATATTTTCCCGCTTCGGCGTTGCCGTGATTCATCAATAGTCCGAACAGGAGATAGAACATTGGCGGGAACAACAACGTCGGCGCGGCGAACGCCGGTGTTCGCAGCACGCGCAGGAATTCGTATTTCGCTTCAAGCGCATAGACATGCAATGCACCTTGCGTCGACGACGTCGGAACGGGCGAAACGATGGCGTTCATGCGGCCTCCTTGGTGATTTCGACAAAGGCTTCGGCGAGTCCGGCGCGACGCACTTCGAGTTCGCTCAATGCAGCATCTTCGTTGAGTAAACGACGCACCAGATTTTCGGCGGCGTCGGTAACGATTTCGATTCGATCGCCGACGCGCGCGACGTTACGCACGTTGGGCCACGCCGACACGGCCGTCGAGTCGAGTGTGGACACGCAACTCACACGACGTTGTCCGACACGCGCGCGAATTTGCTGAACATCGCCTTCGGCGACGACGCGGCCCTGCGAAAGCACGCACACGCGATTGGCCAACGCTTCGGCTTCTTCGAGATAGTGCGTCGTCAAAACGATCGCACATCCATCGTTGGCGAGCGTGCGGATCGTTTTCCACAGTATTTCGCGCGCGTTGATGTCGAGTCCTGTCGTCGGTTCGTCGAGGAAAAGTATTTCAGGATTGCCGGCAATCGCGAGCGCGAACTGCGCACGGCGTTGTTGTCCGCCGGAAAGTTTTCCGTAACGTCGCTTGAGAATGTCATCGACGCCAGCGAGCGCGACGATGTCGACGAAGGTGCGCGGCTGCGGATAGTAGCTGCGAAACAAATGAATCAGTTCGCCGACAGCGATGGTGTCCGGAACGCCAGCCGTTTGCAGCATCGCGCCGATGCGACGGCGGGCAATCAATGAGGCAGGATCGAGATCGAACAACGTCGCCTTGCCCTCATCCGGCTTCAGCAAACCGAGCAGCAAGGAAATAGCCGTCGTCTTACCCGCGCCGTTAGGGCCGAGCAGCGAGAGAATTTCGCCGTGACGAATCGTCAAATCGACATTGTCGAGCGCGCGGACCTTGCCGTAACTCTTGGTAACGCCTTGGAGCTGCGCGACGGTTTGCGTGATCGGATCCATTGCCCTCTCCTGCTGACTGACACGTAGACTAGGCTTCGCGTGCGCCGCACTGAAGTCGCGCCCATCATGACTTGCGCATGACACGTGTCAGACCGCACACAGCCAGAATTGGTACCTTCAAGTGGTGTTTGAGGCGGTCCTGCCGCCGTACCGCCTTCGTGATAAAATTGCATGATCAAGATAGTCTGTTTTGCTGTGCCGCTCGCCGGCTCGCAGCCTCTGGAGAACGCCATGTCGCTCATCGCCAAGCTCAAAGAATTGCGCCAGTACGGCGGCGCCGTACGCACGAGCGGTTTGCCCGACGCCGTCGTCGAACGTCTCGCAACGAAATATCCGGAAATCGGCGAAGCGGTCGATGCCGCCGTGCAGTTGCATGCGCAGTTGCGCGCGGAATTTCCAGAATTGCTCGCGCTTGACGAATCCGGACAGCTCGCTGCCGTGCAGGCGGACTTCGTCAATTTCTATCCGGAAGATGCGGTGAATCCTTACGTCGCGCTCGCGGCACGCGGTCCGTGGGTCATTACGCTGAAGGGTGCCGTAGTGCACGATTCCGGCGGCTACGGCATGCTCGGATTTGGCCATACGCCGAAGGCCGTGCTCGAGGCGCTGGCGCGTCCGCAAGTGATGGCGAACATCATGTCGCCGAGTGTGAGCCATCTGCGTTTCACACGCGCGCTCGAGGCGAACGTGGGAATCACGCGCAAAGATCGTCCGTTCCATAAATTTCTCTGCTTGAATTCGGGATCGGAAGCGGTATCGCTGGCGTCGCGTATCGCCGACGTCAACGCGAAACTGCTGACAGAACCGGGTGCGCGATATGCCGGCCGAACCATCAAGCGCGTTGCGGTGAAAGGTGCGTTCCACGGCCGCACCGAAAGGCCTGCCGTGTTTTCGGATTCGTCGCGCAAGGCCTACGTGCAACATCTGGCCAGCTTCCGCGACGAGCACAGTTTGCTGACCGTCGAACCATACAACGTTGACCAACTTCGGCAGATCTTCGCCGACGCGGACAAGAAGGGCTGGTTCATCGAAGCGATGTTTCTCGAACCGATCATGGGCGAAGGCGATCCGGGCCGTTCGACGACGCGGGAGTTCTACGCCGCCGCTCGTGAACTCACGCGCGCTCATGACAGCATTTTCCTGGTCGATTCGATTCAGGCCGGACTACGCGGACACGGCGTGTTGTCGATCGTCGATTATCCGGGTTTCGAAAAACTAGACCCGCCGGACATGGAAACCTACTCGAAGGCGCTCAATGCCGGCCAGTATCCGTTATCCGTATTGGCGGTGAGCGAACACGCTGCGACATTGTATAAAAAGGGAATTTACGGCAACACGATGTCGTCGAATCCGCGCGCCATGGATGTGGCCGTGACGGTTCTCGCAATGATCACCCCTGACTTGCGCGCCAACATCAAAGCGCGCGGGCAAGAGTTCCTCGACAAATTGAACAAGCTCAAAGTCGAACTTCCAGGCCTGATCACTAAAGTGCAAGGCACCGGCCTTTTGTTCTCCTGTGAACTTGCGCCGCAATTCAAATGCTACGGCGCGGGCAGCACGGAAGAATGGATGCGCGAACGGGGAATCGGCGTGATCCATGGCGGCACGAACTCGCTGCGCTTTACACCGCACTTCGGAATCACCGGAGAAGAAGTCGATCTGGTTATCGACGGCGTGAGACAGGCGCTGTTGCATGGTCCGCGCAGTTCGGCGATCGAAGAATCTGCAGCCAAACAAGCGGTCGCCGCCTGACAATCGGTTCGTGGCGGACGACGATGGAACGATCGTGTCCACTTATTGTCTATTTCGCCGTCGCCGCGCTAGCGTAAACTGCGCGCGGTTCGGCCACGCCGACAATCAAAACCAAGGAGAATTCGTAATGAAATTCGCAAATTCGCTCACGCTTGTGCTCGCGGCAACGTTGAGCGCCACATCAGTCTTCGCCGCCGACAAAGCGCCCGCCAATACGCTTACGCCTCAGCAACAGAAAATGAGCGACTGTTCCAAGGATGCGCACGCGAAAAGTTTGCAGGGCGATGAATACAAGACTTACATGAGCACGTGCATGAAAGCTGCTCCTGCCGCGACTACGCCAGCAGCCGCGACTACAACGGATACTGCGAAAGCAGCGGATGCGAGCAAGACCAACACCGATACGCAATGGGTCGCGACAAACCCCCAGCAACAAAAAATGAAAGCGTGTGCAACCGATGCCAAGGCAAAAGGTCTCAAGGGACCGGATCGCCGCACGTACATGAGCACATGCTTGAAGAAGGACAGCACCGCGACAACGACGCCGGCCGCAGCGCCAGCAAAGTAAGTAGTTTCAGGCGAAAAAAACCGGGCCTTAGGCCCGGTTTTTTTATGTGGCGTTCGTTTGCTGCGCCGAGTTGTGCAGCTTACCGAAATCGATCGGTAGCGCGTACCAACTCATCGGTGATTCCGACCTCGAAAGCGGAGTGCCCGGCATCCGCGACAATGCGCAAATCCGCCTCCGGCCATGCGCAATGCAAATCCCAGGCGCTGCGCAACGGACACACCACATCGTAGCGACCTTGAACTATCACGGCCGGGATATGGCGAATCTTGTCGACGTTGCGGAGCAGACGATCGTCGACATCGAAGAATCCGCGATTGACGAAATAGTGTGATTCGATGCGCGCAAAGGCCAACGCGAATTCATCGGCGCTTGTCGACGCGATGTAGTCTGCGTTCTGCAATAGGTAGCTTGTGGCGCCTTCAAAAACGGACCATGTTTTCGCCGCCGCCAGACGAATGGTCTTGTCTTCGCTCGTGAGTCGTTTGTAGTACGCCGCAACCATATCGCCGCGTTCGTTTTCCGGAATCATTGCCACGAACGGTTCGAACGCGTCCGGATAAATCGCGTCGCAACCCTTTTGATAGAACCACTCGATTTCCCATTGGCGCAGCAGAAAAATGCCGCGCAAGACCAGTTCCGTGACTCGGTCTGGATGCGTTTCGGCGTACGTCAGCGACAACGTCGATCCCCATGATCCACCGAAAACCTGCCAGCGATCGATTTTCAGATGTTCGCGAACGAGTTCGATGTCGCCGACGAGATCCCATGTCGTATTGTCTTTGAGTTCTGCGCGGGGTTTGGAACGTCCGCTGCCGCGCTGATCGAACAGAACGATCCGATAATGCGCCGGATCGAAGAAACGACGGCTTTTCGCATTGCATCCTGCGCCCGGGCCGCCATGAAGGAACACGACGGGTTTGCCGTCCGGATTTCCGCATTGCTCGTAGTAAAGCGTGTGCAGATCGGAAACCTGCAGCGTTCCTTGATCGTAAGGCTCAACATCGGGATACAGCGTGCGAAGTTGCTCGGACACCATCACCTCCAAAACGTTTCCGGCGCCACACGGGCGCCGGACAACTTGTTGTCTCGATGGTCGGGGCGACAGGATTTGAACCTGCGACCCCCTGCCCCCCAGGCAGATGCGCTACCAGGCTGCGCTACGCCCCGACCGAAAACGAGAGGCAATTCTAACACGCCCAATTCCTTTCACCACGCGCCCCTCAAGCAGATTGCGACAACATCAATGGCGCACAGGAAGTGCGCCGTTCGCCGCGCGGACATGGATGTCCGATCGGCGAACACGCCGTACGTGAAAAGAGGGTGTTTCTTTGGTTACTTTCTTTGCACCAGCAAAGAAAGTGACTCGCTCGCGCAGCGAGTGAAAGCTCTGGCTTAGCTCAATGACAACGAAAAGAACAAAGTCACTGGATTCCGGCCGTTGCCGGAATGACGAGCGCGCGGGTTAGCGCCGCAAAATCTGCAGTACTTCTTCCAGTTCCTGCCGCGTCTGACGCACGATCTGACTGGTGATGCTGACTTCCATCCGCGCCTGAGTTCCCTCAAGCCGCTGCCGAGCGCCAGTGATCGTAAACCCCTGATCGTAAAGCAACGATCGAATCTGCCGAATCATCAAAACGTCATGACGCTGATAATAGCGACGATTGCCCCGCCGTTTGACCGGCTTCAAGTTCGGGAACTCCTGCTCCCAATAGCGCAGGACGTGCGGCTTGACGCCACACAGTTCGCTCACTTCTCCGATTGTGAAATAGCGCTTCGCCGGGATTACCGGCAATTCGCTATTGCTGCCCTGATCCAGCATAGGATTCGACCCGGACTTTCAGCTTCTGGCCTGGACGGAACGTCACTACTCGCCGCGCGGAAATGGGAATTTCCTCGCCAGTTTTCGGATTTCGCCCAGGACGCTGGTTTTTTTGGCGCAAATCAAAGTTGCCGAACCCTGACAATTTGACCTGCTCCCCCTTTTCCAACGCGTCCCGCACGGTATCGAAGAACGCATCGACAAATTCCTTGGCTTCACGCTTGTTCAGGCCAACGTCGGTAAACAACCGTTCGGCCATCTCTGCCTTGGTCAATGCCATGTTATCCCCTTAACCTTGCTTGACACTCTTGTTCCAAGGCCGAGACCGCTTTTGCAACAAAGCTGTCAACGTCCTGGTCCGTAAGAGTGCGTGAATCGTCCTGCAAAATCAAGCCAATAGCGAGACTTTTTACCCCAGAACCGAGATTCTGGCCGACGAACTGATCGAAAACCAATAAATCCGCCAGAACCGCACCAAGCGCCTTGCGAGCCACCGATTCGACCCGCGCGTAGGCGACCTCGTCAGGCACCACAATGGCAATGTCACGACGGACCGACGGGAATCGCGATATCGAGTGTGCGCGCGGCACCGAACCCGCTGTCACGGAACGGACATCGAGTTCGAAGACCTGAATGTCCTCATCGAGATCAAGCGCCTTGAGCAGGCGCGGATGAAGACCGCCGACGATACCGATCGATTTACCGTCGACAACCACTTCAGCGCTGCGACCTGGATGCAACCAAGCGCGGCCCGACGGTCGATATTCGATCGGTCGTTTATCGCCTCCGAGCGCGAGTACATTCTCGACACCCGCCTTGATATCGTAGAAATCGACGGCGCGCTTGTCGCCGGTCCAGGACTCCGGCGCGGCGCGGCCACAGGCAACTGCCGCGATACTCGGCGTCTGCGCCAAAACCCCGCCGACATTGTCGAAGATCAATCCGGTTTCGAACAAACGCACGCGTTCCTGCTGTCGATTGCGGTTCGTTTTGAGGACTTCGATCAGCCCGGGCAGCAACGACGTGCGCATAACGGCCAAATCTGTGCTCAGCGGATTTGATAATGCGATTGCACCGTCGGACAACGACCATTTTTCCAGCAATTCCGGCGCGATGAAGCTGTAACAGATCGCCTCGCGATATCCGGACGACGCGAGCTGCGAATTCAGTCGCGACATGGCGACGTCTTTTTCGGGACGCAGGTCGAGCGACAGCTCACCGCTCGGCGCGTGAGTCGGCACATTGTCGTAGCCGTGGATGCGCGCGACCTCTTCGATCAGATCCTCTTCGATCTCGATGTCGAAACGTCGCGACGGCGGCGTCGCCTGCCAGCCATCACTCGTACGTTCAACGTTCATGTCAAGCGCGGAAAGGATACGTTCGACCTCCGTATCAGATACCGTGATACCGAGCACGCGCGACAACCGCGCGCGACGCAGCGAAACGGCGTGGCGTTTGGGCAGCGACGATTCGATCACTACTTCGCTGATCGGCCCGGGTGTTCCGCCGGCAATCGACAGGATCAGGCTTGTCGCACGCTCCATCGCAATGCGCGGCAATTCGGGATCGACGCCACGCTCGAAGCGATGAGATGCATCGGTGTGCAACGCGAGATTGCGCGCGCGTCCCATGATCGTCGCCGGCGCGAAGTGCGCGGCTTCGAGGAAAATGTCGCGCGTCGCATCGGTCACGCGCGAGTCGAGTCCGCCCATGATGCCGGCAAGTCCCACTGATTCTTTCGCATCCGCGATGACGAGATAATTTGACGAAAGGGAATATTCTTTACTGTCGAGCAATTTCGTTTTTTCGCCATCGCGCGCGCGGCGAACTTCGACTGCACCGTTAAGTTTTGCCGCGTCATACGCGTGCATCGGCTGACCGAGTTCAAGCATCACGTATTGTGTGATGTCGACGAGAACACTGACAGGACGAATGCCGCTGCGACGCAGGCGTTCAGTGATCCATAACGGTGTGGTCGCCGTCGGATTTACGTTTTCAATGACACGGCCGACATAACGCGGACAATCGGCGCCGGCGTTGAGTTGGATCTCGATTGTGCGCTTCGATTGCGCAAGGACCGGTTCGACTGAATCGGTTTTCAGTTTAGCGTCAAACGCGGCGGCGACATCGATAGAAAGCCCGCGCAACGACAAACAATCGGCACGATTCGGCGTGAGACCGAGCTCGATGACATTGTCGGGAAGTCCGAGATATTCCATCAAGGATTTCCCAACAGGCGCATCCGCGGCAAATTCGAGCAAACCGGACGCATCCGCATCAAACCCCAGCTCTTTCGCCGAACACAACATGCCATTCGATTCGACACCGCGCAGCGCCGCCTTCTTGATCTCGATACCGCTCGGCAACTTCGCGCCAACCATCGCTAGTGGCGCTTTCAAACCGACGCGCGCATTCGGCGCGCCGCAAACAATTTGCAATTTTTCGGTTCCTACCGAAACCTGGCAAACGTTCAGCCGATCAGCTTGCGGATGTTTTTCGCACGCGACGATTTGGCCGACAACGACGCGATTGAGCGAAACGCCGAGGCGTTCCAAACTCTCGACTTCATGGCCGATCATGTTGAATCGGCGTTCAAGCGTCGCGGAGTCGACGGACAAATCGACGAGGCTACGCAGCCAGTTTTCGGAGAATTTCATTTCGTCTGACTCAAGCGAACTGTTTCAGGAAACGCACATCGTTTTCAAAGAATGCGCGAAGATCGGTGACGCCGTAGCGCAACATCGCCAAGCGCTCCGCACCCATGCCGAATGCGAATCCGGTGTAACGTTCCGAATCGATGCCGCATGCCCTCAGTACGGATGGATGGACCATGCCGCAGCCGAGGACCTCGAGCCAGCGCGACGAACCGTCCGGCAGTTGCCAGCGGACGATGACGTCGGCGCCGGGTTCGACAAACGGAAAGTAGGTCGGCTTGAACATCATCTCGAGATCGCGCTCGAAGAACGCGCGCAAGAATTCGCTGAGCGTTCCTTTCAAATCGGCGAAGCTTGATGTCTCGTCGACGAGCAAACCTTCGACCTGATGAAACATCGGGCTGTGCGTCTGATCCGAATCGCTGCGATAAACCTTGCCCGGCGCGATGATTCGTAACGGCGGTTTTGCATTCTTCATCGCGCGAATCTGCACCGGCGACGTGTGCGTGCGAAGAAGTTTGCCGTCAGGGAAATAGAACGTGTCGTGCATCGCGCGCGCCGGATGGTGCGGCGGAAAATTCAGCGCCTCGAAGTTGTGATAGTCGTCTTCGATTTCCGGACCGTCGGCTTGCACATAGCCGAGCCGCGCGAAGATGTCGCCGATGCGATCGAGCGTGCGCGTGATCGGATGGATACTGCCGAGGTCGGCGTTGCGTCCTGGCAAGGTGACGTCGATGCGTTCTTCGGCCAGACGTTTTTCGAACGCGGCTTCGTCTAGCGAAGTTTTGAAATCGGTGACGGCACTTTCGATTTGCGACTTCGCGCGATTGATGAATTCGCCGACCGACTTGCGCTGATCGGGCGGGAGTTTGCCGAGCAGTTTCAGTTGCGTAGTGATGACGCCGGCTTTGCCGAGCAGTTCAACACGAAGATCATCGGCAGCAGCTTGCCGTTTTTTGATTTCCTCGATGCCACGCAACAGACCGATTTTGTCGGCGATGCCGCGAAAACGATCTGCTACTTCCGCATCGGGCTTCAGCTTCTCGCGCAATTGCGAGAGCAGATCGGAAATCTTGTCGAGCGTGTCACTCATCTAGAAAATCCATGACGCAAAAATGCAAATGGGGAGCCGGCTGAACCAGCTCCCCACGGCAATCTAAAACACTGGAACGTCTTTACGCCGCGAGGCTGGCTTTCGCTTTTTCGGCGAGCGCGCCAAACGCCGCGATGTCGTGGAAGGCGATGTCGGCGAGCACTTTACGATCGACTTCGATACCGGCTTTCTTCAAACCGTTCATCAGGCGGCTGTACGACAAGCCGAACTGACGAGCGCCGGCATTGATGCGAACGATCCACAATGCGCGGAACTGACGCTTCTTCTGCTTGCGACCGATGTATGCGTACTGGCCGGCTTTGATGACGGCCTGTTTCGCAACGCGATAGACCTTGCTGCGTGCGTTGTAATAACCCTTCGCGCGGGAAAGGAGTTTTTTGTGACGGCGGTGAGCGGTCACACCACGTTTTACGCGTGCCATGGCTGCTTCTCCTTATGCGTAGGGCAGCATGCGCGCGATCCGACCGGAGTCTTCTTTGCGCACGATGTTGGGACCACGAAGATTGCGTTTACGCTTGGTGCTCTTCTTCGTGAGGATATGACTCTTGAAGGCGTGGCCGGCTTTGAATTTGCCGGACGCCGTCTTGCGGAACCGCTTGGCAGCGGCCCGATTGGTTTTGATCTTGGGCATTGCCCATCTCCTTAAGTTAGTTTTTATACCTGCGCGAGCGTCTCGTTTTTATGCGAGAACTTTCCGTCCCTGCTCGTGCTCAGCTTATTGATCCGCTTTGAAACGAATCGGTACCACTTCCTGCTTACTTCTTTTTCGGCGCGACCATCATCACCATCTGGCGACCTTCGAAGCGCGGGAAACTCTCGATCACCGCTTCTTCGACGATATCGCGCTGGATGCGTTTGACCATCGCCTCGCCCAGTTCCATGTGCGCCATTTCGCGCCCTTTGAAACGTAGCGTCACTTTTACTTTATCGCCTTCTTCCAAAAACCGGCGCAAGTTGCGCAGCTTGATGTCGTAGTCGCCTTGTTCTGTCGTCGGACGGAATTTCAGCTCTTTGATTTCAACCTGCTTCGTCTTGCGCTTGGCCGCGTGTGCCTTTTTCTGCTGATCGAACCTGAACTTGCCGAAATCCATGATGCGGCAGACCGGCGGGTCTGCATTGGGTTGGATTTCGACGAGATCCAAGCCGATGTCTTCGGCCATTTTCAGCGCATCTTCGCGAGACAGGATCCCTACCTGCTCACCGTCCGCGCCGATTACACGCACCCGCGGAACGCGAATTTCCGCATTCTTGCGGTTAGCTTTTTCAGTGGCGATAACTCAACACTCCATCAAACCCGTTTCGAATCATTCGCGAGAACGTTGGGCATGGCCCCGCGATAAATCTAAAGAAAAAAAGAAAAAGCTACCCGAGCCTTTCGGCCTGGAGCTTTTCGACAAAGCCGGTCAGCGGCATGCTGCCGAGGTCTTCACCGGACCTGGCGCGCACGGCGACAAGCCCATTTTCCTTCTCGCGGTCGCCGACTACAAGAAGAAACGGGACTTTTTGCAGCGTGTGTTCGCGGATTTTATAGCCAATCTTCTCGTTACGCAAATCCGATTCCACGCGGAATCCTTGTTTTACAAGGGATTTCGTCACTTCGGCCGCATATTCGGCCTGCGCATCGGTGATATTGGCGACCACGGCCTGTATCGGCGCCAGCCAGACCGGGAAATTGCCGGCGTGGTGTTCGATCAAAATTCCGATGAATCGCTCCATCGATCCGACAATGGCTCGATGCAGCATCACCGGCGTGTGGCGCGCGGAATCCTCCCCCACATATTCAGCCCCGAGACGTCCGGGCATTGAGAAATCGACCTGCATCGTGCCGACCTGCCAGGCGCGGCCGAGCGAGTCTTTCATGTGGTATTCGATCTTCGGACCGTAGAACGCGCCTTCGCCGGGCAATTCCTGCCATTCGACGCCGCACGCGCGCAACGCGTCGCGAAGCGCAGACTCGGCCTTGTTCCACACCTCGTCGCTGCCGATGCGCTGTTCCGGTCGCAACGCGATCTTCAAATCAATCTCGGTGAATCCAAAATTCGTATAGACGGCCATCGCCTGTTTGTGGAAGGCAACGACTTCGCTTTCGATCTGCGATTCCGTGCAGAAGATGTGTCCGTCATCCTGCACGAAGCCGCGCACACGCATCAAACCATGAAGCGCGCCGGACGGTTCGTTGCGCACGCACGAACCGAACTCACCATAACGGATGGGCAATTCGCGATAACTGTGTAAGCCATGGTTGTAGACGAGCACATGTCCCGGACAATTCATCGGCTTCAGCGCGTATTCGCGATTTTCCGATTCCGTCGTAAACATGTTGTCGCGATAGTTTTGCCAATGACCTGTTTTTTCCCATAACGATTTGTCGAGAATCTGTGGACAGCGAACTTCTTGATAGCCGCTGTCGCGGTACACGCCGCGCATGTATTGCTCTACGACTTGCCATATCGACCAACCCTTCGGATGCCAAAACACGAGGCCCGGCGCTTCTTCCTGCATGTGGAAAAGACCGAGCTGCTTGCCGAGTTTGCGATGATCGCGTTTTTCGGCTTCTTCGAGTTGATGCAGATACGCGTTCAAATCTTTTTCATTTGCCCACGCGGTGCCGTAGACGCGCTGAAGCATTTCGTTGTTCTGATCGCCGCGCCAATATGCGCCGGCGACTTTCATCAACTTGAATGCCTTCAGCTTTCCCGTGCTCGGCACATGCGGGCCGCGACAAAGGTCGACCCAATCGCCCTGCCCGTACAGCGAAATTTCTTCGCCCGGTGGAATAATGTCGTCGATAATTTGCGCCTTGTAGATTTCGCCCTTCTCGCTGAAGAATTTGATCGCGTCGTCTTTCGCCATGACGCTGCGTTGCACCGGCAAATTCTCGGCCGCGATCTTTTTCATCTCCGCTTCAATCTTCGTTAGATCGTCGGGCGTGAACGCCGTCTTGCGCGCGAAGTCGTAATAGAAACCGTTTTCGACGACCGGACCGATCGTCACCTGCGTATCGGGAAACAAACGTTGCGTCGCCTGCGCGAGGAGATGCGCCGTCGAATGACGAATGATGTCGAGTGCGTCGGCACTTTTCTCCGTGACGATCTCGATCCTCGCATCGTGTTCGATTTTGAAACTGGTATCGACGAGCCTGCCGTCCACTTTGCCAGCAAGCGCGGCTTTCGCAAGACCCGCGCCGATAGAGGCGGCGACGTCTTGCACTGTCGGTGAATTCTCGAATTGTTTCTGGCTTCCGTCGGGAAGCGTGATGTTGATCATGGCGGAAATCCGATCAGATTCTGGACAATAAAAAAGGCGCCGAGCGCCCTGTTTGTCGGGATGGCTCAGCGATGCGTCTTAGGTTTGGAAAGTTCGCGTTGACATGTCGCACACTGGATCTGCGTTCCCGCAGTCACCTTTTTGATGTCGGGAAAGTTTAGCGCAGCCGCTTGCTGCTCTCAACGTGTAAAAAGCCTACTTTTTGATCAATGCCTGAAATGCCGGATCGGCGTGCAGCGGATCCCACATTGGATCGATGGCGACGAGCGCGGCTGCTGAACCGACACGACCCGATACCAATTCGCTCAACGTTCCGACGGCGGCCGCGCGATCGCCACTCGCTAACTGCGCATGCGCCAGAGCATCTTTTGAGAACTTGCTGAAAATTCCGTCGCTCGCGTACAGAGCCAACGCGTGGTTGGCTTGCGCCAGTGCTTCCTTCGGTTTTCCCGCGAACGCGAGTGCGTGCGCGAGAATCACGGGCAGGATCGAGTCGTCGACCTGATCGGCGTGTGGCGTCAGTACGTCGATCAGGTGTTTGAGCGTCTCCTGAGCTTGCGCGGTCTGGCCGGCGTAGGTTTGTGCGGCAGCCAGATCGAGTTCGATCTGAGCACCCCAGTTGTCGAGTTGGTCAGCCGGTCGCGCGAGTTGGGCTTGCGCCTGCGCGATGGCAGATGTGAAGTCGCGCTTCAACAGACTCTGATAAATCTTCATCTGCGCCAGACCGGCATCCACATTCGCGCCGCTCACGGAATCGAATACGCGATCCGCATCGGCGAGTCGACCTTCTTCTTGATACGTCATTCCCTTGTACATCGTCGCCAGCGGACTGCCCGGTGAAATCACCAAAGCGCGATCGAGCCAGACCCGCGCTTCATCGTACTGGCGCATGTTGCCGAACGTCTCGCCACCGATGGCCGTCATCAGTCCGGCGTCGAGCGGATCGAGACTCGATGCTTTCACGAGATGCAGTACAGCGTCGTCCCACTTGCCGAGGCGGCGCTCGACGAATCCGAGCAACTGAAATGCCAACGAGTCGTTGGGAGAACGTTGTGTCGCTGCGATAAATTCGGGTAACGCACCTGAAAAATCGCGCAGAACGTGATACCGAAAATCGCCCTGCGCCAACTGCGCTTCGCTCGAATTCGGCTGCAGCGCCAACGCGGTGTCCGCCGCATGCTTCACGAATTCGCTACTGAAACGTTCGCGGTCGATATTGTTGAAATACAGATAGCCAGCACTCATCGCCAGATACGACCAGGCCTGCGCGAACTGAGGATCGAGTCGCACGGCTTCGGCGTAAGCGTCCGCCGTTTTGCGAGCGACGTTGTAGTCGTAGCCTTTCAAATTCAAAGAACGTCCGCGCAGAAATGCTTCATAGGCGGCCAGGTTTTCGGTAGCTCGATTCGATACGGCCGCCTGCTCGGTTCCCGATAACTTCGCGTTCAACGCTAGCGCGATCGCATTGGCGACTTCGCCCTGCATACCGAAAATGTCGGTGAGTTTGCGGTTGTAGATTTCCGCCCAGAGATGATCGTCGGTGGAAGCCCGAATCAACTGCACGTTGATGTGCACCGCATCGCCGGCCTTCTGCACGCTGCCTTCCAGAATATTGGCGACGCCGAGCCGTTTGGCGATCTCCGGCAAGTTATCCGGACTGCTCGCGTAGTGCTGCGTCGACGTACGCGAGATCACTTTCAAGGCGCCGATCTTCGCCAGCCGCGTCAGGATTTCATCCTGAATTCCTTCCGCGAAAAACTCATTCGCTTTATCTTCGGACAGATTCGCGAAAGGCAACACGGCGATGGATTTTTCTGGCACCTCAGCGAGGGTCGCATTTACTTGCGGCGGGAAAAGATAGCGCTGTGCGAGAAGAAAGGCGACGGCAATCGCGAGGATGCCGATGATCACGTAATTTAGCCGCTGACCCGTGCGTTGCGTGATCGATTCGCCGCGCTGAACGTCTCCCGTTCTGACGATGCCTTCGGGCGTAAGTTCGTATACCCATGACAGAACGAGTGCAATCGGAAAACCCGCCACGATCATCAGCACGATCGCGCGCTGGACGAGTGCGGAAATTTCGAAGACGGGAAACACCTGGGTCACGATTTGCACAAGCAGCCAGCCGCCGACGGCGTACATGGCGCCGATCTTATAAACGTTGCGTCGCTTCAGCTCGCTGAAAAAGGACCGCAATCGATTCCCCTCGCACCCGCTCGCCCGGCCGATGCCGATACGATTCGCAACATCATAGACGATCCAACGGTAACGTGACTTTTAGAACAGTGACACGCCTGGATCGAGCCTCTATGCTCGCGGCTCACTTTTCGGGAACCGTCGCGCACGACAGTAGCCGCGATGCGATGGGACTGACGCTGAACCTGGCGCGTTGCTCGTCGCACTCAATTATTTCGCCGACAACGACAAACTTTTTCTGCGCAATTTTTATTTGAAGAGTAAGCGTTCGATTCAAAAACCGTCGATAGCCGGTCCTGCGGCTTACCTATTTCCTGCCGACGACGTGCATCGCGATGCACAAGCGCAACTGCTGCGAACCCTGCAATTGCAACACGCGGAAATTAGTCGCCGGACGATCCGCAAAAACATCCGTATGGCGATACCGCCTGGTCATTCGGCGATTTGTCCGGAACACATGTAATCCGAGTGACCGACAACGCGATTCTTGGCGCGCCGATGACGACCATTCGCGATTCGATTCAAGTAACCAGAACAAGCACGGGCAGCCCCAGCATGCGGCTGTCGTCGATGCGCGTTACGGCAGTTTCGAGCTAGGGCAGTTTCGAGTATTCGCAGACGCCGCCAGTGTCGTCCGAGATCGTCGAGTAGCTGGGACTCTTACAAGTCCAGCCGACAGTGCTTTCATCTGTATTCGTCGCGGGTGTGAACACGATCGTGCCCCCGTCGATACCCGACGTCGCAGTCAACGTCACGACGACGCTGCCGCCGCTCGTGACTTCAATCGAAGTTACATCCGGACTTGCCAAACTTGCGGCGGGCTTCACTCCGGCTTCGGCATTGCTTCCTGGAAAGTTATTCGTTCGCTGATGGTAAGCGGCGACGAGTTGCTCTACGCCAGCCGCTTGCGCGATCGCGCTCCCGATCGCAACACTATGCTTTTGCATATCGACAGAGCTGGGCGTCTCCTTGTCCGCGGAGTTGGATAGTGCCGGTAGGATCATCAGCGCTAAAAGTGTGGCAGCCGTTTGGCCGGAAGAAATGGATTTCATGGCGCTGTCCTTTGCGATCAACCTACGCAGAGCGATAGCACGCTATATGCCACGCCCAAACCGCTTGCAGCGCGTCTCGCGCGATTGAAGTCTGTTGCATTCTGCATTGTTCGTTCTTTAGCGAATCGGCATTTTGCATTATGCAATGCCTTATTTTATTATATTTTCAATAACTTACAGCATGGCACGAGCGTTGCGAGTGTCTATCGTGCAACTCCGCATTAGGAAGGACCATGTGTACGATTCTGGAGATGGCGGAGGCAATCCGTTCTGAAGGTGCGAATCAAACGAAAGACAGGAATCCATTGGCTCGATCGATGGACACGGATACGAGAAATTCCATGAGGAGTTGTACGAACCATTTGCTGTGAAGTCGTGGCGTCCATTTCGCTCACGAGTCAGGACGTATGCCGCGCCTCTGGTAAATGAACGCTGTTGAGCCGCGAAGATTCCTCATATTCAATGGATGGACAGCGCGCGCTTGACACTGAATTTTGTAGGTAGGGAAATTTTCAAATCACTTAGGAGAAGTAAATGAACCGTATCGTTACGATGACGCTGGTAATCGGTGCCGCCCTCGCGTTGCAGGCGTGCAATCAGGGTCCCGATCCCGCCAAGGTGCA
>OLMB01000196.1_pt1 | contig 30508 bp, 21 predicted proteins | sample 1604691 | NCBI WGS metagenome assembly OLMB01 (sample SAMEA104055722, study PRJEB20765) | soil metagenome | isolation source: soil
AGTGTTTCGCCGGGTTTGATCATGGCGGGCGCGGAAATCGTCAAGCCTTCACGTCGCGCATCGCGATTCACTGAAAACGGCACAACGCCGTAACTCAGCGGACTCATGAATATTTCATCCGAAGCCGGATCGCGCACGAATTGCACGTTGACGTAGCCGTTGCCCTCGAAATCGGCGGGCACTTTGATCTTCTGCACCGAGCCGGTCGTTACGCTGTGGAACCACGCGTGCGCATAAACTTTGTCGCGCTCCAGCGTGATCAAACCACTGCCCGCATACGGCGCGCGAATGGCGACTTCGATGTCCTCGCCCGGCGCGAAATCGTGTTTCGATAGCGCGAGCTGCAACTCCGCGTTGCGTTCGAGCGAGCGCGATACGTTCGCTTCGCCGGCGACGGTGTATTCGACGCGATTCAATTCATCGCCATGCGCGTCGCGCACGACCAGCGCGAAATTGCCGGGCGTGTTCGTCGGTAGATCGTAATCATTGCCCGCCGCCGTCATCGTCAACGGCTTTTCCGAGACGGGAACTTCTTTCGACTTCGATTCGTATTTGTAGACGCCCGAATCCTGCTTGGTCAGGATCGATACGAAACGCCGTTCGACAATTGCGGCTTTCAGGCCATCAACGGCAATTTTTTTCGTATCTGGTGCGATGGCGATGAGATTGACCGTGCGCTTCGCGTCACGCGTGACGAATTCGAGATTGTCCGTGGCTTTCGCGCCAATCAAGTAATCGCGGGACGAAACGAGCGCGTGCGCTTCGGCGGCGACGTTGCGCCCACCTTCGGCTTCGTATCCTTTGCCGAAGAAACGCAGTTGATACGACGACGTTCCGTATTTCGACAAATCGAGCGGAAATTCCGCTTCGCCCTTCTCGTCCGTCGTGCGATCGCCGAGCGGTTCTGAATAACCTTCCTTCGCGTGCTGCGGGTCGAAGAATTTGTAGTCGGGATACGCATGGAAACTGGGGAAATACGGCTGCAGACTCAGCGTCGCTTCGACGCGACGATTTTGCGCGGGCGTTCCGAAAAGGTTCTGCAGTGTGAACAGCGCCTTCAGTCCATCAGGCTTGATCCATCCGTCGACGACATTTTGCGACAGGCGCGCTTCGGCCTTCATGCGATCCGGCGTGAATTCCTTGATCTGCAGCGCAACCGAGCCGATCTGCGCATCGGTCTTGCCGTCTTTCACGATGTAGAGATTGACGTTCCAACCGCCAGTCGGCGCGCTTTCCTGCGTCGTGTAATTGAGTTCTTCGAATCCCGCCGCGCTCAAGCGCAACTTGCGTGATTCGACGACGATGCCGCGTGCGTCGGTTATGTCGGCTTGCAGCGGAATTCCAGTGAGCGGTTTCGCCCAATCGGCCGCGCGCACGATCATACCAACGTGAAACGTATCGCCCGGTCGATAAATGCCGCGATCGCTGAATAAATAAGCGCTCAGTTTGTTCGCGTTCTTCGCGTTGCGCTCGCCGCCGATGTCGAAACGGGAATAGTCGAGATTGCGGTCGGACTCGCCGATCGGTAGAAACGATTCGTCGTCCGCCTTATGGACGACATAAATGGCCGGCGTTTTCTCGCGCGTGAATCCACTCAACGAATCGAAGTGTACGCGGCCGTCGCCGGCCGTCGTCTTCGTCAGTAGCGCTTGGCCGTTTTTGCCGATGACGTCGACGATGACGTCCGAAACGGGCGAGCCGGTCTTGATCGACTGCACGAAAACGTCCTGGCTGCCATCCAGCGATTTTTTTGCGATGACGCCCAGATCGGTGACGACGATCAGACGCGAATCGCCGATGGGCGTGCCATCGTCGTTCGAATCTGCAGACGCGTCGCCTTCGCTTTCTTCCGACTCATCTGCGGAAGCGGCATCGTTCTCGGTGTCGTCGGACGACTGCTCGTCGCTGTCGTCATCTGTTTTTGCTTTCTCGTCCGGTTTGAGCTTACTTAGCTTTAATAAAAAAATGCCGCGTTTCGCAGACGCGCCGGAGCTCAAATACTGCGCGAGATCGACGCCCTCGAAATGCGCCTTGCCAGGATCGGTTTCCGCGAACGGCACTTTTTGCACAAAGCGTTCGGTGATCTGATCGGGATTGAGCGACGAAAGCTCTGGTTTCGCGTATGTACCGCGATTGAAGCCGACGAGGTGCTGCAGCTGATCGGGCAACACGCGCGCAATCTCCAACTCCATGCCCGGTACGTTGCGCGCGACGACGGATATGCGCTTCTCGCCATTGAGCGAAAGCAGCGCGCCGTCCGCCATGAACTTGAGCATGCGCGGATATTCCGGCACCTGCACCAGGGTCGTGTTGGGTTTGCCCAGCACATAACCGCCGAACGAATGCAGGTTCTTTTCCACACGCACGAAAATGTACCGGCTAGGATCGGCGTGAAATTTGAAACTATGCAGCGCATCGAACTCGCGCTCCGTAGGTACGGCCTCCAGCGCAAGCTTATCGGATTGCCGCAATAGCTCTTCTCCAACTTCGCTCATGCCCCAGTTATACGGATCGGTGCGTTCGGCGACGGGCGTCTTAGGATTGAATTCGGGCAATAGCCACGCCGACGTCGCTTTGGTTGCGTCTTTCTCGGACACGGCTTGCGACGTTTCGACGACGAGCACCTGCTCCGGCTCGAACTTCGCGTTGTCGACCAGCGTCGGCGATACCGAAGTCACTTGCAGGCTGTACAAGCCCGGCACGACGACGGAACTGTCGATGGCTTTGTCGATAGTCGGTCCACCACGCGCAGCGTGAACGCCCTTGTCGACCATGACGGCAAGGTTGGCGTCGTCCTTGGGAATCGCCAGCGGTTCGGAATGAACGAAGGCGTTGAGTTTGCGTTCGTCGTACGTGACGACGAATTTCTTATTGCCCGAATCGCTTGGAGTGCCTTCCAGTTTCACCGAGACGCTCTTTTCAAAACTGGTCGTATCGACTGGGTGGTTGAACATGAATTGGACGACCGCCTTCTTAGCCGAAGCATCTTGCGGGTCCTGATAGAATTCGGCTTGCTGCAGAGTGACCGTGAAGGCGGCGCTGCGGAACTGCAATTTGTCTTGCGCAACTTTCACGTGTTCCGCGAAGGCCACTTTCGGGTCGAAGCGCACATCGAAATCTTGTCCAACCGCCCAATCGTCCTTCGGCTGGAAAGTAAGCATCTTGTCGCTCACCCACGTCCACGTGCCGGCCGTCTCAGGTTTGAGTTGAATGCCGCTGGTGACAGCTTTGCCGACCAACGCCAGCGGCGCGACGGCGCGATTGAACGACACCGTCATCGGCTGAACAGTAATGGGCGTGCTGATGTAATCCGTCACCGGCGGCGGCTGCACGGTAAATTTCGCCGGAATTTCTTCGACGGGTCGCGGCAGATTCTTGTACCAGTGATAACCAAACCATCCGCCGCCGATCACGAGGAACAACGCGATGATCAACGATGCGCTGCGCCCTGGACGCGCACGAATAGCGCGACCGGATCGCTGCAATACGGAACCCGTCGCCCGCATCCAACTCGGCGCTTGCCACGAAACATCGCCGACAATGCGCGACAAAATCCAATAAATACCGCGCAGAATCAGCAGCGGCAGACGCAGCAGAAACTTGAGAAAATCCATGGTTCGCAATCTCGATGGTTCGATGGCTGGCGTCTGGAACGACGTCAGTGTGCAAGTGGCATAAAGCAAAACGTCTGACCGACATCAAAGCGGACATTCGGCCGTACGTTGTCCCCTTGGCCACTTTACGGCATGAGTTCTATCCGTGGTAGCCAGTAAAGCCGACGCGAGTGGAGAATTGCGGGCGGATTTGTGGACGCGATGCGACGGCGCATAGCGCGCGGCTGACGCGGATTAAATCGTCGCCAGTGCGTTTTGTAGATCCGCGATCAAAACGTCAGGTTCTTCGAGTCCAATCGAAAGACGAACCAGGTTTAACGCCAATCCCCCCGACGGATGCATCGACGTGCCACGCGGATAAACCGCACAGACGGGGAATGCCAGCGATTCGTAGCCGCCCCACGACACGGTCATCAGGAAACGCTTGAGCGCATCGCAAAAACGTTCGACTGCGGCTGTCTCATCGACGCGCAACTGCAACGTCATCAATCCGCTGGCGCCCCGCATTTGTTTTTGCGCGAGTCCGAATTGCGGATTTGTCGTCGAATGCGGATAGTATACTTTTTCGACTTTCGGATGCTTTTCGAGGAAGCCGAGAACCTTTTGCGCCGTCGCAGCGATACGTTCCATACGCACGCCAAGCGTGCGCAATCCGCGCATGAGCAGCCATGCATCGTGCGGTGAAAGGATCGCGCCGCAGGTCATGAACGGGCCACGAAAAACATCGCGTATGATCGCCTCGCTGCCGCATAACGCGCCGGCGACCACGTCGCTGTGGCCGTTGAGGTATTTCGTCGCCGAATGCGCTACCAGATCGATGCCGAATGAAATCGGCGATTGATTGAGCGGGCTGGCGTAGCTGTTGTCGCACAGCGTTCGGATTCCGCGCGGTTTCGCTAATGCAGCGACGGCGGCGAGGTCCTGCATCTCGAACGTCATCGAATTGGGGCTTTCGAGAACGATGAGTTTTGTCGAAGTTTGAATGGCGCTTTGGATGTTGGCGATGTCGGTTCCGTCGACGAACGTCGATGTGACGCCGAAGCGCGATAGCAAATCTTTCAGCAGCGAACGCGTCCAGGAGTATGGACGTTGCACACAAATGACATGATCGCCGGACGAAACGCTCGCGATGACGCCTGCCGCGATCGCGCCGGCGCCGCTGGCGAACATCAGGCAATCTTCGGCGCCTTCCAACGCGGCGACTTTTTTGCGCAGAATTTCGACGGTTGGATTGTTGCCGCGCGTGTAGGTGGTTCGGCGGAATTCGTCTTTGAAGCCTTCGCGGAATTTATCGACGGTTTCGAAAGCGAAGATGGAGCTTTGATAAATCGGAGGAGACACCGCGCCGCGATAGGTTTCGCGATCTTCACCCAAGTGATTGAGTATGTAGCTCAAGTCCATCAACGCACACCTTTAAATGTAGCCGAGTCTCGCTCTCATTTCAGCACACAAATGCGGTGACCCGCGAGCAGGATGCCGCGGTTCGTCGCCGGCACATGGATGTGCCGTCGGCGAACAGAAGCCTTCGCGAAGAGCAAAGCGTTTTCTTTGGTGACTTTCTTTGACGCTCATCAAAGAAAGTTACCCGCTCCCGGAGGGAGTGGAAGCTCTTGCTTCTCACGCATGAAAACTAAAGCTTTCACTCACTGCGTGAGCGAGTCACTTTCTTTGCTGGTGCAAAGAAAGTAACCAAAGAAACACCTCTTTCTTCACGCACGGCGTGTTCGCCGAATGGACATCCATGTCACTTGCGGCGAACGGCGCGCATCCTGCGCGCCCTCAACGTCCAGGTAATTTTTTAGGCTTTATTTCGCGTTCTTTACGAATTCTCTTGTTGCATCAGCCAACGTCGGATCTCTTAGTGCAAAGTGAAGTGTCGCTTTGACGAGTCCTAATTTGCTGCCGCAATCGAATCGCGTGCCGTCGAAACGGTAGCCGTATACTTTTTCTTTTTTGAGCAATGCTTCGATCGCGTCGGTGATTTGAATTTCTCCGCCAGCGCCGGGTTTGGTGCTTTCGAGAAGTTCGAAAATTCTTCCGGGCAATACGTAACGGCCGACGATGGCGAGATTGGATGGCGCGACGTCGGGTTTCGGTTTTTCGACGACGTGTTTGAGCAACGTCGCACGATCGGACTCGGGCGTACCGTCGACGATGCCGTACTTCGCCGTGTCTTCGTGCGGAACTTCTTCGACCGCAATTGCACTGGCGTTATTGCTCAACGCGAACTCCGCCATCTGGCGTAATGCGCCTTTTCCGTTGTTCCAGATCAAATCATCGGGAAGTATTACGCCGAATGGCTCGTCGCCGATGACCGGTTTCGCGCACAACACGGCATGACCAAGCCCGAGCGCTTCGGACTGCGTGACGAAAACGCACTGCACGTTCTTGGGAAGGATTTTGCGGACAATGTCCAATAGCTCGGATTTTCCGTTGCGCTCGAGTTTGTGTTCGAGTTCGAAAGCGACGTCGAAATAATCGGCGATGGCGTGCTTGTATCGATTGGTCACGAAGATCAATGTGTCCGCGCCGGCATCGACGGCTTCGTCGACCGCGTATTGAATCAGCGGTTTGTCGAGAACAGGCAACATTTCCTTGGCGACGACTTTCGACGCCGGCAAAAACCGCGTGCCGAGACCGGCAACCGGAAAAACGACTTTTCGCAAACCCTGCTGACTCATGATATTTCCTTATTTCTTCGGTTGATCGGTACGACGTCGCCGGCTTGATCGTCGCGCGTCGCAAATTCCGGCAAAAGATTAACCATGCAGCGACGCAAAACGTCTTCATCGTAATCGCGCACGCCTTGCGCAGCATTGCGCAATTGCACGCTGAGCAATTCCCACGACATGCTGCGCGGTTGCGCGAGGAAAATTTTTGCGTGACGCGTGTCCTGATAGTTTTCCTGCGGATGGAACAGCTCTTCGAAAAGTTTTTCTCCGGGACGCAATCCGCTGTAGACGATCGAGATGTCGCGATTCGGAACTTTGTTCGCGAGACGGATCATCTGTTCGGCGAGATATTGAATTTTTATCGGTTCGCCCATGTCGAGCACGAAAATCTCGCCGCCTTCGCCCAACACCGCCGCTTGCAGGATGAGCTGGCACGCTTCGGGAATCGTCATGAAATAGCGCGTGATTTCAGGATGCGTTACCGTCACCGGACCGCCACTGCGTATCTGTTCGCGGAAAAGCGGCACGACGCTGCCGGCAGAATCCAAAACGTTTCCGAATCGCACGGTGATGAATCGCGTATTCGATTTTGCGGCAAAATTCTGGCAGAAAATTTCCGCGACGCGTTTGCATGCGCCCATCACGCTGGTCGGATTGACGGCTTTGTCAGTCGAAATGAGGATGAAACACCCGGCGCCGTGTTTGTCAGCGGCTTGCGCGACGACTTGTGTGCCGATCACGTTGTTTCGAAATCCTTCGCGCAATTGCGTCTGCAACAGCGGAACGTGTTTGTAGGCCGCCGCGTGAAAAACGACTTGCGGACGCGTGCGCGCGAATATCCGTTCGCAGACGGCGACGTCGCCGCAATCGCCGAGTACCGCGTCGATGATCATGTCGGGACATTCACGCCGAAGTTCTTGCTCGATGCGATAGAGATTGAATTCCGACAACTCCAGAATCGTCAGCGATTCGGCGCCAAGGCGCGCGACTTGGCGGCACAGTTCCGCCCCAATTGATCCGCCGCCGCCGGTGACGAGCACGCGCTGGCCAGCCAATCCCGTGCGAATAGCCGTCCAATCGAGCTGAACGGGTTCGCGTCCGAGCAAATCCTCGATCGCGACTTCTTTGAGATCGCTGAATCCCATGCGTCCGGACACGACATCTTGCAATCTCGGCATCGTTCGAAACGATACACCGGTTTTTTCGCACAGCTCGACGACACGGCGCATCTGTGCGTTCGTCGCCGACGGCATCGCAATCAACAGCATTTCCGCTGCGGTTTCTTCGGCGAGTTCTGGCAAACGATCTAGAACGCCTAGCACTGGCACGCCATGAACTTTTGCGCCGCGCAGACCGGAGTTGTCGTCCAGCAATCCGACGGGCCGATATCGATTTTCGCGAGCCAGATCGCGCAGCAGCGCTTCCCCCGCGCGACCCGCGCCGAGTACGAGCACGCGGTGCAGCGGCTTGGACCGTATCAGGTCGAAGCGGCTGTCTTTCCAATAGCGGTAAATGAGTCGAGGTGCGCCGAGCAGGACGACAAGGAGAATGGGATACGTGACGAGCACACCGCGCGGCACGGTCGCGAGGCGGTTGTATAAGAAAAGTGCGACGGCGATCGCGACGGCACCGATCAGTCCGGCGCGGACGATGTTCCACAAATCAGGGAGACTGGCGAAACGCCACAGGCCTTTGTAGAGATCCGTCCACCACAAAACCAGACCTTGCACGCCGACGGCGATGACCGTTTCGGGCGTGAACCACGCGAGCGCCGGCGCCGATGGCTCGAAGCTGTAGCGCAACGCGTTCGTCGCGATCCACGCGATCCAGACCATGGCCAAATCGTGCAGCACGACGGCCAGACGCGGGTGAACGGTAGCGACTACATTACGCATGAACTAGGGCGGCTTTTTTTACTTTGTATAAACACCAGCGTTTTCCACAAATCCACACGACGACGGCGACGGCATATAGACAACCGGCCACGATCCATTGAGCCGAAGGTTGAAGCGTAACCCATTCGCCGTTAAGCGCCGCGATTATCGGCAAGACGATCAAAATATTCCAGGCGGAATACCAGGCCACGACCTTCGCGTGCGACATACCCGTGCGCGCCATCGCCTGATACAAATGTTCGCGGTGCGGGCGATACCAGCGTTTGAGGCGAGCCATGCGCGATATCAACGTGCATGTCGCATCGGTGAGAAATGCGGAACTGACGATCACCGCAGTGATTTGCGCCGAGCGAAAACCGAAAAACTGCCACGTCGAGGCGATGAAAATCATCAACCCCAGCGTTCCGCTGCCGACATCGCCCATGAAAATTCGCGCGCGCGGAAAGTTGAATGGAAGAAATCCTGCGACGGCGGCCGCCCACAACGCGATCTGCAAACCGTGCGGAATGTTTTGTTCGCGCGTACACAACCACGCCAGCACCGCGAATACGAATATCGCCTGCGATGCCAGAATGCCATCGATGCCATCCATGAAGTTGTGCAGATTGATCGACCAGACGCACAAGAGGATGGCGACGACGAGCCACTCGTAACTGTGCAACGCAAACAATGCGTCGTGATCGACACTTTGCACCCGCACGGCGTCGATGATCGGCCAGAGGAAAAGAATGGCTGCGGCAAACTGAGGAATCAGCCGTGCAAGTATCGACATCGATCGATGATCGTCTAGCCAGCCGATCGCCGCGACAATCGCAAGCGCAGTCGCAATGCGGGTTTGAAGCGAGACTCCGTTTAGCAACAGGCCAGTCGCAAGGAGGGCGACAATGCTCGCGATACATAATCCGATCCCGCCGCCACGCGGCGTCGGTGTCGTGTGAGAGCGACGTTGGCCCGGCGTATCGACAAGATTTCGACGCCGCGCGTAACGCAACGCGACCCATGTCAACGCGACAGACAAAGCGCACGTGGCCGCGAGCCATAGCAGATCTTCGAACGTCGACAGACCTTCGTAGCGGATCATCGAGTGCTCGGGATTCGCCAACGATGCATCAACTATCTACTCGCCGGCAACGCCGTGAATCGGCCGGACCGAACCCCACGTCTTGCAGCCCGGGCATTGCCAGTGATGCGATTTCGCACCAAAGCCGCATTTGTTGCAGCGATACATCGCCTGCCCTTCCACGAGTTTGCGCGTGAGGTCTTGCAAAATCAGAAGATTCTCGCGCGCATCGCCGCTGGAAGAATCGAGCGATGCACTGATCAACGTCATCAATCCGCGCACCGACGGACGTTGACGCAACTGACGCGTCATGAATTCGATCGCCGCCACTTCGCCACGCGTGGTGGCGTACAACTTCGACAACGCGATCACGGGCGAGATGCCTTGCGAACGTTCGATGATTTCGACGAGAAATTTTTCCGCGCGACCCATCTGCTGAAGTTTCGCGTAACAATCGAGCAGTGGCGGCAGGATTTCAGGAACGTAGTCGGCATCGAGAACGGCAACGCGTTCGAATGCTTGCGCGGCGGCATCGAGATTTCCTTGCTGCGCCTCGATTCTGCCGAGAACGATATAAGCGCGGACACATTCCGGCTGGCTCTCGAAAGCCTGCTCGAGCTGCTCCTGCGCAGCGCTGAAATTCTTCGCGTTGCGCGCCTGTTCGGAGAGCTCGCAATAAAACTGCGCAATCATCGGGCCTTCCGACTCGCCGTTTGTCGCTTCGAGCCGGCGCGCATGTTCGATCGCCTTCGCCCAATCCTTTTCGTGTTGGTAAATATTGATGAGATGCCGCAGCGCCGACGGTACGTGCGCATCGATGGCGACGAGATCGGCGAATAATGTTTCCGCACGGTCGAGCAAACCCGCGCGCATGTAGTCCTCGCCGAGTTCGAGCATCGCCACGGTTTTTTCTTCGTTGCTCAGATTCGGACGCGCGATGAGATGTTGATGCACGCGAATGGCGCGATCGACTTCACCGCGGCGGCGAAACAGATTGCCGAGCGCGAGGTGAGTTTCGACCGTGTCGCGGTTGAATTCCGCAAGTTTGAGGAAGACTTCGATGGCCTTGTCGGGTTGCTCGTTCAATAAGTAATTCAGGCCGCGAAAATAACTCGACGACAACTCGCTTACGCCGACGCGTCGCGAGCGCTCGCTGCCGCGACGCCCGAAGAACCACCCCGACAGGGCGGCCAACGGCAACAGTAGCGCCACTGTCGCCAGAAAAAATGGGGAGAGGTTCATGCGGGTGGCGGTGTCGTATCCGCGACTGATTTGGGTTCAGCGTCTTGGCGTTTCAACTCGCGCGCTAGCGTGCGTACGCGACGGCGCAGCCGCAGGACCAATCCGAAGTAGACGACGATGCCGCCAACGAGCCAGCCAATCAGCAGCGCCGCGATCAGCATGCCGCCTTTCGGCAATGACGCGGTGGTGAAATAGAAATCGTAAATGACTCGCTCGCCGTTGAGTGCGCCGAAGATGGCGCCGACGGCGGCGAACAACAGAATTAGAATAATGATCAGCAAACGCATGCGCGAATCGCTCGAAAGAACATGAGCCGGATTGGAAGCGATTTACGCCGACGGCAAAAACCGCAGACGTGCCGCACGATCAACCGAACGCGGGCCGCGCCGTTGCGAGCTCGTTGACGCGTTCACGCAATTCCTTGCCTGGTTTGAAGTGCGGAACGTGCTTACCGGGCAGCGCGACAGCGGACCCCGTCTTCGGATTGCGACCCATGCGCGGCGGACGGAAATGCAGCGAGAAACTGCCGAAGCCGCGAATCTCGATGCGCTCGCCCGTCGACAGGGCCAGGCTCATCTGTTCGATCAGACTTTTGACCGCAAGCTCAACATCCGCAAACGCCAGATGGTTCTGGCGTAAGGCGAGTGCTTCGATCAGTTCCGATTTGGTCATGTGCGCAAGATCCGTGTTGCGGACGTCATGTAATGCAACGTTGATCGATTGATCGGTTTTCTTCGTGTGCCACTAGTCGCGATGCGATACTGATGCGATCCGCGGCCACTGCCGCGGATCGCGGTGTATCACTCAGACTTGTTCATCTGCTCCTTGAGCAACGCACCAAGCTTGGTGGTGCCGCTGGACGCGGATGACTGATAGTCTTCCAGCACCTGCTGCATTTCGTCGTCGTCCTTCGCACGAATCGACAACTGCAGCACGCGGCCCTTGCGGTCCATGCCGATGTACTTGGCTTCGACCTTGTCGCCGACCTTCAGATGCTGCGTAGCGTCGTCGACGCGTTCTTTCGCGATATCGCTGGCGCGCATATAGCCTTCGACGCCATCGGACAACTCGATCGTCGCACCCTTCGCATCCACTTCCTTCACAGTGCCGTTGACGATGCTGCCGCGCGGATTCGAGGCCATGTACTGGCCGAACGGATCCTGTTCGAGCTGCTTGATGCCGAGCGAAATGCGTTCACGCTCCGGATCGACCGCGAGAACCACGGCTTCAACGGTGTCGCCTTTCTTGAAGTTGCGAACGAGATCTTCGCCCGTGCTCTGCCACGAAATATCGGACAGGTGCACGAGACCATCGATGCCGCCATCCAGGCCGACGAAGATGCCGAAGTCGGTGATCGATTTGATCTGACCGGACACCTTGTCGTTCTTCTTGTGGATCGCCGCGAACGACTCCCACGGATTGGCTTGCGTCTGCTTGATGCCGAGCGAAATGCGGCGACGTTCTTCATCGACGTCGAGCACCATCACTTCGACTTCGTCACCGACCTGCACCATCTTGGCCGGGTTGACGTTCTTGTTGGTCCAGTCCATTTCCGAGACGTGCACGAGGCCTTCGACGCCCGGTTCCAATTCCACGAAGCAACCGTAATCGGTCACGTTGGAAACCTTGCCGAACAGGCGCGTGCCCGACGGATAACGGCGCGCGATGGCGACCCACGGATCTTCGCCGAGCTGTTTCAGACCGAGCGACACGCGATTGCGCTCGCGATCGAAACGCAACACGCGGACTTCGAGTTCGTCGCCGACGTTGACCACTTCGGACGGATGACGCACACGCTTCCACGCCATGTCGGTGATGTGGAGCAAGCCGTCGATGCCGCCCAGATCCACGAACGCGCCGTAGTCGGTGAGGTTCTTGACGACACCCTTGACCACCGCGTTTTCCTGCAGACGTTCGAGCAGCTGTTCGCGCTCTTCGGAGTGCTCGCTCTCGACCACGGCACGACGCGACACGACCACGTTGTTGCGCTTGCGGTCGAGCTTGATGATCTTGAATTCCAGTTCCTTGCCTTCGAGGTACACCGGATCGCGCACGGGGCGCACATCCACCAGCGAACCGGGCAGGAACGCGCGGACATCCTTGATATCCACGGTAAAGCCGCCTTTCACCTTGCCGGAAATACGGCCGGTGACGGTGGCGTTGCTCTGCTGCGCTTCTTCCAACTCGTCCCATACCAGCGAACGTTTGGCTTTTTCGCGCGAGAGGCGAGTTTCGCCGAAACCATCTTCGATGGCGTCGAGAGCCACTTTCACTTCATCGCCGACGGCGACTTCGAGCTCGCCCTGTTCGTTGCGGAACTGCTCGATGGGAACAATGCCCTCCGACTTCAGTCCGGCATTGACGACAACGACGTCGTTGCGGATTTCGACGACGATGCCGGTGACGATGGTGCCCGGCTTGAGTTTGGCCAGTGATGATTGGCTCTTTTCAAATAGTTCGGCAAAACTTTCTGTCATTTTGGTTTCCAAGTGATATTAAGACTTTGTCCTAACTCTTTGCATTTGCTCGTTATTCCGGCGAAGGCCGGAATCCAGCGACTTTGCTCAAGCTCCAACTCAGTCCACCCGTTATGGCACGAAGTCATCCCCGTACCGTTGCTAATCCCGTCGATGAAAAGACGGGGCCGTTGATCCGAAATTTCGTTCGAATCGAGTTCGTCCCAATCGCGAATCCATGCTTAGAGCGTAAGATTTCGACGCACCAAACCGAGCACTAGCGCTACTACTGCGTCGATCGGCATTCCCGTCGAATCGATGAACACAGCGCCATCCGCCGGTTTGAGCGGAGCGACGGGACGTTCGGCATCGCGGACGTCACGCGCTTGAATCTCGCGCAAAAGGGCGGCAAGTGTAACGCCCAACCCCTTTTCTTTCAACTGCTTATAACGCCGTTTCGCGCGTTCTTCGGCGCTGGCGGTTAGGAACACCTTGACGGCGGCATCCGGGAAAATCACGGTACCCATGTCGCGGCCATCGGCGACCAGTCCTGGCGACTTCCGAAAGCTGCGCTGTTTGGCCAGCAGCGCCGTTCGGACGGCGGGAATCACGGCAATCGCCGAAGCCGCCGCGCCGCAGGTTTCCGTGCGGATTTCGTCGGTGGCATCGTGACCATTGACGATCACCCGCGTTTCGCCTCCGTCTTTCGGATCGCGGAACGTGATCTTGGTGGTCTGCGCGCAGCGGGTCACGGCGTCGGCATCCGACAAATCCAGGCCTTCCATACCTGCCGCGAATCCGATCGATCGATACAGCGCGCCGGAATCGAGCATGTGCCAGCCAAGCGCGTCGGCGGTCATGCGGCTGATCGTGCCCTTGCCGGAACCGGACGGGCCGTCGATGGTGAGAACGGGAACGACGTCGGATTTGGTCATGGCGTCGGTTCGAGAAGGAATCGTCATTGTAACGTCAGGTTCGATTGGCGTCCGCCATGGCGAATCCGACGCTGTTTGCCAGCGCCAAGAAATCCGGAAACGACGTGCCCACATTAGCGCAATCTACGATTGCGACGGCGTCATCGCAGACCAGACCGGCTACGGCAAAACTCATCGCGCATCGATGATCGCCGGCGGATGTCACATTTCCATCTGTCAATTTGCCGCCGCGTATGACTGCACCGTCTGGCGTTTCCTCGATGGTGATGCCGAGCTTTTGCAATCCCGCGGCCATCACCGCGATGCGGTCGGATTCCTTCACACGCAACTCGGCCGCGCCAGTGACGCGCGTGGCGCCTTGTGCCACAGCGGCCGCAACGAACAGGATCGGAAACTCATCGATCATATCCGGCACATGTTCGATCGGAACTTCGATGCCACGGAGACTCGCAGAGCGAACGAATAAATCGCCGACGCGCTCGCCGCCAACAACGCGCGAATTCGTCTCAACGATATTCGCGCCCATCAAGCGCAAAACTGGCAGCAGGCCAGTACGTCGCGGATTCAGACCGACGTTCTTGATCGTCAATTCCGAGCCGGAAACGATCGTCGCCGCGACGATAAAAAATGCCGCAGAGGAAAAATCCGCCGGCACGTCGACGTCCACGGCGCGCAATCGATGACCGCCAACAATCTTCGCGCGTCCTTCGCTGAACTCGATAGGAAATCCGAACGCGGAAAGCATGCTTTCGGTGTAATCGCGCGTCGGGTGCGGCTCGATAACTTCCGTTTCGCCTCGCGCGTATAAACCGGCGAGAAGGATGGCGGACTTTACCTGTGCGCTCGCAATTGGAACTTCATAACGAATACCCGACAGCGTTTGGCTGCCACGCACGCGCAAGGGCGGCAATCCGTTGTTCGAATCGATGCGTGCGTTCATTCGCGACAAAGGTTCGATCACTCGACGCATGGGCCGGAGTGACAGCGATTCGTCGCCGATCAACGTGGAATCGAATCGTTGTCCGGCGAGCAACCCCATCAACAACCGCATGCCGGTGCCGGCATTTCCGCAATCGATGGGCGCATCGGGACGATGAAGTCCGTACAGACCGACGCCATGCACCACACGTTCGTTATCGCGCGGCGACTCGATATCCACGCCCATGAGCGAGAATGCGCGAGCGGTGGCCAGCGTATCTCCGCCTTCGAGAAATCCGGTGATGCGTGACGAACCCTCGGCGATAGCGGCGAGCATGATCGCGCGATGGGAAATCGACTTGTCGCCAGGGACGACGACTTCGCCATGAAGCGCAGACGATGGCGAACTCGTCCAGTCTACTCGGCTGCCGCTCACGGAAGCGCGGCCAGGAACCGTTCGTTCTCTTCGCGCGTTCCGACGCTGATTCGCAAGAATTCCGGAAGACCGTAGCCGCCCATCGGACGAGCAATCACGCCACTGTCGAATAGCCCCTTCTCGATCGGCGTGGCATCTGTGGCGAAATCGATCAACACGAAGTTCGTTTGCGAAGGCAGAACGCGAAAGCCACGTTCTCCGAGTTTTCGCGTAAGCCATTCGCGCTCTGCGAGATTCCACGCTTTCGAACGCGCCACGTGTTCTTTGTCCATCAACGCCGCTTCGGCCGCGATCAGCGCGAGACCGTTGCAATTGAATGACTCGCGCAATCGTTCGAAGATCGCCGCGACTTCGGACGAACTGATCACGTAACCCAAACGTAAACCGGCCAGCGCATAAGCCTTGGAAAATGTGCGCGTCACGATGAGATTCGGATATCGCGCGATGAACTTCAGCGCAGTCGTCAAACCGGGTGCGGCGGTAAATTCGTGATACGCCTCATCGACGACAATCAGAGTATTTCCCGGTACGGATTTCAAAAACGATTCGAGCGCTTCGTCGTCGAACCATGTTCCTGTTGGATTGTTCGGATTGGCGAGATACACGATCCGTGTGTCGGTGCGAACGGCACTCGCCATTGCGCTGAGATCGTGACCGAGCGGCATCGTCTCTTCATTGCGAGGGAGCGCAGGCACGCGAATCGCCTTCGCGCCTGATGCAGCTGTCGCGATGGGAAATACGGCGAATCCGAATTCGGAAAAAACGACCGACGTATTCGCATCCGCGAAACACTGCGCGATGAGCATCAACAATTCGTGAGAGCCATTCCCGAATGTGATTTGCGCCACGTCGACGTTCAACCGTTCGGCTAGCGCGGCTTTCAGCGCGCCGCCTTTCGGATCGGGATAACGAAAGAGATGCGCGAGTTCGTTTTGGATCGCCGCGAGTGCGCGCGGGCTCGGTCCAATCGGATTCTCGTTCGAGCCGAGTTCGGCGAGCGCTGAACCAAATCGTTTGCGCAACGCTGGCAAATCGTGACCGGGATCGTAAGCGCGCAGACCACGCGTCGCCGCATTGGCCAGCTGCGACGGATCGAAACTCACAATACCGCCACCGGATAAGAGCCGAGAATCTTGATTTGCGCGGCGTGCTTTTTCAATTCCGCGAGAGCCAATTTCATCGGCTCGTCTTCAACGTGGCCGGACAAATCGATGAAGAATGCATATTCCCATTTCGCTTGGTGCGACGGCCGCGATTCGATCCGGTTCATGCTGACGCCGTGCTTCGCGAACGGATTGAGCACATTGAACAGCGCGCCGGGTTGATCTTTGATGAAAACGAGTACGGAGGTGCGATCGTGCCCGGACGGCGGAAAGAATTGTCGCCCAAGCACAAGGAAGCGTGTCGTGTTGTCGTCGCGATCTTCGATCGGGCTGATGATGACTTTTCGCAAATTGTAGACATGACCGGCCGCTTCGCCAGCGATCGCAGCGGCATCGTCCGCATTGCGCGCCCGGCGCGCCGCTTCGGCATTGCTCGACACGGCGATTTTTTCGGCTTTCGGCAAATGACTGCGCAACCAACCTTTCGTTTGCGCGAACGATTGCGGATGCGAATAAATGCGTTCGATATCTTCGATGCGACCGGTGCGCGACAACAAATACTGCCGCACGCGCAACTCGACTTCGCCGCAAATTTTCAATTGCGACGTCAGGAACATATCGAGTGTAATCTGGATTGTGCCTTGCCCCGAATTCTCCACGGGCACGACGCCGAAATCCGCATCGCCGTTTTCGACTTCCTGAAATACTTCCTCGATCGTCGACAACGGCAACCCGTGCGACGAATGCCCGAAATGCTTGCGAACCGCTTGTTCGCTGAATGTTCCTTCCGGACCGAGATAGCCGACTTTCAACGGTTCCTGCTGCGCCAGGCACGCCGACATGATTTCGCGGAACAATCGCACCAGCACTTCGTCGGCGAGCGGTCCTTGATTGCGATCGATCACCATGCGCAGTACTTGCGACTCGCGCTCCGGACGGTAGTACTCCACCGCCGCCTTCAGCGGACCTTTCGCCTTGCCGACTTGCTGCGCCCAACCCGCCCTCTCGGCGATCAGTTCCTGGATCGTGCGATCGATCGCGTCGATGCGCGAGCGCGCATCGGCCAGCGAAAACGGAGCGGCAGGTTTTTTCTTCGCCATGAAGGAAAGCCTTAGTGCGCGATGGCGCGTACCGAGAGGATACCGTCAATTTCGCCGATCGACGCAACCAGCGCGCTCGTGGCGGGCGAATCGAGATCGATCAAGGTGTAAGCGATGTCGCCGCGCGAAGCATTGTGCATTTGCGCGATGTTGACGCTGGCTTCGCCGAGAACGTGGGAAAGCTGGCCGATCATGTTCGGACGATTCTGATTGGCAATGCACAATCTCGCCGCGCCGGTGCGCGACATGCGGATGTTCGGAAAATTCACCGCATTGTGTACATTTCCATTTTCGAGAAAATCGCGCAGTTGATCGACGACCATAAGCGCGCAGTTCTCCTCGGCTTCGCCGGTCGATGCGCCGAGATGGGGCAGACCGATTACGCGCGCGTTGCCGATCAGCTCGGCGCTCGGGAAATCGGTGACATAACGGCCGATGCGACCGGATTCCAAGCCTTTATTTAACGTAGCCGGATCGATGATGCCTTCGCGCGCGAAGTTGAGCAGAACGACACCGGGTTTTACAGCGTCGAGTGCAGAGGCGCCGAAGATGCCCTTTGTCGCATCGTTGAGCGGAACGTGGAACGACACGTAATCGGCGGCGGCGAACAATTCGTTTAACGACCCGGCTTTCGCAACATCCGACGACAACGCCCACGCGCCGTCGATCGTCATGTGCGGATCGAATCCGAGCACATTCATGCCGAGCGCTCGCGCGGCGTTGGCGACCTTGACACCGATTGCGCCGAGACCGACGACGCCGAGCGTTTTGCCGGACAGTTCGGTGCCGACGAAACGTTTCTTTTCCGCCTCGACTTTATGATGCAAATCGTCGTTCGAATTTAATCCGCCAACGAACGACAACGCATCGTTCAAGTTGCGCGCCGATATCAGCATGCCGGCGACGACGAGTTCTTTTACTGCATTGGCATTCGCTCCCGGCGCGTTGAATACCGGGACACCACGCTTGCTGAATTCGGCAACCGGAATATTGTTCACGCCGGCGCCAGCGCGCGCGACGGCTTTGATCGATGCCGCCGGTGCTGCGCCATGCATGTCGGCCGAGCGCAGCAGAACCGCGTCGGGTTCGGCAACGTCATTGGCTACGTTGTAGAGATTCGCCGGCAAACGGCTGAGACCGTTTTTCGAAATATTATTGAGCATCTGAATCTTGAACATAATTTCTCAACCGTTCGGTTTGGCGAAATCTTTCATGAAATTCACGAGCGCTTGCACGCCTTCGATAGGTATCGCGTTGTAGATCGACGCCCGCATGCCGCCCACGGCACGATGACCTTTCAGAGCCATCAATCCGGCGGCCTCGGATTCTTTGAGGAACGGCGCATCGAGCACTTCGTTGGGTAGCGTAAACGGAACATTCATCCGCGAACGCGCGCTTTTTTCAACGGGATTTTTGTAGAAACCCGAGCTATCGATGTAGCCGTACAGCAAATCTGCTTTCGCAATATTTCGTTTTTCGATCTGCGCCAAGCCGCCTTCGGCTTCGAGCCATTTGAATACCAATCCGGCGAGATACCAGCCGAACGTATTCGGCGTATTGAGCATTGAATCGTTCGCCGCCTGTTCGGCGTAATTGAATATCTTCGGAATGTCTTTCGGACAGCGCGCAAGCAGATCCTCGCGGACGATCATCACGACGAGTCCGGACGCGCCAATATTCTTCTGCGCACCGGCGTAGATCACGCCGAATTTCGACACGTCGATCGGACGCGACATGATGTTCGACGACATATCCGCCACGAGCGGAACGTCACCGACGTCGGGGATATATTGAAATTCCACACCGTGAATCGTTTCGTTCGGCGTGTAATGAACGTAAGCGGCGTTCGGATCGAGTTTCCATGTGCTGCGTTCCGGAATCGTTGTGAAATTCGTCGATTCCGAGCTAGCCGCGATTTGGACGTTGGTTACGGGCTTGGCTTCTTTGCAGGCTTTTTCGCCCCACGCGCCGGTGACGATGTAGTCGGCCGATTTTCCCACAGCGAAGTTCATCGGAATCTGCGCGAAGTGCTGCGTCGCACCGCCCTGCAAAAAAAGTACTTTGTAATTTTGTGGAATTTGCAACAATTTGCGCAAATCCGCTTCCGACTCGTGCGCTAGCGCAATGAAATCCTTGCCGCGATGACTGATCTCCATCACGGATGCATGCGCCTTGCCCCACTCCAGCATTTCGGACTGGGCGGTGCGCAAAACGGATTCTGGTAACGCGGCCGGACCGGCGGCGAAATTGTACGTGCGGCTCATCGAGGACTCCGAAAGGAGCCTCCATTATGCCGCGACGCAACAATTAGGCAACCGCGTCTTCGGCAGATGTGCCGTTGTGGCTCACGCCATGCTCCAAAACGTGTTCGAGCTCTTCAAGCGGAAGTGCAGGCGAGTAGAGAAAACCTTGCGCGCCGCCGTATCCCAGTTCACGCAAGACCTCAGCTTGGTCCGGCCGTTCGACGCCCTCGGCTATCAAGCTTAGGCCAAGATCTGCGGCGAGGCTGGCGATCGTGCGCACGATGGCGCGATGGCGGAAATTCGTGACCATGTCGCGTACGAAGCTGCGATCGACTTTCAGCGCGTCGAACGGCGATGTGGCGAATGAATCCAACGATGAATAGCCGGTTCCGAAATCGTCCACGACCAGCGCAACGCCGAGCCCCTTCAATCCCGACAACGTCGCTTCGGCTTCGCGTCGGCCGCGACGGAATACCGTCTCGGTGATTTCGAGCGCCAGACATGCCGGATCGACACCGGTGCGGTTGAGAATGTCTCGCACACTCGCCACGACATTGGGCTCCGCGAATTGACGCTCGTCGATGTTGACGTTGACGCGCAACGCGGCGTGCGCTGGATGCCGGCGTTGCCATCGAATCAAATTTCGGCACGTGTGTTCGAGCACCCACCAATCGATGGCGACGATCGTGCCCGTTTCTTCCGCAACGTCCAGAAACGACGAAGGCAGTAACAGCCCGCGTTCGGGATGTCGCCAGCGCACAAGCGCTTCGCAGCCACGTACGACTCCTGTCGGCAAATCCACGATGGGTTGATAAAAAACGTGGAATTCGCCGCGCTCGAGAGCAAACTTCAATTCGGTTTCGATCTTCAATCGTGCGCGCGCCGCGGAATGCATGGCGTCGTCGAAAATCACGTAGGCGGATTTGCCGCTGGCTTTGGCGCGATACATTGCGGTATCGGCGTCGCGCAGAACTTGATCGGGAGAATGGTATTCAGGTCGACCGAGCACCACGCCGACGCTCGCGCCGGAGAACACACGATGGCCATTTATTTCGAACGATCTTGCAAGCAGCGTGAGCACGCGTTGCGCGAGTTGCTCAGCGCGCGCGCGCGGACATGCGCCGTGCGGCAATAACGTGAATTCGTCGCCGCCGTAGCGTGCGATGAGGCAGTGACCGCCGAGTTCGCCTCGCAATGTCTCGGCAATTTGTACGAGCAGCAAGTCGCCGCTGGCGTGACCGAGACTGTCGTTGACGAGTTTGAATCCATCCAGATCGAGAAAAAGCACCGCGTACTCGTTCGAGTCGAGTGCGCGTGCTTCGCCGATGACGCGCAATAGTTCTTCTTCGAAGAAAACGCGATTCGGCAAACCCGTCAACAGATCGTGGCTAGCGTTGTGTTCGAGTTGTCGCTGCGCGCGGCGCTCATCGGTCACGTCGCGAACGGTGCCGGTGGTGTAAGCGCGGCCTTCGATAGAGATCGTTCCCGCACTGATCATGCCGTCGATTCGGATGCCGTCTTTGCGCATCAGCGTCACACAATAATCGCCACGATTGTTGTCCGCATGCGTTTGCCGCTGGTAGCGGGTTTCCTGTTGTCGAATGGATTCCGGCGGAACGAGCAGCCGGAAATCCGCGCCGATCAATTCGCTTTCCGAATAACCGAACATCGCGGCGAAGGCGTGATTGACGTACGTGTAGCGGTCGTCGAGCATCATATACACGCCCGCCTGACTGTGTTCGACGAGCGTGCGATAACGCATCTCGGATTGCTGCAACGCGCGCTCGGCATCGAGCCGCGCGGTCACATCTTGTGCGGAACCTTCGATGTACTGCGCTCGTCCGTCGCCGTCCCGGATCGTTCTCGCGGACAATTCTACGGTGACTTCACTTCCATCGCGGCGACGCGCGATGAAAATGACGTCGTCGACGCCGCCTTGGTCGAGCAGCTGTTCGATCAACCGTTTGCGATCGTCGGGCCGCGCGTAAATCTGGTTCATATGGGTTACGCCGGCGATGAGCGATTCAGCGTTGTCGTAACCGAGAATGCGTGCGAGCGCCTCGTTGGCCTGCATCAATCGGCCATCCGGATGGCTCTGGAACATGCCGGTCACGGAGTTTTTGAACAGTGAACGGTATTTCCGCTCCGCTTCGGCCAGTGCCAGTTGCGCGACGCGATCGTCCGTGATGTCCTGGATCGTGCCGGTGCTCGCGATTTCGCCGTTGTATTCCACCGCGCTGGCGCGCACGCGCATGAGACGTCGCGCACCGTTCTTGCGAAGAACGTGGACTTCGTAATCCTGCATCGATCGCGAGCCGTCCGTTTGCGAGGCGCGTCGTTCGATTTGCTCCGTCGCCGATTCCGGTGCGACAAAGTCCATGTAACGTCGGCCGGCCAATTCGTCGACGTGATAACCAAGCATCTCGGCGAGCGTTTGATTCGCGAACACGACGATGTCGTGATGAACTAAAAAAACGCCGTCGCGACAATTCTCGATCAGCGTTTTGTAGAGCAATTCCGATTGACGAAGCTGACTTTGCGCGCGCACGCGTTGCGTGATGTCGACGATCGATCCTTCGTAATACATGATGCGGCCGTCTGCATCGCGCACAGCGCGTCCGTTCTCGGATATCCACACCGATTTTCCGTTACGGCAGCGGACTTCCGCGTGTTGGTCCTCGAACTGGCCTTCGCTGTCGAGCAATGCGTAAAGATGATTTGCGTGGTTCGTGTCGACATACAAATCGCTGACGCGACACCGGTTGGTTTCCGACAGCATCTGCGCCGGCGACTCGTATCCGAGCGTTCGTGCCAGCGCCGGATTGACGTCGATCCACCCGCCATTCGGCAGACTTCGATACAAACCTTCTGCCGCACCGAGAAACAGCGCGCGATAGTCGCCGGGATCATCGTCAACGTCGGGTTCGGCGCCATCTTCTCGAATATCTTGAATGACGACGAACATCAGGTCCGCGCCATCCAATTCGAACATTTCACACTGAACGGTGCCGTTGAGCGATACGCCGGCTCGCGACTGGAAAACCACACGATCGCCGCGCACGCATCCTTCTGCCCGCACGCGCGTCCACAACCGCGCGCGAGTTTCGATATCCGGCCAGAATTCAAATCGGTGAGAAGGTTTGCCGACGACATCGTCGCGCGAGTAACCGATGCGACGTTCGAACTCCGGATTCACATCCACAATGCTTCCGTCGCCGGCATCCATGATGAAGACCAGACTGGACGAAAAGCGGAACGCACCCGCGAGGTTCATAGCCTCGTGCCCCTCGACCCCTGCATGCCTTGGGCAACGGAACGAGTATATCCCCGTAATGTCGCGGTGGCGTCAACGACGACAGAGTTTTGTACGCGCACCGCAATTGGCGGCGTAAACGCTGTCTAGAAACGAACGAACAGCAGTAGCGCGATCCCCACGGCTATGAGTGCAGCGGCGCCGATCAGCCACCAGATATCGTTTCGGTTGCGCTCGGATGACGGGGTGGACGGTGTCTCCGGCATGCGAATCGCCTGCATCGTCTGCGTGATGTTGTGGGCGGGTTCTTCGGAAGTCACCTCGCTTTCGCCGCGCGTCGGCATGCCCGGCGCCTCGAGCAGAAAACGATTGCGATCGAACGCGATTTGATCGTCCGGATGCAACACGGCGTCGCGCACTTGCACGCCGTTGACGAAGGTTCCGTTCGCGGAACCCAAATCGCGCAGATAGATACCGTCGCCGAAGTTCTCGATCACCGCGTGCTTACGCGACATCTCCGCTTCGTCGAGGATCAGATCGCACTCGCTGCCGCGGCCGATGACAAGTCTTCCGCGTATCGGAATGATCTTTCCGAAATAGGCACCGGACACGCCGCGCAATACCGCCTTGGGCGGCGTGAGGCGCGTTCGCGTCGCGCTGGGATCTTCTGCGCCGGCGGGAGCGGGCTTTTGCGGTGGAACCTTGGTTTGAATGATGTCGTCGCGATCGGGCTTTAGCATGAATTGCACCGTATCCAGACTAACGATGTCCCCTAATCTGAGAATAGCTTTTTCGCGCACGGGCCGCGCGTTGACGTGCGTCGGCGCCTTCGCGTCGATGACGTTGAGCACGTAACTGCGATCGCTCACGTAGACGCTGGCATGATGCGCGGCCACGCCTGCGCCAGACAGCACGACGCCATTGTCTTGCGCCGAACCGACGGTGGTATCGCCAGGCGCAATCAATACATCCGCATGTTCTTTATTCGGAAAGGTGAGACGCACGTTCAATGCCATAACTCGACAATCCCTTAGACGAATGTAGCACAGACGCAATGTTTCGGACGGCGTTCACCATTGTGCATAAAGATCGAGCAGAACGCGGTTCGTGTAATCGCTTACACCGTCGCGGCGTTCGTGAAATTCAGCCAACCGCATGCTCCACGTCGCGTCGAATCCATAGCCGATCCACGGCATGACGCCTCGGGCGAAACTGTGGAACCACCAGTCGTCGGAATTGAACGCGGCCATCGCGGCATCACGCTGGATGCGTTGCGCAGCAAAGCCGACTTCCCAACCGTGCGGCTGACGGCGATCGCCGAGAACGATGCTGCCGCGCGCGCCGTCGCTTTGATTGTCGGCGCCGAGATTGCGGAGCAGATCGATGCGCGCTTCCAACGGCAATTCCCACGGCCGCATGCGCCCCACGAATTGCGTATCGAGCAGGCGGAAATCGCTGACGAGCTGAGTGCCGATTCGCACGTTCGTACGCGACAAGCCTTGCAACGTGAGCTGATCGAGATCGCTGAAATCCAGATACGACACGATAACCGCGCCGTTCAACGGTTGGCCCTCGTGCCAGCGGTAGGCGACTTGCGCCGCGCCGATCCGCGAGTCGTCGCCGTACGGCAGGTTACCGTTGAAATAGCCGACGGTGAATTGCACACGATCCAACGAGTTGACGCTGATACTTGTGTCGCCGCTCACACCCACCGGTCGCAAATCCGAATCCCACACCATCGGCGTAAGTTCGAGCGGAAATGCCGATTTGCCCACGAGAACGGTCGCGCTATCCGTGGGTTTCCAACGCAGAAACAATTGGTCGAGCGCGATATCGTTGCTGCGCTCGTTGTCGTTGTAGGAACGATCGTCCCTGTTGGGATTGTTGGCCGCAGCGAGCTTGATCGCGCCGCCGATTTGGACCGTTGGAATCGGGTCGTAGAGCGCCCCGAAACGCCCACGGCCGAAGACGCGATCGATGTTAGGGTCAACTACCCGCGGAATGTCCGTGGTGCGGTCGCCGCGCACAAGGACATCGCCGAACCAAGTCCACGGCGATGTCTTCGGCTGATCGTCCTGCGCGGACAAAACGGCGTCCTGCGCCCATGCCGATCCGGCCGCGATCAATGACATCAGCACGATGAAATACCGTAAACCCAAGCGATTCCCCACGATCGCGCCGTCTAGCGCCTGCGAACAGGTGTCAAGAATGTGGCATAACAGTATGAAAAATCAAGCGCGAAGCTGCGCCAAAGCCGCCGAAAGGTCGTTTGCGGTGGCGAAGCGGTCAGCTGGCTGACGCTGCAGACAGCGCAGAATGATGGTCTCGAGCCCTTCCGGTATTTCGGGCCAGAATTCCGATGGCTTGATCGGAGCCTGCTGAGTTTGAGCGATATAGATTTCCAGCGTGTTGCTGCCGCTGAAAGGCAATTTGCCGCAGAACATTTCGCACATCAGAACGCCGCTCGAATAGATATCAGCGCGTCCATCGAGTTCTTCACCCGCCAATTGTTCCGGCGGCGAATAATTCGGCGTCCCGAGAAACGTCCCCGGTTCGGTGTGTCCCTTGATGCTTTGGCGAATGGGACGCGCGATACCGAAGTCCATCAGCTTGGCGTTGCCGTTCTGCTGCAAGATGAGGTTTTCAGGTTTGATGTCACGGTGAAGTACGCCGACCTCGTGCGCCGCCGCGAGGCCTGAACAAAGCTGACGCGCAATGCGCAGTCCAGCCGAATAGGGAATGCGTTTCGTTTCGCTCAGCAAATATCTCAACGTCAATCCGCGTACGTACTCCATCGAAATATACGGAAGACCATCCACTTCGCCGAAATCGAAAGTACGCAAAACATTCGGATGCGTGATCATGCGAGCAAGTTTGATTTCGCTCTTCAGCCGATCGAGCTGTTCCTGATCCATCAGCGCGCTGGGTTTCAGCATTTTCAGCGCGACGACATCGTCCAACTCCAGATCGTGCGCTTTGTAAACGACGCCCATACCGCCGGTGCCCAGCTCCGACAAAATGCGGTATCGACCACCGAATGTGCTGCCCGGGTCGAGCGATGTCGCACGTGTCGTGCGCACGACGTCCGAACGCCCGGATGATCTGGATACGGGAATGACCGTCTGCGCGTCGCTGTCCGACGTCGCAGCAACGGCAGTCGAATCGGCAGGCAAATCGGTCAGCGCATTTTCCGACAAGGCATAAAACTTCTTGCCCGTCACTGCGCCGACAGCGACGGAGAGTTTGGACTGACCCAACGCCGCCTTGATTTCGTCACCGCCTTGCCGCGTCAGCAATGTTTGTCCGGGTGCGGCTTCCGGCATCAGTCGATCGAGATGCAAACTCGCTACTCCGAGCACGGCTGGCCCCGAATTGCGTGTTCCCAAATGCACAACGGCGCCCGCGACCAATACGGCGGCGGGTTGAGCCAGCCCAGCCTGAGCGGCACGTTGACGAATCTGCGCCAGCGCGCGCAACGCTGCCACCGAACGTTTGTCACCGGCAAAGCCGACGACGAATCGCGCACCTGTTCCCTGACGAACCGAGGCCGTTCCGCTTGCGCCGTCGACGAGCGCCGATGCGTTGTCGAGACGACTTGCCGCGTCATCGGCCGATGACGCGGCGTCAATGTTGGCCAGCTGGCGAAACTCCAATCCGAGCAGACTCAGTGTTTCGCGCCGCGCGGCTTCGGGCGTCGCGGCAACGGGTGCTTTTGACGCTGCGGGCGCGGCACTCTCGCGAGCAAGATCCGGCAAAAATCGCGAGAGATTGCTGACGTAGCCTTCGATGTCACTTTTCTCACGCAAATCCGACAGCAACGAATCGAACGAACGCGACAGGCGAGCGAGTTCGTCGTTGCCTTTCAATCCGATCTGCGTTCTGTAATTTCCCGCGGCAGCTTGTTCCGCTGCTTCGGCCATGGTGCGAACCGGTCGCAGAATTCCTTTCGCCAACAAGTACGAAAGCACTAGCGCGATGACGATTGAAATCGCACCGCCAATCAGTACCCAGTTCAAGATGTCGCGATAGCTGGCGATGATCTTGTCGGTCGACGCGAGCGAGAGTACGGCGCCGAGATTGCCTTCACCTTGCGCCGCCGTCGGGGCCAGTTGTGCGGCCCACTGTTGACCGGCGAATCGCAACGTCACGCGCGGCAACGATTGACCGCCGACGACCGCTGCCGTCAACTCTGGCGCTTGCGTCGAGACGGCTTCCTGCAATGCCTTGGCTTCCGCATCGTCGAGCGAGGTCGCCACCAGCTTCAGCTGCTTGTCCTGCGGAAGCCAGAACGCGATCTGCGCGCCGCTGATTTTCGCCATTTGTCCGCTCAGCTCGTCGCTGACGCGCTGCGCGAGCAACAGGAATCCGACCAGATCCTGATCCTGCGCCAATGGCACGATGGCAGCCTGATAAAGCTTGTCGCCTTGCCGCCAATAACCGCTGAAAGGCTCGGCTGTCGTCACCGCCGGTTTTACGAGCGGATCGTTGGCGAGCGATTCTTGAAACGCTTCGGTCTGGTCGCTGCGTCCGAGCACGACGCCTTTGGAATCGAGGATGATGCCGAGATCGAACGTGTACTGAGTTTGGCGTTCTTTGAGCAAGTCCGAAATGGACTTCGTATCGAGATCGTTGCTTTCGCTCAGGCCAGGCAAATTGCTCGTCGTTCCTCCCGCTTGCGATACATATTTCGCCGTGCTCGGATCGGCTGCGATCAGTTGCAGCTTGAGTTGCAACTGATCGAGACGGCTCTGTTCGATTTCTTTCTGTACCGCCGTGCTCGTCGACATGGCGGCATCGACCGCCTTCGCCGCGATGCGATTGCCTTGCACGTACGTGACGACAACGGCCGTGCCGACGGCTAGCGCGATGAGAAACGCGCTGCCGATAAAAAACTTCAGTGCCAGCGGCACGCTGAAGCCGCGGTTGGATGGATCAATATCCGCCATTGGAATCGCGGCCGTAAGGTTTGCCGAACTTGTTCATGTGCACAGGAATGCGCCGTTGTGTCAGATCCATTTTTACATTGACGGGCGCGATCGCGCTCGCGTTCCAGACTTCATGCCACGGCGAAGCGCGTTCGCTCCAAACCACGAGATCGCCTTCCACGCCCGGCAAATTATCCATGTGAAAATTTCCGTTCGAATCCGGATGCATGAAATACGGTGTGTCGAGAACGAGAATGTGTCCGATCATCGAATGATGCACGTTGCAATACACCCGCACATAACCGACATGGGAAAACGTAACCGTCTGCCCGGTGCCTTGACCGTACAGACCGACATCGAAGCTATTATCCTTCGACGTAGAAAATGCGTTATGCAGGATCGGATCCTGATTGGGAAACCGCACGGTGCTACCGACCGTCGTCGCCATCACGCGCGGCACGAACTGCTTGCGCACCGTGCTCATTTCCTGTGCGGGCGTCACTGGCACGGCGTCGATGGGAGTCTTCGGACGAAAATAGACGATCGTGTCCTGCGCTTCTTCGGCGCGAAGGGGCTTGCCTTCGGAAAACAGATCGATGTGCCCGTCGATCGTCGCGGCGATGCTGCAAGACGAAACCAAAAACATCGTGGTGGTCAACAGAAAGCGCACGACACCCCTTGTATCTTTCGCTGCCGACCGCATCATCGTGCGGCGTGCAGGCTCTGATGCGGATTTTGGGGCATCATAGCAAAGCCGCAGCGCGCGCAACGATCGAGCGAAGAATCACGCATGGCCAGCATCGACATCCGCCGAAAGCACGGACAAACTCCAGCGCAAGCCAAGGCACTGGTGGACAAGACCGCTGCCGCCGTCAGCAAGAAATTCGGCGTTTCCACCGAATGGGACGACGATACGTTGCTCTTTAAGCGCAGCGGCGTCGACGGCAGGATCAGCGTGACGAAGACGGAGGTTATCGTTCACGCCGAACTGGGATTTCTGCTCGGCGCGATGAAACCCATGATCGAGCGCGAAATTACCGAACAGCTCGATAAAAATTTCGGCTGAGCGACGCATAGAGCGATAATAGGGAACCACCGCGCGGCAATAGTCGCTACCGTTACCGGAGAACATCATGTCAGATTCCATCGTCATCGCCGGCGCCAAGCGCACCGCCATTGGTTCCATGCTCGGCCAGTTCACGGGCGTGCCCTCGCCCACTCTCGGCGCCGCCGCCATCAAGGCCGCACTCGACCAAGCCGGCGTGAAACCCGATGATGTTTCCGAAGTCATCATGGGTTGTGTGCTTCCCGCCAACCTCGGACAAGCGCCTGCGCGGCAGGCGTCGCTCGCCGCAGGTCTGCCGACGTCCGCCGCATGCACGACGATCAACAAAGTCTGCGGCTCCGGCATGAAGGCGATCATGCTCGCGCACGATCTGATCAAAGCCGGTTCGGCGACGATCGTCGTCGCGGGCGGTATGGAGTCGATGACCAACGCGCCGCACATGATCAATGCGCGCGGCGGATTGCGGTACGGTGATGCCAAGATGGTCGATCACATGGCGTGGGACGGTTTGACCAATCCGTACGACGGCCAATCGATGGGTGTATTCGCCGAAGCGACCGCCGACAAATACAAATTCACGCGCGAAGAGCAGGACGCGTTCGCCAGCGAATCGGTGAAGCGCGCACAGAATGCGATCAAGTCCGGCGCGTTCGTGGATGAAATCGTCTCGGTGAAAGTCGCCAGCAAGAAAGGCGACGTCGACGTTGCGACAGACGAGCAACCTGGCAAATCCGATCCCGCAAAAATTCCCACGCTGAAACCCGCATTCCGCAAAGACGGTACGGTCACGGCCGCCAGTTCGTCCAGTATCTCTGACGGCGCCGCAGCCACTGTCATCATGAGCGAAGACGAAGCGAAGAAGCGCGGCATCAAACCGCTGGCCCGTATCGTCGCGCACGCGACGCACTCGCAGGAACCGCAGTGGTTCACCACGGCGCCGGTGACGGCGATCCAGAACGTGTTGAAGAAAGCCGGCTGGAAAGTCGAAGACGTCGATCTCTTCGAAGTGAACGAAGCCTTCGCCGTCGTCGCGATGGCGCCGATGCGCGAACTCGGTGTTCCTCACGACAAACTCAACGTCAACGGCGGCGCGTGTGCGCTCGGTCATCCCATTGGCGCATCGGGCGCGCGACTGGTCGTCACGCTGATTCACGCGTTGAAAGCACGCGGTGGAAAACGCGGTGTCGCATCGCTGTGCATCGGCGGCGGCGAAGCGACAGCGTTGGCGGTGGAACTGATCTAACCGACGATCGAGATTGCGTTGCAACGAGTGGTTAGTCCATTCGTTGCAATGTCGCGGATGTGGCGCGTCATCGACTGAACGTGCTCCTTTGAACTGGTGTAAGCTCCATCGCGCCGTCGATCATCGACGACGCACATCGGGGTTGTAGACGTCCCACGAACGACGTTCTCAAAACAAGGGAGACTTTCATGCAATTCAAGACGATTCTTATCGGCGCACTCTTAGCGACCGCGCTGACCGGATGCAACAACAACGCCCAGCAGGCCGCAGAAGACGCCGCAGCAAAAGCCAAAGCCGCCGCCGAAGCGACGAAGCTGCAAGCACAGCAAACCGCGCAGGCCGCGCAA
>OLMB01000116.1_pt1 | contig 30053 bp, 22 predicted proteins | sample 1604691 | NCBI WGS metagenome assembly OLMB01 (sample SAMEA104055722, study PRJEB20765) | soil metagenome | isolation source: soil
TGCGAATTGCGTGATGATCGGCGGCATGTTCGCGGGCACGGAAGAAGCGCCCGGCGAAGTCGAGTTGTATCAAGGTCGTTCGTATAAGAGCTACCGCGGCATGGGATCGCTCGGCGCGATGCAGAAGGGATCGAAGGACCGCTATTTCCAGGACGAGGAAGACGCGGATAAGTTAGTGCCTGAAGGCATTGAGGGACGCGTTCCGTATCGCGGCCCATTGCGCAGCATCATCCACCAGTTGAACGGCGGATTGCGCGCGGCAATGGGTTACGTCGGCTGTGGCAGCGTCGAAGAAATGCGCACAAAACCGCAGTTCGTGCGGGTGACCAGCGCGGGCATTCGCGAGTCGCACGTGCACGATGTGGCGATTACGAAAGAAGCGCCGAACTACCGGCTCGATTAGTTCGGCGGTGAAGTGAGAATGGGGAATCCTCAGCAAGTAACGCTGACGATTCCCGATTCCCAATTCCCGCCTATGCAAAATTTACATTCCGATAAAATTCTGATTCTCGATTTCGGCGCGCAGTACACGCAGCTGATCGCGCGGCGCATTCGCGAAATCGGTGTGTATTGTGAAGTCTGGGCGTGGGATCACGATCCAAAAGCAATCGCGGAATTCGCTCCGAAAGGAATCATTTTTTCCGGCGGCCCTGAATCGACGACGGAAGCCGGCGCGCCGCGCGCACCGGAGACTGCGTTTGAGTTGGGCGCTCCGATTCTCGGTATCTGCTATGGCATGCAGACGATGGCGGCGCAACTCGGCGGTAAAACCGAAGGCGGTCACACACGCGAGTTCGGACACGCGCAGTTGTCGCTGACCAAGTCGTCCGAATTGTGGAAAGGATTCGGCACGCAGCCATCCACACTCGATGTCTGGATGTCGCACGGCGATCGCGTTACATCCGTGCCGCCGGGATTTACGGTTACGGCCACAACATCCGATCTGCCCGTCGCTGCGATGGCCGACGACGCGCGGCGATGGTATGGCGTGCAGTTTCATCCCGAGGTAACGCACACGGAGCGCGGTGCGGATTTGTTGCGCCACTTCGTCGTCGAGCTGTGCGGATGCGCGACGTTGTGGACGCCAACGAACATCATCGAAGACGCGGTGATCCGCGTACGCAAGCAAGTCGGAACCGATCGAGTGTTGCTGGGACTTTCCGGCGGAGTCGATTCGTCCGTGGTGGCGGCACTACTCGAACGCGCCATCGGTCAACAGCTGACGTGCGTCTTCGTCGATACCGGCTTGTTGCGTCATCGCGAAGGCGATCAAGTGATGGCGACCATGGCCGAGCACATGGGTGTGAACGTCATTCGCGTCAACGCCCGTGACAAATATTTCGCGGCACTGAAAGGCATCGCGGATCCCGAAGCTAAACGCAAAACGATAGGCCGGCTGTTCGTCGAGATATTCGAAGAAGAAGCAGCGAAACTCGACAACATCCGCTGGCTTGCGCAGGGAACGATTTATCCCGACGTCATCGAATCGGCAGGGAGCAAGACAGGCAAGGCGCATGTCATCAAGTCGCATCACAACGTCGGCGGATTGCCGGAACGGATGCATCTCAAACTGCTCGAACCGCTGCGCGAATTGTTCAAGGATGAAGTGCGCCGCATCGGGGTCGAGTTGGGTTTGTCGCGCGAACTGGTTTATCGCCATCCGTTTCCGGGACCTGGGCTTGGCGTTCGCGTGCTCGGGGAATTGAAAGAAGAGTTCGTAGCACTTCTTCAGCGTGCCGATGACATTTTTATCAGCGAGTTACGCGAGCACGGGTTGTACGATTCGGTGAGCCAGGCGTTCGCGGTGTTTTTGCCGGTCAAGTCGGTCGGCGTAGTAGGCGATGCGCGCGCATACGAGTGGGTGATCGCGCTGCGCGCCGTCGAAACAATCGATTTCATGACTGCGCGTTGGGCACGGCTGCCTTATGAGTTTCTAGAGAAAGTTTCATTGCGCATAATCAACGAGTTAAGCGGAGTATCTCGCGTCGTTTATGACGTGAGCGGCAAGCCGCCTGCGACGATCGAGTGGGAATGAGCGACTCGGTCGCTTCCGACGAACGTTTCATGCGCCGCGCACTCGAACTTGCGCGGCACGCGCGCGATCTGCAGGAGGAAATTCCGGTCGGAGCGGCGCTCGTTCGCGACGGTATCATCATCGGCGAAGGTTGGAATCAGTCGATCAGCGCAAACGATCCAAGTGCCCATGCGGAAATCGTCGCGCTTCGATCTGCGGGACAGAAAGTAAAAAACTACCGACTGCCGCAAACGACGCTGTACGTCACGCTTGAACCGTGTGTGATGTGCGCAGGCGCGATCGTGCATGCGCGTGTCAATCGCGTAGTCATTGCGGCGGACGATCCCAAGACAGGAGCGGCAGGCAGCGTGTTCGATACGCTAACGTCCGATTGTCACAACCATCGCGTGCAAGTAACACGCGGATTGCTCGCGGACGAGTCGTCGATTCTATTGCGCGAATTCTTCCGCAACCGCCGCGGGAAGCGCCCGGCCGTCTAGCGGCATGGAACCTGCATTACTATAATCAGTGGCTTATGAGTGAAATCCCTCAGTAACACGAGGTTTTCCCCTCAACATGCTGTTTTGACTGGTTTTTACTCACGAACACCCAGGGAAATCACGTAGATTGTACAGGCCGGAATCGATGATGATTGCGGTATCAGGGGGCTGATTATGAGCAGGCTAAATTGGCTACGCGCCATCAGACTTACCTTCGTCGCAGCGACGCTATTCGCTGTGATCAGGCCTGTTCGTGCCGATGTTTCCGTCACGATCATCGACGCGAACACCGCGACTGCCGTTATTAATTTGCCGACCGCAGCAGCTCCGCAATATTCGGCCACCGTGACGATCACCTTTGATGCCGCAACGAATCTGTCAGCGGACAGTCTTGGACTGACTGCCGACATCGTCGATCCGGCGACATTCACTGGACTGCCCGTAGGGGTGACGCTTGATCCCAATTTCCCCGTCGTAGTATCCGTTGAACCTCAGACAGCGATTTTCCGAAATAGTCTCGAGGACAATCAAAGCGGCGACGGCAATCTTTCGTTTCTCAATTCGTATGAACTCGAGATTCATTCCGACGAGCATCTGTTGTGCTCATCGACTGCGTCGAATTTCCGTTTATATAAAGCGCCCCATGGCGTGGATGCTTTCGCGGACATCACCGACAACATTTATCATGGAAGCGTGCGCGCGCGCGGTCGCGGCGGCGCATTTTCCCGATTCGTCATCGTTCACGATACGCAAAGTATCGGGCTGCCAGTTATACCTCTACTCGACCTCACGGGCGTGCTTCTAACCAAGATTACCAATCTGGTGTCCGCGATTTTGGCGGCTGGGATTATCGATGTAACGCTCCTCGACGACTTGCTCGCGTCGGTCACACAGATAGCTACGGATTTGCTGCTGCTCAACGTCACCGCCGCAATCGATGACTTGGGCGATCTCGTCAACAGTGTTGTTCTAAACGCGGGCACCAACATACCGAATTATTGGAGCGCCGCGTCGCCGACGACGGACGGCGCCGGTCAAATCATCAGCGCGTCGGAAACATTGAACTTCACACTTGAGCTGCTCAATGGCGCAGCCACGTGCACTCCGCCACCGCCCTGAGCCGTCATGCCCGCGCGATTTACAGCTTATCCGCCTGATCGAGCGGCCGTCGTGCGCGTCATCGACGAAGGCCCTACGTATCGCATTGGACGCGCGGACGATTGCGAGCTGCGTATCGATCATTCATCCGTCTCGCGCGTTCACGCCGAATTGAAAAGTGAGGCGGCAAACTCGAATTATTGGAAGCTCAACGACATCGGCAGCAAGAACGGATTGCGTGTGGGCGGACATCTCACGCAGCACGCAGATTTCGGCGAATCGTCATGGTTTGCCGTGGGCGACGTCTACTGCTGGCTCGAATTGATCGACGCGAACGCGGCGTCGCAGTATCGCGCGCAAAACGACAGTCGACGAGCGACGTCACGCGAAATGTCGGCGCGATTCTCCAACAGCCTCGACATCGGCACGTTGATCCCGCAAACGTTGGATGTGGTTCTCGAATTGTCCGGTCTGGAGCGCGGATTCGTTCTGTTTGCACCGGCGGGAGAACCATTGCGCATCCGCGCCAGCCGCGGTATGCAGACTGACGACATCACCAAGGCGAGTTTTAGCGGCAGCGCTTCAGCGGTAGATCAGGCGATCGCTCGGAAAAATCCTGTGGTCTGCTGCGACACCAACGATTCCCCTTGGTTGGGCCTTCGACCTAGCGTACGCCTGGGTGGGATTCGTGCGCTCGTTTGCGTTCCGCTTCAATTGGCCGATGGGGCAACGGGCGTCATCTACGTCGATAGTCGTAGACCGGGACCGCCCGTCACCGAACTCGATCTCGAACTCATCGAAAGTGTCGCGCAGCACGCGGCAACGATCGTAGCCGTGGGCCATCTGCAAGGCGAGGTTCGCGATCTGTTGAAATCCAGCGAGCACATCGATGAACTCGCGCCGCGCTGGGACCAATTACGTTCTCTCTGAAGCGCTCGACGGCGAACGTTGACAGCTTTTGCATGGCGTCAATACGCGCTATCTTGGACTCATGTCCGATGATGCGGCTCCGAAGACGGCCGAACCCGTAAACGCCTCGGCGACGATGACCGGACAGCTCGGATTGTACGAGCTGCGATCCGGCGACGTCCTAGCCAATCGCTTTCGCATCGTTTCCATGCTTGGCATCGGCGGCATGGGTGTCGTTTATCGCGCGATGGATCAATCGCTGGACGTCGAAGTGGCGATCAAGTTGCTGCGGCCGGAACTCGCGCGGCGACCGGAATCGTTCGAACGTTTTCGCCAGGAATTGTTGCTGGCGCGTCAGGTCTCCAGTCCGCATGTGGTGCGCATTCACGATATCGCCGAGCATGATGGCCGCTGGTTCATCAGCATGGATTTCATCGACGGCGATTCGCTGGAACATCGTCTCGACCGAAGCGGAAAATTGCCGACGGATGAGGTCATCCGGATTACGCACGATTTGCTCGACGGTTTGGCCGCCGCACAGCAGCGCGGCGTCGTTCATCGTGACTTGAAGCCGGCCAATATTCTTCTGGACGCACAAGATCACGCCTACATCACCGACTTCGGTGTCGCGCGCAGTCTTGGCGCCACCGGGATCACGCATAGCGGCGTTATCATCGGCACACCGGAATACCTATCGCCCGAACAGGCGCGAGGCGAAAACGTCGACTCGCGCAGCGATCTTTATGCGGTCGGATTGATTTTCTACGAGATGCTCGCCGGCGAACTGCCGTTCAGTGCAGGCACGCCCGCCGAAACAGTGATGCAGCGCATCGTTCGTCAACCGCCATCGTTGTCGAAAGTTCGTCCCGATTTGCCGAATTGGTTGCACACATTTTCGGATCGATTGCTGAAGCTCAATCCAGCACATCGATTCGCATCGGCGCGCGATGCGTTGCGTGCGCTCGAATCGCGCAAAGTACCGAGGCAGCCGGTCAATCGACACGTGTGGTTGTCCGCAGCGCTGATCGTCGTCGCCATCGCGGGAGGCATTGATTGGATCTCCAATCGGTCGAAGAGCGCGCCCGATGCGGCACCCGTCATTGCCTCCACTCCTCAGTGGGCGGTGTTGCCGATTGCTGCGAGCAATCCGGAACTTGTTCCAGTCGCCCGCGCCATCGACGAGCATCTCAACGCCTGGCTGCGAACGGACAGTAGTGTGGCCGTTATTCCGCGTCGTCGTGTTGAGCAGGCAATCGCTCGCACGGCACCGGATGCGAGCGCGGAATCGCTCGTTCGTTTGAATCGATCCATTGCGAATGCCGCAAGCGCCACGCGATGGCTGCAGGGGAACTTGATCAAACAAGGCGATGATCTGGTTCTGCAACTTAGTACGAACGGCGCAGGAGTCGCATCGATTCCAACGCTGATCGTTCGCGGACACGACGCTTCATCATTGTTCGATGCATATACAAAAGAGGCTCCGGCATATCTCGCTCGTGGCGATCTTCACATCGGCGCAACGCCGGTTATCGCCGCCGCATCAATCGAAGCTCTCGGAAGCGCGTTGGTCGATCTCGACGAGCATCAAGCACTCGAAGCATCAAAAACGCTAGCTGACGTTAGCAAAAAAGACCGCGCCAGCGCGCTGGTGGCGAATACACTTTTGCAGTCCGAGGAAGGAGCGCATCAACAATTGCCAGCGCAAAATCTGCGCGAAGAGATAGCGCCGGCGTTCTCCGCAAATAAAGATCCATTGTCGTCCGAGCTTGTTGCCAGCGCTCTATCAGGAAACGGCGAATTTGAAAAAGCCGAACGCGTTCTCGCGCAGGCGACACAGGCATATCCTCACGATGCTGGATTGACGATCGCTTACGCTGACGTTTTGCGCGAACGCGGAGCAGGGGAGAAAGCGATCAATCTCCTGAAGGATTACGTGAAAGTTGCGGACGACGACGCGCGCGCATGGTTTCTTTTAGGTCGTATTGCCATCGGGCAAGGACAGCCAAGCGACGCCGTCGAGGATTATTTGCTGCACGCTCAGACATTGAATACGCTGGCGCGTGACACCGCCGGCGAAGCGGAAACGCGAAACGCCATCGGTATCGGCTATGAACGTCTGGGTCAGCTCGATGCGGCGGCCGAACAATATCAGCGCGCCGTCACGATGCGCGAAAAATTGGCCGACAAAGAAGGGTTGGCGAAATCGCTACGCAATCTCGCCATCGTGCAGGCTGAGCAGGGCAAACGCGCCGAGGCTGAACAGACGCTCAAGCGCGTCAGCGATTTGCTCGAATCGCTCGGCGATCGCGCAAGCATCGCAGATCTCTACAACGACCGGGGTGTCGTCGCGGAAGAGGCGGGTGATTTCGGCGAAGCATTGAAATTCTATCGCCAGGCGTACGGCTTGCGTCAGCAACTCGACAATCCAACTGCCATCGCCGAGAGCCTCAACAACATCGGTTTCTGTTCATATCGCATGGGCGATTTCGATAACGCTTCCGTCTACTGGAAACAGGCGATGGAGCAATACAAAAAACTCGACGATCACAACGGCTTGTTGCACATCCAGCAAAGTGTCGGATTGCTGGACATCGCGCGCGGTCAGTTCGCGCTTGCGCGAAAAGACTTGAGCCAATCGCTCGAATATGCAGAAGGCCATCAACTTCCAGAAGAAGCAGCGGTGGCCAATGTGTCGCTGACGGAATTGAGCTTGCTCGAGGGTCGCTATAAGGAAGCGGAATCGTCAGTCGATCAAGCCGCGAAGATCTTCGCACGCCGTTCGGATGAACGCGGTAATGCTGAAACAGCTCTGCTCAAAGCGCGCATTGCACTCGCGCTCGGAGATCGCGATGGGTCGAGAAGACTTCTCGACCTGATTGATCCGAAACAATTGAATGACGAGCAAGCGGCGGAATTTCAAATCGCCGAAGCCCAGCAACTGGGCTTGGCAAACGATAAAAAGGGACAAGAATTAAAACTCGAGGAGGCTGCAGCTAGTGCGGATCGCGCCCACAGCGGAGCGCTCAAAATCCGAGTCGATCTCGAACGTGTCCGGTTGGCGCTGGCGAACGACGACAAAGCGCACGCAGAAGCGCTGCTCAAGCAAGTGAGTGAGCAAGGACTGGCTCTCAATGACGTCCCATTGCGTCTTTTTCGACTCGAACTCGAAATGGCGCTCGCCTTACGCAATGGCAACGCCAAACTGGCCGCCGAGCACTATCGCGAAGTGTTGCCGCTGTTGAAAAACGTCGCGACGTTCGCGCACGCAAGTCTGCTGCACGGGATGGGTGAGATAGCACTGGCCGACGATCAGACTCAACGCAGTGCTGCACAGTCAGCAATGATCGACGAGAACAAGCGATTGATGGCCAACGCGCCGGAGCAATTACGCGACTCGCTCAAGTCCGAATTGGCTCGACGTTGGCATGAAGAAACGGGGCAGGACTATGTCATCTGATTTGAAAAAAGAGCGTACGGAACTGCAAAGCAAACTCGACGAGATGCTTCGTCAACAGCGCGAGCTTCTCGTGCGCGTGCAGAACGGCCAAATGCATTTTAAGCAACTGGCGAAATCGGTCTGGCAAGTCCAGGAAGAAGAACAGCGCAAAATCGCGCGTGAGCTCCACGACGGCATCGGCCAAAATCTAAACGCAATTATCAACCTCATCGATCAAACGCGACTCGGGCACGGGGATTCGAACGAACTGCTTCTGAAGATGCGCGCGCTAGCCAAACAGACGCTGGACGAAACGCGTTCCCTGTCCCGACTGCTTCGCCCTCAGATACTCGACGACCTCGGACTCGAACCGGCATTGCAATGGCTCGGACGGACGATGGGCGAGACGCACGATTTCATCGTGTCGCTTGATTTGATGACACCGTTGCCGCCGTTTACCGATGACATTTCGACATTGATTTTTCGTATCACGCAGGAAGCTCTCAACAACGCCGCCAAACATGCGCGAGCGCACTCGGCGCTGATAACTCTTCGTTGCGAAGGCGAACGCCTGCATCTCGGCGTACGCGATGACGGCAAAGGATGCGACATCGACAAAGCGCTCAATTCCAGTCGCACGCAACAAAGCAGTGGACTCGGAGGCATGCGCGATCGGGTGCGCTTGTACGACGGCGAGATGCGAATACAATCGAACCCAGGCGCGGGTTTTAGTCTCGCGATCGAAATTCCATTGCCGACCGTCAGGGGAACAGCCGCATGATTCGGATCCTATTGGCCGACGACCATACGGTTTTGCGCGAGAGTTTGGCTCTCGTGTTACGAGGCAGCGGCGATTGCATCGTCGTTGGCGAAGCGGCCGACGGCATCACCGCGATCGAACAGGCGTTAGCGCTAAGACCCGATGTAGCCGTCGTCGATATTTCCATGCCGCGTATGAGTGGCATCGAAGTGGTCCGTCGTATCACGAATGAATTGTCGCGCACGCATTGCTTGGTGCTGACCATGCACGAAGAAGAGGAATACGTGCTGCAGATGATTCGCGCAGGCGCCGCAGGCTATTTGCTCAAACACGCAGCCACGAACGAATTGCTCGGCGCAGTTCGGACGCTTGCAGCCGGCGGCGTACATTTCGGTCCGTACGCGGCAAAAGTACTCGCCTCTCAGGTGCAGAATCCCGGCCAGAAGCTGGAAGATCCGTACGGAGCATTGTCCCCGCGAGAGCGGGAAGTGCTGCATCTCGTCGTCGAAGGTTTGACGACCAAGGAAATCGCAACCCGTTTAACGATTACCGTCAAAACCGCAGAGAACCATCGTTGCCGGGTACTGGACAAACTCGGCGTGAGAAACAGCGCCGAACTTGTCCGCTATGCGATGCGAAGGCGGTTGGTTGAATAGCGGAGCGACAGCAATCGGGGTGCCTGCGTGATATGAGTCAGCTGACATAATGAAATTAGTCACGTTTGACGTTATTATCGGATAACGTTACTATGTGCACGAATGACCATCCAGTCCTTTAAGTGCAAGGACACCAAGGCGTTGTTCGAAAGGCAACGCGTTCGACGCTTCATTAATGTTGAAACTGTGGCGCGGCGCAAGCTGGAACAGCTAGATATAGCGGGGCGACTTGATGACCTTCGCGTTCCGCCAGGCAACAGGCTCGAGGCTTTGAAAAAGAATCGCGTTGGCCAGCACAGTGTGCGCGTCAATGATCAATGGCGCGTATGTTTCGTGTGGGCACTGTCGGGACCGGAAGGCGTCGAGATCGTCGATTATCACTGACGGAGCATTGCTATGAGCAAGAAACTCAATCCCATCCATCCTGGCGAATTATTGGCCGAAGAGTTCCTGAAACCCATGCGTATTAGCAATTACCGTTTGGCCAAGGAGATCGGAGTACCCGCGCAGCGCATCGGCGAGATTGTTGCTGGCCGCCGCGGAGTTACAGCGGATACTGATTTGCGGCTGTGCCGATTCTTTGGATTATCCGACGGTTATTGGCTACGCAGTCAGGTGCGATACGACACTCAAGTTGCCAAAGACGCAATCGCAGGTGCACTCAAAACAATCAAGCCTTGGCCGCTGGATGTGGCTGCGTGAATGGACGAAATTGAGGAAACGTATCGCGAAATAGTCATACCCCAAGAGACACGCTTATACATCTATCTACTATTTGACATAATATACAAAGGTGATAGTGTAGACGTTTGAGAACCGCATTCCAAAGCTCGCTCTTAACCCGCCAAATCCAGCGTTTTCCTTTTCCGGGCCAATGCATTAGAATCGCCGGCTGCCTCTATCCCATAAAGCCATAACCGCCGCCATGAAAGTACTTTCCTCGCTCAAATCTGCCAAGCAACGCCATCGGGACTGCAAAATCGTCCGTCGTCGCGGCAAAGTTTTCGTGATCTGCAAGAGCAACCCGCGCTTCAAGGCTCGTCAACGCTGAGCGCGCATTCCTCGAAACAGCATTAGGAAAAGTGTGTAACCTGCTTTTTTGCCGAGTTCTGTCATGGAACTCGGTTCGCGAATCTGGTACAACGCTTGCGATCTAGCGGCGAACGCCGCATGAAGGAGTCAGGTATGAACGCTCGTCTTCTTGCATCCGTCGCATCTTTGCTTGTCTTGGCATCGACTGCTGCTACCGCAGACACGCTTCTGGTCGACCGCGTCCGGACTGAAAAGTCGATGTCGGCACCTCGTCGCGGCATGACCATGTCGCAGGTCGAGCGCCAGTTCGGCGCGCCGTCCGACAAGCTGGTACCGGCAGGCGGCGATTCCGCTCGTCATCCTACGATCAATCGTTGGGTATATCCGAGTTACATCGTGTACTTCGAACGCGATCACGTCATCAACAGCGTCGCGCAGCGCGCCACGCCTAACGAGATCGGCCCGAAGGGCGCCGTTCAGACGCAATAAAATGCACTCTGCTTTCCGCCTGCCCGCGGAATGGGAACCGCAGGCGGGCGTGCTGCTTGCTTGGCCGCACGCTGAAACCGACTGGGCCGAGCGCCTCGCCGACGTCGAAACTACCTGTATCGCTCTCGTCGCTGCCATCACGCGACACGAACGAGCCGTCATCTGCATCGCAGACGCCAACTTGCGTGCTCACGTCGATAAATTGCTCTCAAAGTCGTCCACGAATATGGCGCGTTGCGAGTTTATCGAAATCGAATATGACGATACGTGGCTTCGCGACTCCGGTCCACTAACACTGCGCGGTGCGACATCGTTCCGCCTCATGGATTTCAAATTTACCGGCTGGGGAGGAAAGTTTTCCGCAAGCCGTGATGATCGATTGGTCGAAGGATTGGCAGCCCGCGAAATTTTCCGTCACGCTGAACATCGTCGCGTCGATTGGGCGCTCGAAGGCGGTGCTATCGAATCCGACGGTGCCGGTACGCTGCTGACGACCTGGCGCTGCCTTCATCAACGGCATCCCGAGTTGAGCCGCGAGCAGATGACACACATCCTTGCCGAAAAATTCTGTGCCGATCGAGTGTTGTGGCTGGAGCGCGGCTATCTGCAAGGCGACGACACCGACGCGCACATCGATACGTTGGCCCGTTTCGCACCGAACGATGCCATCGTTTTTCAAAGCTGCAACGATCCAACCGATGCGCATTTCGACGAACTGTCGGCGATGCGCGATGAGTTGACCGCGCTGCGCACGACTTCCGGAAAACCGTACACGTTGCACGCCCTGCCCTGGGCCCGCCCGATTCTCGACGGTGGTCGGCGTCTAGCCGCGTCTTACGCGAATTATCTGATCGTCAACGATGCGGTATTAGTGCCGGCTTACGGCGATCCTTCGGATTCAGTCGCTGTAGACATCATCGCGCGCGCCCATCCCGGCCGCGAAGTGATTGCTGTACCCTGCCGCTCCCTGATTTGGCAAAACGGAAGTTTGCATTGCATGACGATGCAATTGCCGGAAGGAAGTCTGGTATGAGCGATATGTTACGCGTCGCGTTGCTTCAAGAAAAAAATCGCGGCGGATCCGCTGAAAATCTCGATGCGATCGAGGCCGCACTGCGCGACGCATCGAAGCGAGGCGCAAAGCTGGTGCTGCTGCAGGAGCTGCACAACGGCCCGTACTTTTGCCAGCAGGAAAACACGCACGAGTTCGATCGCGCCGAAACGATTCCCGGTCCGTCAACGCAACGCATCGGCGCTCTCGCGGCGGAATTGAAACTGGTGATCGTCGCTTCGCTGTTCGAGCGTCGCGCGGCGGGCATTTATCACAACACCGCGGTCGTCTTCGACTGTAAAAATGAAATTTGCGGCAAATATCGCAAAATGCACATTCCAGACGATCCGGCGTACTACGAGAAATTTTACTTCACGCCCGGCGATCTCGGATTTCAGCCGATAGAAACATCGGTCGGCAAACTCGGCGTTCTCGTCTGCTGGGATCAGTGGTATCCGGAAGCGGCGCGACTGATGGCGCTCGCCGGCGCAGAATTCTTGCTTTACCCGACAGCTATCGGTTGGGATCCGTCCGACGACGAAGCGGAAAAAAACCGGCAGCGCGATGCGTGGATTACCGTACAGCGCGGTCACGCCGTTGCGAACGGACTACCCTTGCTCGCGTGCAATCGCACGGGTTTTGAAGCGTCGTCCGATGAAGGTCGCGGCATTCAATTTTGGGGATCGAGTTTTGTGGCTGGACCGCAAGGTGAGATTCTCGCGCAGGCGTCGACAGATCAACGCGAACTGATGATCGTCGACATCGACAAGCAGCGCAGCGAATCCGTGCGCCGCATTTGGCCGTTCCTTCGCGATCGGCGCATCGATGCCTATCAAGATTTACTGAAACGTTATCGCGATTGAATGCCCATGGAAAATACGTCAACTGAAATATTGCTAGAACTTGCAATCGCCGACGTGATGGATAAACAACCCATCGCGCGTGTGACGCGCGACGGTACCGAGTTCACGCTGCTCGGCACGGCGCATGTTTCGCGGGCAAGCGTCGCCGCCGTTCGGCACCTCATCGAAAACGAGACATTCGATGCCATCGCCATCGAGTTGTGCGAAACGCGTTTCAAGTCGCTGCGCGATCGCGAGGCTTGGCTCAATCTCGATTTGTGGCAAGTGATCCGCGAAGGCAAAGCGGGAATGGTTGCGGCGAATCTTGCTCTTTCCGCTTATCAGCGACGTCTCGCTGATCAGTTCGGCATCGAGCCCGGTGCGGAGATGAAGACAGCCGCCGATTTGGCCGATGAAAAAAATACGCCGCTGTGGTTGGTCGATCGCGAAATCAGCGTCACGTTGAAACGCGCCTATCGAAGCGTGCGTTGGACGGATCGACTCGGAATCGTTTCCGGATTGATCGCCAGCCTATTCGAGCGCGGCAACGTGTCGGAAGAAGAAATCGAGAAGCTCAAGGAAGGCGATATTCTGCAAAGCGCCTTCAGTGAGTTCGCCAAACAATCCGAGCCGCTTTATCGCAGCCTGATCTCTGAGCGCGATACGTACATGGCTGCGCGGCTGCGCGAAGAATCTGCGAACAAACCAGTCAAGCGCGTGCTCGTCGTACTCGGCGCCGGACATCTCGCCGGAATCGAACGAGAATTGACCGCGCAACAAACGCCGCCGGCCGATTTGCTGACGGATCTCAGAACGACACCGCCCGCGTCGAGTTGGCCGAAGTGGGTGGCGCTGGGAATTCTTGCCGTCATCGTGGCGGCGATCGCCTATTCGTTTAGCCGTGGTACGCAGTTCGGCGCGGTTGCGATCCGCGACTGGATTTTGTTCACCGGTTGCTTCGCGGCTGCGGGCGCCGCACTCGGCGGTGGCCACATCCTCAGCGTGTTGGCGGCATTCGTCTCGGCACCATTGAAACCGTTTCGCCCGCTCATTCCATCGGGCGCGTTCAGTGCGGGAGTGGAAATCTGGGTGCGTCGCCCCCGCGTCGCCGATTTCGAATCGTTGCGTGACGACGTGCTTGACTGGCGCGGCTGGTGGCGCAATCGCGTGTCGCGCACGTTGCTGGTTTTCATGCTGACAAGTATTGGAATGATTGTCGGCGAATATCTTGCGGGAATTCGCATTCTTCATCGGTTGCTTTCATGAAACTCGCCAAGTTGTTGTTCAAACCCAAGTGGCAAGAAAAAAATGCGGACGTTCGTCGCGCCGCCGTGGCGACGGACAATGATCCAGACCTGATAGCCGCACTGCCCGAATTGCTGCGCAGCGATCCCGATGCAACCGTTCGCCTGGCGGCGCTGAAACGTCTCGACGACTACGAGTTCTGGCGCGAACGCTCCACGAACGATGCGGATAACGGCCTTCGCCGTACCGCACGCGCCGCTTATCTGACGCGACTGTGCTCGGACTCGGTGAATGTTCCCGCTCTCCCCCGCCGCATCGCCGAACTGGAAACGCTCAGCGCGGATGAATTGGAAAAAGTCGCGTCGACGGCGACCGATCGTGAACTGCGCGCCGACGCATTGACGCGAATATCGAAGCCAACCTTTCTCGGCGAGCGTGCGTTGAGCGATCCGGACGCAGCGCTTCGCATGAAAGCGCTCGAACGCATCGTCGACGCCGGCCAGCTCGAGCGCATTGCCGAACGTGCGCGTAAGACGGACAAAGTCATCAGCCGTGTCGCTCGCGAGCGCGCCGCCGTCATGCGCATCGAACGCGGCGACAAAAAGACAATTTCCGATCGCGCGCTTGCGTTGTGCGAGCGCATCGAAACGCTGATGCGCACGGCGGGTTCGCAATCGTCGACGCATCTGGCGACTTTCGAACAAGAGTGGCTCGCGCTGGGGCCGGCCATTCCTGCCGACATTGCCGCGCGCTACGTCGGTGCGCGGTCGATCATTCTCGCACCGGCGCCGATTAAGAAAGTCGAAACGCCTTCTGCAGAACTTGACCCTGAAGCCTCAATCACGTCGGTGGAACCGCCGACGCCGGTTGCAACTGCGGATTCCATCGCATCGCAGAAACGATTCGACGCAGCGATCGCCATCATTGCCGAACAGGCGCAGCGCGATCGCAAAATCCGTGAAGAAAAAATTGAGACGCTGATCAAGATGCTGCCGGACTATGCCAACGCATTGGACGTCGGCGACAGCGCGCAATCGCAAATCTTACGCGCGCGAATCGAATCGCTGGCGATGTCGATCGGAAAACTTCCCGCGTCGTTGGAGCACGATTTATCTGTCTTGCACGCGCGAGCGAGCGAGCTTTTGCGTTGGCTGATGTGGTCGAACAACGAGCGTCGCAAAGCGATCTGCGCGGACATCGAAGCGCTGCCGCCGGCGATTCATCCCGATGCGCTCGCCACGCGCATTCGCGAACTGCGCGATGAATGGCAAAAATTGTCCGCGGCGAGCAAGCCGCCAGAAATACTCGAGCGACGCTTTCAGTCGTTGTGCAACCGAATGCTCAAAAGCACGCGTCCGTATTTCAACAAACGCGATGAAGTACGAAAGGAGCACGGCGCATCGCTACATCAACTACTGTCGCGCGCCGATTCGATGACGACCGAAGGTGCCGATTGGAAAGGAATGTCGGGGTTGCGCATCGAGTTGAGTACGGCATTGCGCAGCCTGGATCGTGTCGACCCGCGCGAACGCACGACCTTGGCGAAGCGTTTGAAATCGCATATCGAACAACTGGGTGTACGCATCAAGACGCACGATGACGGCGTTGCTGCGGCGAAAACGAAATTGATCGATCGTGCGCGCGTATTGACGGAATCGCCAAATCCTCGAGATGTTTCTCGCATCGCGCGTGAACTGCAGACCGAATGGACGAAGCTCGGCAATGGTCGGCGTTCGATCGATCAGAAACAATGGCGCGATTTCCGCGGCGCCTGCGATGCCGCGTTCGGAAAACTCGACGAACAGAAAAAAGAACGCGATGTGCAGGCGACGACGGCGCGTCAGCAGGCCGCCGCCATCGTTGAAGAATTGGAAACATTGGCGACGTCCGATGCGAGCGTCGAAGCGTTGCGTACCTCGCTTCGGGAAATCGACAGCCGCTGGCAATCCACAGCGGTAACTGATCACAGTCTCGACCAGCGCTATCGCCAAGCGCGCGAGGCCGTGATGCGATCGATTTCCGATGGTGCACGAAGAACACGGCTGCACCGTTTTACGTTTGCATTGCAGAAAAACAAATTGCTCCGCGGCGCGGAAAGCGGCGACGCAAATGCCGAGACGTTCGCAGCGCAATGGCGCGAAATGGCTCCCGCGTCGGCCGAGTTCGAACGCGTATTGCAGAAACGCTTTGATCGTCTAAACGACGCAGATGCGATTCGATCATCCGATGCGGATGATCTTGCGGCAGATATCCTTGTGCGTCTCGAATTTCTTGCTGGCATCGATTCGCCCGCTTCCGAGAAGCAACGTCGGATGGATTACCAAGTCCAGCGCCTATCGGCGCGGATGCGCGGCGGCAGTGTGAGCGATGCAGAAAAGGAACTCGCCCAATTGCTCGCCGCGTGGTTCGCGTTAAGTGGTCCGTTCTCGCACGACGTCAACGAACGCTTCGATGCAGGCGTCCGTGCCGGTATGGACAATTTGCCCTAGGGCTGCGTAACCGGTTGTCGTCCCAGGCCGCGCGCGTCGCGGATGATCCTTTTCATCCACAGACTCATATCGTCAAGCAACGAGTAAATCGTCGGCAGCACGAGCAGACTGACGAGCGTCGAAAAGATCAGCCCGCCGGCGATCGCTCGTGCCATCGGATAGTACGGCGGTCCGTCGCCACCGATCGACGCGTTCGAGACGCACAACGGCACCATGCCGAGAATCGCCGTGCCCATCGTCATCAAGATCGGACGTAGACGATCTTTCGCACCCTGAATCAATGCCTCGCGCCTGCTCAATCCGGCGTGTCGAAGCTGATTGATGTGCACGATCATGACGATGCCGTTGTTGACGACGACGCCCATCAGAATCAGCACGCCGATCGACGCCATGATCGAATACGTCGTTCCGGTTATCCAGAACAGCCAGAAGACGCCGAAGATTGAGAAAACGAATGTCGTCAAAATGGCTGCCGGATAAATCAGCGATTCGAACATCGCGCACATAACGACGTAAACCAGCACCAGCGCCACGAGAAGATTGAAGCCCATTTTTGCGCCGGCGTCGTCGTCGCGATTGAAATTTTGGCCGAATGACCAACGATAGCCGGGTTGGAAGGTCATCGCGTTCAATGTCGTTGTTATCGCTTTGCGCGCGTCATCGGTCGTGGCGCCTTCGGCGAGGTTGGCCTTGATGCCGAGCGATGTCTGGCGACTGTCGCGCTCGATGACGGAGGACGCATTGCGTGTTTCGATGTGCACCATCGACATCAGCGGGATCTGACTGCCGTCGGGACGGCGCAGCTTGTAGTCGCTCAAGTCGTCGATGTTGCGCGCGTCGGCGCCACGGAAACGGAGCCAGACCGGGAGCTGGCTGTCCGATCCATGAAAGTCTTTCAACTGCATCCCGCGCAGGGCGATGGCGATGAATTGCGCGACGTCGTTGGCGGAAAACCCGAATTCCTTGGCCTTTTCGCGATCGACGCGCACGGACAATTCGCGATTGCCGCTATCCTGTGTCGCACTGACGTCTCGCAGTGATGTAATTTGTTTGAGGCTGCGAATCACGCTCGCCGACATATCACGCAATACCTCGCCGGAATCGCCGATCAAACTTACGTTGATGGAATTATCGCTGCCGTTGCCGTTCGAGTTGAAATCGAAAACGATTTCGCCGATCGGCACCTTCGGCAACTCTTTGCGCAGTTTTTCGAGCACGGCCTTCGTGTCCGGACGCGTCTTGTCATTCTTGTCGAACAGTACCGATGTGAATGTATCGGTGGCGTCTTCCGCGTAACGGCTGTAGATGTTCTTGATGTGGAACTCGTCGCGATGGGCATTGAGATAACCCTCGATCTTGTCGACCGACGCCTGCAGCTCGTTGAGCGGATACATCGCGTTCAATCGATAGCCGATAAACAACCGATCGCTGTCGCCGGCGGGAAACATATCCATCTTCGTGTGCATCGCGGGGCCAATGATGCTGATGATCATCAGTGCGAGAAGTCCGATCATGGTCCAGCGACGATGATTGAGCGTGCCGGCGATGAAACGGCCGTAAATGCCCTGCACTCGCGTGATGATGTTCTTTCGTCCGATGAATTTCGGTGGCGGCAAACGTGCCGAGAGCATCGGTACCAAACTCACGGCGACCAGCCACGACGCCAGATGCGCAATCGCCATCGTGATGGCGACTTGCGTCAAGAAGATGCTGATATTGTCTTTCACGCCAAATACCATCGGCAAAAACACGATGATGCTCGACAATGTACCGGCTGCGATCGCGACGCCGACGACTTGCGTGCCCTGTACTGCCGCGTACCACGGTCGATCCGGGAAACGTTCTCGATAATGATAAATACTTTCAACGACGACGACGGCGTTGTCGACGAGCATGCCGACGGCGAGCAGCAAACCCATCATCGATAAAATATTCAGTGTCATGCCGAACAGTTGCAGACAGCCGAGCGTGATCACGAAACAAATCGGAATAGCGAGCGAAACCATCAACGTCGACGGCCAGTCGCGCAAGAAAAAGAACAGCACGAAAACCGACAGCAAGGTTCCTTCGAGACCGGCCTGACTGAGCTGCTTCAAACTCTCCTGCACCGATTGCGCCTGATCGCCGAGCGCGTAGATCTGAATGCCTTTCAGCTCCGGCTCGAGTCGAATGCGATCGACTTCGGTCATCACTGCTTTGCCCACTTCGACAAGATTGGCGCTGCGTTCTTTCGATATATCGATGGCCACGGCGGGACGCTGATCGAGATGTCGAGCGTACGTCAGCTTGCCGGGTTTCACGTTGATGTCGGCGATGTCGGAGAGCTTCAATCCTTTGTCGTTGATTGCCATCGCACGAATTTCTTCGATGCTGTGCCACTCGCCGACGGGCTGCACGTGATAGCGCGTCGCGCCGTCTTTGATCAATCCGCCGGACGCGGAAAAATTCGCGTTCGACAAACGTTGGTACAAGTCGTTAAGTCCAATGCCTGCGGCGCTCAGTCGGTCGGAATCGATTTCGATCTGCACCTCACGCGGCGCGACGCCTTCGATAGTCACGCGCGCCACGCCCGGCAGGCGTTCGAGCGGTCGCTTCACTTCGCGGTCGAGCAATTCGTACGCGTTCGTCAGATCGTGATCGGCCGCGACGCGCAAGTTCATGACGGGCTGATCGGCCGTCGACCCTTTGAAGACTTGATAGCGCGTAAGATCGGTCGGCAAATCGGCGCGAATCGCATCGATTTTTTCGCGCGCTTCGACGGCTTTGACGGCGGTGTCCTGACCCCACTTGAACTGCATCTCGATATTCACGCCGTCCGCACGCGTGAGCGACGACATGTGCTGCACGCCGGTGAGAGTCGACAACGCTTCTTCGACAGGACGCGTCACCGTTCGCTCGACTTCCGAAGGCGTGGAGCCCTGGTACGGCAAACTGATCTCAAGAAACGGAAATTGGATATCGGGCATCGATTCCAGCGGCAAGCGGAATGCCGCGATCAATCCGATCACCGTCATCGACACGAACGCCATGATGACCGTGACGGGACGTTTCAGACTCAGTTCGGCGAGCGTCATATCATTGCGCCTTCGGCTTCGAGTTTCGCCGCATCGACAACGGTCTTATGTTTGCGTGCTCCGCGTTCGCGATAAACCGCATCGCTGCGGCGATCGAGCAAGTTATAGACAACGGGGATCACGACCAGCGTCAGCATCGTCGAAACGAGCAAGCCGCCGATTACAGTTATCGCCATCGGCGCGCGCACTTCATTGCCGTCGCCGATACCGATGGCGAGCGGCATGAAGCCGAGCAGCGTACATAGCGTTGTCATCGAGATCGGACGAAGGCGCGATTCAGCCGCCTGGACGATAGCGTTTATTTTATCGACGCCTTCTTCGCGCAATTGATTGACACGATCGATGAGCACGATCGCATTCTTCACGACGATGCCCGCCAACATGATCAAACCGATGAACACGACGACGCTAAGCGGCGTCGACGTAAGTTTGAGCGCAAGCACGGCGCCGACGAGCGCGAGCGGAATCGAGAACATGATCACGAACGGATGCAGCAGCGATTCGAACTGCGAGGCCATCACGAGATAGACCAGAAATATCGCGAGCGCCAAGGCGAAGATCAGCGACTTGACCGACGCATCGAGTTCCTCGCTTTGACCGCCGATATGCGTCGTCACGCCCGCAGCGAGTGGATTGTCGCGAATCAGATCCTGCACTTCTTTGACAGCGGTACCGAGATCGCCGTAATGCAAGTTCGCCGAGACGATCGCGACGCGTTCCTGACTGATGCGATGAATTTCGCTCGGACCCTGACTCGAAACCACATCGGCGACTGCCGATAGGCGAATCGGCTGTCCCGTGATGGCTGCGGTACCTGTCGTCGTTGCGTTGTTGGACGCGTTGCCATTGGTGCTCGAATTCGCCGTAGCGTTCGCTGTCGTCGCACTCGATGTGTTCGTTTGAGCGCCCGAATAGCCGACGATCAAATTCCGAATATCATCGACGGACGCGCGCTGATCGGCCTGCGTGCGCACGAGTACATCGATCTTCCGATCGCGGAAACTGTAGCGCGTAGCAACGGAGCCTTTGACTTTGTTTACGACTTGGTCGGAAATCTGTTTTGTCGTCAGACCGAGCGCGGCCGCGCGATCCTGATCGAAGCGCACCTGGATTTCCGGATAGCCGCCTTCGACAGTCGACTTCACGTCGGCAAAGCGCGGCGACGCGTTCATAAGTCCCGTCAACTTCTTGCCGGCTTTTTCGAGCGATGCCAAGTCGTAGCCGCGCAATTCGATTTCGAGCGGCGTAGCAAAACTGAAGAGCTGGGGCCGCGCAAATTTCACTTCCACGCCGGGATGCGAAGCCATCGTTGCACGAAGCGCATCGGTTGCTGCGCGTTCGCCGCGATCGCCGACGCCGGGCTTAAGTACGACGAGCAAGCGTGCGATATTTTCACCCGACTCGGTCGGCGTAGCGTCGAGACGAGTGCCCGTGCCGCTGACGCCATAGATCAACGCGATGTTCGGATTGCCGTCATTTTTTTGCTCTAGCTCCGCGACGAGTTTGTCGGTATCGATCAACGCAGTGCCGGGCGATTGTTTCACGGTCATCTCGAAACGACCTTGCGCGAGCGATGGAATCAGATCGAGTCCGAGTGTCGGAATCAACGCAACACTTCCCGCGAACGCAATGGCGGCAAAAGCAAGGACGGCCCCCGGCCTCGCCAACGCTTTCGGCAAGAACGAGTGATAGGCACGCGCAGCGGCGTTGTATGGCATCAACACGATGCGGCCGACGGCACGCAAAACTTTGCCAACGATGGTTCCCACTAGTCGAGAAACGAACACGATCGCGGCACCGATCCCGAGCGGAATCCAACGGAAAAACGTTTTCGATACAGGCGACACGACGCGCTTGATGCCGTGACCGACTTTGCTCGATGGCTGCCAGCCTGTCGAAGGTTCTTCTTCTTTGTACGCAATCGGCGAACGGCCTCTGAGCGAAGCGAGCATCGGGATCAGCGTCATCGCGACGACGAGCGAAATCAACATCGCGAACGTCACCGTCAACGCCTGATCGCGGAAAAGCTGGCCCGCGACGCCTTGCACGAAGACGAGCGGAAAAAATACGGCGACGGTCGTCAACGTCGACGCAATCACAGCCATCGATACTTCACGCGCGCCTTTCACCGACGCTTCGACAATACCCATGCCGTGCTCGCGCAACCGCGCGATATTTTCGAGAACGACGATCGAATCGTCGACGACCATGCCCGTGGCCAGGGCCAGTCCTCCCAGCGACATGACGTTCAGGCTGACGCCGGCCTGCCCCATGAAGAAGAACGTCGCGATCAGTGAAATCGGCAACGACAACGAAATGATGAACGTGCTCCACGAATCGGCGAGAAAGAAAAAGATGATCAATATCGCGAGCACGCCGCCAATGATGGCGTCATTGCGCACGTCATCCAGCGAGCTTTGGATGAAGATGGACTGATCGTCGATCGTATCGAGCTTCGCGTTGCTCGGAAGGATCGACCGGCAATCGGGTGGCTGCTTCGTACAGGTGTAACGGTCGAGTTCCTTCTTCACCGCCGCAGCGACGCTCACGGTGTTGGCGTCACCCTCTTTGTAAACGGCAAGTTCGATCGCCTCGTGGCCATCGACGCGCACGACGCCTTCGCGTTCTTTGTAGCCCTGATGAACGTCAGCGATGTCTTTCAAACGTACCGGAACGTTGTTGTCGACTTTGACGAGCAAGTTGCGCATCTCGTCCAGATTGCCGAACTGATTCACGGTGCGCACAAGGATGCGTTGCGAACCGCTGTCGATGCGGCCGCCGGATACATTCACGTTTTCGTCGGCGAGGCGCTTCGTGACGTCGGCGACGTTGAGATTGAGCTGCTGCAATTTTTGTTGATCGATTTCGACATCGATCTGATCTTCCAAACCGCCGCCGACTTTCACAGCAGCGACACCCGGCGTCGGTTCGAGACGCTTCCTCAATTCGTCATCGGCGAATCGGCGAAGTCGCTTTAGCTCCGCTTCGTCCATTTCTCCTTTCGCGCTCGCGCCGGTCAGCGAAAGACGCATGATCGGATCGGTCGACGGATTGAAGCGCAAGAGAACCGGCTTCTTCGCATCGAGCGGCAGTTGCAGCACGTCGAGTTTGTCGCGCACATCGAGACTGGCCTGGTCCATGTTGGTGCCCCAGGCGAATTCGAGAATCACGTCGGACTGACCCGTGCGCGACACCGAATGAATTTTGCGCAGGTTCTTTACGACGCCGATCGCTTCCTCGACGGGCTGCGAGATGAGATTTTCCATCTCAAGCGGTGCGGCGCCTTCGTATTCGGTGCGTACCGTCAAGGTCGGGTACGTGAGATCCGGAAGCAGGTTGACTTTGAGTCCGGAGAGAGCGATCAGGCCGAATAAAACGAACGTCAGCGTGACCATGCCGACCGTTACGCGTCGGCGCGTAGCTGCCTCGACGATGTTCACCCTTTGGCTCCCGCCGGTTTCGTTTCAGCGACTGCTTGGGGCTTGGCCGTGCCGATCACTTGTACGGCAGTGCCGTCTCGCACGGCGTTGCGACCGACCGTGATCACGCGCGCACCTTCGTCGATGCCCGAGCGGATTTCGACGTGATCGCTATCGGTATATCCGACTTTCACAAGCTTGCGATGCGCAACGAACGAGTCGGCCGGCGGCGCAGCGGCAGCCTTGGTTTCGGCAGTCGCTGCATTCTTTGTAGCGACAGAGGTTTCTGGCGTCGCTTTGTCGACGACGAACACAGCGGTTTCTCCGTCTTCTTCGACCAACGCCGAGCGCGGTACGGTCAGCGCATCGTCGTGATGGTCGTAGACGATATCGATACGCGCGAACATGCCGGGTTTGAGCGTGCCGGTCTTGTCGCGGAATTGTGTGGTTACGCGGAACGTGCCGCTATTCGAATCGACCACAGGCGCGATGCGCAAAATGACGCCCGTGAATTTTTGGCCGGGCAGCGCATCGGCTTCGAGCTGCACGGCTTGTCCGGGTTTCAGAATGCCGAGCTGACGTTCGGGGACATTCAACACCGCCTGCAGCGGATCCATGCCGACGATCCGAAATATGTTTTGATTCGCCTGCAACATGTTGCCGACTTTCACGGAACGCTCGGCAATGATGCCTTCGACCGGCGCAAGCACACGCGTGTACTCAAGTTGCAAACGCGCACTTTCCATCGCGGCGCGTTTGTCTTGCAGATCGTATTTGTCCTGCTCGTATTCGAATTGCGGAATCAATTGTTTCGGAATCGCAGCTTCTGCATGGGCGAACGTCGCTTCCGACTTATGCATTTGCGCTTCGGCCGACGCCATCTTGCTGCGCGCATCCAGATCGTCGATCTCGGCGAGCAGCTGTCCTGCTTTGACGCTGTCGCCCTCCTCCACATAAAGTTTCTTGATCACGCCGCTGGTTTTGGCGACGACCTGAGCTTCGTGATCGGCGACGAGCGATGCCGTACCGCTATAGTTGGCGCTGATCGGCGCACGAGCGGCCGCAGAGACTTCGACGGGTACCGCATCGACCGACGACTGCTTCGTTTGCGCCGCTTTTCCATCGGTATTGCACGCGGACAACGCGCACGCGGCAATCGCGATTCCGCCCATCGCGAGCAAATTTTTGATTTTCATCAGTGAGTTGGCCATGGCTTTTGCAGAGAGGGAATCGATGATTGATTCGGTGTTATAGTTAACTATATCACTATCATACTTACATTTCAACCATGCCGGTTATGTGTAGTGTGCAAGGCGTCGACATGCGCCAACAGAGCCGGTAGTCATGCCCCATAAAAAAAATTCACTCGCGCGTATTGGATGCGCTCGAATTAAAAATAGTTGCACAGAATCTTTGCGTGATCGAAGAATTCTCAACCACTTATATGGCGCAAACGGGTTCGAAATCTGGCGACGACGAATCATCGCAAGTTATACTTCACGGGTTTTTAGCCCTCTTGACCTGATCGCCGGACCCAACATGCCGAGAATTGTTTTTGCCCGTAGCGTTGCGTTGCTGTTTGCAGCTTGCTTCACCCTTTCTGCTTTCGCCGACGATCCGAAAGGCGATCCGCAAGTCGGGCACGCGCTGGTCTATACCTGTGGCGGTTGCCATGGCGTCAAGGGGTATCGCAATGCATATCCGAATTATCACGTGCCGCGTATCGGCGGACAGAATTACGACTATCTGGTGAACGCATTGACGGAATACAAGAAAGGCGAGCGCGCCCATCCGACCATGCGAGCGCAAGGCGAAAGCCTGTCCGATCAGGACATCCGCAATATCGCGGCATATCTTTCCAGCATCACACCGTAAGGAAGCGAACTATGAAATCGACTTTGCTCATCGCATCGCTTGCCTTCGGAGTTGCCTGCAACGCGTTTGCGGTAGAAAGCGGCGCTGCACCTGGAAAAAGTGCTGAAGATCTTGCAAAAACGTGCGCTGCCTGTCACGGCGCTGATGGCAACGCGACGAACGCGCAATATCCGCGTCTGGCCGGTCAATATCACGACTATCTCGCTCGCGCATTGCAGGAATACAAAACCGGCGAACGCCAGAACGCGATTATGGCGGGATTCGTGAAAACGCTGAGCAATGCGGATATCGACACACTGTCGCGCTATTACGCGGATATGCCCACGAAGCTCGACGATCTGGCGCACCACGAACAAGGCGCCGAATAATTCGGGATCAACGCACCGCGGATGAGCCTTGTTCTCCGCGGTAATACGGACTGTGACCGCTCGCATGATCCGTCGCGTCACGCACTTCGGTGATTTCCGGCAAGCGTGAGCGCAATGTTTTTTCAATGCCTTGCTTCAACGTGACATCGGCCATTCCGCAGCCGTGGCATCCACCCCCGAAACGCAGCACGACGATGCTGCCGCCGGAAATTTCTTCGAGGCTGACACGGCCGCCGTGCGCCGCGATCTGCGGATTGATTTCACTGTCCAATAAATACTGAACGCGCTCGGCCAAGCCTGCGCCTTCAGTTGGCGGAACGCCTTTCAATTTCGGCGCGCGAACAGAAAGCTGACCGCCCGTGGCGTTCGTCTGATAGTCGATCTCGGCTTGATCGAAATAGCCGATGCTCGCGGCGTCGACGTAAAAGACGAATCCATCGCATTGCAACGCCCATTCGTCGCCGACCAGCTCGTCCGCAGCGCAGAATTCGAGCTGGCAATCGGCTTTCGGCGTGCCGCCATGGACTGCTTGAATACGGACTCCAACATCGTCGAGTCCTTGCTGTTCGATCAAGCGTCGAAAGTGAGTTTGGGCGTTGTCGCTGAGAGTGAGCATAATTTTTTTGTGGTTTGAAAACAGTACCAGTTTAGTCCCAAATGGACTCCGCGTCAGCTTTCCGAGGCTATACTTATTCAAACCTTGCGAAGGAAAGCGCCATGCGTTTAGATGAGTTGCGTAAGCAGAATTGCAAGCCCCTGAAGGGAAAAGAGCATGCGCTGGACCCCGACGAAACGCATCGCCTCATCGCCGAGTTAACTGGCTGGAAATTCGGCGATGGCGAAGCGGATATCGGTAAAGATTTCAAATTTCCGGACTTCGCGCACGCACTCGCGTTCGTCAACGCCGTCGGATGGATTGCCGAAAAAGAAAATCATCATCCCGACATCGAACTGGGTTGGGGAAAATGCGCTGTGCGCTTTTCTACGCACGATGTCGGTGGTTTGTCGATGAACGACTTCATCAGCGCGGCAAAAGTCGAAGCGCTCATCGCAAAATAGACGTCTAAACGTTTATGCGGCCTTAGGCAGCGCATCGAGAACCGCCGCCAGTTCCGGCGCGAGCGGGGTGGAAAAACTGTAGCTCTTCCCGTTCGGTCGATTGAATTCAAATCGCGCGGCATGCAGGAATAAACGCTTCAGTCCGTATTCGCGCAGCCGCTGGTTCGATTCGCGGAATCCGTATTTCTCATCGCCGGCGACGGGGAATTCCACGTACTGCGCATGAACGCGAATCTGATGCGTGCGACCCGTGTGCAGCGTTACTTGCGCAAGACTCGCACCTGCGAACGAATCGATTATTTTGAATGTCGTGAGAGCGGGCTTTCCCGCATCGTCCACGCGCACCATGCGTTCGCCGCCTTGCAGAATCGATTTGCGCAGCGGCACGTTCACATCGAATTTTGCGCGCGCCGGATTGCCGGAAAGCAGCGCGAGATACTGTTTCTTCACGTCGCCCTCTCGAATCAGTTCCTGCACGGCGAGCAGCGCGCTCCGCTTGCGAGCGAGGACGAGAATCCCGCTCGTATCGCGATCGAGCCGATGCACAAGTTCCAGCGTTTCGTTCGGCCGCGCGGCACGTAGAAGTTCGATCGCACCGAAGTTGATCCCGCTTCCGCCGTGGCTGGCGAGACCAGCCGGCTTATCTAACACCAGATAGTCCGCGTCCTCGAAAACGATTGCGTTCTCGGCGCGCTGGATCAGGCTCGTCGGCGCCGGCCCTTCCGATCCTGGCGCGGCGGTGCGCACGGGAGGAATACGCACCTCGTCGCCACTGCTGACACGAGCATCCGGTTTAGCGCGCTTGCCGTTGATGCGAACCTGCCCGGTGCGAAGCAGCCTGTACACCAAACTTTTGGGCACGCCTTTCAACTGTGTCGCCAGAAAATTGTCGATCCGCTGCCCTTCCCGCTCTTCTGGGACCTGCACTTTGCGGACGCCGAATCCCGTCTGTAATTTCGTCTCTGTCATCGCAAATAGGCTCAAGTGGATAAATACCGTGCAAATTGCTAAGCTTGGCTTGCACTTCGCGCCAGTGACCGCACATTTGTCGGTACTTGGCGCACACGGCAACTTACGACCGTCAGCGAACGGCGCGGCTCCGGGAGGAGCACGTCGAGAACGCTGCGACATCGTAACGGTTCGTGTCGATGATTGCCTGCTGCCGTCATGGCAAACGGAATCTCGGTCGGGCAAACAAGGGCATCTTTTAACAGCCAGGCGCGAATGTTTCGCGCCGGCATTGAACAAGCGCTCCCGTGGATGCGTACCACGCCCACGGTTTGCGCGACTCCGCCGCCAGCGATGGCGCGGTGTCGCGGCGACGTTCGCGGTCGAGCGCTTGAGGATTTTAAAATGAAACGTATGTTGATCAACGCGACTCAGCGTGAAGAGTTGCGTGTGGCTATCGTCGATGGCCAATCGCTTTACGATCTCGATATCGAGAGCCCCTCCAAAGAACAGAAAAAAGCCAACATCTATAAAGGCCGCATCACGCGTGTCGAGCCATCGCTGGAAGCGTGCTTCGTGGACTACGGCGCCGAGCGCCACGGCTTTCTTCCCCTCAAAGAAATTTCGCGGGAATATTTTATAGCTGGCGTCGATCACAATCGCGCCGGTATCCGCGATTTGTTGAAGGAAGGCCAGGAACTTCTAGTCCAAGTCGACAAGGAAGAGCGCGGCAATAAAGGCGCCGCACTGACCACATTCATTTCGCTCGCCGGACGCTACCTCGTCTTGATGCCGAACAACCCGCGCGCCGGTGGCGTCTCGCGCCGCATCGAAGGTGACGATCGGGCGAATCTCAAAGAGGTTCTCGATCAGCTCAATCTTCCCGAAGATATGGGTCTGATCATCCGCACTGCCGGTATGGGTCGCGAAGGCGAAGAGCTGCAGTGGGATCTCGATTATTTGCTGCAAGTCTGGAAGGCGATCGCCGACGCGGCGGAAGCGCGTCACTCGCCATTTCTCATCTACCAGGAATCAAAGTTGATCATCCGTGCGTTGCGCGATTACTTGCGCAACGATATCGGCGAAATTCTGATCGACAGCGAAGAGCTCTACAACGACGCCCGCGATTTCGTGCAGCAAGTGATGCCGCAGAATCTGCGTAAGCTGAAAATCTATAACGACACCGTTCCGCTGTTCTCGCGTTTTCAGATCGAAACGCAGATCGAGAATGCATTTGAACGCACCGTGCGCTTGCCCGCTGGCGGCGCCATCGTCATCGACCAGACAGAAGCGCTGACCTCCATCGATATCAACTCCGCCAAAGCAACCAAGGGCGGCGACATCGAAGAAACCGCGTTCAATACGAATCTCGAAGCCGCTGTCGAAATTGCTCGCCAATTGCGTATTCGCGACGCAGGCGGGTTGATCGTGATCGACTTCATCGACATGGACAGTCCGAAGCATCAGCGCGATGTCGAAGAGAAATTGAAAGATGCACTGCGCCACGATCGCGCGCGCGTGCAAATCGGCCGCATCTCACGATTCGGTTTGCTTGAAATGTCGCGTCAACGGTTGCGGCCGAGCTTAGGCGACTCCACGCAGCAGGTTTGTCCGCGCTGCGATGGTCACGGTCGCGTGCGCAGCGTCGAGTCGTTGTCGCTGTCCGTGTTGCGTCTCGTCGAAGAACAGGCGATGAAGGAAAACACCGGACAGGTTCTCGTTCAGGCGCCGGCCAACGTAGCGAATTTTCTGCTCAATGAAAAACGCAAGGCCGTCGCGGAAATCGAACAACGTCATGACGTACCGATCATCGTCGTCGCCGATGACAAACTCGAAACGCCACACTTCGAGATCGAGCGAATTCGCCGCGCTGAAATTGGTGAAGAAGTAAAACCGAGTTATGAGCGATTGACGCCCGTCGTCGTCGCGCCGCCGCCGCAGGTTGCGAAACCGGGTGCGGAACCCGAAAAGCCCGCCGTCAGCAGTGTGATGCCTGCCAGTCCTGCGCCATTGAAGGCGGAAGTCGAAGTAGCGCCGGTCGCAAAGAGCGGCGGATTCTTCGCATGGCTTAAAAGTCTGTTTGCTTCGCAGCCCGCGCCCGTCGCTGAAACACCAAAACCGGCTCGTGCGAATTCGTCGCGGTCGGGAAGTAGTTCGAACCGTGGCCATCGCTCCGACCAGCCGAGACATGCACGCGCCTCCGACAATCGATCGGCATCCGGAAATCGCGACCGCGATCGCGGCGATCAAAAATCGCAAGCGCCGAAAGACGCGCGAGGTAAAAACGAAACGCGTTCCGATCGCAGTCAACCGCGCAAGCCGCAAATCCAATCGACCAGCGTGAACAAGATTGCTGCGCAAGGTGAGCCAAGCACTCCGCCTCGCGCGCCAAAAGAGCGGCCGGTTGACACGGCACCGTCCGTAGCTCCGGACCTAACGCCCACCGCTTCGACATCGCCGGAGCGCGCATCGATACCTTCCGTTTCGGACTCGCCGTCAGCAGCAGACGATCAGCCGCGGTCGCGTCGTCGCGGCCGTCGCGGTGGCCGTCGCCGTCGCAAGCATGACGATCAAACTACGTCGCCGCAGTCAACTGAAAACGAATCGATCGTTTTTGATTTCGATGACGAGGATGCCGATCGCAACGCGAGTCGACACGAATCGCCAAAGGCCGCGTCATCCTCTCCTTCGGACGACGTCCGCGAGTCTTCGATCGAGCGCGTTGCAGCTATCGACAGCCGTCCACCGGCTGAACATAAACCGGTTCTTTCGGACACACCGACGCCCGT
>OLMB01000190.1_pt1 | contig 29101 bp, 25 predicted proteins | sample 1604691 | NCBI WGS metagenome assembly OLMB01 (sample SAMEA104055722, study PRJEB20765) | soil metagenome | isolation source: soil
AGGTCACGGTCTCGAATCCGCGATGTGGATGTTCCGGGAACCCGCCGATGTAGTCGGACGCGGAATCCGAGCGGAATTCGTCGAGCATGAGGAACGGATCAAGCATGTCCAGGCCTGGTTGACCGATGACGCGCGTGAGTTTTACGCCGGCGCCGTCCGAGGTCGGCCGTCCGCGCACGATACGCACGACGTGGCGCTGTCCGGAAACCGACTGGGACTGGCTGGAGTCTGTTGAATCTTGAATGTCGAGCATTACGCTCTCCCAAAGTTGGTCGATGGCCGGAATATGGGGACTTCCGCGAAAAAAACACCCCAGGCAAATCCTGCGAAAATCGATTGAACCGATTAACATCAACCGATGACCGAAAAAATCACCATCATCGATCCCAAGGTTCACGATCTGGGCGGCTTTCAAGTGCGTCGCGCGCTTCCTCACATCAATGCGCGTCACGTCGGCCCGTTCGTTTTCTTCGATCACATGGGACCGGCGAAATTCGCGAGCGGCGAGGGCATCGACGTAAGGCCTCATCCGCACATCGGTTTGGCAACGGTCACTTATTTATATGAAGGCGCCATCGAACATCGCGATAGTCTCGGCAACATCCTTACCATACGTCCCGGCGACGTGAACTGGATGACGGCGGGAAGCGGAATCGCGCATTCCGAGCGCAGCCCGATGGCGGAACGAGCAGCGGGTCATGGGCTGCACGGGATTCAGACTTGGGTCGCATTGCCGCAGAGTGCTGAAGAAACCGATCCGAGTTTTCATCATCACGCGGCGGCCGAACTACCGGAAACCCACGTTGACGGCGTTCGATTGCGAATGATCGTCGGCGCAGCATTCGGACTGCGTTCGCCAGTCAAGACGTTTTCGAAAATGTTCTATATCGCTGCGGACTTCACGGCGGGAAGCGCGTTGGTTCTCGCACCGGACTACGTCGAGCGTGCGGTGTACGCGGCCGACTCGGCAATATGGGTTGACGATATCGAACTGGCGCAAGGAAAACTCGCCGTGCTGCCTTCTGGAATCGACATTACCATCCGCGCCGCAAACGCTGCCCGCGCGATCATCTTCGGTGGCGACCCGTTGGATGGCGATCGGCATTTGTGGTGGAATTTCGTATCGAGCTCGCGCGATCGAATCGATCGGGCGAAGGCCGATTGGGCCGAATCGCGTTTTCCCGCCGTCGTCGGCGAAACCGAATTTATTCCGCTGCCCAAGTAGTTTCAGCGATATTGCCGATGACACGCGTCGCACGCCGCGGTGATTTTGTCGATGGCCGGTTTCAACGCTGTGCATTCCGTGCCAGCCGTCATTGCCAGTGCAAGACCTTCATTCAGACGCTGCTCGAATTCGCGAAACGGCGCGTCGGCGGAACCGTCCGGATACATCGCGCCTTCGACCTCACGACTCAGCATTCCAAGCGCAGCCACGTGCTCGGGCGCCGCAGCGCATCGGTTGTCGTGCGCGGCCTCACGCAAGGCGACGTAATGATGCTGAATCACGTTCATCAGACCGCGCGGATAAGCGTCGCGCGGAGCCAGCGCGTTCAATACGCTCGTCGCGGCGATGGCGCCGACCGCCAGGCCGATCAACAACAAGATTAAATTGCGCATGGGTAACCGGGTAAAGTCGCGTAAGAATAGCCGAAAGGCTTTCAGAGCGGCATCGCCCGTGCGTACAATCGACTGACTGGGGAATCCGTGTGCTGCCGACCAACGACAATAACTCGAAGACGGATCGCAATACGATCGCCGAATCGATTCCGACGAATGATGATGGCGCGTTCAAGCCGCGTCTCATCGTTGTCAGCGGAATGATGCTCGGCTTGCAGATCGAGCTGCGCGACGAACCCATCACCATCGGCCGCGCGAGCGAATGCGCTTTGTCGCTGCAGCATCCGAGCGTGTCGCGACATCATTGCGAGATATCGCGCGAAGGCAATCGCTATTTCCTCGAAGATCTCGGTTCGACCAACCGCACCTACCTCAACGGCAAACCGATTCGCCGCGAAGAATTGCATGATGGCGATCAAATCAGCGTCGGCAACAACGCCATCAAATTCTTCACCGGTTCGAGTCTCGAGGCGAAGTATCACGACGAACTGATCGATCTGGCGATCTACGACAGCCTCACCGGTTTTTACAACCGCCGTCATTTCCGCACGTTGCTCGACGAAGAAATCGAACGCGCAAAAGGCGTCGTGCCGATCAGCGTATTGATGATGGACCTCGATCACTTCAAGGACATCAACGATCGCTATGGACATTTGGTCGGTGATCAGGTTCTAACTAGCGCGGCACAAATCATGCGCGCCAACGCGCCTACCGACGCGCCCTTCGGCCGTCTCGGCGGCGAAGAGTTCGCATTGATATTGCATGACAAGAATCTCGACCAAGCGATCGCGCTCGCCGACTCATTGCGTTTGGCCATCCAAACGAAACCGATCGAAACGCGCGATCAGCGACTGCCGATCACGATCAGTATCGGCGTGGCGCAGACGAACGAGAAATTCAAAAACAGCGCGGAGCTGCTCAGTTGCGCGGACGACCGTCTCTATCGCGCCAAACAAGCCGGCCGCAACCGCGTTTGGGCGCAGGATTAAGTAGCCGTCGCGGGCTTGGGTTTCAACGCCGCCCGTTTGGCTTCCCATTCGGCCGCTTGATCTGTCTTTCCGAGCGCGGTGTAGGTCGCGATAAGCGGCGCGATGTATTCGCCCATGCGCCAATGATCGGCGCCGAAATCTTTTTGTTTTTCCGCGACGGCCGCGAGCAATTCTTTTTCCGCTTCCTCATAACGATGCGCGCGCAGCAATGCTTTGCCCAAGCCGTAGTGAACTTCGCCGGTCACGGCGGTATCGGGTCCTAACACTTCTATCGACATCGCCAACGCACGCTGTTGTGTCGCGACCGCTTCATCGACTTTGTCGACATCGAGCAAATAGTTTGCGTAATTGTGCGTCGCTATTACCGTGTTCTGATGTTTCTCGCCGTACTTTTTACGCGACTCATCCATCGCACGTTTGTAATAAGGCCCCGACTCTGCAATTTTTTCCGGCGTGCCTTGCTGACGCAACGCTCCGCCGAGATTACCGACGATTTCCACCGTGAACGCGTGATCCGGCCCGTAGATTTTTTCGCAGATCGGCAACATCGCGCGCAGGATTTTCTCGCCTTCTGCAAAGCGTCCCGATTCCATGTACATGATCGCGAATCGATTCAGCACATCGAGCGTCTTCGGGTGTTCGTCACCATAAACACGTTTGTGTTCGCGAACCAATTCCTGATAAATCGGTTCAGCCTTTTCGTATTTGCCTTGGTCGGTAAGTCCTTCGGCGTGGATGACGCCCACGTTCAACGCTTCGTCACTATCAGGACCGAACACGCGTTGCGTCGCCGGCTCCAGCGCGGATATCAAGCGCTCAGCCTCGACAAAGTTGCCATCGTAATCGAGAAGTTCGATTTGATCCGACCGCGCCTTCAACGTCTCTTTGTCGTCGACACCGCGCGTGCGAGTGAATGCTGCGATGTTCTGATCGAAAAGTTGCGCTGCTTCTTTATCGCCGCCGGAATTCTCCAGTTCTTCGCCGAGCTGGCGCTGAAGGATCAATGTCGGTAATGCGTCGGCTCCGAGTTTCTCCGTCGAAACCGCCAATGCACGACGCGTATGTTCGAGTGCGTTCTTGTATTCGCTTAAACTCGAATACGCGTTGCCGACCGTTCCTTCGATCTGCGCCAGCACTTCCGGTTCGCCCGCGAGTTGTTTCTGCGCTTGCGCGCCCGCGTTGTCCAGAATCTTGTGCATCAGCGTCTTGTCCAGATCGCGCGCTTCTTCCGGTCGCACGCTGCTGAGAATATTCTCGAGGAAACGTGACGTCTGACGACTTTTCTCCGCTTCGAGATTCGCGCGGATTGCGGCCTCTCGAGCGCGCACCATGCCGACGACGGCAGCGCTAGCGCCGACGATCAATGCCACCGCAATGACACCGGCAGCCAAGATCGGGCCGCGATTGCGCACCGTGAAGCATCGCAGGCGATAGGACTTGGTCGCTGGCACCGCGCGCAACGGATAGCGATCCAGGTAGCGCCGTAAATCATCCGCGAATGCCTGTGCCGATTCGTAACGACGCGCACGCTCGGGTTCGGTCGCGCGCACCAAGGCCCAACGCAGTTCTTCCGGAATCTTTGAAATTCCACGCACGATGGTGCTTGACGCATCAACTTTCTGTCCGAGCGAGGCCAGCAACGCCGCGTGCAATCCGCGATTGTCGATGCCATCGCCTACTGCGCGATCCATCGTCTCGTTCGACATCAGCAATTCCAGCAGCATCACGCCGAGGGCGTAGATGTCGCTGCGCACATCGATTTCGTTGATCTTTCCGCGTAGTTGTTCCGGACTCATGTACCCGCGCGTCCCGGCGCTTTGCATCAAACTCGATTCGCCGCCCGTCGTGCGGCTGGCGCCGATAGCGATGCCGAAGTCGATGATCTTCGGCATCGGTTTGCCGTCGACATCGGCAATCAGCACATTGCTCGGTTTCAAATCGCGATGGATGACGCCGCGTTGATGCGCGTGCTGCACACCCATGCAGATACGGATGAACAATTCGAGCAGTTCGTGAAGCGAGAGTGGATGCGACGCGTAATAGGCGGCTAACGAGGGTCCGTCGATCCATTCCATCGCGAAAAACGGATGACCTTGCGGCGTCGTGCCGGCGTCATAGACTTTCGCGATCGCTGGATGATCCATGCGCGCCAACGCCTGGCGCTCGACCATGAAATACGCTTCAGCCAATCCGCCGTGCAACTGGCCGCGAATCAGTTTCAGCGCGACGGGTCGTTGTATCGGCTCGAGCTGTTCCGCGAGATACACCGCACCCATACCGCCTTCGCCGAGCAAGCGCGTGATGCGATACGGACCGACTCGCAATCCTGCGGCGAGCGTTTGACTCTCATCGCCGCTGCTACTTTCTATGTCGAGTACCGTCGGTTGATCCGGAATCGTGTTGCGAGGATCCGTCGGCGAAGACATAGCTGGTATTCTCGAAGGTCGGGCGGATTAAAGTATACGCCGGGATCAGGAGAGGAAAACCGTGGACGCGCGTTTTGCCGGCATCGATCGGTTGTATGGAGTCGGCGCTGTTGCAAAGCTCGCGACACGTCACGTCGCTATCGTCGGGCTCGGCGGCGTCGGCTCATGGGCCGCGGAAGCGTTGGCGCGATCAGGCATCGGTACGATCACGCTGATCGACGCGGACGATGTGTGTGTATCCAATACCAACCGTCAATCGCACGCGATGGAAGGAGAATTTGGACGCACCAAAGTTTCCGTGATCGCGCAGCGATTGAAGGCAATCAATCCGACCGTGGTCGTTCATCCTCTCGTTGAATATGTCACGTTGAAAAACTTGGTGGAATTATTAGACGGAGGCTTCGATGCCGTTATTGATGCGTGCGATGCGTTGCGTATAAAAGTGGAAATGATCGCATTTTGCAAACGGCGCAAAATACCCATCGTCGTATCGGGCTCGGCTGGCGGTCGCGCCGACCCGACGCTTATCACCGCTCGTGATCTCACGCGAACCGAACACGACATTTTGCTCGGTCTCGTTCGCCGCAGGCTGCGCGACGATTTTGGATGGACGCGCAATCCCAAACGCTACTTCGGCGTGCAGGCTGTGTTCTCGCGCGAAAACGTCAACTATCCGCAACTGGATGGCAGCGTCTGCAAAACGCGAGCGCCCAATGCAGAAACGGGACTGAAACTCGATTGCGGCGATGGTCTCGGTGCGGCGATGCATGTGACGGCGACGTTCGGCATGGTCGTCGCGTCGCGCGTCATCGATCGTTTGCTGGAAGCGAAATGCTAACGCAAACCGAATAGCCGTTCGCAATTGCGTGTTGTCGCCTCGGCGATTTCATTAGCTGCGACGCCACGTAATTCAGCGATCACTTCGCAAACATCGACGAGTCGCGCCGGCTCGTTGCGATGTCCTTGATGACCGCACAACGGTTGATCCGGCGAATCGGTTTCGAGCAGAAGAAATTCGAGCGGCATGGTCTTGATGATGTTGCGCAAACGGTGCGCGCGTTCGTAGGTGACGGGTCCGCCGATGCCGATGTGAAAGTCGAGTTTCCACAACTGTTGCGCTTGTTCGGGGCTTCCTGAAAAGCTGTGCACGACACCGCGAAGATTTCCCGTGCGGCGAATCGCGGCTGTTACATCATCCAATGCGCGACGCGCGTGCAGGATGACGGGCAAGTCGTATTCACGAGCCAGTTGGAGCTGCCTGTCGAAGTATATGCGCTGTGTGCTCACATCGAGATCAGGCACATAAAAATCCAAACCGCATTCGCCGATGGCGATCGGACGTTCGCGATCGACCCACTTTTTAAGTTCGTCGAGGTGGTCGACTTTGTGCTCCGAAAGAAAAAGCGGATGCAGTCCGTATGCGGGGAAGAGTCCATTCTCCTTCGCACAAAGCACGCGCAACTTTTCAAAGCCGGCGATCGAGATCGCAGGGAGAATCTGACGCTTCACGCCGACGTCGCGAGCACGTGCGAGCGCAGCGTCGCGATCGGCATCGAATTCTGCAACGTCGAAATGTGAATGGCTGTCGATGAGATTGAGCATCGGTCAAATGACCCACGTGGCCATGCCAAGAAACAAAAACATGCTGACGACATCGGTCGCCGTCGTGAGAAAGATGCTCGACGCCATCGCAGGATCCGCACCGATGCGTTTCATTCCTAGCGGAACGGCCGCGCCGGCGATACCGCTGGCAACGCTGCTCAACGACATCGCGGCGAGCGTGATGACAGCGAGTATCGGCGCTTGCGTATTATGTTGAATGCGCGCCATCGCATACATCGCAGCACTTGCGACGATGCCGACGAGCACGCCGTTTAGTCCGCCCAGCCAAGCTTCTTTCAGCATCAGCTTTTTTCCGGCTCCGACGCGTAATTCATTGAGCGTGATTCCACGCAAAGTCACGGCAAGCGCCTGACAACCCGTATTGCTGCATTGACCGGATAGGACCGGGATGAAAACCGCCAGAAGGACGATGTGATTGACGGTGTCTTGAAATAGTCCAACCACGCTTGCGGCGATGAACGCGGTCAACAGATTCAACTGCAGCCACGGATGCCTAAATTTCAGCGCGCGCTGCCATGGCGTCGATGTTCGTTCTTCTTTCTCGACACCAACGAGAGAACCGGCCTGCGCGCTGATCTCGAACGCTTGCTGTTCGAACAGGACTTGGCCACGCACAAGCCCGATCAAATGATCGGCGGAGTCGCAGACCGGATATACCGGAAAATGTCGCGTGACCACTTCGCGCATGGCGTCGACCAGACTGGTTTCGGGATGCAGGAAAAATGGATTGCGCACCATGACGTCGGCAATGGTTTGATTCGTGCGTGCGTATAACAATTCTCGAAAAGTCACCACGCCGACGAGTTTTCCGTCTGCGTCGGTCGCGAAGATATAAGTGATGAGTTGATGTTTGACCCGTTCGCGCATCGCTTCGATCACGACAGTGACAGGCGCGTCCGGCGGAAATATCGCAGGCGCGATTTCCACCAGGCGGCCAACGCTGCCCTCGGGAAAATGCCAGTCTTTGAGCCATTGCTCTCCTTCGCCGGAACCTGTCGCGGCCGCAATGCGAGCGCGACGCTGTGCGGAAAACTTCGTGAGAATATCGATGGCGTGGCCCGGTCCGAGTTCGGACAGCGTGCGCGCGATCTCGGTATCCGACAGATTTTCCAAACGATCGGCTGCGCCTTGCGGATCCAATTCGCGGATACGCTCGCTCAGCGGTCGGTGATCGCCGCGATCATCGGCCTGATTCGTCATGTCGCCTCCGGTTACGAACTTTTACGCATCCTAGCGGAGTGCGCGCGCATGCCCAATAGCGCAGTTTCACTGCGGTTCACGTCGTTTGCGTAAGATTTATGCCAACCATTGGCGCACTCGATCGTTATATGTGCGCGGGCTTACCACTGAGGATCTGACCATGTTTACCAAGCGTTTTACCATCGTCATGCTGTTAGTTGCGCTGTTCAGCCTTGAGGGCTGCGTTGCGCCCCCACCGCGTCAGCGCGTTGTCTATCACGAAGGCGGCGAGACGCCGGATGCGCCGGCCGGGCGTTACTGCCACACCTGCGGTACTGTGCGCGATATCGATCAAGTTGAATTGCGCCAAGGCAATACCGGTGGAGGTGCCGTTCTGGGCGCGATCATCGGCGGCCTAGTCGGCAACCAATTTGGACGCGGCAGCGGCCGTGCGGCAGCGACAGCAGCGGGCGTTGTCGGCGGTGCTGTCGTCGGCAACAACGTCGAAGAAGGCAACGCGCGCGCGGCATCAGGTTATGCGTGGCGCTTCCGTGTTGAACTCGACGACGGACGTTGGGCGACCGTTACTCAGGGTGAAAACCCTGGCTTCCATCCCGGCGACCGCGTGTTTGTTCGCCGCGACCATTTGGAATTCATGCAGCGCTAAAACTTAGTTCACTTTCACGACCGACACCGCCGCCTAACCGCGGCGGTTTTTTTTGAAGAGCTTTTAACCCAACTCAACCACACCGCAGATGGCGCTCAGGATGTGCGCCGTTCGCCGCAAGTGACATGGATGTCCATTCGGCGAACACACCGCACGTGAAGAAAAAGGTGTTTCTTTGGTTACTTTCTTTGCACAGCAAAGAAAGTGACTCGCTCGCGCAGCGAGTGAAAGCTTGGCTTGGTCGTACGGAGATGAAAAGACAAGTCACTAGATTCCGGCCTTCGCCGGAATGACAAGCACAGCTACACGCGATGTTAGTCGACTCTATAGAACCGATGATCCCCAATAACCGCCAACGGCGCCCCCTTGGCCCAACTCGGCGGACTAGCATCCGCCGCAAAAAAATGGTCAGCATTCGGCACCAACGTCACACGCAGTTCCGGCGGCAACGACCATTGCAACATCGACATACCAGCAACCATCCACGCCTGACGCCACGCGTCCACATCGCTAACAATGTAACTTTGTTTAGTTGTGGATAAAGCAAATTGTCCACGTGCGGTAACTACGGCACACAGCGAATTGCCCCATTGCTTGCTTTCCAGACGCCGCTGGGCCACTTCCGCGACTGCAGTTTGTCCCATGACGGTTTCACCGCGGGCTTCGAGATAAATCGTGGCAGCCAAACACGCACGGTCGGCGACCGGCTGCTGAAACATCGATGCAAGCCAGAGAATAAAAGCCAATTTCATCCGTTTAACGCCTCAAACAACTTGAAAACGTCGTTGCACAGCGGCGTCGCGGACATCGCGCCGGCCTCTGCTGCAGCTACGGCGGTGCAAGCGCCGTACAAAATTTTTCGGCGGGCTCTTTGGCCCTTACCCTAATGATTGCGGGGTCATTTCGATCCCCGCCGCAGCGCACGTCTCGTGGGCTACAGCGTAGGCATCACGCTCGACGCGGATGCCGGAATTTCTCGTCAGCTTTCGGCGCGCTTTCTGAATTGCGCGAATGCCGTTGTAACAACGCGATGGCCAAAGCTGAGCTGGCCATTGGGGGCGAATTATCGCACATCGGACGTCGATGTCATTAAAAAAACGTGTTTTTCCTGAACGAATGCAAAACAGACGCTCAACGCGAATTTGTTAAATTGAAAAAGTATACGTTTAGATAATGGCAGGAATGCAGCGAATGAGATTATGGGAAAAGTGTATTTATTCGCATTATTGAATTGCCGGTTTCGTCGCCCGAAAATTTATTCAGCATTCCCATTTCAATGCAAGCGACTCATTCGAATCGCCGCACAACGTCGATTTTTGCTCCAGGCTCCGCGTCGAGGGCGATAGACTTGTCCTCCGCCGAATGAGAAAGGATGGCCAACGCTTCGCAATGCGAATTGTCGGCGACGGCGGCCATGACGATTTGACCCACATGCCCCGTTTCGCCGCGCAACGCGATAGGCGAACCTGCAGCGGGAATTTTTGCGGTTTCTATCGACAAGTGAAACAAGCCGCGTTTGTTGCCGCCTTTGAAATGAAGCCGCGACATGATTTCCTGGCCCGGATAACAGCCTTTTCGGACGCTCACTGTGCCCAGTCGGTCCAACCCGAGCCACTGCGGCAGAGCAGCGTCTTCTATTTCACACGACACGATCGGAATTCCGTCGCGGATATCGGCGAGCAACCATTTCGATTGATCATCGGTCGCGCCCGAGGTTGCCTGCGTCTTGATCGATATCCACCGATTGGCGGATACAGCGATAGTGCTGCCGTCGCCGCTCGTCGCGATTGAATTCCCCATCGCTGGCTCGTCACTGATCTCGGCGGCATTGTCGAATCCGTACGCGTGCGCATCATCGACGATGCGAATATCGACTTTCGACCGCAAGACGAATCGTTTCAACGCATCGCGCAGTTCGATTGGGTCGCCGCCTCGCGTCAGCAATCGCAGGTGGTGTGCATCATCGCGCAATAGATGAAAAAAGAACCGGACGCGGCCTTGCGGCGACAGCCATGCGTTCCATTGCCAATGGCCGTCGGCCAGCGACGGCACGTCATTGCAGAATTGCGCCTGCGCAAACGCGACCGCATCCGGGCCGCTCAGCTCGATTAGCGCCATCGACGACAATTTTATTGGCATAAGTCATCACTTACTTTACGCGCGTGTATAGGCGCTATACTTATACGGCCGAAGCGGTACCGCAATCGTAAATGATGATGCTTCCGCCGCATTTCAACGTCGACAATGGGATGTTTACGTTACGCCGATGACGCCCGAAGCCGCCTCTCCGCAAAACGAATCGCCATCGGACGTCACGTCGGTCCAAAAAGATTCCGAAGCTTCCACGAACGTTCCCGAAGAAATCGGTGGACGCGGTGGATTGGACCCGACCCGGTACGGCGATTGGGAAAAGAACGGTCGCTGCATCGATTTCTAAAGGCCAGCCATGGATAACACCGCAACGCCTGTCATAGAAAAAAAAGAGCGGCCGATGTCGCCGCATTTAGGTATTTATCGCTGGCAGCTGACGATGACGCTGTCGATCGTGCATCGTGCCACCGGTGTCGCATTGGCAGTAGGGACGATTCTCGTTTGCGCGCTGTTGATCGGTCTGGCAGGCGGTCCGGAAAGTTTCAACGCCGTGCGCGGATTTTGCGCATCGCCCGTCGGAATATTTCTGCTGATCGGCTGGACGTGGTCGCTATTCTTCCATCTCTGCAATGGCATTCGGCATTTGCTGTGGGATATCGGTTGGGGATTTGAGATTCCGCGCGCGTACGCGACCGGCTGGACCGTCGTGGCGCTCAGTCTGATATTGACCATTGCGACCTGGTTCTACGTGTTCAACGGAGGTCCGGCATGAGCGACCATTCGAATCATGCCGATTTGCAGACGCCGATTAAACGCGTGCGCGGCTGGGGTTCGGCGCGCAGCGGCACGCATCATTTCATCGTTCAGCGCATCACGGCGGCCGCGCTGATTCCGCTGGTCATCTGGATCGTTTGGCTTGCGCTGACGTTGATGCACAGCGATTACGCACACGCGCGTGCGACGCTGCATCATCCCGTGCAAGCGTTGCTGATGATTATCTTCGTTGGCGCGGCGTTCTGGCACGCGCAGCTAGGTCTGCAAGTCGTCATCGAAGATTACGTCCACTCGCGTTGGCTGGAAATTACGACGCAATTACTCGTGAAATTTCTTTGTGTGATTGGCGCAGTCGCCGCCATTCTCGCCGTGATTCGGGTGGCGCTGGCATGAGTACTCCGATGAAGGCATACGAAATTCAACAGCATAAATACGATGTCGTCGTCGTCGGAGCGGGCGGTGCTGGGTTGCGCGCCACCTTCGGTCTGGCCGAGAAAGGTCTCAACACCGCGTGTTTAACGAAAGTGTTTCCCACGCGCTCTCATACAGTTGCTGCGCAGGGCGGAATTTCTGCCGCGCTCGGCAACATGGGCGAAGACGATTGGCGCTTCCATTTCTACGACACCATTAAAGGTTCCGATTGGCTCGGCGATCAAGACGCCATCGAATACATGTGCAAGAACGCACCGAAAGCGGTGATCGAACTCGAACATTACGGCGTTCCGTTCAGCCGCACCGACGCCGGAAAAATTTATCAGCGTCCGTTCGGCGGCATGACGACGCATTACGGTAAAGGCACCGCACAACGCACTTGCGCGGCTGCCGACCGCACCGGTCACGCCATGCTGCACACGTTGTATCAGCAAGCACTAAAGCACGAGGCGCAGTTTTTTATCGAGTACTTCGCGCTCGATCTGATCATGGACGACGACGGCGCATGCCGGGGCGTTCTCGCGCTCAACATGTCCGAAGGCACGCTGCATTTGTTCCGCGCGCACGCCGTCGTGCTCGCGACCGGGGGTTACGGACGCGCTTATTTTTCCGCGACGTCCGCACACACATGTACCGGCGATGGCGGTGGCATGGTGTTGCGCGCCGGCCTGCCGCTGCAGGACATGGAATTCGTGCAATTCCATCCCACCGGAATTTACGGCGCCGGATGCCTCATCACCGAAGGCGTGCGCGGCGAAGGCGGCTATCTCACCAACGACAAAGGCGAGCGTTTCATGGAACGCTACGCGCCGAACGCGAAGGACCTGGCGTCGCGCGATGTCGTCAGTCGCGCGATGACGATCGAAATCCGCGAAGGCCGCGGCGTCGGCGAGCACAAAGATCACATCCATTTGAATCTGATGCATCTCGGTCCCGACGTCATCCACGAACGGTTGCCCGGAATTTCGGAAACCGCGCGCATCTTCGCGAACGTGGACGTGACGAAAGAACCCATTCCGGTCCTGCCGACCGTGCATTACAACATGGGCGGTATTCCGACGAACTATCACGCGGAAGTCGTCATCAAATCCGGCGACGACGCCAACAAAATCGTGCCGGGACTATTCGCCGTTGGTGAAGCGGCTTGCGTCTCAGTGCACGGCGCAAATCGTCTGGGTTCGAACTCGTTGCTCGATCTTGTCATTTTCGGCCGCGCCGCCGCGAACCGGATCGCTGAAATCGTCACGCCAGGCGAGCGCCACAAAGACATGCCCACATCGGCGACAGACAAATCCATCGCCAACTTCGATGGCGTGCGCAATGCCAAAGGAAACACGCCGACGGCCGATCTGCGCAACACCATGCAACGCGTGATGCAAAAAGATGCCGCCGTTTTCCGTACCGGCGAAACGCTAAAGGAAGGCAGCAAGAAAATCTCCGAGGCGTTCGATTCTTTCGCGGATGTGCGGGTCAGCGATCGCTCACTCGTATGGAATTCGGATTTGATCGAAACGCTCGAACTGCAAAACCTGCTCGGCCAAGCCGTCGCGACGATGCATTCCGCCGAACAACGCACGGAAAGCCGCGGCGCGCACGCGCGCGAGGATTTCAAAGATCGCGACGATACGAATTGGATGAAGCACACACTCGTGAGTGTCGACGAAAAAGGAAAAACCAGTTTCGAATTTCGTCCGGTTCACATGGAAACGATGACGAAGGAAGTCGATCCCGTGCCGCCGAAAGCGAGGACATATTGAGCATGCCCGCAGATCTTCGGCGATTTTTGCGGCTAATTATCGCGACACTGGCGGCGTTCAGCATAGGCCTGTGCGCGGCTGCGGAAAGAGTTCCGTTGGAAGGAACAAACATCGCCGTCGTTCCCGATGCGTCGTGGTGGCCTGTGCCGATGTCATCGGACGAGCCGTCCCTCGATTTCTATTTGTGCGCTGAGCCACGCTCACCGAATTCTTGCCATGTGCGTGCCGAGTTCACGCTCGATCGCCTCGACGGCGCGCGCGCGCCGACATCGCTTGATGAACTTTTCGCTCGGTCGAAAGGCCCCACGCAGTCGCGGCGAACGAAAATAGCGGGTTTCGACGCAATCGAAATATCGGGTGAAAGCAAAACGATCTACGACACGATAAACAAAGACGGCGGACTATCGGGCAGCAACAGCAACGAACTGTTCGTCTCGCTGACGCTCCAAGTGGGCGACCGGTACTATCGGTGCTCGATGCGACGCGTGCTTGCAAGCGAAGATGCTGCTGTTCTCAATTCACAGCTACATTCGTTCTGCGATTCCCTTCAGGTTGCATCTCATTAGGACAACTGCGATGGCTGAGTTCACATTGCCGAAAAATTCCAAAGTGCAAAAAGGGAAAAAGTATCCGGCCAAATCGGATGCGAAGAAAGTTCGCACGTTCCGCATCTACCGCTGGAATCCGGACGACAAAAATAATCCGAGCATCGACGAATACGACGTCGACATGGCGTCGTGCGGCCCGATGGTTCTCGATGCGCTGATCAAGATCAAAAATGAAACGGATCCGACGCTCACGTTTCGCCGCTCATGCCGCGAAGGAATCTGCGGATCGTGTGCGATGAACATCGACGGCACGAATACGCTGGCGTGCACGAAAGCGATCGACGATTGCAAAGGCGATGTCAAGATTTATCCGCTGCCGCACATGCCGGTTGTGAAAGACCTCGTGCCCGATCTCACGCATTTTTATGCGCAATACGCATCCATCAAACCGTGGATTCGTACGCAGAGCGCACCGCCGCCGGATCAGGAACGTCTGCAGTCAAAAGAAGATCGCGAGAAGCTCGACGGCCTTTACGAATGCATTCTTTGCGCATGCTGTTCGACGTCGTGCCCCAGTTATTGGTGGAATAGCGATCGTTATCTCGGTCCGGCGATCTTGTTGCAGGCGTATCGCTGGATTGCGGATTCGCGCGACGAAGACACCGGCGCGCGCTTGGACGATCTCGAAGATCCGTTCAAACTCTATCGTTGCCACACGATCATGAATTGCGCCAAGACGTGTCCGAAATCGCTGAATCCTGCGAAAGCGATCGGTAAGATCAAGCAGTTGCTCGTCGAACGCAAGGGCGTTTGATCGCCTTGGACATTCGACTGATCTACTGGCCCGCGGTCGTCATGGCCGCGCTGACGTTCATCGTGGCCGTCCGCATGTTCCGCATGCGTATAGCGCAGATGCGGCGCGAAAAAATTCGACTTCAATCCGTCGCCATGTCCAAAGACGTCGTCGAGAAACTGACGGATAGCCGCGGTGCGGACAACTTCCGCAATCTTTTCGAGCTACCGGTGCTGTTTTACCTAGGACTCGTCATCGCCGCGCAAACCGCGCAAGTGAATTGGCTCACGCTGACACTGGCTTGGCTGTTCGTCGTCACGCGTATTGTGCACAGCTACATCCAGTGCACGTATAACCGGGTGAAGCATCGTTTTTACGCATTCGTCTCAGGATTTTTTACGCTGTGCGTGCTCTGGCTGGTGCTAGCGATCGGTCTGGCACGATGAGCGTGGCGGAATCTCGCTTGCGCTGGAACTGCCGGCGCGGCATGCGCGAGCTCGATCAACTGCTGACGTGGTATCTCGATTCGCGATACGCACAGTCACCCGATGTGGAAAAAGCGGCATTTTCCACATTGCTCGATCAGCAGGATCCCGACTTATGGAATTGGCTCAGCGGACGCAGCGAGCCGGACAATGGCGCATGGAAGCGCATCATCGATGAAATCCGCACCCGTCATCGCGTTTGACTATCGTGTTTCCCGTTTGCTGATCGCTGCGATCGTTATCGCCGCCTCGTTGGCGATGTTGGCGTTGGCATTTTGTGGAATGACTCTTGCCGCGAAATTGTCCTGCGGCGCGCTCGTTTTGGCTTACGCGGTGCTGGCGATGCGACGATTTCTCAGATCGGGACCACGTCGCGCCGCCTGGCATGCCGCCGGTCATTGGCGGCTTGCATCAACAAACGGCGACGACACGGTAGCCGAGCTACGTGGCTCGGCGATACGCGGCGCATGGATCGTCCTCAATCTTCGTCAAAGCAACGGTCGACGAATGGATCTTATTCTCGCTCCCGATAATTCCGACGTCGAAACGCGCCGTCTTCTGCGCGTGCGTCTGTCGCGTCACACTGAACTTGCACGCACATAAAAAAAGCCCAGCGCGCTTCATGCACGCCGGGCTGATAACGCATCCTTGCCCTGTGGCTCCTTGGAGAGTTCAGGTTTAATCAAAAAGCGATCACTTAGAAGCGATATTCGCCGCTCACGGAAATCAGGTGCGGATCGAGTTTCAACCCGTCCACATCCGTCTTGTAATAGTCGTAGTTGAGTCCGACGCTGACGTTCCGGCTGAAGTCATAGCCGAAACCTGCGCCGGCGTAATACTTATTGCTGGTGTCGTCGACAAACTTAGTGGCGGATGGCCCTTCGAAAGTCTGGCCTTTTACGTCGCCGCGAAAGTAACCGCCGCGCGCGCTTACGTACCAATTCGGCGAAAGATTGAAGTGTCCGTTCAAGCCGAGATTCCAGCCTTGCACATCCGCACGGGGGATGGCACCGCCAAGGTCAAGAGATTCGCCACTCTTCGGATCGAACGAACCGAGTTTCGTGTAGCCGCCTTCGACACCGATGGCAACATTCGGGCTGAACGCCCAGCGATAGCCGATGTTGGCACCATATCCGGTGTTCTTATCGTTGTAGAAACCTTTATCGAGATCGGCTTGGCCGACATTCCCGTTGATGAAGAATCCGCCAGCGTCGCCGCTATCGGCGCGGCTGATGGCAGGCAGTGCGAACGCAGACGCTGCGAGGGCGATAGCAAGAACTGTATTTTTCATTTCGTACTCCAACAAACAATGAGAAAAAGAGAGAACAACAGATTCCAACCGAAGCGATCGTTTGCACTCGATCCTGTCGTCGGATGACAGATGGAGACAAATCGTTCCATTGCAAGACTCATCAGTTTAGTAATTGTTCAGTTACCTGTACGCGTCCGCAAGAATCGCTTGCAGTCGATTGATTCATCGGGCAATCTGCGCGCGCCGCGACACACTTCGCCGCAGCCGACCCGCTGCGGCGGTTCGCTCTAAAAATGGATTTTCCCCACCGATGTTTCGTCCGCTCGAGTTGTTCATCGGTCTGCGCTACACGCGCGCAAAACGACGCAATCATTTCATCTCGTTTATTTCGATGATTTCGATGGTCGGCTTGGCCGTAGGCGTGTTGGCACTCATCGTCGTCATTTCCGTGATGAACGGATTCGAGAAGGAACTCACCAGTCGAATTCTCGGCATGGTCGCGCACGCGACTATTTCCGGCATCAACGAACCTGTCCACGACTGGGAACACGCGGTCGACGTTGCGAAAAAAAATCCGCACGTCATCGGCGCCGCACCGTATGTCGAGGGAATGACATTGTTGCGCGGCGAACGTAACGCGCCGGCTATCATTCATGGTGTCGACACGAAACTCGAACCGACCGTATCGGATCTCGACAAGAAAATGATTCGCGGCAAACTCGACGATCTTAAGCCAGGATCATTCGGCATCATTCTCGGCAACGAATTGGCGATGAAACTGGGCGTCGATGTCGGCGACAAAGTCACGGCGTTCACCGATGACATCAGCGTCACGCCCGTCGGCGCGATGCCGCGCGCGAAACGTTTCGACGTCGTTGGAATTTTCTCGGCGGGATTTCAGGAATACGACGACGGCTTAGCCATCACTGATATGCAGGATGCCGAACGTCTCTATCAACAAGACGGACCGACCGGCATCCGCCTGAAACTCGACGACATGTTCATCGCATGGCAAGTCGGCCGCGAGCTCGCGCAGGATTTGGGAAAATATTATCGCGTGCAGGATTGGCGCGACGAACACGCGAATTTCTTTAGCGCCGTGTCGATGGAAAAGAAGGTGATGTTCATCATCCTTTCGCTGATAGTGATTGTGGCCGCCATCAATCTCGTTTCGATGCTGGTGATGCTGGTCAATGATAAACAGGCGGACATCGCCATTCTGCGCACGCTTGGCATCTCGCCACGAAGCATCATGGGCATTTTCATGGTGCAGGGCATTATCGTCGGCGCATTCGGAATTTTGCTCGGCGTAGTCGGCGGCGTTTTGCTTTCTACCAATCTTCCCGGACTAGTGAAGTGGATCGAGCACACGTTCCACGTCGAGTTCCTGCCCGCTGACGTCTATTACATCAGCGAAATACCATCGGATATGCGTTGGAGCGACGTGGCATCGATCGCGCTGGTCGCATTCGTCTTTTGTCTGATCGCGACGTTATACCCAGCGTACCGCGCCTCTAAAACGGCACCGGCGGAGGCACTCCGCTATGAATAATGCCGCAGTCGCTTCTCGCGTTTCGATCAGACCCGCGCGCGAATTCGACGCGTCGGTGTTATGCGCCGCCGAACGCGAAATAGCTCGAACACCGGGTCGGCTCGTTTCGCTACCCGACGAATTGATCGAGAAAAATTTCGCGACCAAGATTCGCGAAAAAGCCGGCACCGACACGTACCTCGTCGCCGAGCGCGATGGCGTCGTCGTCGGTCACGCGTTTCTCGAAGCGCCGTCGCCGCAACGGCGACTCGCGCATGTGCGTTACCTGAATCTTGTCGTTCATGCGCCATACGCGCGCCAGGGCATCGGCACGAATCTGTTGCGCGCGCTATTGGCTGCGACGAAGAAAAACGGCATCGAACGCATCGAATTACGCGTGCGCGCGACTAATCAATCTGCGATTAATTTGTATACAAAATGTGGTTTCGCACACGAGTTCACGTCGCGCCGCCGCATCAAACTCGAAGACGGAACGTATCTGGACGATATCTCGATGGTCTGGTTTTCCGACGGAGCTGCGCCATGAGCGTCGTGCTCAACGCGACCGCCATCGCGAAAACTTACAGCGAAGGCAGTTTGCGCACCGATGTGTTGCGCAACGTGACGTTCGCGCTCGAGCACGGCAAGACAATGGCCATTGTCGGCGCGTCGGGAACCGGCAAGAGCACGTTACTGCACATTCTTGGCGGACTCGATACGCCGAATGCCGGCGAAGTGCAGGTCGCGGGCAAGACATTGTCGAAACTGTCGGATCGCGAACGCGGCGACGTGCGCAATCAGTCGCTTGGATTCGTCTATCAGTTCCATCATCTACTTCCGGAATTCACCGCGCTGGAAAATGTCGCGATGCCGCTGCTCATTCGTGGCACGGCCATCGCCGAAGCGCAGCGCGCGGCCGCTGATTTGCTCGATCGCGTCGGCTTGAGCAAACGACTCGAACATAAACCCGGCGAACTTTCCGGCGGTGAACGTCAACGCTGCGCCGTCGCGCGCGCGCTCGTCACGCGCCCCGCGTGCGTGCTCGCGGACGAACCCACCGGCAATCTCGACGAAAAAAATGCGGCGCATGTGTACGCGCTGATGTTAGAACTCAATCGCGAAATCGGAACGAGCCTAGTGCTCGTCACCCATGACGTGCGATTGGCCCAGCGCATGGATCGCGTTCTCGAACTTCACGACGGTGAACTGCGCGATCTGAGCAATAATTCCACCTGATCGTCACGTGAGCGTTTTCGGGGAAGGAGATTCGAGCGTCGTCTCGCGCAGACGATTGCTCGCGGGTTTCTCGTTGTTGCGTCCGATGCCTGCCGTCGCGTTGCTTGCCGGCGCGCTGATTGTGCAGACGTTTTCGTCGTTGCCATCTTTCCCGGTCGACGTATTGTTGGCGATCGTCGGCATATCGCTATGCGCGCTAACCAAACGATTTCGGCTGATCGGGCTCGTCATCATCGGAATCGCATGGACCGCGTTTCGTGCCGATGGCGCGCTTTCCGAACGATTGCCGCGCGCGTTGGAAAACGAGGATTTGCTCGTTGTCGGCGCCGTGCACGATTTGCCACGCATGCTCGACGACGGCACGCATTTCGAATTCTTCGTCGACGGCGCAACGCACGACGGCGAGACTATTCCGTTGCGCGGACTCATTCGGCTCGGTTGGTACGACACCGCCCGAGAAGTCCACGCCTGCGAACGTTGGCGACTGCGCGTGCGACTCAAACGTCCGCGCGGCACCATCAATCCTGGTGGTTTCGACGCAGAACGATTCGCGCTCGAACGCGGCATCGTCGCCGTCGGTTCGGTGCGCGAATCGGACGACGACGCATCGTTGGGTAACGACGCGATTTGCGTCGACGGATTTCGCGCGCGCGTTGGCGACACCATCGTTGCCGCACTCGGCGAAAGCGTTAGCGCGGATCTTTTGCGCGCGCTCGCGTTCGGCGATCAGCACGCCATGAACGAAGACGAATGGTCGATCGCACGCGCCACCGGCATTCCACATTTGATCGCGATATCCGGACTGCATATCGCGCTGTTCGCCAGTTTCGGTGTGGGATTGATGCGTCTGTTTTGGAAGATCGCACCAAGATTGACGCGGCGTTGGCCCGCGCCATTGCTCGAAGCATCCGCCAGCCTTCTATTCGCGATCGCGTACGCAATCGTCGCCGGTTTCGGACTGCCCACCCGACGCGCCTTGATCATGATCGGCGCATTGCTCATCGCCAATCTATCGCGGCGCGCTCGAGCTCCATTGCATGCGCTGGCGCTGGCGGTAATCGTTCTGTTGATCGCCGATCCACTTTGCGTACTGAGTTCCGGATTTTGGTTATCGTTCGTGGGCGTCGGCTGGCTGATGTTTTGCCTTCACGATTCGACAGCGCGAAAACATGGCTGGAAAAATCTCATCCGTTCACAAGGTATCGCAAGTTTGGGACTGTTGCCGCTGGGTATTTGGTTTTTCGGACAAAGTTCGCTGATAGGTCCGCTCGCGAATCTCATCGCCGTTCCGGTGATTTGTTTTTTCGTTTTGCCCGTTGGTGTGCTTGCCGCGCTCGTCGCGGTAGTTCTTCCGCCGATTGGGTTTCCTTTGCTCGTCCTCGTCGGACACGCACTAGATGCGTTGTGGTACGTGCTCGCGAAGTTCTCGCAGATGCCAGGCGCGCTTTGGTATTTTCCCGAGCCCGGTTTCGTTGCGTTGGCGCTCGCGATGGTCGGCGCATTTTGGCTACTGCAACCACGCGGCGTACCCGCGCGCGGGATCGGCGCTTTTCTAATGCTGCCGCTGTTGATGCCGACTCAATCTCAATTGCACGACGGTGTATTCGACGCGTACGTGCTCGACGTCGGACAAGGTTTGGCTATCGTCGTGCGTACCGCTCGCCATACGCTGATCTACGACGCCGGCCCGCACTACCAATCCGGTTTCGATCTGGGAGAAGCCGCCGTCGTTCCCGCACTGCGCGCGCTTGGCATCGAACACCCCGATCGCATGATCATCAGTCACGGCGACAGCGATCACGCAGGCGGCGCGGCAGCGGTCGACGCAGCATTTCCGCATATGGATATCGAATCGGGCGAACCGGAACGATTGAAAATTCCGGCCAGCCAATGTCTCGCCGGCGAGAAGTGGACGTGGGATGGCGTGACGTTTCGCATCGTGAGTCCCACGCCTCCGTTGGATAAAACGGGCAACGATCGCTGCTGCGTACTCGACATTCGCAGCGGCGACAACGAACTCGTTTTGCCGGGCGATATCACGTCGTCGGTCGAAGGCGCGGTCGCATCATCTGTTAGTCCGGCGACAGCGCATGTCGTCTTGCAATCGCCGCATCATGGCAGCAAGACGTCGTCGAGCGATGCGTTTCTAGACGCATTGCATCCGATGTTGTCGATCTTCTCGACGGGATACCTCAATCATTTTCATCATCCGAATCTGGATATCGTCGCGCGCTACAATGCGCACGGCATCGATACGCTCAACACATCCGAATCGGGATTCGTACATATAAGATTCGATCCTGATGCGCCGCCCGTCGTTATCGAACGCGGCCGCATCGACCGTCATCCCTATTGGCGAGAATAATCCGCGACATCGCAGCGCATGAGACGCCGCCTGCGTATCATGCGCGCATGAATTCCCTGATCGTGCACCGCGCTAGCCGAACGGAACGGCTCGCCGACGAACTGATCGATTTTCTGCATCGCGATCATCCGTCCAATCCGCTGACACCGCAAACCGTCGTCATCCCTCACATGGGCATGCGGCGCTGGTTGCTGCAGATGATCGCGAACGTTTCTTCGGGCCGGATCGCGGCGAACATCGATACGCAACTGCCGTGGCAGTGGTTGCAACGCACCGCCAAACGCGTTCTCGGTGACGCGGCGCTCGTCAGCGGCGAATACAACACCGAGATGCTTCGCTGGCACGTTTACATCTCGTTGCCGCTCATAAAATCGCCCCTCGTCGATCGTTATCTCGATGCCGAGGATCGCGCGCGCCGTCGATTCCAATTATCAGCGCGGCTTGCGGATGTATTCACGCAATATCTTGTGTACCGGCCGGAAACCATCATCGCCTGGGAGCGCGACGCCGAACCGAACGAATGGCAAGCCGAGTTGTGGCGTCACGTGCGAAACGAAATCGCCGCACCGCATCGCGCGCAGCGCAAAGAGGCGCTCGTCGCCGCACTCGCTCAGAATGGAGACGGCGAATCGATGCCGCTGCACGTGTTCGGTGTCAGTCATCTCGCACCGGACATCATCGAATGCTTGCGCGCGGCCGCCTCGCATCGGGATATACATGTATACTTTCCCGATCCGTGCCGCGAACATTGGGATTATCTGCGCGGCAAGCGCGCGATCCTGGCGAGTCCGGATGCAGAATCGTTGTATTTCGAAGTCGGCCATCCGCTGCTGGCGTCGTTGGGCCGCATCGGTCAGGATTTTTCGCTGGCATTGTCCGACGACGACGATCATCGCGATCCGCTCGATGAGCGCGACACGCCGGATGCCGCCGACCATCTGCTCGATGCCGTGCAAACAAGCATTCGCCATCTGCAGCCTGATTTTGTCGGCGATACGCTCCGCGATCGACGTGATGTTGCCGCGATAGCCGACGGCAGTTTGCGCGTACACGCTTGTCACACGCGCTTGCGCGAACTGGAAATTCTCAAAGACCGATTGCTCGGTTTCCTCGCCGACGACGCGTCGCTTCAGCCGCGCGATATCGTCGTCATGGCGCCAGACATCGCCTCCTACGCGCCGTTTCTGCCATCCGTGTTCGGGCCGCCGGCGCGCTACAGCGACGAGTCTGGGCAAATCCCATGGCACGTTGCCGACGTTGCGCTCGCTGGCACGCACGCGCTGTTCACTGGATTTGCGAAGCTTCTCGATCTCGGCGAAAGCCGCTTTCGCGTCAGCGACATCGTCGATCTGCTCGATGTCGCCGCTGTCGCGCGTCGCTTCGGATTGAGTGAAGAAACGCGTGCGCGACTGGAGCCGTGGCTGCGGCAGGCGCGCGTCGCGTGGGGTCTCGATGCGCGCATGAAAGAACAAGTCGGCGGCGCGCCGATCGACGCGAACACGTGGTCGTTTGGCTTCGATCGGTTGTACGCGGGAATGATCGCAGGCGACGACGCGGGCGATAACCTGGTCGACGGCATACTGCCGGTCTGCGGCGTTTCCGGAAACGATATCGATGCCATCGGCCGGCTCGATCGTTTCATCGAAACACTGCGCGATCCGCGCGCCGACATCGCCATCGAACGTCCTCTCGCCGCGTGGAGCGTCTGGCTGCTCGATCTCGTCGACGCGCTGTTCGCCATCGACATTCGCGACGACGCCGAAGACAATGCGATGAGCCAGCTCCGTCGCTGTATCGCCTCGCTTACCGATCAGGACGAGGCACTTGGCGGCGAAAAATTGTCGTGGAGCGTAGTTCGCGACGTCGTGCGCGGCGCACTCGAGACAATTTCCGAACGCCAGCCGTTTTTACTCGGCGGCGCAACGTTTTGCGGACTGGTACCGCAGCGCTCGATTCCGTTTCGCGTCGTCTGCCTGCTCGGCATGAACGAAGGCGAGTATCCGCGCATCGCCGGCGATGGCGGACTCAATCGCATGCAGACGCATCCTCGCCGCGGCGATCGCGATACGCGTAACGAAGATCGCTATCTGTTCCTCGAAGCGTTGATGGCCGCGCGACAGCATCTGCACCTGAGTTATCTCGGCGAAGATGTCGCCGACGGAAGCCGCCGCAATCCCGCGTCGCCGCTATCCGAATTGCTGGAATTTCTCGACGATCAATTCGGCGTGCCGCTGCAAGCGGACGCAGATGCGCGTCCGTGGCTGATCCGTCATCCGTTGCAGCCGTTCGATCGTCGTTATTACGCGCACGATGCGCGATTGTTTTCGTTCGACGCCGCTTATGCCATCTCAACTGAGGACGCGCGTGCGCCGCTGCCGTTCATCGATGCCGATGACGACGCGCCGACGAATTCCGAATCGAACGACGTATCGTTGAAATCGCTCAAGACATTCTGGCGCGATCCGTCGCGCGCACGTTTGCGCGACGCATTCGGCATCGGCCTCGACGCACTCGGCGACGACGCGTTGCTCGATCGCGAACCGATGACGGCGTCAACGGAAAAGCGCGAACGCTTCGAAGCGCAATTGCTCGACCACGCCTGGCGCGACGGTTTGCAGCGACTGCCAGACGCCGCACCAGCGTGGCTTGCCCAATCAGGCGCGTTGCCGGGTGGCGAAGTCGGCGCGCGCGCCTATGCACGCATGCGTGCGCGCGTGCAACCGATGCTCACGCTAAAGCATGAACGACTCGATATCGATGCGAAACCGATCGTCGTCCCGATTGATTTGGAAATCGGCGGCGTGCGGCTCGTCGGCGCAGTCGACAATGTCTATCGACGTTCCGATGGTGCGTTGCATGTGTTCCAAACCAAGCCGCAAGGCGCGATGGATTTTCGCGACCTCGTTCCTTTCTATATCGATTGGGCAGTATTGCGTCTCTCGCAAGCAAGTGGTCTGCGCGCCGATGTGTTTGAACAAACCGACACGTCGAAATCGCCGCGAACACCGAAGCTCGTCGACGCGATCGTCTCGCAAGATACTCGGCAACTTCGCGAAGGCGTTGCCGAATTGCTGAACATGACGCGCCACGCCACTAGCGCGCCGCCACTATTTTTCCCGAAGACCGCATGGATGTGGAGTAGCACCGTGGCCGACGAACGCCGCGACGCGGAAGCGCGCAAGGCGTGGGAAGGCAACGGTCCGCGTCGCGCGGGCGAATCCGGATTCGAACCGAGCTATGCCGCGCTCGCTGCGCGCGATTCGGAATTTCTGAAACACGCGTCGCGCGCGCACGAAAAATTCGTCGCGACGAATCGCTGGATCAGCCGCATCCTCGATCCGGACCAGACGGTGCTCGCCCGCAACGGCACGCGAGACGACGCATGACGATCAATGGCGCACCCTTGAATTGGGAATCGATGCCATTGCGCGGCCGCGTCCTGATCGAGGCGAGTGCGGGAACGGGCAAGACATTCACGATCGGACTGATTTTCCTTCGTCTGCTGCTTGAAGAAGGTCTGCGTGTCGAACAAATTCTCGTTGCCACCTTCACCGATCGCGCCGCGCAGGAATTGCGCGAGCGCTTACGTGCACGACTCGTCGAAGCCGAGCATCGACTGAAGCATGCGCATCACGACAGCGATATCCTGAGCGAATGGTTGCTCATGCTGTGTCCTGACGACGCAGCGCGCACGCAAGCGCTGCGCCGCGTCCAACTCGCGCGAGCCGATCTGGATCGCGCGCCGATCGGGACAATTCATGCGCTGTGTCAACGCATCCTGCGCGATCACCCAATCGAAAGCGGCGCCGCTCTGCTGCCCGAGCAATTGGTCGACGAAGAAAGTCTGCTGAACGAATGCGCGGAAGATTTCTGGCGTCGCCGCTATTTGGGCGCGACGATGGATTCGCTCGAAAGTGCGACAGTCGTCGACAAAGGCATCGACACGTTGACGGCCGATTTGCGCGGCTTGTTGCGCGCCGACGCATCGTTCGTGCCGCTTGGCGATACGGCGGCGCTCGATCGCGATTTGATAAATCTGAAGGCTGGCAAAAATCTCATCGCCATCGATTCTATCGTCGCGGACGTTTCTCTTTTTTCGCAAAGTAACTCGCAGTTGCGTGGCCGTCTGACTGATTGCGCAGCGCTCCTGCGTTCCGGTGGCGACATTGTTGAGTTGCTGCGGGGCAAGAGTTCGGAATGTTTTGATAAGGATCAACTGCCAAAGAAGTTATCAGCCAAAGGCCGAGACAAACTTACCGATAACGAGATCGTCGTTTTGTTACAACGTATTCGTTCATCGGCAAAATCGGGATTGCGATCGTCGCGTGCGGCCGTGCTGCGCGATGCGCTCGCATTTTGCCGCACCGAAATCCCGCGCCGCGCTCGCGAGCGTGGCGTTCAAACATTTTCGATGCTGATCGACACGGTCCACGCGCGTCTGTGCTCCGATCGCGCCGGCGCCGTTTTCGCCGAGACATTATTCCGCGCTTTTCCGGCGGCGCTCATCGACGAATTTCAAGACACCGACGCGCGCCAGTTCGCCATTTTTAACAGTATCTATCGCGATCGCGACGGTGCGCCGCGTGGGCTGCTCGCGATGATCGGCGATCCGAAGCAGGCGATTTACGGATTCCGCGGCGGCGATCTCGCTGCGTATTTGCGCGCACGGCGCGGCGCCGATCACGCGTTTGCGCTCACCGTCAACCAGCGTTCGAGCGCGCCGTTGATTCGCGCCGTCAATTTACTGTACACCGCGACGGATGGTGGTTTCGATAACGACGAAATCCGATATCGCGAAGCACAAGCGAGCGGCACGGCCGATAGAACACCGTTTGCGTACGATGGCGATGTGGTGACGCAACCGTTGTCCATTCATCGGTTCGCGAAAGAGGGCGAAACGGCCGTCAGCATGTCTGATGAACGTGCGTTGGATGATTGCGCCAATCGCATCGTCGAATTGCTGAACGATGCGCGATTCACGATCGGTGGTGAGCGAGTGCGTCCCGGCGACATCGCAGTGTTGACGCGTACGAATTTCGAAATCGATGCGTTACGCAAACGACTCGGCGAGCGTCACGTTCCCTGCGTAGGCACCGGACGCGGCAGCGTCTTCGAGACGGATGTGGCGCGCGATCTGGAGCTGCTGCTGTATGCCGTGCTCAACTACAACGACGAACGCGCGGTGCGCGGCGCGTTGTGCACGCGCTTGCTCGGCGCGACGTTCGTGGATGTGCGCGCATGGCAGGACGACGAACAGCGTTTCGAGCGCGAACTGGAACGCTTCGCGCAATGGCACGCGCTGGCAGGTTCGGCCGGCGCGCAGGCGCTGATTCAATCCGTCATCGCGCAACAGGCCGCGCGCCTGCTGTCGTTGAAGGGCGGCGAGCGCGTCGTCACCGACCTTCGTCATGTCGGTGAATTGCTTGGCACAGACGATGATGTCCGACGCGGACTTGAATCGGCGTACAACCGCCTCGTCGCGTCGCGTCGTGAAGAAACCGATGACGACATCGATGCCGCGAAGGCGCGCCGGCTGCGCATCGAAAGCGACGCGGCGCGCGTGCAACTCATGACGGTGCACGCGGCGAAAGGTTTGCAGTTTCCGATCGTGTTCGCGCCGTTCGCCTGGCGCGTCGGCGACCGCACCGGCGCGCATTCGCCGAAGGTGCTGAACTTCCACGATGACGAAGGACGCGCATGGGTCGATCTCGGCTCGGATCGTTTCGACGAAAATCTCGCCGCGCATTTTCAGGAAGCATTGCAAGAGCAATTGCGATTGCTGTACGTGGCGATCACGCGCGCCAAGTACGCTGTGCATCTGTATTGGTCCGACCGCAACGGTCCGCCGTCGTTCGGCGCCGACGCGTGCAAGACGGCGGCGCTCGATGTACTCATTCATCAGACGCAGGAACATCTCGGATTGCCTGCCGGCGAGGCATCGCTATCGGCGATGGCACAACGTTGCGATGGCATCGCGATCGTGACTCCGTTCGACAGCGGATTCGCACGGTATGTACCGTCGGACGCTTCGCGCGAGGCTCCGGTCGTTCGCCGACCGTTGCCCGCGCCGCGCCCGTTTCGGTGGCTGCATAGTTTCAGCAGTTTGACGAAGCACACGGCGCTCGTCAGCGAGGAAACTGCCGCGTCGGACGAGATCGAAACGGAAGTGGATATCGAGCGAGAAACATCGGCCGAAGAAGATAGGCAAGTTGCGGATGACGCGACGTTGCTCAGCCTCGATGCCTGGCGCGGCCGGCATTTCGGCAATGCCTTGCACGAGATTCTGGAAACGGCTCCGAACGAACGGGTATGGCCGACGCATCGCGATTTTCTGGCGCGACATTTGTCCGCGCTTGGTGTGCGCTCGACGCCGGGCATCGATTCGCTTGAAGCCGTCGGACACATGGTCGATCGCGTTCGATACGGCGATCTCGGCAATGGTTTGCGTTTGATCGACTTGCGCGACGAAGATTCGATCAGCGAATTCGAATTCCAGTTTCCGGTTGACGCAGTGTCGATCGATGACCTGCGTGATATCTGCGTGAAGCATGGCGTCGGCGATGCGATTTCCCCTGCGTTGTCGTCGCGAACGCTCAGCGGCATGCTTACCGGCTTCGCCGACTTGATCTTCGCGCACGATGGCCGCTATCACGTGCTCGACTACAAAACGAACTGGCTCGGCAATCGTCTGCGCGATTACGACGCGACACCGCTCGACGCTGCGATGTCGCAACATCACTATCCGCTGCAGGCGCTTATTTACACCGTCGCGCTGCATCGTTATTTGCGTGGACGTCTAGACGGCTATACCGCCAAAAGTCATTTGGGCGACAGCTGGTATCTGTTCGTCCGCGCACTAGGACTCGCCGACGCCAGCGGCGTTTGGCGCCGCCGCTGGCCGAGTGCGTTGATCGAAGCACTCGATGCCGCGTTTTCCGGAGAGCCGGCATGAACGAACCGACCGAACGCATCGTCGATCACACGTTCGCGCGTTGGGTGCGTGCCCGGAGCGGATCGGATTTGCTTGCCCGCGCCGCGTTTGAAGCGTTGCGCGATGAAGGGCAGGGGCATTCATGCGCTGTGTTGTCGAGCGATGAGATCGACGTGTCCAAGTTGCGTTCGCACACGTGGGTGGGAAACGGCGGCGCATTCACGCCTTTCGTGCTCACCGATGACGAAAAATTTTATCTATGGCGCAACTGGCGACACGAGACGCGATTAGCGCGAGCGATTCGCGCACGAATCGGTGGGCGACGAACGCCGATCGAAGCCGCGCAACTCGCATCGGACGTCGCCGAACTTTTTCGTGGAACGGATGCAACAGCGACGATTGCCC
>OLMB01000132.1_pt1 | contig 28487 bp, 28 predicted proteins | sample 1604691 | NCBI WGS metagenome assembly OLMB01 (sample SAMEA104055722, study PRJEB20765) | soil metagenome | isolation source: soil
CTGGTGTGGATCGGATTTCCCGCGCAAGCCGTTCTCATTGCGGCCGCGTTGAATTTGCTTTATCAATTTTGGCTGCACACCGAACTCGTGCCGCGTCTTGGTCCGCTCGAATGGATTTTCAACACGCCGATGCACCACCGCGTTCATCACGCGCGCAATCCCGAATACATCGACAAAAACTTCGGCGGCGTGTTGATTATTTTCGACCGACTATTCGGCACATTCGCGAGCCAGCATGCCGAAGTCCCTTTCGATTACGGACTCATCCATCGCGTCACGAGCTACAACCCACTTCGCATCGCAACGCACACTTGGGCAAGTCTCTGGCGACAACTGCGCCGGGCGGCGGGCATGCGCGACGTCGCAAAAGTATTGCTCGGACCGCCCGTCTAACGATTACTCAATTCCGGCGATCTGACTGATCGCCTGCTCGAAAACTTCCGGCGGCTGTCCGCCGGAAATCAGGTGACGATCGTTCACAATCACGGCGGGCACTCCTTGAATGCCGTTGGCGATATAGAACTGCTCCTGCTTTCGAGCTTCATCGGCGAATTCTTTCGAATCCAGAATTTGATTCGCGCGCTCGGGCGATAACCCGGCTTTTTGCGCGGCGCGAACGAGCACATCGCGATCGCTCACGTTTTCGCCTTCCGTGAAATACGCGTCGAATAACGCATGCTTCATTGCGGGGCCTTTCCCTTCGAGATCGGCCCAATGCAACAACCGATGCGCGTCGAACGTGTTGTACGTGCGGCTGCGCTTGTCCATGCGGAATTCGAAACCCAACGCCGCGCCGCGCGCCCGAATATTTTCTTGATTCTTCGCGAACTGCTCCGGCGTCGAACCATATTTCTTGCGGATGTGCTCGGCGATGTCCTCGCCTTCCGCGGCCATCTGCGGATTCAGCTCGAACGGTTGAAAATGAATATCTGCGCTGACTTTCCCATCCAGCCGCTGCAGCGCCTGTTCTAGCGATCGCAAACCGATTACACACCACGGACAGACGACGTCGGAAACGAAATCGATTTTCACGCTCACCGGCGCGGTTGCCGAACCATTTGATGCGGACATCGTTATTCCTTGCTACAAGCTAATACGCAGATATTGGTGCTGCGCGCCGGCGATCAAGCTCTTGCTTATTTGTCGAGATAAAACGGTTTCGTTTCCGTCAAATCTTTGCCGATTCGCACCGCGTCTTCTACGCCGGAATAATAGCGATGCATGCGATCAAGCGTCCGGTAACCGCGAGCACCGTAGAACGCCAACGCCGTCGAATTGTTCGCGCGCGCTTCGAGCCAAATCAATTCGATGCCAGCTGTGATCGCCGAGGCTTCCAGCCAATTCATCAGCGCAGTGCCGGCGCTACGACGTCGGAACTCGGGCGCGACCGCAAACAACATCAGGTGCGCATCGGCATCCTGGTATTTCATGATGCCGAACCCGGCGAGGTCATCTCCACGCGTTGCAACCGCAACATTCGTTTCACGATTGCGAATGCTGTGGGCGACGCGATGCGGCGTCCAATTCCAGCTCAAGCCGACTTCGATGTAATCGCGCGACATCACGGCGATCTTCGGCGCATCAGCGGGCTTAGCCAGACGGATGGAAAACGGTTCGGTCATGGTTTACGAACGTGGTTGCGCATCGATTCAATTCAATGGTTATAGCCTGCGAGTTGAATTGCAGCGACACATCGCTGCCGTGCAACGGTGCTACAAAATAGATGACGTATACCGCAAGAAACAGCGAGATCGGCGAAATCCAGCGCGCGCGTCGGCCTTCCATATATTCATGTGACAACAATCCTGGCCGAAACAGCAGGGCAAGCAACGTGCGCCAGATGCGGCTATCGTGGTCCGTCGCGGTGGCCAAGAATTCGTGCGCGAGATGACTAAACGCCGATCGCTTTTGACAAACCGTTTCTGCCCGCATTCCTGGCAGAATTTTCCGGTGAGCACTGCACCGCAACTGCGGCAGACGTCTGAAAAATTGTCGTTCATCGGATGAGATAGTGGCGCGAACCGTTTCGATTGACCAGCGCATTGCGTCGATCGACTCTCTAACCATTACCTTCTACGTTTTCCATTCACGGAAAACTCGTTTACGCTTCAACCATGAAACCCGAATCCAAACGCCGGGCCGGGCCGCTTATTCGCGCTGTCGCCCTGTTGCAAGTGAAATTGTTGATCGGCGCGGGACGCGACTTGTTGCTGAGCCCGATCTCGCTCGCCGCGGCATTCATCGACCTAGTGCGCATCAAGCGGCACGAACCGCAGTTCTTCCGCACCACACTGAAGGTCGGCGAACACACCGACGATTGGATCGATCTATGGTCTCACGCACGGGACGACGATGAGCCAAGAGAAAATGTGGATAAATTGCTCGCGCGCGTCGAGGAAGTGGTGCGCGATCCGCAGACCGGCGCACGACGTGCACGCGTGCTGAAACGTTGGGCGGAGCGTCAGATTGCCCGCGCGAAGAAACGAGCGGCTGACCGAAATTCCAGTGGCGCTACGATTGCGTCGTCTGATTCAAAGTCGAACGCGAGTCCTGATGCGTAGTTGAGTGCCAGCGCATCGTCACACCATCGGCAACTTCAAACCCTGCTCTTTCGCGCACTTGATCGCAATCTCATAACCCGCGTCCGCATGACGCATGACGCCGGTTCCTGGATCGTTCCACAACACGCGTGCAATGCGTTTGTCGGCGGCTTCACTGCCGTCGCAAACAATCACGACGCCTGCGTGCTGCGAATAGCCCATCCCGACGCCGCCGCCGTGATGGAAGCTCACCCATGTGGCGCCACTCGCGGTGTTCAATAGTGCGTTGAGGATCGGCCAATCGGACACCGCATCGCTGCCGTCTTTCATGGCTTCAGTTTCGCGATTCGGCGATGCGACGGAACCGGAATCCAGGTGATCGCGCCCGATGACGATGGGCGCTTTGAGTTCACCGTTGCGCACCATCTCGTTGAACGCTAGACCGAGTTTGTCGCGCTGGCCAAGTCCGACCCAGCAGATGCGCGCCGGCAATCCCTGAAAGCTTATTCGCTGTTGCGCCATATCGATCCAACGATGCAAGGACGGATCGTCGGGAATCAATTCTTTCACTTTCGCGTCGGTCTTGAAGATGTCTTCGGGATCACCGGATAACGCCACCCATCGGAACGGACCTACGCCGCGACAGAACAGCGGACGTACATACGCGGGTACGAACCCAGGGAAATCGAATGCGTTGGTGCAACCTTCGTCTTTAGCCATTTGCCGAATGTTGTTGCCGTAATCGAATGTCGGCACACCCATTTTCTGAAACGCCAACATTGCTTCGACGTGTACACGCATCGATTTTTTCGCGGCGTCGCGCGTTGCGTCCGGATCGCTTTTGCGTCGCTCGAACCACTGCTCGACCGTCCATCCAATCGGCAGGTATCCGTTGACGGGATCGTGTGCGCTCGTCTGATCGGTGACCGCATCCGGCTTCACACCGCGTTTGACCATCGCCGGCAAAATGTCCGCAGCGTTGCCGAGTAGCGCGATCGAAACAGCCTTCCCTTCATTTGTATACTTTTTGATCCGCGCCAACGCATCGTCGAGATCCGTCGCCTGCTCGTCGACATACTTCGTGCGCAGACGCATATCGATACGACTCTGCTGACACTCGATGTTGAGCGAGCACGCGCCGGCGAGGCTCGCCGCGAGCGGTTGTGCGCCGCCCATGCCACCGAGTCCGGCCGTGAGAATCCACTTGCCTTTGAGATTTCCGCCGTGATGTTGTCGTCCCATCTCGACGAAAGTTTCATACGTGCCCTGCACGATGCCCTGTGAACCGATGTAGATCCACGATCCGGCTGTCATCTGGCCGTACATCATCAAACCCTTTTTATCGAGTTCGTTGAAGTGTTCCCATGTCGACCAATGCGGAACGAGATTCGAATTCGCGAGCAGCACGCGAGGCGCATCCGCGTGAGTCCTGAATACGCCGACCGGCTTTCCGGATTGAATCAACAGCGTTTCATCAGCATTCAATTCGCGCAACGATTTCAAGATCGCGTCGAAGCATTCCCAATTGCGCGCCGCGCGGCCGATTCCGCCGTAAACGACCAGCTCGCTAGGTTTCTCGGCGACGTCTGGGTCGAGATTGTTCTGAATCATTCGGTACGCGGCTTCCGTCAACCAACTTTTGCAGGTCAGCTCGGAGCCGCGCGGTGCGCGCACGACGCGTGCAGTATCGATTCGAGTCGGAGCGCTCATGAAAGGTCACCGGAGAGAGTGCCGCAATTATCCGTTGAATCGCGAACGGAGGAAATACGAGCGCCGACCGCCGACGAATTCGGCGTGCGCTACTGCAAATCTCGCGCGATGCGGATGCCCACGCGCGCGCTGCGCGTGTCGCTCGGCGCAGCGAGACGATACGATGATCGCGCCTGATCCGGCGCGCTGCCCCACGATCCGCCACGAATCACGTGCGCCGCGCATCCGGGATTCACCCAGGCTTTACTGTCGGCCGGCGCACGCGTGTAGTTGTCGTGCCAGCAATCGGCCGTCCATTCGGATACGTTGCCATCCATGTCGCGCAAACCGAACGCATCGGGCGGAAATTTCGCGATGGGCGCCGGACCCCAATATCCATCTTCATACTTCGGGAACGCTTTTGCCCACGAACGTTTGAGACGCGGCGAGCGATCCATGTCGCCCGTAAGATTTTCCGTCGCCTTCGTCGGATTGCCGTCGCCCCACGGATAGCGCGTCGTCGATCCCGAACGCATCGCGTATTCGAATTCCGCTTCGCTGGGCAGCCGATAGGTTTTGCCCGTGCGCGTGCTGAGCCATTTTGCATAGGCGCTCGCGTCGTTCCATGAGACGTTGATGACGGGCAGATCGTCGGAGGCTTTATTGCCGAGAAAATCGTCGCGCCACGTTATACCGCGACGATCGATGAGACGTCCCGACTCTTCGTCGTAAATCGTCGAGCTGCCGATTTTTTCCGCATCGGTGGAGTAACTGGAATCGTTGACGAAGTTGGCGAATTCGCCGACCGACAATTCGTCGCGACCCAACGCGAATCCCGTTTCGATTTTCACTTCGCGCTGTGGTTGCTCAGTCGGACGATGTTCGTTGTCCGTATCCGGCGAACCCATGAGAAACGATCCGATCGGCACGACGATCATGGCCGGCGCAGTGCCGTGACGATCGAGAAATTTATCGGTTAGCGTCTGGCCTGGACTGAAGCTCGCATACAAACGCGCATTGCGTAGTTTGCGATTGAAATCGTCGACGCCCTTTAGATCCGGACTCAAGCCGAGCGCTTTCTGCGCGAGCAGTTCGGCAAGATTCGCATCGCCCGCATCGAGCGCCGAATTGGCTTGCGACATCGTGTTCACGGCGCGCTCGCGACGAATGCCTTCGATGCGTGTGCGCGTATCGAGAAGATCCTGCGATCCCGGCCGTATCGCCGAGGCCTGCTCGAGAATCGTATCGGCGCCGGAAAAATCGTCTTGCGCTGCGGCGGCTAGCGCGCGATCCAGATAATCGCGTTCGATTTGCGCCAAACCTTGATCGGCGAGTTTGTTAGTCGGATCGAGCTTCAATACCTGCCGATAGACGTCGAGCGCGTTGTCTTCCGGCGGTGCCAATGCGTGACCTTGCTGCATCAAATCCGCCGCGTGGGTGAGCAGCGGCGAAACTTCACGCAGCGTCTTCAACCGCGTTTGCAATGCAGTGTAATCGTCGCCTGTTTTGGTAATGCTGGAAATCACATCGATCAATTTCGACGCCGTGCGATCGTCGCTCTTGTCCAGCGAATCGCCAGCTTGCTGCAAAAGGGAATTGTGGATTTTTTCGATTCCGGCCGAGGCCGCCGCGTTCGTCGCGTCGAGGCCCAGGACTTTGCGATAAAGAGCGAGCGCGTTGACGTCTTTCGGCTCGATTAACTTTTCGTCCGCGAACGCCTTGTCCGCCTTCTTCAACAAGGCAGCGATTTCCTTCGTCGGCGGCGCTACCGGTTCGACGGGAGGAGGCGTTGTCGTCGGTGCCACGATATTCGACGGCGCATTGCCTTTGACCGGCGTCGACACGACCGGTGCGAGTGGCGGCGGCACCGGCGCGGACTGCAACGTCGCGTCCGGCGCGGCGGTCGGTTCTGTCGGAACCGGCGAATGCAGCGCGATATGCCCGCCGACAGGGTAAAATCGGTAAATCAACGCGATTACGAGCAGCGCTATCCCCGCCGCACCTCCCAGTACGGTTTGCTTGCGGACGATTTCGGTACCCGGCATTCGATGATTCGGAAGGCTGCAGCGTGATGCTTGCACCTTAGCCATCGGCTGCTCGCCCTGCAACTCCGAGGCTGAACAGGAATTCAACGCATGTATCAATGGATCGATGACGCCGCCGCACTCAACGCGTGGCTTTCCTCCCGCAAGCGCGATGTCGTTATCGGCATGGACACCGAGTTCATGCGCACGAACACGTTCCGCGCGCGACTCGCCCTCGCGCAAATCAACGTGGACGGCGACATCGCGGTGTTGGATTCACCAAAACTCGGATCGCACGGTGATCTGGGTGCGCGTTTGCGCGCCGCCGACACTGTGACCGTCATGCACAGCGCGAGCGAAGACCTCGAAGCGTTGATCGATGTCATTCCGGACGGACCCACGCAACTCTTCGATACGCAGATTGCGGCAGGAATGGTCGGTCTCGGCTTCGGAATGAGCTACCAAAAACTGGTCGCCGCGCTGCTCGGCGTCGATCTGCCGAAGGCCGAGACGCGCTCGGACTGGCTTGCGCGACCGCTCAGCGCCTCGCAACTGGATTACGCAGCGCAAGACGTCGAACATCTGCCGCAGATTCATCGTCAGCTGGACGAAAAACTCGGCGCGCTCGGCCGCCGCGAATGGCTCGCCGAAGATTGCCGTCGACTTGTCGATCGCATGTGTCATCCCACGCCTGATCTTCAGCCACAACGCGCGTTCCGCACCGCCTCCGATTGGCCGATCGAGCAACGCGCGACGCTGCGCCGATTGCTGCTCTGGCGCGAATCGAACGCGCGCACGCTCGACAAACCGCGCTCCTGGATTCTCGACGACGCGCACGCGCTCGATCTGGCGTCGCAAGCACCGCGCGACGGAGACGAATTATTCGAGCGATCGAAAGGTCTGCGCGCATTGCGCGGACCGCAACGCACCGAGCTGCTGCAACTTCTGCAGACACCGTTGCAAGCGGACGATCTCGATATCGCGCCGATCCCCGCGCCTTTCACGTCGCCGCAAAAACGTGCGATGCAGGCGATGCGCGACAAGATCACCGAGATCGCGCAACGCGAAAACATTCCGGAAGGTTTGCTGTGTTCGCGCCGTCACATGGAAGCGCTAGTGACCGATGGCATATGGCCCGCTGCGCTGGAAGGCTGGCGCAAACCGCTCCTGTTCGATGCATTCGCGCCGTATTTGTGATGCGCCTCTTGACGCCTCCCTACCGAATCGGGTTCACTTGGGCCATGCGCTCGAACACATCAACGACGACTACATCCACGACAGTGGTGCGGTCGGTCGCGCGCAGATAATCCGCAAAGACCGCTCCGCACCTCGACGAGGATGCGGGCGCAAGCACCCTTCCTCAGCGAATGCGGAGCCTCGACGGGAGGCTTCATGAAGGCGCTTGGCCAGAAGAAAGGCGACAGCAATCAGCCGCGCATAGTCGCGCACAAATTCGGCGGCTCGTCGCTGGCCGATGCCGCGCGCATTCGTCACGTGGCCCAGCTCATTCAAGATCGGCGTGAGTCAACGCAAATCGTCGTCGTCTCGGCGATGCAGAAAGTCACCGACACATTGATCGCACTGGCCAGCCGCGCTTCTTCACATGGCGATTGGCGAACCGAACTGTCATCGCTGCGCGAACGGCACCTCACGACCGCCGATGATCTGCTCAAAACGAATTCGCATCCGATCCGCGATTGGCTCAATTCGCAATTCGACGAACTGGCGGAAATGCTCAACGCGATTCGTGTGCTCGGCAGCGCGAGCCGCGAAGTCGGCGACGCGATAAGCGGACTCGGTGAAGTATGGTCAGCGCACCTGATGCACGCCTATCTGCAGCAAGCGAGTGAATCGTATGCGTTGCTCGATGCGCGCGATGTGCTCGTCGTGCATCATGAAGAACTGGGCGTTGCCGTCGACTGGAATGCGACGAATGCGCGGCTCGCGAAATGGCGCAACGAACATCCGCAATCTCGCGTGATCGTCACCGGTTATGTGGCGCGCGGAGTCGACGGTAAATCCACGGTGCTGGGCCGCAACGGCAGCGATTACTCGGGTGCGATATTTGCGGCATTGTGGAAAGCGCAAGAATTACACATTTGGACAGACGTCGACGGCGTGCTCAGCGCCGATCCTCGCGTCGAACCCGAAGCGCTCACGCTCGCGGCCATGAGTTATGAAGAAGCGTGTGAACTGGCCTACTTCGGCGCGAAAGTCATTCATCCGCAAACAATGGCGCCCGCGATAGCGCTGGGCTTGCCGATTTTCATTCGCAACACGTTCAAGCCGGACCATCCCGGTACGCGCATCGACGAACACGGCGACGCTTCTGGTCCTATCAAAGGTTTGACGCTCGCGCACGATCTGGCCGTTCTCAACGTCGAAGGCACCGGCATGATCGGCGTACCGGGCACGGCCGAGCGCGTGTTCGCCGCATTGCGCGCGGCGCAAGTTTCCGTCGTGATGATTTCGCAAGGTTCGTCGGAACATTCCATCTGCTGCGTCGTTCGCGCGGCGCAATCGGACGTGGCGCGTGCCGCGCTCGAAGGCGCCTTTGCGCGCGAACTGGCGACGCACCAGATCAATGGCATTCAAGTCACGCCGGATATCGCCGTACTCGCTGCCGTCGGCGACGGTATGGCCGGCGTACCCGGTGTCGCGGCGCGATTGTTCGACGCGCTCGCGCGCGTTCGCGTGAACATTCGCGCCATCGCGCAAGGCGCGTCAGAACGCAATATCTCCGTTGCCATCGGAAAAAACGAAGCGACGAAAGCGCTGCGCGCCGCGCATGCCGCATTTTATCTTTCTCCACAAACCATCTCTCTCGGCGTGATCGGTCCGGGTAAAGTCGGCGCCGCCCTGCTCGATCAGATCGCAGCGGCCGCGCCACGCCTTAAACGTGAAGCGAACATCGATTTGCGTCTGCGCGCCATCGCGTCGAGCAAAACGATGTGGTGCGACGATCGTGGCATCGATGACGCGTGGCGCGATCACCTCTCGACATCGGGAAAACCGTGCGATCTCGAAAAACTCGCCGCGCACGTTCGCTCGGAACATTTACCGCACGCGATCATTCTCGACTGCAGCGCCAGCGATGACGTCGCCGAGCATTATCCGGCATGGTTAGGCGCGGGCATCCACGTGATCACACCCAACAAACACGCCGGCGCCGGACCTTTCGATCGCTACACAGCGATTCGCGCCGCAGCCACATCCGGTGCGACGCGATTCCGATACGAAGCGACGGTCGGCGCCGGCCTGCCGATCATCCAAACTCTTCGCGATTTGCTCGATACCGGCGACGAATTGATCGCCGTCGACGGAATCTTTTCCGGCACGTTGGCCTGGTTGTTCAATCGGTTCGATGGAACGCGTCCGTTTTCTGAGCTGGTCCGCGAAGCACATCGACTCGGCTACACCGAACCCGACCCGCGCGACGATCTTTCCGGCGTCGACGTTGCACGCAAACTCGTCATCCTCGCCCGCGAAGCGGGATGGACGCTGTCGCTCGCAGACGTCTCGGTCGAAAGTCTGGTTCCCGCCGATTTGAAAGATGCGACAGCAGCGTCGTTCATGGCATCGTTGGCTCAACTCGACGCGCCGATGGCGCAGCGCCTGATGGCTGCGAAGAAAGCCGATCGCGTTCTGCGCTACGTTGCCCATCTCGATCGCGAAGGCCACGCGACAGTGGGCTTGGTGGAATTGCCTCGCGATCACGCATTCTCAAACATCCGTCTTACGGACAACATTGTGCAATTTTCCACAAAGCGCTATTGCGACAATCCACTCGTCATACAGGGACCAGGCGCCGGTCCGGAAGTGACGGCCGCCGGCGTGTTCGCCGATTTGCTTCGTATCGCCGCCGCGTCAGGAGCGCGCATATGAAACACGCGAGCGCCTTCGCGCCGGCATCGGTGGGCAACATCGGCGTGGGATTCGATATTCTCGGTCACACGATCGAAGGTCCAGGCGATCGAGCGACGGTTCGCCGCATCGATGAGCTCACCGTTCGCATCAGTGCGATCCGCAATAGCCGTGTCGAACTTCCATTCGACGCAGCATTGAATACTGCCGGCGCCGCGTTGATCGCCATGCGCGACGCGTTGCATCTTCCGTTCGGTTTCGACATCGAACTCGACAAGGGCATCGCGTTCGGTTCGGGCATGGGCGGATCTGCAGCATCGTGCGTTGCTGCGTTGGTCGCCGCCAATGCGTTGCTCGACACACCTTTGTCGCGCGAAAAACTTTACCCGTTCGCGCTAGCCGGGGAAGCGGTCGCAAGCGGCGGGCTGCACGGAGACAATGTCGGCGCAATGTTGCTCGGCGGTATCGTGCTGGCGACCGCTGACCGGCTTCTACACATTCCTGTGCCCGCCGCGTGGCATTGTGTACTTGTACACCCGGACATCTCGCTCGAAACGCGTCGCGCGCGCGAGGCGTTGCAGGGTGCCTATCAACTGCGCGATTTCGTCGCGCAAAGCGCCAACCTCGCGCTGATGCTGAGCGGTTGCTACACCGGCGACGCGAATCTGATTCGCGCCGGACTCAACGACGTGCTTGTCGAACCGCGGCGCGCGGCGTTGATTCCCGGATTTCACCGCGTAAAACAAGCGGCGCTCGATCACGCAGCGTTAGGCGCGAGCATCTCGGGTGCGGGACCGAGCGTCTTCGCATGGTTCGAATCGCTCGACACAGCCACGCAAGCCGCAGAATCGATGCGCGAAGGATTCAGCGCCGTGCAAATCAATAGCGAAGCGTTCATCTCGCCCGTCAACGGACCAGCCGCGAGTTTGACGCCATGAAATTCGTCAGCACGCGCGGTGAAGCCAAGCCTGCGTCATTGAGCGCGGCGATAGCGTCCGGTCTTGCGTCGGAGGGCGGTCTGTTCATGCCGGAGTCGCTGCCACGATTATCGATGGACGCATTCGATGGTATCGAAACGCTCAGCGATATCGCTTCCGTGTTGTTGCGACCGTTTTTCGCCGACGATGAACTCGCCGAACATCTCGATGCGATTTGCGGCGAAGCGTTCACGTTCGACGCGCCGTTGCGACCACTGGCGACTCGCGACGACTACGTTCTCGAACTCTTTCATGGGCCGACCGCCGCATTCAAGGATTTCGGTGCGCGCTTTCTTGCCGCCTGCATGACGCGCTTGCGACGCGACGACGAGAAACCGTTAACGATCGTCGTCGCCACGTCCGGCGATACGGGCGCCGCCGTGGCTGCCGCTTTTTATAAATTGCCGCATTTTCGCGTCGTGATTCTTTATCCCGATGGCCGTGTTTCACCGCGACAGGCGCATCAGCTCGGATGCTTCGGCGACAACGTGCGCGCGTTGCGAGTTGCCGGATCGTTTGACGATTGCCAACGCATGGCGAAACTCGCCTTGGCCGATTCGGAACTGCAACACGACGTTCCGCTCAGCTCTGCGAATAGCATCAGTCTCGGACGGCTATTGCCGCAGATGGCGTACTACGCACAGGCGTCGCTGAATCATTTTCGGTCGCGAAAAACGCTGTTGAGTTTTGTCGTGCCCACGGGAAACCTCGGTAACGCTGTCGCCTGCATCATCGCCCAATCAATGGGCCTGCCAATCGGACGCATCGCTTTTGCAACCAACGCGAATCCGACGCTGCACGATTTTTTCGCAGGCCGTAATTACCTGCCGCGCTCGAGCATCGCGACGTTGGCCAACGCCATGGACGTCGGCGCACCGAGCAACTTCGAGCGTCTGCGATGGCTGTATCCCGACGGCGAATTGAGGCATCAGTTTCTTGTCGACGCCGTCGGCGACGACGCGATCCGCGCCACGATCCGCAGCCGGCATCTGAACCACGGCGAGACCTTTTGTCCGCACACCGCAACGGCCATTCGAACGCTGGAAAACCTTCGTCAGGAAGGCGTTCAAGGCGACTGGGCGGCAGTGGCGACTGCGCACGCCGCGAAATTCGAGCAGGTCGTCGAACCGCTGATCGGCATCAAGCTCGATGTTCCTGCACAGTTAGAGCAACTTCTCCAGCAACCGAGTTCCGCCGATCCCATCGCTGCCGACATCCGGGCGCTGCAAGACGTGTTGCTGACGGGATGAATGCTTGGCGTAAAACCTCAGGCGCGGTATCATGCGCGCCCTCGCGCCGAACCAGATCGGCGCAGATTCGTGTGGGGCGGTAGCTCAGCTGGGAGAGCGCTGCGTTCGCAATGCAGAGGTCGGGAGTTCGATCCTCCTCCGCTCCACCAACTACACCTGCTTGGAACTTAATCAAGCATCCTGGCGCCGGCGGCTTTTGCGGCTTTTGCAGCGGCGACGAACTCGTCGTACTTTTCCAGATATTCTTTCTTGATGAAAGTGCGCATTGCATCGAAGGGTACCGCGTAATCACCCGCGCATTGGAGCGCCGCGGGTGCGTCAATGTCGAGGCGGAAGTTGAACGCGTCCAGGCCCATCCATGGCGAGAACAAGTCGTAGCTGCGCGGACGCTTGTCGTCGTGGAATTCTTGCTCACGCCGGATGCACTCGTCGAAATCCTCACGCCCGCGCATATCGGCGACGATGAATTTCCAGAGGTCGTCATTGAACTTACCGGATGAAAAGTATTCGCTTCCGATCCAATCGTCAAAGTCGATTCTCTCACCCGTATTCGTGTCGAAAGAAAAGATGCCGGACTCGTAAAACGGATGCATTCCGCCGCAAGATCGCGAGTCTTTCTCTTCGATCGTCAGCCAGCGCGAGGTCGCGAACAGCGGCAGCAACGTGCCTTCATACTCGGTGCAAGTAACCCAATCCTTGTTCATTTCTCGCAGCGAATTGACGAGTGCCGAATTGATCCGCGCGGTGGCGGCCGCATTGAGCCCGGAACCGATCAGCGTGCCGGTGAGTTTGCTCAGGGGATGTGTCGTGATCTTGAAGGTAATGCCGTCTTTCGTTTCCTCGCGCGACGCAACGGTTGCTTGATCCAGGCGCTTGTCTTCGTAGCCGGGGTTGCACTCGGCACGCTGCCGTGTGAGCGCGATATGTTGGTCGGCCCCGCCAGGAATATGCCGGACGCCCGATATTTTTTTGCCGTGCCAGTCGATTCGCCACCAGACATCGGAGCGCGCATCGAAGTCGTCGGGAAATCGCGGGTGCGAATAGTCGGATTGCAGCCGGCGATGTGGATCGTCCGGCAGCATTCTGAGACTCATCGTCTTGCCGACTTTATCTTCGTAGAATTCGGAGTCGTCAGGTTCACTTCTTACCAGGCAGACGGTAATCGAAGAACTGCCAACCGTTCCGGTGTAAAGACCTTCAGGACGGGCGATGTCTTCAGAATTTGCTGGCTCGTACGCGTCTGCGTGGCAGCAAATACCTGGGTTTAAACAGAATGCGAAAACAGCGGAGCAGGATAAGCGGGTAAACAACCTACTTTGCATAAACGCCTATCGCCGTTCTATATAGAATTACTTCTAAGACGTGGAAACGGCATCGAAACGAACACGCTCGCGCAAACTTATGGCGTTAGCCTTTCCGGCATCTTGATTTCGTCAATAAAAAAACCGCGCGGCGTTATTGGGGCGCCGCGCGGTTCTGTTGGATCTAACTGCTGTTGGTTTTAGAGCCTTCTGCCGCGAACGCCACCGGCGATCAGCGAAATCAGGAAGAGCACGATAAATACCAAGAACAACAGCTTCGCGATACCCGCAGCTGCGCCGGCAATTCCACCGAACCCCAACGCGGCCGCGATCAAAGCCACTACCAAAAATACCAGCGCGTAATGCAACATGTTATCGCTCCTTGATCGTAAGTTGGCGCCGCCCGATCAATCGAGCGGCTGCTAGCTACGTATCAAGCGTCGTGCCAGTGCGGAAAATCCCTCACGCACCGATTTGGCGCGAACAACGGAAATGCGACGCCCGCACATTGCACGACAAAATCGTGTGCAAACGCATTCTGCACGAGTGAGACGAAGACGAATATGCGCGAGCTGCGGACGACCTGCCGATCAGGCAGCGTTTCCTCGTTCGAGTCGCGAACTGCGATTGCGCATAATCCACTGACTCATGCGTTCGACGAGATACCGTTTGCAATCGGGATCGGGAAAATCCATCGCCAACGTGACCAGAAGATCGAATAACTCGACGGCGACGTCTTGAGCATTCGACGAAACATCGGCGATGCGATCGACCACCGCGTCGATTTGGCGCGCTTCGCGTATTTGCGCAACGACTTTTCCATTCGGGTCCGAAGCCGTCTCATCCGCGCACATTAGAAATAGACTGAGGCCATCGCCACGCCAGCCGAAACCCAGCGTCCAGGATCTACCGACGCGCGCGCAATACGCATGCACATTGAGAGGCACGAATTTCACATTACATCCCCAGGCATCGCCGGTAATTTATTTCCCGCGACTATGTTCGGTGTGGGCGCTATCCGTCGTCAAGTAATTGAGGGATTTGAAACGGGCGATTGAGGATCATGCAACGTGCATCACGATAATGGTTTTTTCACGGCAGATTGCAGCGAAAACGGCCGTGCATCGCCGTTTCAGCGCATCGCCGGCCGGCATGGCAATTGCTCCTTCTGTTTGGCAGGGCCAACAAAGGAGTAACACGATAATGGGTAACAACATCAACCAAAATAAGGATCAGCAGAAGCAGTCGCCGGGCCAATCGGGTAGCGGCAACAAACAGGCTGATCAGCAAAATCAACAGACTCCACAGAAGCAGGATCAATCAGGCCGGTCCGGTAACCAGTCCAACCAGACGGATAAACAATCGCCCCAACGTAGCGGCGGATCCAATCATTAAGAATAGAATCGCAATAGTTTGATTATCCGAAAGCCCCGTCTCATCGGGGCTTTCGTGTTGGTTGTCGAAAGTGCGTTGTAGCCAAAGTGGATTGAAGTGGCGGCGGGGTCGGCCGCATAGATAAAGTCGGGGACGCGATATGTGGTTCTTTCCATACAGGCTCGATGTCAGTCTTTATCGAATTCCGTTTTTGACGATTGTCGTTTGCCTGGCGTGCCTGGCGACGTTCTTGTTGCAAGTCAAATCCTCAAGACTGTTCGAATCTAATTTAACCAGCTACTGCTCGGGCGAGTTGGATGCCAATCTTCGCGCGATTTTGAACAGTATCGACGACGCCAGTACGGGCCGCGGGTGCGCCAGTATATTCATGTCGCTTCGAGAATCGAAAAATCGCGACGCGAAAATCACGCAACTGGCGAGCGAAGTTAACGGGCTCGAGTTTTATCAAAAGAACGAAGACGACATCCGTTACAAAGAAAGCGCCATCCGCTACGGATATGACGAATTCGAATCGCTAGTCCCCGCACAACTGACCGACCAGATCGCCTACCGGCCTGATCGCTATAACGTCCTGACGATGATCACGTCGACGTTCGCGCACGGAAGTTGGAGTCACCTGATCGGCAATCTCATTTTCTTCTTCGTTTTTGCGTCGTGCGTGGAATGCGCGCTTGGGTCGCTCAATTTCGCCGTCGTTTTCCTCGTGATGTCGATCGTGACCAGTCTGGCTTACAGCCACAGCGTGTCACAAGGTGAGGCGCTGCCGTCGATCGGACTCTCCGGCGTCGCAATGGGCATGATGGCGTTGCTGACGACATTACTTCCTCGCGCGAGGATTTGGTGCTTTTTCTGGTTCCTGGTTTGGTTCAAACGCTTTACGCTGCCCGTGCTGGTGATTGCGGGGTGGTATATCGCGTGGAATATTTATGATTTGAATGCGCATGATCCGTCGTCGCGGATCAATTACATGGCTCACGTCTCCGGCGCATTTTGCGGAATCGTCGTCGGATTGTTTTTCCGTATCGCGACGCCGAAGCGCATCGAGCAACTCACGATGGCGATGCAGAGCTAGACTTGATCGCCGATTGGATCTGCTTGCGCAATTCGCGCGCAAAGGTCGGTGGCCTGCTTTTTCTTATCTCGATGTTGGGCGTGCCGTGCCAAACCGCGCATGCCTGGATGGCTTCAGCGACATCGGTGACAAGGTCTGTGTCAGCGTTGACGCCCTCCTCCAAATAAATCGCCTTGACCTCGAACAATCCGTTGGCACGATGCGCTTTCGCATCTAGTCGACCGACCAATTCGCCGCGACGGAGAATCGGCAATACGAAATAGCCGAACTTCCGTTTCGGCGCGGGTGTGTAGCACTCGAGTGTGTAGTCGAAGCCGAACATCGCGCTGGCGCGCGCGCGATCCCACACGATTGGATCGAATGGCGATAGCAGCGTCGTATACGTTGCGCGCAATCGCGATTGCTGCGCACGTTTCAGCAATGCGAGATTGTCGCGATGTACGTAGCCTGAAAACTCCCAACCGCGAACTTCGACGCGAATCAATTCACCGGAATCGATGTATGTCTGTAAATCCGCATCTTTATGTTTTTTCGGCGTCCGAAAATAATCGGCGATCCATCGCGCTTGCGTGATGCCAAGCGCGCGCACCGCGCCTACGATGAATTCGTGTTTCGTATCGACCTTGGCGTTTTTGTCGAAACGAATCCGCGAGAGCACGCGTTCGGGTAAATCGTAAACACGCTGAAAACCCTCGCGGCGCGCAATCATCAATTCACCCAGCGCAAACAATGCTTCCAGCCAACGCTTTTCGTCTTTCCATCCCCACCATCCCGCGCCGACTTTTTGCTCCGCTTCGAAATCCGACGTCTTCACTTCGCCATGCTCGCGGATGTGCGCGAGCAGTTTGTCCATGCCGGCGCGGTTATCGCGATGCATGCGTTGTGCGAGTTTGTACGCCCAGTGGTGCGCGCGGATCGACACGTCGCTTCGCTGCAGCGCGATATCTTCCGCTGGCGCGAAACAGGCCTCATGCGCCCAACATTCAAAGACCGAGCCGCGCTTGAGCAAATCGCCGAGCCAGCGCAGATCGTAATTTCCCACGCGCGAAAAAAGGACCAGATACGGGCTGCGCGCGACTACGTTGATCGTATCGATCTGCAACATCCGCATACGCTTTATCGTCTCCAGCACGCGACCGCGGGTGGCCCGCGCGCGCGGCGGATTCAACAGACCCTGAACGGCCAATTGCAGATTGCGCGCTTGCTGCGCCGATATGGCGTACGCTGCTCGAACTTCGCGCGACGGCGTTGGTTTAGACATGTCGTTTGCGGTCTCGTCTCGCGCGAAGAACGCATTTTCGCGTTACGCGCCGATTCTTACAAATCGACGCGTCGTCACCCGATCAGTCAAGTTTCCGGATCACTCAAGGAGGATGTATGAAAATGAATCGGTTGTTTGTTTCTCTCGCCATCGGACTATTAGCGATTACCACGGCGTACGCGCAAGACAACACGACGCGCATGACGGATAGCAACGGCAACACCGTGATTGTGCACTCAGGACAACCCGCGCCGGTGAATTACGGACCTGCCCCAAGTTTCGCACAGCTCGATCCCGATCACGACGGCACGATCAGCCGTGAGGAAGCAGCGGCTTATCCGCCGCTGTTCAACGACTTCGACTTTATCGCTCATCACGCCGACAAAATCTCGCGCGCGCAATTCGAGGGCTGGAACAAGTCGCAAAACCGGCAGTAGTCCGAGTCCCTGACTGTTCCGGGCGGCGCTCAGCGCGTCGCCTGGACGTCTGGACAATCCGACGCTTATGATGGGTCCTGCGTCGCGACGCGACACTGGGGGAGAACACGATGGCGTCGAATCAGAAATCAGAACGCAGTGTCTTTAGCGACATCCGCGAAACGTTGGGCGGCATCTTCGGCGGCAAACTCGATGCAAAACACGAAGCGCTCATCCAGGGCATGTTCGCCTTGCTCGGCGCAATGGCACGCGCGGACGGTGTCGTCTCCACCGAAGAGGCGAAGTTCACCAACACGTTGATGGATGAGCTGAAGCTTTCGACGCGCGCTCGCCAAGTCGCCACCGAGGCATTTGCGCTCGGTTGCAAACGCGAGTTCGATCTCGACAAGGAAGTGCTGGTTCTGCTCAGTCATTTTCGACGCGCGTCTGATGAAGTGGATCGCGTCTACGAATCGCTGCTGCGACTGGCCGCAGCGGATTCGATGATTCGCCCCGGCGAACGGCGTTTCCTGGAAAAAATAACGCTGGGTCTTGGTTTCGAGCCGACCGAACTCGATGTGCGATTGAACCGCATCATGCACTGACGCCGCGCGACCGCGGCGTCAGCACGCACAATTATTTCAGGTTATCCGTTTTGCCGATGAAGGCGGCGACGTCGTCGTGGATTCGCTTCAGCGATTCGTCGTGCGCATACACCATGTGGCCGGACTCGTAGAAATCATATTCGATATTCGCTTGCAGTTTCGCCGGCATCGGCAGATGACGCATTTCGAACACCGCTGCGAAATACGGCGTCGCTAAATCGTAGTAACCGCCCGTCAGCAAAATATGCAGATTCGGGTTATAGATCATCGCGGTCGCCAGATCCGGCATGACGTTCGTCGAGACCGGAAAACCCGACTGACCGCCGGGCGGCTTGTGATCCCAACTCCACGGATTCACGTCGCCGAAGACGTGGAACGTCGTGTTGTCGCCGAACTTCAATTCCTTGCGCGCGTAGTCGTTGTACGCCGACACGTATGCGGAGCTGATCGCCGCCGATTGCGGATCGTATTGCGCTTCCTTGTCGAGCGGATCGGGACTCGGTCCGGAGAATCGCGTATCCAGACGCCCGGTTGTCATGCCCGTTTCGTCTTGCAATGTTTTCTCGAACTCACCGCCATAGACGCGCAAATTTGCCTTTTCGATGTAGTCGACAGGCAATCCGGTGAACTCATGCAGTTTTTCCGCAACCGCACGTCGACGCGTCGGATCGAGGGTTGTACCCGCCGCGAGCGCGACGAGATAATCGCTCATCGCATACTGTTCGACGTCGGCCAGAAACGGCTTGAGTTCCTTCGGCGCATTCGGCACGCGGTGGTGGTACCACGCCGTCGCGGCGTAGGTCGGCAACGCCAGCGCGTAAGCCTGATCGACACCCGGATTGAACTGCGGCGCGTCGATGTCGTTGCTGAAGCAGAGAATTTGCGACAACAAAATGATGCCGTTCAAATCCACACTCTGCTCGGTTTCAAGTTTGTTGGCGAGCACCGCCGAACGCGTCGTGCCGTAACTTTCACCGAACAGATATTTCGGCGAATTCCAGCGTCCGTATTGCGACAGGAATTTCGTGATGAATTGCGTGAACGCCTCACCGTCCTGATCGACGCCGTAAAATTCCTTGCGGCGATCCTGCATTTTCTTGTCTTTTTTGTCTTTGTCTTTTTCTACGGCGAGCAAGCGCGAAAATCCGGTGCCGGGCGCGTCGATGAAAACGAGATCCGTCGCATCGAGCAGGCTGAATTCGTTGTTCGCCAATCGGTATGGCGCCGCTGGCGTGTGCTGATCGTCGGCAGTGATGACGCGCTTCGGGCCGAACGCACCCATGTGCAGCCACACGGTCGAAGAACCCGGACCGCCGTTGTAGAAAAACGTGATCGGACGTTTGCCGCCTTCGTCGTGCTTGAAGTAAGCCGCGTAGAAAATGCTGGCGGTCGGATCTTCCTTGTTCTCGTCTTTGCCAGTGAGAATGATCGTGCCCGCAACGGCTTTGTAGTCGATCTTGCGTCCGCCGATCGTCACGCTGTTTTCCGTCGCGACTTGCTGCGGTTTTAGATTGGGATCTTCCGGCGTCGACGATTTCTTGTCGTCGTCCTTAGCCGCATCCGCAGCCCATGCCGGCGCAAGCAACGCGCAGGCGATGCCGAACAACAACCCTTTCGCTAAGCGATTCATACCCTCTCCCAGAAAGAACGACGAAACCCATTCGGACAGCGGAAAATTATCGGCTATCTATCGTCATCACCCATGCGCCGGAAGTCACGAGTGAGCTGCCGTCGGTATGACGATTCCGGCATACTTCGGCGATGAAACGCGACACGATCACGATCATCGGCGCCGGACTCGTCGGCGCTTTATTGGCGGCGTTGCTGGCGCAACGCGGATTTTCGGTCGAGGTTTTCGAACGCCGGCCCGATCCACGCAAAGCCGGTTTCATCGGCGGACGTTCGATCAATCTCGCGCTGGCCGAACGCGGCTGGCACGGTTTGCGTCTGGCCGGTTTACAAGAACGTATCGGCGCCATCGCCGTGATGATGCGTGGTCGCATGGTCCATCATTTGGACGGCCATACCGAAATGCTTCGTTATGGACGCGACGACAGCGAAGTGATCTGGTCGGTCAGTCGCGGACGTCTAAACATGGCGCTCATCGATGCCGCGGAAGCTGCCGGCGCGCGTCTCCACTTCAATCGCCCGTTACATGCAGTCGACTGGAAAACATCGGCGCTGCAATTCGCGATCGAAAACACGCAGACCACGCATGTTGCGAGAACTATTGTCGGCGCGGACGGCGCGGGTTCTGCCTTGCGCGATGCAATGAAATCGCAAATCGATCTCGGCGAGCGATTCGCACCGCTCGATCACGGCTACAAAGAACTGGAAATCCCGCCGCACCACGGCACGTTCGCGATGGAACCCAACGCGCTGCACATCTGGCCGCGCGGCAACTACATGTGCATCGCGTTGCCGAATTCGGAAGGCAGTTTCACCGTCACATTGTTTTTGCCGAACGCAGGCAATCCGAGTTTCGAGACGATCCTCACCAGCGAGGACGCTCAAGAATTGTTCGCGCGCGATTTCGCCGACGCGTTGCCGCTCATTCCGGAATTGCAAAAAGACTTCGCGATCAATCCGACCGGCATGCTCGGCACGCTTTATCTCGATCGCTGGCATCTGCATTCGCGTGCGTTGTTGATCGGCGATGCCGCACACGCGATCGTGCCGTTTCACGGCCAGGGCATGAATTGCGGATTCGAAGATGCAGTGGAACTGGCTGCGTTGATGGAAAGCGATACCGACATAGAATCCGTTTTCGCCGAATTCGAAAGGCGTCGCAAGCCGAACGCCGACGCAATTGCGGAAATGGCGCTCGAAAACTACGTCGAGATGCGTGACAGCGTCGCCGATGCGCATTTTCTGCTCATGCGCGGACTAGAGCGCCTACTCGCGGCACGTCATCCTTCGCGATTCGTTCCGCGCTATTGGATGGTCACATTTTCGCGCGTGCCGTATTCCATTGCGCTCGAACGCGGCGAAATTCAAAGCGCGATTTTGCGAGAGCTTACTGACGGCAAAACCGCCATCGAAGAAATCGATTTTGTGCGCGCCGACGCACTGATCGAGCAACGTTTGACGCCGTTTTCTTGATTCACGACGGATTGCGGAATCGTGCTATCCGAAACGCGATCCGTCGTGTTTACAAGTAACCGGACAACATTACCTGTCATTGCGAACGCAGAGACCGGCTTTTAGTTGTCGTCAAAGTTACCGCTGAAGATCGGCCAATCGCCCCCGACGGGGAGTGGAGCGTCGTGACGAAACATGTCGCTTGCTCCCAGACCGAGTTGTCCTTGATCGTTATGGCCCCAACACTTTATGCCAGGTTGTGGCGCTATATCGCTCATATCCGGTTGGACAGCGCAAACGTGCTCACCGCCAGCGGATACATTCGTGAAACCCGTCAGTGTCGTCGTGTCGACCTTCACCGGAACTGGAGCGACTGAGTCACCGCCGATTACGCTATGGTTACCTAGTTGTCCATAGCCGTCCACGCCCCAGCAAGCGATGCTCCCATCAGCCGCAAGTAATGCGCATGTAAAGGAATTGCCGGCGGACAAACCGGCTAAGTTGGTCAGTTTCTTCCCGTCGGGAAATTCCACCGCTTCGGGGTTCGACGTCCACGAACCGAATTCATCAGAATTGCCCAGTTCTCCCGATTCGTTGTCGCCCCAGCAGTTTATCGCGTTGACATTCATTGAGTCGGGCACGAGGACGCAGGTATGAAGCGCGCCCGCGGCTACGGTACCGCTCTCATAAACACCGAGCTTGCTGCCATCCGGTGCGTTTACCGGATGTGGCGAATTCGTCCTGTCGCCGGCGGAGGTATTCGCCAATTGTCCGAGCTCGTTGTATCCCCAGCAGGCCGCAGTGCCCGAACCGTCGCTGAGCGCCGCACACGTATGCGAGCTACCCGTCGCCATCGCGGCAACGTTCAGGGCCGCATCGGAGCCATCGTTGACTATCACCTTTACCGCCAACGGACTGAACGACGACGCATAATGATTGCCAAGTTCGCCATCGGCGTTCTGACCCCAACACCACATCGTGTTGTCGCCGAGTAGAGCGCACGCGTGATCGTAGCTCGCAGAAACTGCAATCACGTTCGTCAGCGCCACATCCCGAAGAGTCAATTGCTTCAGAACTTGCACGGCTGTCGAACTAGCGACCGTAGAATCGTTGCCCAGCTCACCAGCACTGTTGACGCCCCAACACCACACGGTCTTGTCGAGGCGCAATTCACAGGAAAATCCCTTTCCGGCCGCCACAGCGGTGACATCCCCGACGTTCGGGGCCGGCGTGGGCGTCGGGTTGCCGAGCCCCCAGCAGCTTACGCGATGGTCAGCCATCAGTGCGCACGCATGCGTGGCACCGGACGAAACACTCAGGACACCGCTATGCGGGACGGCGTGCGCCAGCGGCGTGGACAGTAGCGCGATTGCGAGTACGTTTTTCATAAAACCCCCTATGGCGTCGGTAAGTGCCGGCCATTCTTGTCCCGTTTACTGGATGCGAATCGGACAAAACACGGACAAGTCACGGACAAACTGGCTCGGCGCAATCACTTGGCCTGAATGGCTTGGGCAGGTAGCATTCAAGCAGCATGAATCCCGTCCTCGACGAATCTACGCCGCTGCTCGAAGCCGCGGCGCTCGCTTACGCGCGCAACTCGGAAGCCGTGTTCGGGCCGATCGACTTTGCCCTGCGTCCGGGCGAGATCGTGCTCATCGAAGGCGACAATGGCTCGGGTAAAACGACGCTACTAAAAGTTCTGTCCGGCCTGCTCGCGCCGACCTCGGGAACTGTTTCTTTGCACGGCGAGCCGTTGACGCTTGCGCGTCTTTCGAATCAAGTCGCATTGCTTGGACATCTGCTCGGGCTAAAAGTAGAACTTTCCACATTGGAAAATTTAAACTTCGCCGTGGGACTCGGCGGCATCCGCTCGGGCATAACGCCTCGCCTTGCGCTCGCCAGTGTCGGTCTCGAAGGTTACGAGGAACAGCCTGTGCGCACGCTATCGGCAGGTCAACGCAAGCGCGTGGCGCTCGCACGCCTTTTGCTCGTTCCTGCGGGACTGTGGCTGCTGGACGAGCCTTACGCGAACCTCGACCGCGGCGGTATCGAACTCGTCAATCGACTGCTCGACAATCACGCGCGACGTGGCGGAGCGGCGCTGATCACGTCGCACGGCGCCTATGCCTATACATCCGGCACACCGCGCCGGCTTTCGCTGCACGCCGCATGAAACCGGGAAGCACAACCGCCGCCTGCGTCGCGCTGATGCGTCGCGATCTTAAACTTGTCTGGCGCCGCCGCGGCGATGCGCTCAATCCATTGTTGTTTGCGATTATCGTCGTCGCGCTATTTCCCCTCGCGCTCGGTCCCGAAACAGCATTGCTCGCGCGAATCTCGGCGGGAACGATTCTCGTCGCGGTACTTCTCGCCATGCTTCTATCGCTGGACATGCTGTTTCGCAGCGACCTCGAGGACGGATCGCTCGAACAACTCGTGCTCTCGCCGCATCCGTTGTCCCTGTTACTCGCGTGCAAAATTTTCGTGCATTGGTTGACGACAGCGTTGCCGCTGCTTGCCGTATCGCCGCTGCTCGCGCAATTGCTGCACATGCCCACCGATGTTTTGTCGATACTGCTTATCGCGCTGGCTTTGTCGACGCCATTACTGAGCTTGATCGGCGCCGTCTGCGTCGCGTTGACCGTCGGCATGCGACGCTCTGGTATGCTGCTGACGTTGCTAGTGTTGCCGCTGATCATGCCTGCACTGATTTTCGCTGCCGGCGCGTGTGATGCCGCGCAGATGGGGCTCGCGTACACTGCTCCGTTATTGTGGCTGGGTGCGTGGCTCGTCGTCGCGCTGGTTCTGGCACCGCTGGCAGCAGCCACCGCTTTGAAAATTTCGCTGACGTGATATGAATCCGCTGCTGCTCTGGTTTCACAAGTTCGGATCGCCGCCCTATTTCTATCGCGTGGCCGGCCGCTGGTTGCCGTGGCTGTACGCGGTTTCATTTGCGCTCGGGGCGTGGGGTTTTTATGGCGGGCTGGTCGTCGCACCGGCCGACTATCAGCAAGGCGAATCGTTTCGCATCATGTATGTTCATGTGCCGTGCGCGTGGATGAGTCTGTTCGCGTACGGATTCATGGCGATCAACGGTTTCATCGCACTCGTGTGGCGCATCAAATTGAGCGAAACGCTGGCGATGGCGACCGCACCCGTCGGCGCTGCATTCACCTTCATTACATTGGTCACCGGCTCGTTGTGGGGAAAGCCGATGTGGGGAACGTGGTGGACGTGGGATGCGCGGCTTACGTCAGAACTCGTCCTGCTATTTCTCTATTTCGGCGTGATCGGCTTGTATCACGCGATCGAAGACACCCGCCAAGCCGCGCGCGCCGCCGCATTTCTCGCGCTGATCGGCGCCGTGAATCTTCCGATCGTGCATTACTCCGTCGTGTGGTGGAACACGTTGCATCAAGGCTCGACGGTCAGCCTGCTCGGACCTTCGAAAATCGATGCGCGCATGTTGTGGCCACTGCTCGTGCTGGCGATCGCCACGCATGTATACTTTTTCGCCAGCGTCCTCGCCCGCTCTCGCGCGATGCTGATCGGTCTCGAATCCGGAAAGGATTGGGTTCGCTCGTTGGCATCCGAGCACACAGCCGAGGTGTCGCGTGTCTGACTTCCTCGGCATGGGCGGCTACGGTGCGTACATCCGGTCGGCATACCTCGTCTTTTTCATCGTGTTGTTGTTCGATGCAGTCTCGCCATTTTTTCAGCGCCGGCGCGCGTTAGGAGAACTGAGATCCCGCATTAAACGAGAAACTGCGCGACAAACAACAATCGAGCGACGATAGTCGATGCAGTTCACGTGGGATCAAAAGAAAGCTGTCTCAAATCGGCGTAAGCACGCAGTAACGTTTGAGAAGGCGATGGAAGTTTTTTCGGATCCCCACGCGTCGATCTTCGATGATCCGGATCATTCAGCGTTAGAACGAAGGGAAATCATCGTCGGAATGTCGCAGAACCGTCTTCTACTGGTCAGTTTTACCGAACGGCATGGGATTATCCGTATCATTAGCGCTCGCCGCACCACGGCACGAGAAAGAAAACACCATGAAGAAAACAAAAGTTAAAACAACGCCCGACGACCCGCGAGACGAATACGTGTTCGATTACTCGACAGCCAAGAGCAATCGCTTCGCATCGACGCTCAAGCAGACATCGGTTGTGGTGCTCGATTCCGACGTCGCGGCTGTATTCACATCGTCCAAAGCAGTGAACAGTCTTTTGCGATCAGCAATCCGCGCTACCGGCAAAACGCCCGCGCCGACAAAGAAGAAAAGCGGGCCGGTCCACGGTCGCCGACGCGCCGCTTGAACGCATGACGCCGACTCGAAAACGCCGGCTAATAGCCGTCGCACTCATTCTCGTGGCCGTGGGAATCGCGACCGCGCTCACCATATTCGCGCTGCAGCAGAATATGACCTATCTTTTTTCACCGAGCGAGATCGACGCCGGAAAATCGCCGTCGTCGGCAAGCTTCCGTCTCGGCGGCGTTGTGCTCGAACATTCGCTGCAGCGTTCACCGAACTCGCTGCAGGTGGATTTCATCGTCACCGATCGCTTTCACAATATGCCTGTCGAATACACCGGGATACTGCCGGACCTATTTCGCGAAGGACAAAGTATCGTCACTACAGGCAAAATGGACGGGCGCCGTTTCGTCGCGACGGAAGTGTTGGCGAAGCACGACGAGACGTACATGCCGAAGGAAGTTGCCGATGCCATCGCCAAGGCCAAAGCTGCGAATGCCGTTCCTACCAATCCGTAGACTTCTCGAAATTTGAGGTTGATGAACTGATGTCACCCGAACTCGGCCAATTCGCTCTCATCCTCGCGCTGCTGCTCGCGTTCGTGCAGTTTACGCTGCCAATCTACGGTGCCTGGCGCGGAAACGCGACGCTGATCGGAATCGCCCGGCCCGTCGTCGCGGGACAAGCCGTCTTCGTCGTACTCGCGTTTGCGCTGCTCACCTACGCATTCGTGACGCAGGATTTTTCCGTCGTCTATGTCGCGCAGAATTCCAATCTGTCGCTGCCGTGGTACTACCGCTTTCCGGCGGTTTGGGGCGCGCACGAAGGATCGTTGCTGTTGTGGATTCTGATCCTGAATGTCTGGACGGTGGCAGTCGCCGCGTTCAGCCGCAAACTCCCCGACGCGTTGATGGCGCGCGTACTCGGCGTTTTGGGATTCATCAGTTTCGGATTTCTGCTGTTTACGATTCTCACGTCGAACCCGTTCGTACGTCATTTGCCTGGATTGGCCGACGGCAACGATCTGAATCCGATCCTGCAGGATCCCGGTTTGATCATGCATCCGCCGATGCTCTACACCGGTTACGTTGGATTTTCTGTCGCGTTCGCATTCGCCATCGCAGCGTTGCTCGGCGGCGAGCTCGACATCGCGTGGGTGCGCTGGGCGCGGCCGTGGACGAATGTCGCGTGGGCATTTTTGACGCTCGGCATTTCGCTGGGAAGCTGGTGGGCTTATTACGTGCTCGGCTGGGGCGGCTGGTGGTTTTGGGATCCGGTCGAAAATGCGTCGTTCATGCCATGGCTGGTCGGCACGGCGTTGATTCATTCTCAGGCCGTCACAGAAAAGCGCGGCAGCTTCAGGGCGTGGACGCTACTTTTATCCATTTTTGCATTTTCCCTTTCTTTACTCGGTACATTCCTCGTGCGTTCGGGTGTACTGACGAGCGTGCACGCGTTCGCGAGCGATCCGAAGCGAGGCACCTTTATTCTCGCGTTTCTCGGCGTGGTAGTCGGCGGTTCGTTGGTTATCTATGCGGTGCGCGCGCCGAAAGTCGCAGGCGGCAAAGCATTCCGGTTGTTGTCGCGCGAAACGCTGTTGCTCATCAACAATCTGCTGTTCACATGCGCGGCTGCGATGGTATTGCTCGGCACGCTGTATCCGTTGATCGGCGACGCACTCGGCGTCGGACGCATTTCGGTCGGACCACCCTACTTCGGTTTCATGTTCGTGTTGCTGATGTTGCCGGCCGTTTGTTTGCTTCCGCTCGGTCCATTTTTCCGCTGGGCGATGGCGGATTGGCGCGCGACGTTACGAGCGCTGCGTCCAGCGTTCGCGATCGCTGTCGTCGCGGCAATCGCCGCAGAATTGCTGACGCATGATTTGCCGCTGCGCGCCGTCGTCGGTGTGGCCGCGACGCTGTGGGTTGGCATCGGCATTATTCTTTACGCCATCAAACGCTGGCGCGACGCGCCGCGCGGAAAACGTTACACGCCAGAAATGCTCGGTATGATTTTCGCGCATTTCGGTGTCGCGATATTTGTGGCTGGCGTCTTGATCACGGAAGCGACCAGCGTCGAGCGCGACCTTCGTGTCGCGCCAAACGAGGCCGTCAATATCAGCGGGTTCGATTTTCGCTTCAAAGGTGTCGAAAACATTCGAGGTCCAAATTACGTAGCAGATCAAGGCACGCTCGAAGTTCGCGAAGGCGACGACGTCGTCGCATCACTGTATCCGCAGAAGCGGCAATATTCCGGCGGCGGGCAGCCGCAGACGGTTGCAGCGATTCATCCGGGCGTATTTCGCGATTTGTATGTCGCGCTGGGCGAACCGCTGGACAATGGCGCATGGTCCGTGCGCGTTTACGTGAAACCGTTCGTTCGTTGGATCTGGCTCGGCGGCCTGTGCATGATGTTCGGTGGATTCGTCGCCGCGACCGATCGTCGATTCCGCGTCCTGCCGGATCGCGCGAAGGATCCGGCTCCGATCGCGCCCGTATCCGAATTGACGCAAGCCGCGACATGATGAGCCGTCTCGTTCCGTTGCTGGTATTCATCGCCGTCGTGGCGCTGCTCGCGTTCGGCATCCAGTGGAACAAGCATCACGAAATGACGGAAGTGCCCTCGCCACTCATCGACAAGAAAGCGCCCGAGTTCACTCTTCCACTTTTATACGACGTCGATAAAAAAATAGGCCGCGCCGATCTTCTGGGTCAGCCCTACATCCTCAACGTGTTCGGCAGCTGGTGCCCGAC
>OLMB01000126.1_pt1 | contig 28019 bp, 31 predicted proteins | sample 1604691 | NCBI WGS metagenome assembly OLMB01 (sample SAMEA104055722, study PRJEB20765) | soil metagenome | isolation source: soil
CGTCGCAAGATCGCAAAGCAGCTGCGACAAATTCTGCTTGAGCGCCGCGAGCAAGAAATAGCTGACGAAGCGGCGGCGAAAATCGAGCGCGGGCCGCCCCAGTTGCAGGTAGTCAAGTGATCGCTGGCGATCTGGCTGGCAGCGGCTTTACCTGTCAATAATTACAGGTAGGTAATGATTCGGCACGCGCCTTGCTCAATCCCGGGACAAGTTATCTGAACTGGGGAAATATCGTGATTAAGAAACTCGTCGTTGCAACGATAGTCGTCTCTATGCTGAGCGGATGCGCGCCCGCTCCTTACCGCCCTATCGTTGACTACGGCACACCTAAGAACGACTACGACGCCGACCTGCAAGACTGCCAGGGCGTCGCTAGTGCAGTGCAGCCTGCCAATACCGCCGCCGCTGGCGCTGTCGCTGGCGCGATCTTCGGTGCATTGCTTGGCGCTGCAGTTGGCCTAAAAGGTCAGTACGTGGCAAATGTGGCCGCTGTGGGCGCTGTCAACGGAGCAGCCCAAGGATTAGCGTACGGTTCAGTCGAATGGACGCGTGTCGTCAATCGATGCATGGTTGGGCGCGGCTACAATATTCTGAACTGAAGGAGCTGCGGCGATGCTCTACCGTCTGCGTGTTTGGATGATCGTTATTTTCGGGCTATTTTGCTATGACACGAATGCGGCGGTATCAGGGAACGACTGGAATTCGTGGAATGCGTCTTTGAAAGACGCCTATATTTCAGGCGTAATCGATACATGGGGAGCCGCAGAGGTCTATCGATTGAGCGACAAGCCTCCAGGTCCAGCGAACAACTTTACATTCCTCACAAACTGCGCGAAGTCAGGAATGACGTACCCGCAATTCGATGCGATTGTGCAAAAGTGGATGGATGAGAATCCCGGCGAATGGCACAAGTCGATGACGTTTCTGATTCTTAAAGCTATGGCAAACGCCTGCCATCTGCAAAAAGTAGCTCCTTGACTCCGTGAGATAAGTCGCGATCGGTGAGACCTCGATCCTTACCCTGCCGGAATGGGGGGCAGACATAGCAACGAAGGTCGCTTGAAACTTCCTATCGCGGTGTGCGACTGCTGCGCGTGCTTCAAGTGGTTCCGGTTTCAAATTGGCACCCGTTGTCCCTATTGCGAGGCAGGCTTCTACGTTCATTCGGTGTACTGGATATTTTACGAGTGTCCTGGATGCACCGGCGTCAGCTTGGGCGATGCGAAAACACAGCGATGATGCAAGCGCGGGCGTGGCGATCTGGCGTCTGGCACGAGCAGGCTACGTGTGCAGGCTTCGCACAAGGTAGTCGCGGATCTCGAAGAGGTTTACACCGAAATTCTCGGCGTCTGCCTCCCGAACTATGATCGATAGCTTGTTCGAAAATATCTTGTCTTTCGAAGCGTCAGCGAATGACTGGGCGATTCGTTCGACCATCTTTTTCCGCGGCAACTCTACGCGACCTCTCCCTGTGCCCATCAGCGGTATCGCGATATCACGCAGCTCGCCTTGATTCGCGATAAATTCCCACAGCCCAGACAGCGCATCCTCAATATCACGAACCGTTGATTTCGCGGTCCCGTGCTCGTTGAGCCGAGACATTGCGACAAAATAGAAATTGCGATTTCCGGAAACTACCTTCGCTACGGTTCCGATCGGATATTCCTTCTTCTTGCTAGGCGCGTTGTTGCGGTTCCCATGCGCCACGCCGACGAGCGCGGCGTCAAGCTGTGCATCGATCGATTCAGTGTTTCCCTGAAAGACGCGAAGAGCGAACTGACCCTGCAGACTATCGGGCGAAATGAGTCCGGCCGACATCTCGGTGTCAAAAGTCGTGCTGGAACTGATCACGATATCTGAGGATTCGGAAAACAGGTCGGCGATTTTTACTTCAAATCTGTAGTCACGCTGCGGAACTTTATAAGACACTCGCGCAACGGGTCTGCGCGTAAATACGACAAACAATATGGCGCACAAAGCGATCGGCACAATGGCGAACTTGCCGTACCGAGCTTTAGTGTATATGTCCAAGAAGTCCATCAACTCCATGAACAGATAAATTGCCCCAGTGGTCGCCAGGATCTTGGCAGCAGCATCTTTCGAAAAAAGCGCGTAGCGCCAGAACGAAAACGTCGCTATGGATTTCGCCAAGTAATTCAACTAATTCATTCCAAGCGATTTGTATACATTGTCAACATAGTAAAAGGGACCGGACTTTCTTTCCGCCTTGTACTTCGCGTGCGAAGCCGGCCAGTTCGAGAGAGCGTGTTCGACGATCTTTGCGCCGAATGGGACATATACGGCAAGCTCATCGCGGATAGCCGGGGGGCAGAGATCGTCGCGCTGTCTCGAGCCATTGAGATTGACGCCGATAATCGGAAGCCCTAGCCGAATTGCAACGTCCATTTCCCACTTTACGAACTTAGTGAGATAGCGGGTTCGTGCCCCGATCAGCACTACGAATTCGCTGGAATTCGCAAATCGTTCCCGAAGCTGTCGTTTGATACTTTCTTCCTCAGAGGAATCGCGCGCCGTGTTCAGATCGTGCGCGTTGAGAAACTCGAAAGAGAACTTTTCGTTGGCATGCCAAGCTCGCATGAGCTGGTAGGACCGCATGTCTGAATCGCCATCGAAACAGATGTAGGTTTTGTTTCTGTAAGGCATAAGCTTTGTCCGGCGGGTGGCAGCCCTGCCACTACATCCCGGCACGCGGATCCCCTGCGGCCGCGGTGCCGAACTCGACCGGTCGCACTTACCCTGCACTTACGAAAAACCCGACTCTCGGCCGGGTTCTCATAAGTCTTTGATTTCATGGTCGGGGTGACAGGATTCGAACCTGCGACTTCTACCTCCCGAAAGTAGAACTGCTTTACTCAACGTAACCTGCTTCGACTTATCTTGTCTATCAGTTTCCGTGTCGTCAAGTTTTCCTCGCCAAGGGAAGGCCACATTTGGTGCACTGCATTTCAGCGAAGCGATCCTTCGTGTTGTTGACTTGAATCGCATCCAGCTCAAAGAAACGTGTTTTCCGCGTGAGGGCAGATTGATACACGTCCGGCAAACGTCGCTTCTTAATAATACTTTTCTTGGGTGGCAGTTTGCGTCTGATTATCGCTGTTATGCGCATTTGTATATTTGTGGATAAGTTTGGGCGTCACGTGATTTTGCCCGACAATGATTCGTGGGAGTTCGTCGAAATGCGTGACGGGTCGGCGAGGAAAGGGCGATCACAATTTCATTTATCGTACGGCGGGGCGAACACGCTTAAGGGTAGGGAATTCCCCAAAAATTCCCCAAAAACGACTTAGGCCAGCTATCGACTGGCCTAAGTGATTGATTTGTATGGCGTCCCCAGGGGGATTCGAACCCCCGTTACCGCCGTGAAAGGGCGATGTCCTAGGCCTCTAGACGATGGGGACGCCGAAACCTGTAACTAGGACGGTGAAGATGTGTAGCACATCGGTATCTAACGTTGAGTCTAAGTCATTGACTTCGTGGGAAAGCCAACACTTCTTGTCCAGCTGCGCACCAATCGGTATGCCGACACTATCGACTCTCGCAAATTGATCCGATCCGCGAGGCGCGCATGGTACCGGATGACATCCCCGCAGACAAGGCGCACGGCGTTTTGCGGCGAACATTCGCAACGAAATTGATACGGAGTTTCCGTTGCTCTGTATATACGCAGTCCATCGTCTAATTGGGAAATTATCCCGCCGTTCGACGGGAAATTTTCACAACCTGCGCTCTAGACGATCTATCGAGGCGCTTTTGCGCTAAATCGTTACGTTGGAATCCAGGAAGTCTTCGGGTATGAACGTGCCTTCGACAACTCGTGCACTCTCGGTCGTTTTCGTTGCGACAGTCTTACTCGCCATGTCGGAATCGACTTCTGCGGAGGATGCGGCCGCCGCGCCCGCAGCCGATACGCCGTCGGCGCCCGCTCAGGAATTGGGAACGATTCATGTCATCGGCATCACACCCGTGGCCGGCGCAACGCTGCCGGAAAACATGATTCCTTACAACGTGCAGAGCGCCACTGCCGATGATTTCGAAAAGTCGCAAGTTCTCGATTCCACGGATTACCTCAATCGCCACATGGCGGGCGTGACGATCAACTCGACGCAAGACAATCCGCTGCAACCGGACTTGAACTTCCGCGGCTTCACGGCGTCGCCGTTGTTGGGTGGCTCGGAAGGCATTTCCGTTTATGTGGACGGCGTACGCGTCAACGAAGTTTTCGGCGACACGGTGAATTGGGACCTCATCCCCGAGGAGGCGATGTCGAAAATGTCGTTGTTGTCGGGCGCGAATCCGATCTTCGGATTGAACACGCTCGGCGGTGCCATCCTGATTGAAACTAAAAACGGTTTCACCGATCCCGCAAATCACGCGGAATTTTACGGCGGATCGTTCGGGCGCAACGAGACGACCGTTTCAAGCGGCGCCAATAACGGCGAGTGGGGCTATTACATCCTGGCCAATCACTTCGAGGAAAACGGTTGGCGCGACTTGTCCAATTCAAACGCGACAACGTTCATGGGCACGCTCAGTTGGCGCGGCACGGATGCGACGTTCGATCTGCATTTAAACCACGTGGAAGACAAACTCGTCGGCAATGGCGCGCAATCGATCCAGGTTCTGGAACTTGCGCCGAAGAGTGTGTTTACCGCGCCGGATCGCACGCAAAATTTTTATAGCGGCATAACCGCTCAAGGAACTTACAAATTCAACGACGATGTGTCGCTCTCAGCCACAGTGTTTGGACGGCAAGTGGATACGCGCTCGTACAACGGCGACGCCAGCGATTTCGATTCGTGTGACGACAACGCGGATATCTTGTGCGACGACAATGGATCGCCCGTGCAGGATCAGAATGGACATAGTGTTTCTTCGGCCTACAACGCTATCAATAATATTGGCGTGCGCAAACAACGCAGTGTCGGCGGTTCGCTGCAGGCTGTGTTCAAGCAGGACATCTTCAATTTCAAAAATCAGTTCGTGGCCGGCCTCGATTACGACAATGGCCGCGTCAATTACAGCTCGGTGCTCGGCGCGTCGTACCTCGCTCCGTTTAGCGGCGATCCGAACTACAGCTTTGTCACCGCGGCAAACACAGGCATCTTGATACCGGACGATGCGCTGGCTGTGCACATCAGCGATGTGAATGAAGGTCTCTATCTCACGGATACGCTTTCGCTCACGGACAAACTCGCTGTCACGTTGTCTGCCCGCTACAACCATACGCACACCGTCATCACCGACACGAGCGGCGACAATCCGGACTTGAACGGCGATCATTCTTTCTATCGCCTGAATCCATCCGTAGGTTTGACGTATCAATTCAGTAAGAAACTTAATTTCTACAGTACGTACAACGAATCGACGCGTGCGCCGACACCAGTGGAATTGACATGCGCCAGCCCCGACGCGCCGTGCAAACTTCCGAACGACTTCGTCGCCGATCCGGATCTGAAACAAGTTGTCGCACGCAGCGTCGAAGCGGGATTTCGCGGTGAACTAGATACGCCGTGGCAAGGAACGACGCATTGGCAAGCGGGCATTTACCGCACGCGCAATCAGGGCGACATCATCTTTCAATCCACCGGCGGCGCGCAGTCGAATGAAGGGTTCTTCGCGAATATCGGCGATACACGCCGGCAGGGTGCGGAAGTTTCGTTCAACGGAAAACTGTTCGACAACCGTCTCGATTGGTTCGCAAACTACACCTATGTCGATGCGACGTTTCAGACGCCGTTCTTGGAAAACAGTGCCAACAATCCCAACGCGGATGACGATGGTCTGGTTCAAGTCAATAAGGGCGACCGAATTCCCGGAGTGCCGCGCAATGCCGTCAAAATTGGATTCGACTATCACATCATTCCCGCTGTAACCGTCGGCGCAGACGCGGTGTACAACGCATCGCAGTATCTGCGCGGTGACGAGTCGAATCTCCTTCAGCCGATCGGTGGGTACACCGTCGTCAATCTGCGCGGCTCGTATCGCATCAACGAACATATCGCGCTGTTCGCGCGCGTCGAAAATGTATTCGACAAGAGGTACTACAACTTCGGCATTCTCGGCGATGCCACGGACATCTTTCCGGATTTCCAAGATCCGCGATTCTTGAGTCCAGGCATGCCGCGCGGCGAATGGGTTGGCGTGAGCGTCGACTTCTGACTGTTGTCGCGGGCCAAAAAAAACCGCGCCGGAGCGCGGTTTTCGAGAACTATCAAGCGATTGGGCTTGCGCCTTTTGGAACCTATCTTGGTGGAGCCAATCGGGATCGAACCGATGACCTCTACAATGCCATTGTAGCGCTCTCCCAGCTGAGCTATGGCCCCGGGAAAAGAGGCGGAAGGGTAGAGCAAGAGGCCGGTTTCGTCAATGTTTCGGGTACTTTACGGACCGGCCTAAGCGACTGCATTGTCGGGCGCATTCATGCCGCGGCGACCCGGTACCCTGTCAATTCTTCCTATTGACCTGACTCTTCTTTACGAGCACTTTTACCTGCACTACACACTATTCGGCGGTGCCTGAGGCTATAGTGCGACGCCTGAAGCGACATTACGAAAGGCAACGAAAGTGGTGAGCCAGCCGAGATTTAGGCTGATCTGAATTGGGGATTGCATGAATCAGGTTACGCAAAATGCTGCGACGCGCGCGCGAAGTTTTGCGCGGGAAAATCCCGTGGCAACGAGTGCGTTAGCTATCCTGATTTTCTTTGGGGCGGCCGCGATGCTGGTGGGTTTCTTTTGGTCTCAGCTCGACGCTATTCGCGTTCCAACAATCGTCGCTTACACGATAGGCTGGTTCGTCGCGACGGCGACGACCTTGGGCATGGCGCTTTTCCTGATGTGGATGAACGATCGACGCGAAGTCGATCGGAGTCGTCGTGCGATACGCGTGAATTTCGACCACGCCATCATGGCGATGCTGGATCTCGCACATAAGCTCACCGCGCGTCTGGATCGAAATATCGTCGGACCCGCCATCGAGTCTGCACAGAAACAAATCATCGCGTCGAGTGCGCGACTGAAACGTTTCGAAAACAAGTTGACGGCCTTCCCGCCGGTCGCACTCAACGCGTATGCGGAACTCGAAAACGAAATCGACGTCACGCTGGAAGATCTGAACGAATTGCATCGGCGCATTCGGACAGAACGCGAAACGGTGTTTCCGAAATTCGGATTCGAGGTCATGGACCGGCTGTCCCGGTTCAACGATTATCTCGGCATGATCCATCCGAAAGAAACGGATGCGTCCAATGAAGTCAGACGCCAATCCGTCGAACCGGCGGCGCAACCGGCCAGCGACGTCGTGGAAGAAACTGCTATGGCCGTGCGCCGCGGTTGATCTCCGAACGCGGTTCCGCTTCCCGCGGGTGAATTGCACTCTCGTAGTTAATCGATGAGGCAAGATGCCTCGGTGGACTACACGAAATACCCGGTAGCGATCATTGTCGGCTCGATGTGGAGCTCGGCACGACGCTTGCTGTCCAGGTAATTCGCTGATGAAACCAGGACGAGAAGAAAACATGGAAGAAATCGAAACCGGCGATCGCGCTACCGATACCGCGCGGATTCAAATCCGCCCACCAATGCGCCGAAAGGTGGACATTAACGATCGCAGTGACTTGATGATGTGGTGCCGGCGGTTTGGCCTTACGCCTTTTCAATTATGTTCAATCGTCGATCGCGTGGGTAGTGAAGTGATCATGGTTCAGAGCGCACTGCGCGCGCGGTAGAGCGTAGTGCGTTATGCATGGAAATCGAAATCGGTCCCTGCGCATTGCATGAAAACACGGAAGCGAAACGTCGATTTGACGCCGCATTAGCATCGGCACAGTGATTGCTCTGCCTACCGCCGGTAGGATCGGCGAAATAACGACAACAGGAGTCTCACATGCGTCTGGTGATCATCATCCTTTTAGTGTTGCTTGTGCTCGGCGCATTGCCCAGCTGGCCCTACAGTTCCGGTTGGGGCTATTACCCCAGCAGCGGGCTCGGCCTATTACTTCTTATCGTCATCATTCTGGCGTTGCTTGGACGTATATAGGGCCAAATGTCGCTCACAAAAAAGCCGCGCTAGTCGCGGCTTTTTTTGTGCCTACAAAGAAGTCTAAGTACGCAGAACGCGTGCCCCGACCGGCGACTAGGCCACGGCGCGCTCCAGCATCTCGTTGATCTGCTTTAACGTAGAAGGCTTCTGCAATGCGCCTTTTGCGCTGATTGCTTTCGTGCACCGATTCAGTTCACTGACTGGCTGGGCAGAGAACAGAACGACGGCAGGAAAATCAATTTTCGCTTCACGCAAAAGCGCTATTAGATGCTCGCCGCGATCCATTCCCAGTTCTATATCCAGGATAATCACGTTGAATGTGTGCGGTGCCTTCAATCGCTCAAACGCATTTTGTACCGTCGGAGAGAGGGTCAACTGATGGCCGCAAATTGAGAGCGACTCCGCGGTCAGCGGCCCAAGCACGGGATCGTCTTCCACCAAGAAAATATCGAACAGCCGTTGCATGAATAACGCGCTGCATGATCTAAGCCATCAGCCGCTCGAGCTGAATGACGCAAAATCGTGCCCCCACTTTGCTGTCAATGCCGGCTACACAAACAGGCCGTAACGTTTCTTCCTGACGTGAAGTCTAGACAAGTCGCGCGCAGTTTCTCTGCCGTTAGACTGCCGTACTGATTTTTCTACCGACCCCAATCAGGAAACGCCGTGAACGCATCGACGAAGTTGTGGACGACATCCGTATGTGCATCTTCCTGCCAGCCGCCGAGCGTCGTGTGTTTGGCTAAATCGCGTGGGCGTCCGCGGTCGTCGATGGAATATGAGGTGAAGACGAGTGCGTTACGTGCTTCATCGGCCAGCTCTTTTGAGCCAATCGATTTCGCGTAAAGCGCAAGGACGGCGGCATACGTTGAATTTACGCCGCCCCACGCATCGTGATCCTCGTCTTGTTCGTGGCAAACTCGAAAGCCTAGTTCGCGATGAGTGAAATTGCTTCGCACGAATTCAATTAATGTTTTGGAGTGTTCACGCCAATGCGGATCGATCTGTCCGCGTTTTTCCAAAAGATATCTCGCCAAATTGAGGGGAACCCACGCATTTCGATTGAGCGGATTGTCGTGATCTTCGAAAAATTGGACGAACAACTCACCCTTATTGCTGGCGCTCGGAATTTGGAATTGCGTTATCCATGACCACAGCGATTTCCGTGGCGCGCTGAATTCGTCATAGCCGTGCGAGATCAATTGATCGTAAAGGCGCAAAGCAAATACGGTGTCGCTTGAAACTGAGCCTCGCGATTCGCCGCTCCGGACGTCGACGCGAAACGGCCATGGCGAATGGAATGCGTCTCCGATTATTTGATTGGCCGCGAGCACGCGCCCGTGATGCAACGCGACGTCCAGATATTTGCGATCTTGTGTTTCGTCGAAAAGAAGCAGTAATGCGTAAGCTGCAATCGCACCTTTGTCAGGTTCGATCTCGAATGGAAGATCGCTTTGCGCGCCGCTGTCCGCCGCCTGCGGGAAAGCGCCGCGTCGACCGGTCGATCGTATGAAGCGCGGATAAGGTCCTGTATCAGGCGTCGAATCTTCAGCGATAAGATAATCGCCCATCGAGCGCGCGATCGCGAGCGTCTTCGGATTTCTTTTATTGGTCCACGCGTAGAATTTCAGATACGAAATGATGCCAAGGCCGTTTTGCGTCGCGGGTATGGTGTCGCTACGCGCATCGATCGCCTTCCAATCGCCATCGAGAAAGGTAGTCGTAACGAATACCGGGTAACCGTGATCGATAGGCGCCTCTTCATAGAACTGCATTTCGCGTTCGATAGCAGTGCGCAACGAAATCCAGGGCAGCAGATGTTCGCTGGCATCGAATTTTGCTTCATGCGTGCCGATTGTCGTAACTGAGCGCTGCCGATCTTGCGCATACGTGTTGAACGCGATGAGTAAGGCGCAAACCCAGATGCCACGAATTCGCAGTTTGCACTCTGCGCAAATGAAAGAACGCGATTTCGCCCGGAGGTTTCGCATGCGCGCTGAAATGGGGTGATCTTTCATACGGCACAAGCCTTGCTATGTTGGACACACTTGCGCATGACGCTGACTTCATTTTTAACCGAGGATCTTATAAATGACAAACGCAACGACTGCGGAAAACGATCTGGATCGCGAGGCGACTCGCTTTACCGCCGATGTAAAACGTGGCGCACGGCGCGTCCGCAGCGCGGTAAAGGATGGTGCGGAGGTTGTCGCCGATGCAATTCGACCCACGTTCGGCGAACAACTTGGCGATGTGCTTCGATCCGTCGGCAAAGATCCGGCAAGCACGCCAGGACTCGTGCGTGATCTGGTTACCGATCATCCGGTCGCGTCGCTGGCTACCGTGGCGGTCGCTGCCGCTTTGATCGGCCGACTATTTTCGGTAGGCCGGCGTTGAGCTAGAAATTCTTCGTCAATCCCACGTAGATACCGCGCCGCGGTCCAAACTGCGGCGCGCCAACGCCGATACCTGATCCGTCCCTGATTTCGTAGGTGCGGTCCGTCACGTTGATCAATGCGAGGCGGATATTAGTCTTGCCGAGTTCCGGCAGATCGACGTCGCGGTCTGCCGAAAGATTGATCTGGTAATACTGCGGTAAGTGCGCGGAGTTCGCGAAACCGGCACGCAAACCCGAACCGTAGAGAAAATCGCCGCCTACGCGTGTGCCGTCCCAGTTATATGAAATTCCGCCGCTGCCTGCGAGTCGCTGATCGTGATCGAGATGCACCCAATGCGTGGCGATGTAATCCAATTCGTCCTGCTCGAAATTATATTGTCCGGTGACGACGTCCTTGCCCATCGCGCGACTGCTCGACACATTCAGATAAGTGCTGAAATTTCCATTTGTATAATCCGACGATAATTCGACGCCGCGCACACGGCCTTGCGCATAATTGAAGGGCGAGAAAATAAGTGCTGCGCCGAATTGACCCTCATCGAGCAGGTTGTGGACTTGGCGATAGTAGGCGTCGAGGCCCACGGTGAAGTCGCTGCCGACTTTTTGCGAAATACCGGCGTCGAAATAATTCGATCGTTCCGAGAGCGTTTCCGCATTGACGTTGGTCGGCAATTGATTCGTGGTGCCTTGAAACAGCGCAAGATCGGTGGGCGAAATCAATTCCGTCGGCGGCGGCGTGAAGTAGCGCGCGTAGCCGGCATGAAGCACCGTTGAATCCGTAGCCTGATAGACGAATCCGAGGCGCGGGCTGATTTGGCCCTCGTTGACGTACGCGTCGACTTTATCGCCGCGCAATCCGTAGTTCATGGTGAGCCGGTCGGTTAGATTCCATTCGTCTTGCAAATAGATTCCGTAAGTCTTCGCGTTGATGTGCGGCACGTCGTCGACGATGCTGATGGGCGTCGTGCTCAGCTGATTTCCATCCGCGTCGGCTGGAAACACCAGGGACGTGCTGTTGCTGACGGGACGTTCGCTACTTGCGTACAACCCATAACGCAACGTGTGCGACCCGCCAATAATCGGCGTTGAGAAATCGGCCTGAAGCGTCTGCGCCTGGTTGCTGCGATCGATGGTTCCTGCGACGCCGTTGAAAATCAGGTCGCCGATGGGATCCGGTTGATAGTTCACGCCGGTGTAGCGCTGTCCGATCGATATTTGATAATCCGTCGTATCGAATTTGCCTTGCAGCGCCAGCACGCCGAACGTCGTCACCTCGCGCTGGCGTTCATCGAGATTCGAGGAATTGAACGTGCTTACACCCGCCAGCGAATAGGACGGCGTTTGATCGGGATTGTTCGGAATCTCGAATCGATTGTTCGTGGCGCCGAACATGAAACTCAGACGCGCGTCATCAGTCAGCAAATACGAAACGTAGCCGAAGGCCTTGGTCTGATCCGTGTGATCGTGAATCGGATTTCGCGATGACGTTGGATTCTCGATGCCGACATCGTCCTCCAGAAAATTTCCAGTGAGGAAATAACTCCAGCGATCTTCATTTCCGTACAACGAGATTTCAGGATTCCACGTGCCGAACGATCCCGCCGTAACGCCGACGCTGCCGCCGCTCGTGTCAGGCGCGGGTTTCGTCGTTATCTCGACAATCCCTGCGGTGCGATAACCGTATTGGGCGGGGAGGGCGCCGGTGAGCAGTTGCATGCGCTCGACGACGCGCGTATCGAGCGTTTGTCCGAAACCGCTGATGCTTTCGGGAATGATGATGCCGTTGATGCGGTATTGAAGATCAGCATGATCGCCGCGGACGTGAAGTTGTCCGTAGGAATCCTGCACGACGCCAGGTGCCTGCAGAAGAATCTGATTGAGTGGGGTGGAATCGCCGAGCGGCATCTGTGCGATGGTCTGTCGCTCGAAGATGTACTGACTGGCACCGATTTCAGGCGATAGCGTATCGCGCGAACGATCGAGCGCCGCGCTTACTTCGACGGTACTGAGTTCAGTAGATGTCTGCGTATCGCTATTCGCGGCAATGCCTTCCGCTGCGGGCGACGGTTGCGAATCCGCTCGGACCATCGACGCGCTGCACGCTACGGACACGACAGCTGCTACCAGAAACTGTTTGAACATACGCGCTCCGATTCGATAATGTAATGTTATAATATAACAATGCGAAATAGAAATGCGTAGTCCGAAAGTCACGACACGAGAGGACGTTCTCGCTATTGCCTAAATGGATGTCCAAACGAAACCCGCACGGCATTTATTCTTTTGGCCATTGACGTAGCCGCGGTTAGGGCTAATCTGTAGTGGACGCATCACTCGGCAACTGTCGATCATGAATCGTGCCGTCATCTTCTTCCTGGGATGCACTTTGAGTTCGTTGCTGTTCGCAGCGAACGACTACGGTACGGGCGATCACGTCGTGCACGTGCGCGACACGGAAGCGCAACTTATCAGCGCGATGGGCGAGCCCACCCGCAAAGTGGCCGTCGAAGACTCCCGAGGCGGACACCAGGGCGATTACTACATTTACGCGCTGGCTGCGGAGTCGGTCCGTTTTTACATTCAGAAGGGACGCGTGGTGGAAATTACGGTAATTCGCGGTTCGTAGGGCTCATCATCAACGCGGTCAACGAAGCCGAACCGAATGTCCGGGTTCAGGTGATTCCTGTTAGCCTGAATTCTCATCAACGTAGGGACACACATGCGCTCAGCGGCTCAGTCAAACGCGACACAACTTTCCCGGATTCAACGATCGGCTCCTGTCATTGCCTCGCGTCGGATGATCGCGCTAAATAAGGCGTCTCCCATCGTGGCTGCGCAGTTATGGTCGTCGTGGACGTTCGAAAAATGGATGACCTTCAATGCTGCCGCCATGAATGCCGTGGTCGCGATGACTCATTCGGTGTGGGCGCCGTGGTGGCTTCGCGGTTCCGCATCGCATCGACGCGAGACGAATGTGCTAGGTCAAGCGCTTGCACCCATTACGAAGCAAATCCAACGCAATCGGCGCCGCAAGTCCGCTAGCGCGTATTGAGTTGTTGGTTTCGCTCGTCGATGGATGGCTTACTCGGACCGGCGTAACAGCGCACCAGCCGCTTGCGCGTCCATTGATTGGCCGGAAAACTTGAGCGCCTGCGCCAAGGCAGGGTCACGTCCCGCGGAAAGATCTTCCGCAGTCGGAAGAACTTTGAAGTCGGGCTCGACGCCTTTCTTTTCCAGACGCCCGCCATCCGGCATGATCGGATCGGCCGCGGTAATCATGACGCCGTACGAAATCACATTTTCGCCGTGGCTCACCATCAGCGGGTGATAGCGGGAAGTCATCACTGCGCCGGCTGAGCGGTCGCCGATGACGGTTCCTCGATCAGTCAGTTGCATCGCTCGCGCAACCAGTTCGGAAGCCGACGCCGACTCGGCATCGATCAGGACAAAGACACGTCCGGTGAATGCGTCCGCATGTGTGCCCTTGGCGATCAAGGGTGCCGCGTGATCCCGCTCCTTCGTTTCACCCAAATTCACATCCGATGACGACAGGCCGCCAAGCAAGGTTTGCAGCGCCGTTACCCGTCCGCCCGGGTTGCCGCGAAGATCTAGGATGAGCACCTCGTGGCCATAACTTCGACGGAGGACTTCTTTTATTACGCTGTCTTCAGCGGCGAAGGTCGGAAGGCGCGCGACGAGGACCTTCTTCCCGACTTCCACAAGAGTGGGCTGCTGTTCGCGAACTTGTTTGTCGCGATCATCAATAAGCCGGGCGCGGTCCCAACTGCTGTCGTCGCCCGTTAGTGCGATGACTTTCTTGCGTTGGTGAACGTTGGATGCCAGATCGAGTTCGCGCGCCGTTCCTTTAGTCGACACCAATTCGACGTGCAGTCCAGGCTGGGGCCGCAGCGTGTGAAACAAGTATTCGAGACGCCACAACGATTCGCGAGTCGGGGTGAGTCCGTTCACCGTTTTCACCATGTCGCCACGCGTGACGCCCTGTCGAGCCGCATCGCTGCCAGGCTTCACGGCGAGGACATAACACTTGTCACCAACGATGCCCATATCCCATCCGTACTCAACGGTTGCGGTCTGCCACGGTGGAACGAAGAACGTATGGGAGTCATCGAGCTCGAGCACGAATTGAGCAATGGCCGCCAATGTTTCGCCGACGGATGTCGCTTTCGAGATGCGTGTCTTGGCGATCTCGGCGTTGGCGCCCAAGTCGATGCCTTTGAAAGAGGGATCGAAATAGCTTCCCTGGATTTCGTTTTGCACGTCGCGCAACATCGTCAGTGCGTGACTTCGATCCGATTCCTTGAAGTCAGCGGCGATGACGTGAGACGTCATCGCGACGATCGATAAGACGAGTGAAACGAAAACGGTGTCGATGCGAGGCCACGATCGCATCGATGTCATCAAGCATCTGAAGGTAGGCATCCAATAAGTCGAAGTCGATGCACTTTGTAACGGGTGATGGATCATCGGCAACCTTTGCATGCGAATATAAACCAGTGTCCTGATCATGCGCTGTTTCAATTGTCGTGAATATCAGTGCGATTGATTAGTTTCATCTCGACACAGACGATCTTATCGAAGCGTCGGACGGCCTGCACCCGCAATACGAAACCGGCGGAGCGACTCGGATCACTCCGTTATCGATGAGACCGATATAGCCCATCGCCACTTTGGATCGCTGTGAGTAAGGCTTTACGATCCGTCGACCGTTTCATCCTAGATGATTGTTCCACTCTCCGCATTGTTGAAATCGTCCGACGATTTTTGCGGGAACAAGTTTGTCCTTGCTAAAACACATTTGAGAGGAATGACAATGCTGAGTATCTTTCTGATGTTAGCAACTCAAGTGGCTGCCGCGACTAGTTCTGCAGCAGCGCCGGCCAAAGAAGCGCCAGCGCCGGCCGCGGCTCGTCGATCTCCGGGTTGTACGGAATCAGAGCGCCACCAGCTCGACTTCTGGCTTGGCGATTGGGACACATTCGAGCCGGTAGGCGCACCCGGCGAGTCGCAGGCGCGCACCCACGTCGACGCTATCCTCGCCGGCTGCGCCGTGCATGAACTCTACGAACAGACCGACGGACTCATCGGCGACAGTTTCCTGAGTTACGACTCGATCACGAAAAAATGGCAGCAGACATGGCTGACCAACTTCGGCGCGTACATGTTTCTCACCGGCACATTCAAAGATGGGGTGCTGACGCTCGAAGGAACCTCGCACACCAAGACGAAAGACCTTCCCCACCGGATCACTTGGACGGCTGAACGAGATGGCGTCCGCGAGACGGGCGTGATGTCGACGGATGGAGGCAAGACGTGGGTGCCCGCCTTCGACGTGCTCTTTCTTAGGCACAAGAATTAGACTGTTCAGTAAGCCGAAGCGACCGTTGCTGCGAGTGACTATTGCGCCGGCACCAACTCGATGGACCGAGGTGGGAGCCCCATCGCGCTGCGGTAGCTGGTATACAGCGAGCTGACCTTCGCGATGTACTCGCGCGTTTCTGCATACGGTGGCACGCCGCCGTATTGCGTTATGGCGCCGGGCCCGGCGTTATAGGCGGCTGAGGCAAGGATGCGGTCGCCATCGTAGCGCGACTCCAAGGCCTTCAGATATCTTGCGCCGGCAAAAATCGACTGGCTCGCCGAAAACGGATCGGTGACCCGGTAGTCGCTGATCGTGTCGGGCATCAATTGCATCACGCCCTTCGCACCCTTTGTCGACACTGCGTCAGCGCTATAGTCGCTCTCGGCGTGCGCAATGGCGCGCAGCCACGCCTCGTCGAGGCCAGTCTTGCTGGCAGCGCTGGCGAACTCGCGGCGGTAAGCGCTGAGCTGCGGTGGGCCGATCTTGCCGAAGCCTGTGTGCGCAAACGATGTGGGTGGTGTCGCAACAGTGAACTCTTGCACCTTGGTCGAACCGGGCAGGTCGCGCGTGCTATAGACCAGCTTGCCTTCCTGCTCGCGCTGGTAGAGGGTGCCATGGAACTGACCCAATGCTCCCCACAGGTTCGGCACCAGCGGAGAATCGTCATCCACGGTTTTCGCCGTGCACTGCGACCCAGGCTCGGGAGCAGTCGCAAGACTCACGGAGCCGTCGCGCTGGCAGCGCCAGACGGTGTGCCCATGAGCGCTGGCACATAACACAATTACCAACGACGCAATGAGAATATGAAAGAGGCGCACCATTCTTACATCGGATCGCACACTAGCTTATGCAAGTGGGCGCATCCACGAACGATAAGCGGATGCGCATAACCACATTTGCGCTGCGGCGATGTTCAGGTCGGTAGAACTGTACCTTCGATCATGCAGCGGCTCTCATCGGCCGGGATGGTCGTCAGCCCGTCAGCAGGCATACGAATCTTGAACTGGTGGATAGATCCATCGGCACCGGGAGTTGTCTGGCGCATCGGTCACAACGTGGCGCCGGCGTCGTGATGCGTCGCTGCGATAGACTTGCACGACTCGCGGCAGCGGCCTTAGTTTGGGTGATATTGTGAAAAGTAAGGTGCGCCCAAGCCAGCTGTTTCGATTTCCAAATGCGACTAAGCGTGATCAGGCCGTCGCTGCATGGATGCGCGCACATGCGGGTGAATTAGGCGCCATCGCGCAGCATTGGTTCGACGTGATGCGGAATTGCGGAGACGATGTTCAGGAGCTCTTACACGACGGTCACCCAACCGCATGTGTCGATGACGCGGCGTTTGCCTACGCGAACGCCTTCACGGCGCATGTTAACGTTGGTTTTTTTCGTGGTGCCGAGCTCATCGATCCAAAAGCCTTGCTCGAAGGCGCTGGAAAGTTCATGCGCCACGTCAAGGTTAGGCCGGGCCACCAGAGTAACGACGCGGCGTTGGAAAAACTTATCTACGCCGCTTACGTCGATATGAAACGACGTCTCAAAGCGGAGAAAATTAGGTAGCTTCTGGCGATTCGCTTAAGGGGACCGCTGCGGGTAGCTGCGGTATCGCGCCTCGGCTTCCCAGAATCACGCGGACGCGATTATTGACGACGCTGAAGCCAGCCAGTGGTCGACCCATCGACCCAAACGGACGGCTTCGGCCAGCGTGGCGACGCCGAGTTGTTGCATGACTGAAGGTCGAAACGGTGGGCTGTTCTTGAGCTCGAGGTGTTTGTCGCGGAACCTCTCGGAGTACATCAAATACTTCGGACCGAAATTACCACGGGATTTATGGAGCAGGTGAAGATCGGTTTGTATCCGCACGTTAAAGCCGCGCTTGTGCGCACGATAACTAAAATCGACATCGTAAAAATCAAATCCGTCAAACGTTACGGCATCGAATCCTATTTCTTCGGCGACTGGCCGGCGCGCCGCAATAAACATTCCATCGAGAGCCTGCGCACCATCGATTCGAGGGCCTTCGGTACTCGCCAAGGATGGCCAATATGCGTCGCCGTCACCGGCGTGATTGACTACCGAGCTGTGCAGATACGGTGAACCGGCCCAAGCCAACGCGGGACCATTCAACAGCGTTACTCCGCACACGCCAACGACATCTGCGTTGACGAAGCTATCAATCAACCGTGTATAGAAGCCGTCGCAAATTATTTCGATGTCATCGTGGCAAAAAATGACAAGCTCGCCAGTCGATTGCGCTAAACCGCGGGAATACCCTTCACAGAGCGATTGTGCATCTGATATCACCACGAGTTCCCAATCTTTGTCTATCAGCTGTTTTTCCAGACTGGCGCGAAGACACTGAAGCTTGCTCGGCGTAATGCTGCACGTCACAACCGATAAGCGACCGTGAAAGTCCGCAGCGCTGAAGGGTCTATCCTTTATTTGGGGTTCGATTCCTTTGCTCGCGAGCGTGCGTGCGGCTTTCATGATCCCAGCAAGATTGTCGTCGGAAAATTCACGCCTATTTTCGTCGACCAGCCGCCTTCCTTCACGGTCGCAAGCGGCATCAACTTTGACCAAGTTGAGGTTGTAGGCGATGTCAGGATTTTGGCTAAAGGCTGCAGCTGACGCGTAGGCTTCGATGGACCGATCAAAGTGGCCGGCAAGATGCAGTGAGTTTCCTAGCCAATAGTGGAAGTTCCACGTTGTAGGCTGACGACTTACAGCTGTACGAAAGGCGTCAATTGCAGTTGGATAATCGCCGGCCTTAAATCGAGCAATTCCCTTTGTAAATGGACCGAAGGGCAAGTTTGGCGCAGATTGCTCAAGGAGGCGCGAGATATCTTCCGCTTCCGTCAGTCGTCCTTCCGCTAGCGCCGTTTCAGCGAGGCCTGCCAGGTGTAGGACGTTCTCGCGCAAGAATAAATATCCCGATCCAGTTCGTAAGTGTCAATTTACGCCGCGACGCGACCTTTCTCCAGTGACAATCTTAGAAGCGGACGTACACGGAAAGACGCGCACAAGGAAACCGCGCTGTTATGCGGTTCCGTGGTCTTGATGGATTGCAGCGAACGGCTGCGGATGGTCTAAAAAATGGAGGCGGCGGGAATCGAACCCGCGTCCGAAGATACTAGATCCCCAGCTCTACATGCATAGCTCGTTGTTTTAGTCTCGTCCCGCGGCAACACAACGTGCGAAGCGCACCGAAGGACCAGCCCGTTAAGAGTTAGCCCGTGACCGACTGGCGGCAATCAAGAGCGATCTTGTGATAGTGACCCTACATCCGCGAGCACAAGCACAAACGGGTTCGGGACTCAGCCTTAAGCGGCTAGAGCGTAGTTGTCGTCGTTGGCAACTAAAGTTTTGCTGCTGGATTAACGAGGAAAGCGGCCCCCTCGGCATGCACCAAGTGATTTCGTGATCCCCGTCGAAGCCGATCGCCCCCGGAGAACGAATATCATACATCGAGTTGGCGTCGCTCGCTCGAAAATCAAGCCCGCGGATCGGTGTAAAGTCTGCGCAATATTGCGGCACGCGCGTTGCGCTGAACCGGCAGGAGAACGATATGGCTTTGACGCCCGATACCCGAAACCTCGCGCTGTTTTGCGATTTCGAAAACATCGCACTCGGTGTTCGGGAAGCGAAATATGCGCAATTCGATATCAACAAAGTTCTCGAACGTCTTTTGCTGAAGGGGAGCATCGTCGTAAAAAAAGCGTATTGCGATTGGGAACGCTACAAGGATTTTCGCGCGGCCATGCATTACGCGTCGTTCGAACTGATCGAAGTGCCGCATGTGAGTCAGTCGGGCAAGAATTCGGCAGACATTCGGATGGTCGTGGATGCGCTCGATCTCTGCTACACGAAAGCGCATGTCGATACGTTCGTCATCATCAGTGGCGATTCGGATTTCTCGCCGCTGGTCAGCAAACTGCGTGAGAACGACAAGACGGTTATCGGCGTCGGCGTGAAAAATTCGACGTCGGAATTGCTCATCGCCAACTGCGATGAATTCATTTATTACGACGATCTCGTGCGCGCACAACAGGCGAAGCGCGCGCCTAAAACCAAGGCGGAAGGAAAATCGACGCCGGCAACGCCGAAACCGAAAACCGAATCGGACAAGAAACAGGAAGCGTTGGACTTGCTCGAAGAAACTGTCGACGCACTTTTCGCCGAGCGCGGCGAAGAAGAAAAGCTCTGGGCCTCGATGGTGAAGCAGGCGCTTAAACGTCGCAAACCAGGATTCAACGAGGCTTACTACGGATTCAAATCGTTCAAGGCGTTATTGGAAGCAGCGAAGGCGAGCGGCATTCTCGAATTGGAGCGCGACGAAAAATCCGGGCAGTACCTTGTACGCGTCGGAACCAACGACAAATAACGCCTAGCCGACCGGATTTTTCGCACGCATCGTGCGCTGCTTTTCGCGCTGCCAATCGCGATCTTTTTCCGTCGCGCGTTTGTCGTGATCTTGCTTGCCTTTGGCAAGTCCGATCTCGACTTTCACGCGATTATGTTTCCAATACATCGCCGTCGGGACAAGCGTGTAGCCTTTGCGTTCAACGGCACCGAGCAACTTGTCGATTTCCTCTTTGTGCAGAAGTAATTTGCGCGTGCGGCGATCGTCGGCGACTACATGGGTCGATGCGGAAATCAGCGGCGGAATCGACGCGCCGAACAAATACAATTCGCCGTTCTTCACGATGGCATACGAATCGCCGAAATTAATCCGTCCCGCGCGCAGGCTTTTTACTTCCCAGCCTTGTAGCGAAAGTCCCGCTTCGTAGCGTTCTTCGATGTGATATTCGTGGCGTGCGCGCTTGTTGAGCGCAATCGTCGAATCGCCGCCGGATTTTTTTTCTTTCTTGGTGTTCATGCGTGTACGTCGTTCATGTGAGTATTATGCCGTGCGCACCCTTGCTGCGCGTAGAACCTGCCTGGATTTGTCCGTGATCAAGATTCGACGCAGTGCGATTGTCCACCACAGCGCCGAGCGCATGTTCGCGCTGGTCAACGATATAGAAGCGTATCCGCGTCGATTTTCGTGGTGCTCCGCCGCGCAGGTGTTCGATGAAGACAAGTCGCATCTCACGGCGCGACTGGAATTGCGTTTCGCCGGATTCACACAATCGTTCACGACGCGCAATACATTGACCCCGCCAACCGAAATCGCACTGCAACTCGTCGATGGACCGTTTCGACATCTCGCCGGAACCTGGAATTTCTCGCCGTTGGGCGAGGGTGGTTGCAAGGTTTCTCTCGCGCTCGATTTCGATTACGCCGGTCTTTTGATGGCGCCCATCATGCGCACCGGATTCCAGAAACTTGGCGACCGCATGGTGGACGAATTTTGCGCGGAAGCGGATCGCACCTATGGCTGAGTCGATCCGTGTCAGTGTGATTTATGCCGATCCGGATTGTCAGATCGAATTGTCCGTCGATGTCGATCCACCCGCGACAGTCGACGATGCGATCCGCGCTAGTGGTATTGCCGAGAAGCTATCGAGTGGATTCAAACCGGCCGCAATCGGCATCTTCGGTCGCATTGTTTCCGGCAACGATAGCCTGCGCGCCGGCGACCGGATAGAACTATACCGCCCGCTCAAGATCGATCCGAAAGAAGCCAGACGCCGTCGCGCTCAGCTTTGATCGGGCGCTTTCTTCTTGTCGTCGTCCGGGCGTTTGTCGTCCGGATATTGGCGCTTGTACTTCGTCGCTTCCTTGATCAATTCGTAAGGATTCTCGGCGAAATAATCGCCTTCGATACGGGTCAGCGCATCGTTTTCGAAATGCAGCGTCAGGTCCTTTTGCTCCATCCGTCCGTTGCCTTTGCGCAAGGTCGAGATGTAATCCCAGCGGTTGGGATCAAAGGAACTGACAATCGACGGCGAACCCATCACCAGCGTGACCTGATGCTTCGTCATGCCGGGCTTCAGCGAATCGACGAGATTCTTGCTGAACAGATTGCCCTGTTGAATATCGAGCGTATAAATCGGATTGCACGCAGTCACGATGAAACCCGCAGCCGCGAGCGCGGCGAAACGCAAAACTTTCTGCATGGACCCGCACCGTCGAATGGAAAGCGCCGGATGATACACTAAGGTTGCTTTCGAGCTCGTTAGCTGACGAGTGTTCTGGGACGAGGAGGCGAGGAGATCGCGATGGAAACTCAAGACCTGCGCAAAGCTGGACTCAAGGTCACGCACCCGCGCATGCGCATTCTAGAAATACTCGAAGCTTCCGGCGGTAAACATATGACCGCAGAGGATATTTATCGTAATTTGCTCGACCATCACGACGATATCGGATTGGCCACGGTGTACCGCGTCCTCACGCAATTTGAATCCGCCGGACTGGTCTTGAAACACAATTTCGAAGGCGGCCAGGCTGTCTATGAAATCGACAGCGGCAAGCATCACGATCACATGGTCGACATCGAAAGCGGCAAAGTCATCGAGTTCACCAGCGAAGAAATCGAAAAGTTGCAGCGCGACGTCGCTGATAAATACGGATACCAGATAGAAGATCACAGTCTGGTGTTGTATGTGCGTGCGAAGCGGAAAAAATCGTAGCCGGACCGAACGACTACCCTTTCGACTTTCGAGTTCCCGTTTTCAACATTTGATCGGCGTGCGCCAGTGTTTCACGCGTGATGTTGATTCCTCCCAACATGCGTGCGATTTCGTCGCGGCGAGCTTTTTCGTCGAGCGATTCGATCACGACATCGGTCCGCTTTGCATCGATCGATTTCGACACGCGTAAATGCGCATGGCCTTGCGACGCAACCTGCGGCAAATGTGTCACGCACAACACCTGGCGATTTTCGCCGAGCCGGCGCAATTTCTGGCCGACAACTTCGGCCGTCGCGCCGCCAACGCCTGAATCGACTTCGTCGAACACCATGCAACCGATTTGATCGAGTCCAAGCGCTGCCACTTCGATGGCCAAACTGATGCGCGAGAGTTCGCCGCCCGACGCGACTTTACGCAGCGGCCGCGGCGGCTGACCCGGATTCGCGCTGACGAGAAATTCGACGCGTTCCATTCCTTGCGCGTCGGGTGTGGATTTTTCCACTTTTTCCAATTGCACTTCGAAGCGGCCGCCCGACATGCCGAGTTCCGCCATCAGAGCAGTGACATCCGCGCCAATTTTTTTTGTGGCTTTTTCGCGCGCCTTGCTGAGTTTCGTTGCGACGATCGCGTAATCGTCCGCTGCCTTCGACCGTGCGCGCTCCAGTTCGATCAATCGTTCGCCGGCGCTGCGCAGATCGTCCAATTCCAAGCGCAACGACCCTGCGTATTCTTTGAGCGCACCGGCGGGTACGCGATGTTTTCGCGACAACTCGTGCAGTTTTGCGATCTGTGCGTCGGCGTCGGCCAAACGATCTGGATCGAGATCGAGTTCGTCGCGATAGCGCGCGATCAAACTGCTGACTTCGCCGAGCTGAATCGCCGCGGCATCGAGCAATTCGCGCGCCGATTTCAGACGCGGATCGAGATCGCTCAATCGCGCGATTTCGTTTTGCGCGCGACTCACGTTCCGCGACGCGGCGAATTCGCTATCGCCATCCAACGCTTCGGCCAGCGCCATGCTGCCTTGCATGAGCGATCCGGCATTGGCCAGACGTTTGTGTGTTTCGTTCAACGATGCGAAGTCCGTCACGGACAATGCATGTCGCTCTAGTTCGTCGACTTGGTGTTCGAGCAACGCGATTCGGTCGGATTGATTCTGTTCGGCGCCGAGTTCGCGCATGCGTGCATCGATATCCGCCCACATGTGCGCGGCGGTGGCTACATCGCGGCGAAGCGATTCGTTACCGCCGAAAGCGTCGAGCAAATCCAGCTGGCTGGATTTTTCCAACAATGCCTGATGTTCGTGCTGTCCGTGAATTTCGATCAAGTGCGTGGCGAGCGATTGCATTTGCGTGAGCGTCGCAGGGCGACCGTTGATCCACGCGCGCGAACTTCCTTCGCTGCGAATCACGCGCCGCAGTTGGCATGTGTCACCGTCGTCGAATTCTTCGTCGGCGAGCCACGCGCGCGCCGCATCCGCGCGGGCGAGCGAAAATTGGGCGATCAATTCGGCCCGTTCGCTGCCGTGACGAACGACCCCGGCATCCGCGCGCTGGCCCGAAAGCAGCAGCAACGCGTCGACCATCAGCGATTTGCCCGCACCTGTCTCGCCCGTGACGACGGTCAAGCCATTCGAGAACGCGATATCGGCCTCACCGACGATGGCGAAATCTTTGACGAAAAGTGTTTCCAACATGCGCGCGGACGCTAACACGCGACCGTTTCCGCGCCAAGTCCGCGCCAAGTCCGCGCGCATCCGTTACCATATTCGACGGCCGAAATTCGAGGATGCGTCATGTGGTATGCGATCTACGCGATCGATAACGAAAACAGTTTGCAGCAGCGTCTCGGCGCGCGACCGGCGCATGTCGCGCGACTGAATGATCTGAAAAACGCCGGACGTCTTCTTCTCGCCGGTCCGTTTCCTGCGATCGATGCGGAAGATCCGGGTCCGGCCGGTTTTACGGGAAGTTTGATCGTCGCCGAGTTCGACGATCTCGAAGCGGCCAAGACGTGGGCTAAAGCAGACCCTTACGTCGCGGCGGATGTCTACAAAGACGTCCACGTCAAACCGTTTCGCAAGACGCTGCCGTGACGAATCGGATCGATCGCATCCGCGAACTGCTCACGCGCGAACTGTCGCCATCGCAGCTCGATGTCGAAGACGAAAGCCATCGGCATCGCGGTCACGAGGGCGCAAAGGATGGGCGCGGGCATTTCCGTGTTCGCATTGTCGCGTCAGCGTTTGAAGGCAAGCCCGCGCTGGCGCGGCATCGCATGGTTTACGCGGCGCTCGGCGATATGATGACCACCGATATTCACGCGCTCGCCATGGATGCGCGCGCACCGGATGAAGCGAAGGACAATGCAAATGTATAAAAAGCTAATAATTGCGTCGAGTGTCATCGCCGTGGCTGCGTGCTCGCATCAAGGTCCCGAGAGCGCCAGCGCTGTCCAAATGACGACGACGGGTCTGATTGCTGAAACCGTCAATGGGATGAAGATTCCGCAATCGTTGTTGCAAAGCGTGGCGACGCAACACAATCTGCATCTGGACAATCCGCAACAGCGCGAACAAGCGTTGACGCTGATGACGGACGAAGTGCTAGTCGCGCAGGCGATACAGCATGAATCCTTCGCGTCGTCGGAATCGTTTCAGGCAGCCGTCGAAGCGGAACGATTGAAAGGCGTTTCCGAAGCGGCTTTCGCGGAATACCAGAAATCGACGCCGATCAGCGACGACATGCTCAAGGCCGAATACGACGCGCAATCAACGCGTGCCGGCAAACAGGCGTATGACTTCGGCCAGCTCTTGTTCGCGGACGAAGCCGATGCGCTGAAAGCGGAAGGCGATATCGTTACCGGCAAACCATTTTCGGAAGTGTTCGACGCGTACCGATCGAAAGCCAAGCAGGCAAAAGTGTTCTCGCGGGTTCGTCCCGATCAACTCCCTCCGCCATTGGCGAAGGCGTTGGAGAACTTGAAGAACGGCGAAACGACGAAAGTCCCGGTCAAGACAGAATACGGCTGGCATGTCGTGCATCTCGACATCGTCAATCCTTATACGCCGCCGCCATTCGAACAGGTAAAAGAAGGCATTCGTCGCGGACTGCTGGTGAAACTCGCGCAGGATCGCGTCAAGAAATTTCGGGACAACGCCAAGATTGAATATCCGGAAGGTTCAGCGCCGGTGCCGGCGACTCCTGCGGCTGCCAATCCCGCAGAGGAAAAGAAAGGCTAGGGCAGCGTCACGGGCGCCGGCGCTTTCCAGCCCGGCGCGCGATGCTCGGCGACCACCGTCGTGTAGATGCCGCCGCGCACGAGAAATTCGGCCGTGAGGCGCATGAAATTCGGTTCTGTCGCCTTGACGAGATCGTCCAGAATCCGGTTCGTGACTGCCTCGTGGAATGCGCCTTCGTTGCGGAAACTCCAGACATAAAGTTTCAACGATTTCAATTCGACACAGGTTTTTGCTGGCACGTAGTCGAGATGCAGGACGGCGAAATCCGGCTGGCCGGTCTTCGGACACAAACACGTAAATTCGGGAATCCGCATGCGAATGGTATAATCACGATCCGGCTGCGGATTCGGGAACGTCTCCAAAGTTTTCGTGGGGGCGGTGGACACGGTCTCGAACTCCTGCGAAGTTGCCTGGCTGAAAATGGCGCGCCACGGTAGCGGAAGCCTCCGCTGCCGACAACCCCAAATTATTGCACAGCGGTTCGGTACGAACTGCGCGAGACTCGTTGATGCGACTGACTACGATCAAGCTTTCCGGTTTCAAATCCTTCGTCGATCCGACTGTTCTTCACCTGCCCACCAACATGACCGGCGTCGTCGGTCCGAACGGTTGCGGCAAATCGAACATCATCGACGCGATTCGATGGGTGATGGGTGAAAGTGCGCCGACGCGTCTGCGCGGCGATTCGCTGAGCGACGTCATCTTTTCCGGGTCGACGGGCCGCAAGCCCGTCGGCAGCGCGACGGTCGAACTCGTCTTCGACAATTCCGACGGCACGGTGATCGGCGAATACGCGAAATACAACGAAATTTCCGTCAAGCGTGCAGCGAGCCGCGACGGTCAATCGCAATATTTCTTGAATGGCTCGCGTTGCCGTCGTCGCGACATTACCGATCTGTTCCTCGGCACCGGTCTCGGTGCGCGCAGCTATTCGATTATCGAACAGGGCATGATTTCGGAAATCATCTCCGCGCATCCCGACGAATTACGCGGCTATCTCGAAGAAGCCGCCGGCATTTCGAAATACAAAGAACGCCGCAAGGAAACCGAAAGCCGCATCAAAGCGACGCGCGAAAATCTCGAGCGCCTGAATGACGTGCGCGAAGAAGTCGAAAAGCAGCTCGAACATCTCAATCGTCAAGCGAAAGCCGCCGCACGCTGGCAGGATTTGAAGACCGAACAGACGCGTCGCGAAGCCGAATTGCGCGCGCTGCATTATCGCGTGATCGCAGGCGAGCTCGACGAGCACACCGCCGCGTTACGTCAAGGCGAAATCGGTATCGAAGCACTGGTTGCCGAACAACGCCAGATCGAAGCGCAAATCGAAGGTCATCGCGAAAAGCACCAGCTCGCTGGCGAAAACCTCAACAAAGTGCAGGGCGAGGTTTATCGCGTCGGCGGCGAAATCGCGCGCGTCGAACAACAGATTCAGCACAATCGAGAATTGCGCGAACGTCTCGAACGCAATCGCGTAGAAACCGAAAAAGCATTGTCGGAACTCGGCGAGCATATTCGTGGCGATCACGAGCAGATCGAAGCGTTGCGTGCGACGTTGAACGAAGGCGAACCGAAACTCGCGTCACTTCATCAAAACGCGACGACGACGGCTGAGTCGTTGCGCGACGCCGAAGTCAAAATCGTCGATTGGCAAACGCAGTGGGATACGTACGCGAAATCATCGGCGGAAGCAGGACAAGCGGCAGAAGTCGAGCGCACGCGGTTGGATTTGCTCGACAAGCAAGCGATGGAAAGCGGCCGTCGTCTCGAATTGTTGCGCGAGGAAAAACGCGCTGCAAACGTGCAGACGCTAAGCGATCAGTCGACGCAACTCGCGTCCGAGCACGACACGCATAAAGAAAAAGTCGATACGTTCACCAGGCTGCTCGACGAACGTCGCGCGGCGCATGAGCAGGCGCTCGAAAGCGAGCGTGCCAATGCGACACAACTCAACGAAGCACGCACGGAATTACAGCGTTTGCGCGGACGTCTCGCGTCGCTGGAAGCCTTGCAACACGCAGCACTCGGCCAGGAAAAATCGCCAGCCGGCGAATGGCTCACGAAACTCGGTTTGGATAAATCGCGGCGTCTCGGCGAAGTGCTCGTCGTCGACGGCGGCTGGGAAACGGCAGTCGAAACCGTTTTATCGGGATTGCTCGAAGGCGTGCTGATCGACTCGCCGCATTCGCATGCGGCTGAACTCGCGAACGTTCGCGATGCCGACGTCACGCTAATTTCATCGCAAGAAAGTGGCGCGAGCGCGGCGGGAACGTTGGCCGCGCACGTGAAAGGGCCTTCAGCGATTTTCGGCGTGCTGTCGCACGTTCACACCGCCGAAACGGTTGACGATGCGCGCACGAAGGCTTCGTCGTT
>OLMB01000171.1_pt1 | contig 27953 bp, 28 predicted proteins | sample 1604691 | NCBI WGS metagenome assembly OLMB01 (sample SAMEA104055722, study PRJEB20765) | soil metagenome | isolation source: soil
GAAATTCTGGCCGTGAAAATCGTTCGCGACGGCGCCAGCTTTTCTGTCGTGGGTGCGATTCAAGTTGTCCTCGACTCGACGGTATACATCGTGCTCACAAAGCTCGGTGTCGCGACACCTCCCGCGAATGTTTGCGGTCGCATCGCCGGCGCCGCACTCGGCTTTTGGCTGAATGGTCGGGTGACGTTTGCCCATCACGATCAGCCTCGTTTTCGGTGGCGGCTGACGCGGTACGTTCTGCTTTGGATCGCGATGACGATCATCAGCACCGCAGCGTTGACCATCATCGGTCATCGCGCCGGATTGAAAAATACTTGGTGGGCGAAACCGCTGATCGAGACGGCGCTGGGCTTGACGAGTTTTCTCATTTGCCGGTATTGGGTTTATCGACGCTGATCTCGCCGGCGCAGATCTCGGTTCCCGCAAATAAAAAAGGCGACGCTTTCGCACCGCCTCATTCGTTTTTTATTGACCGTTGGGATCAGGCAGCGACCGGCACCAACGAATATCCACGCAAGCGTGCGGCAAAATCCTGCAACGTACGGATACCGGTAGCTTCGGCTTCGCGACACCATTCCTGCAATCCCGACAACATCACTTCTGCGCCACCGTTGCCGCGCTCCAGCACGCTCGCCAGACGCGTGCGGAATTCGCAAACCGTCGACAACAGCGGACGCTGCTTGACGATTTCCTGCAATCGTTCGCGCGAGTGTTCATCGAGCCAGCGGCCACCGTTCGCGAGCGCTTTTCGCAACGCGCGTGGCAAAGCCTTGATGCTCTCGCCCGCATGCGCGGCTTCTTCTCGCAGCGTCGGCGCGATCACGCCTTTGAAATAATCCGTCATCACCTGGAAACGATGCGTGAGCAACGCCTTTAGCGTCTCGGAATCCGGCAGCGAAATGTTCGGACGCACGTCGAGCGACGGCGCAACGCGCAACACTTTCGCCAAGCGCAACGTCTCGCAGGTGCGGATGATCGCCCAGCCGATGTCGAATTCGAATTTGCGCAATGCGAACTTCGCCGAGCTCGGGAACGCGTGGTGATTGTTGTGCAATTCTTCGCCGCCGATGAAAAAGCCCCACGGAGTGAGATTCGTCGCCATGTCAGCCGTTTCGAAATTGCGATAACCCCACCAATGGCCTAAGCCATTGACGACGCCCGCCGCCCAGAACGGAATCCAGATCATTTGCAGCGCGGAAATCGCGACGCCCCAAATGCCGAACAGCAAGATGTTGACGATGAACATCATCGTCGGACCGGCATACGGATGCGCGGCGTACAAATGACGCTCGATCCAATCCGTCGGCGTGCCTTTGCCGTATTTCTCGGTCGAGACCTGGTCGTTCGATGCGACGCGATACAGATCCACGCCTTGCAAGAGAACGGTCCCGATGCCGAAAATCTTCGGACTATGCGGATCTTCTTCCGTCTCGCACTTGGCGTGATGTTTACGATGCACCGCCACCCATTCTTTCGTGACCATGCCCGTGCTGATCCACGACCAGAATCGGAAAAAATGCGCCAGAACCGGATGGAAGTCGACGCCGCGATGCGCCTGGCTGCGATGCAGATACAGCGTCACCGCGAAAATGGTGAGCTGTGTGACGACAAGGAAATAAATGACTTTCGCCAACCACGAAGCGTGGACCAAGCCGTTAATCAAGAAATTCAGGATAAATTCAAGCATGGAGTCATACCGCGAAAGGAAAAGGGACTATACGTGAGCCGATCTGCAGCCGCCAGTGAAACGTCCCCGAAATCCGGCGCTTCTTGTGATATGCGGATGCCCTTGCCCCAGATCAACTGACCAGCAACAATCACGCCAGTTCAATGGAATTTGCATGGTCGCTGAAACTCTGTTGCGTATGGAAAATGTTAGCCGCCGGTTAGCTGGGCGGCTTGTTGTCGAAAAAGTAGACTTGGTGATCGATCGCGGGACGGTTTTGGGCTTGCTGGGCGTCAACGGCGCGGGAAAATCGACGACATTGCGAATGGTTTGCGGCGTCCTCACGCCGAGCAGCGGCTCAGTTTTAGTGTCAGGTTCCGATCTCCGAGAGAATCCGCGTGCTGCCGCGACCGCCATCGGTTACCTCCCGGAGCAGCCACCGCTCTACGCTGAATTGCGCGTCGACGAATGTTTGGCTTTCTGCGCGAGGCTTCGTCAAATTTCCGGCAAGAAATTACGTGCGGCGGTCGATTCGGTGATCGAGCGTTGCGGACTCGGTGAAGTCCGTCATCGTTTGCTCGGCAATTTGTCGAAAGGATTTCAGCAGCGCGCCGGAATCGCGCAAGCGATCGTGCACGATCCGGCCTTGATCGTTTTAGATGAGCCCGCATCGGGGCTCGATCCTCTGCAATCGGCGAATATTCGTTCGCTGATCCGAGAACTCGGCAAAGATCGCGGTGTGATTCTCTCGACGCATTTGATCACCGACGTCAATCAATGTTGCGATCGCGTCGCGATTCTACATCGCGGCCGATTGCGCTACGACGGGCCGGTAAAGATGATGTCGGACGACCCTATCTTCGAAGTTCGCGTTTCCAAAACGCTGGCTCTGGACGCGTGGGCCTCGATCGATGGTGTCGAGTCGACACAATTCGCAGATGGATTTTGGCAAGTGAAATTGAAGCCAAGCGCGCGACCGGAAATGCTCGCGGAAGCCGTTGTTCGACACGGTTGGGGATTGCTTGAACTTCGCGCGCAACAAACCAATCTCGAGCACGTCTTTCTGCGCATCGCCAGCGCCGACGAGACGGCGGTAGCCGCATGAGCGCCGTCGTCGCGCGCAACGAATTGCGTCGTTTCTTTCTCACGCCGCTCGCGTGGGTGTTGCTCGCTGCGGTACTTGCTGTACTCGCCTATTTCTTCCTCGTCGCGCTCGGCGCGTTTTTCGCGCTGATGCCGAAAATCGCTGGAATGGCGGATGGGCCTGGTGTCACCGATCTCGTCGTTCTGCCGTTGTTGCGCGCGATCGCGAGCCTGCTGCTCGTCATCATTCCACTTCTCGGCATGCGCGCGATCGCCGCCGATCGGCAAAATGGGAGCCTTACGTTATTGCAGGCGTCGGGGATAGGCGACGCGCGCATCGTTCTCGGAAAATATTTCGGCCTGCTGGCATTCGTGATCGTCTTCCTTCTGCTCGCGATGGCAATGCCGATGAGTCTGACGATCGCCACATCGCTCGATCTTGGCCGGCTCGCCGCCGCAACGGTTGGATTGATTCTTTTCGCTGGCGCACTGACTGCGATCGCTGTGGCGAGTTCCGCGGTCACGCAGTCCGCCGCGCTTGCGGCCGCGATCGCGTTGATCTTCAGTCTGGTGTTGTGGATGGTCGACGCGGGCGCACGTTACGAAGGCATCAGCACGACATTCGTGGACTATCTGGCGCTGCCCACGCATCTGGAACCGTTTCTCCACGGCATTATCGCGACGGTCGACATTGTATACTTTTTGCTTATTGCACTTGTCGCGTTGACGCTCGCCACGAGACGTGTCGGCGCATTGCGCACACGCGGCTGACATGGGCGAACGACTTCTCGATTGGTTATTCGCCGCGCTGCTCATTGCCGCCGCCGTCATGGCTGCGTTCTTCAGCACGCGATTCGGATGGCAGCACGATTTCAGTTTCGCGCAGCGCGCCAGTCTCGACGCGCGCACGCAGACGTTGCTCGAACGGCTCGATGCTCCGGTTTCGATAGTTTCCTATGCGCCACCCGACAGCCAACTGCGAGGCGCGATCGCCGATTTCGTCGCTCGGTATGAGCGCATCAAATCCGATATCACGCTTTCTTTCGTCGATCCAGATACGGATCCCGCGGCGACGCGTGAGGCGGGTATCCAAGTCAATGGTGAACTCGTCATTCGTTACAAAGGCCGCAGCGAACAACTCAAAGTTCTGACCGAACGCGAACTCGACAACGCCTTAGTGCGCTTGGCGCGCGAGCACGAACGTCTCGTCGCGTTTCTAGCCGGCGACGGCGAGCGCAAACCCGATAGCGCCGGAAACAGCGATTTCGGAAACTTCGGCGCGCTGTTAAAAGCGCAAGGCGTGCGCGCCATTTCGCTCACGTTGACGAACGGCATGCACATTCCCGAAAATGTCGATGCGCTGGTCGTCGCCGCGCCGACGGTGACGTTGGCCGATGCGCTCGTCAAAGAACTCGTCGACTTCGTAGAACGCGGCGGCAATCTGCTTTGGCTGACGGAACCTAGCGAAAAGGTCGGACTCGAACCGTTGTTCAAGGAATTGTCGGTGCGTGCGTTGCCCGGTGTCGCGGTCGACGGCGCCGGCGCGGAGTTCGGTATCGGCGATCCGAGTTTTATCGCAATTTCCACTTATCCACAAAATCCGATTACGCGCGATTTCGCGTTGACGACGTTGTTTCCGCAATCGGTTGCGTTGGCGAAAGTCGTGCAGCCGCAATGGAATATCGGCGCGCTGCTGACCACGACGGCGAAATCGTGGACGGAAACCGGCGCGATTCCGAAACAAGGCGATACGACGACGATCAGCTTCGACGAGAACAAGGGCGAATTTCCCGGTCCGCTGAACATCGGCCTTTCGTTGACGCGGCTCTCGCCTACGCCGACGAAACGCGAGCAACGCGTCGTCGTCATCGGCGATGCGGACTTTTTGTCGAACGCGTTTCTCGGCAACGGCGGCAATCGCGAATTCGGCCAGCGCGTTTTCGACTGGCTGTTGCAGGACGATGAACTCGTCGATATCCCCGACAAAGGTGCGCCAGACCGGCAACTCACGATGACGCAACGCGAACTGAGCGGGATTAGTCTGATTTTTCTTCTAGGATTACCCGCGCTGCTTCTCATTTGCGGCGGCGTCATTTGGTGGCGCCGGCGGCGCGCCTAGATTCGATGCGCAAATCGACACGAAACATTCTTTTGCTCGCCGTTGTCGTCGTCGCGCTTGGCGTGGGTATAAATTTCGAGTTGACGCGCGAAGAAAAATTTCTGCCGACTCCGCTGACGTCGATCGATCCCGTCGCCGCGAAATCGCTGGACGTTCGATGCGCCGGTTGCACGACGCGACGCTTCGAACATCGCGCAAAAGGCTGGTGGATGCTCGAGCCTTATCCTTTGCGCGCCGATGACGCTGCTGTTTCTAGGCTGGCTTCCGTCGCGATAGCGCCCGTTCGCAAAAAGTTGGACGCGGGCGCATACGATCTCGCGAAGCTTGGGCTCGATCCGCCACGTATCACGATGAACATCGACGATGTGCGGATCGAATTCGGCGACGAAGATCCGATCGAGCACGATCGCTACGCGCGTGTCGGCGCCGACGTGTTCCGTGTGCCCGACCGTTTCGGCGCGCGCTTGCTCGAATCGCCGGAAACCGAAATCGACCGGCACGTGATCGACGCAGACGCCGTCGTCGTTGAAGTAGGCATCGACGGACAACCGCCTCGCGCGGATCTTGCGGCGGCTTGGAAGAACTTGATCGCCGCGCAGATGCAACCGGCAGGCGATGACAGCGCAGATTCGGTGTCCGCGACGATCGAATTCGCCGACGGAACCAAACTGCAATTTTCGATACATCGAGAAAACGAACAATACGTCGTGCGGCGCGGCGATATTCATCTCGATTACCTCGTGGTCGAGTCGCAGGCGCAAGCATTGCTCGGCAAGGCGAACTGACGATGCCCGAATTGCCCGAAGTCGAGACGACACGGCGCGGCATCGCGCCGTATCTCGAAGGTCGGCGTGTGTTGGATGTCGTCATTCGACAACGCAAACTGCGTTGGCCCATTCCTGCCGCCGTTCGCAAAAAGTTGCCGGGACAAATCATCGAGCGCGTCGACCGCCGTGCAAAATATCTGCTTGCCCACACGCAAGCCGGAACGGCAGTCATGCATCTGGGCATGTCGGGATCGCTGCGCGTATTGAACCCCGATGCGGCGTTCGGCATACACGATCATTTCGATTGGCGCATGGATTCCGGAAAGATTCTGCGATTCACCGATCCGCGCAGATTCGGCAGTTTGCTGTGGCAGGCGCCGGGCGAAACGCTTGAGATCCTTGCGCATCTCGGTCCCGAACCGCTTAGCGATGTGTTCGATGGCGACTATCTTTGGCAACGGTCGCGCGGCCGATCCGCAGCGGTAAAGATTTTCCTGATGGATCAAAACGTCGTCGTCGGCGTGGGAAATATTTATGCGTCGGAGGCGTTGTTCGCGGCAGGCATTCATCCTCGACGCGCAGCGGGATCGGTCTCACGCGCGCGTTACGGAAAACTCGCCAATGAAGTGAAACGCATCCTCGCTTACGCCATCGAGCGCGGTGGGACGACGCTGCGCGATTTCATCAATCCCGACGGCGCGCCCGGTTATTTCGAGCAGGAATTGTTCGTCTACGGACGCGGTGGCGAACCGTGCAAAGTATGTGGCACTCCGATCCGCGTAATCACACAGGGACAACGCAGTACATTTTTCTGTCCGCGCTGCCAGCGCTAGCTTTTTTCGTCAGATTCAGATTCTGGTAGCGCTAGCGTCGTTTGCTGCAATTCGATGTGGCCGATGCCTGCGGTGATTTTTTTGAACTCCGCGCGACTCACGGAAACGTAGCGTTCGTTGCCGCCGATTTCGACCTGCGGCCCGTCGGTGACGACGCGACCATGATCGTCCACGCGCACGACCATCGTCGCTTTCTTGCCGGTGTGACAAATCGTCTTGATCTCGATGATGTCATCGGCCCAGGCGAGTAGATACTTGCTGCCGTCGAACAGTTCGCCGCGAAAATCGGTACGCAGTCCATATGCGAGCACGGGAACGCGAAGTTCGTCGACGATATCGCTCAATTGCCACACTTGATTGCGCGTGAGGAATTGCGCTTCGTCGACGAGCACGCAATGCAGCGCGCCGTTGTGAAAGATATCGGCGGTGACGATGGCGCGCAGATTCTCATCGCGCGAAAACGCGAGCGCGCTCGCCTTCAATCCGATGCGCGACGCGACGATGCCTTCGCCGTGCCGGTTGTCGAGAAGCGGCGTGAGAATGAGCGTGCGCATGCCGCGCTCGCGGTAGTTGTGCGCGCTTTGCAGCAACGTCGTCGTCTTGCCGGCGTTCATCGCCGAATAATAGAAATACAGTTTCGCCATTCCGACCTCGACATCCTCGCGCAGCGGAGTTTATTTCATCGCGACGACAGGTGTCGCCGCACTGACTTTGGTCGGGTCGCGTTCCTTCCTTAAAGCCGACGACGCGGCGAGCGACGGATTCTTATGATCGAGGCACGGCGGCATCGGCGTTTCATTCGCGTCCGGTCGCCGTCTGGGTCAACGCTTTGGAGCCTCCGCATATGGTTATCTTTTCTCGATATTTGTTGGTTTTTCCGTTTTTGCTCAGTACTTCCTCGTTCGCGGCGGATCACATGGTGACGGCTGGGGGCAGCGCCAATGTGTTCACGCCTAGTAATCTGACGATCAATGCCGGTGACACGATCACCTTCGTCAATGGCGGTGGCGTCCATAACGTCGTTGCCAGCGACGGTTCGTTTTCGAGCGGTGAGGCGACGGATAGCTTCACATTCACACAAGCATTTCCGAACCCCGGCACATTTGGGTTCTATTGCAGTATCCATGGTGCCCCGAACGGGACCGGAATGGCGGGTTCGGTCACCGTCAACGCGGTGACCGCTCCCCCGCCGGCGCCGATCACGGGCGCGACGAGCGGTTCGTGGTACGACCCCGATGAATCCGGCCACGGCTTCCTCATTCAAGTTGCGCCGTCGAACCTGTTCATCGCTTATTGGTTCGTCTACACGCCAGATGGAACGGCGCAGGCGTGGGTCGATGGCGCGGGGCCCTACGACCCGACCTCGAACAGTGTGACGATCGAGATGCAACAGGACGTTGGCGCAAAGTTCCCGCCGCTGTTCAATCACAGCGATCTGACTCAAACCGACTGGGGCACGCTCACCTTCACGCAAATCGATTGCACGCACGCAACGGTCAGCTGGGTTCCGAAAGTGGCCTCGTATCCACCCAGTTCGGCGCCATTGCCGCTCACCAAAATCATTGGTGTCAACGGCTTGACATGTACAAACTGATGCGTGCCAAAGCAATCATCTTGGCGGTCGCTTTGAACCTCTCGGTGGCGATCGCCGCGATGGCAGTCGAACCCGGCGCGCCCGCGCCGGGTTTCAACGCGCCCACGTTCGACAACAAACAGATTCAGCTTTCCGATTATCGCGGCAAAGTCGTCTTCGTCGATTTCTGGGCATCGTGGTGCAGCCCGTGCCGGCAGTCGTTGCCGATGTACAGCAAGTTGTCCGGTGAATTTCCCGCGGCGGATTTTGCCGTGGTGGCCATCAACGTCGATGAAAACGCCGAAGACGCCAGGAAGTTCCTGGCCGAACACCCCGTGAAGTATACAACTGTACAAAATCCGGACGGCGACATACCGAGAGCGTTCGGCATCAACGGCATGCCGTCGTCCTACTTGATCGATCGCGATGGCACGATTCGCGACCGGCACGTCGGTTTCGATCCAAAGGATATAAATACCTTGCGCGGCGAAATCACCAAACTGATCGGGAAGCCAGCCGATGCGTCGTAAACTCCACGCATTATTTTTGCTGTCGGTTCTGTCGTCGATCGCTGGCTGCGCAACGACGCCGGTGCAGCCGTGGGAACGTGGCAGCCTGGCGCGTTGGGATATGCGTTGGGATCCCGATCCGTTGCAAGCGGCGGCAGACGATCATGCGCATTTCAGCAAAGAAGGCACGAGCGGCGGAATCGGCGCCGCCGGCGGCGGTTGCGGCTGCAATTGATGCGTTCGATTAAACGTCCATCGCCGTCGTTGACGTTGTTGTTGGCCGCATCGGCAGCACTGATCGGACCGAAAGCGCAAGCCGACGAAACGAGTTCATCGCCGACGATCGGCTATCGCTTCAACGTGTACGACGAAGATTCGTTTTCTGGCGCATCCGAAATCGGCGATCCGAAGCGGTATCACGTCGATACACAACAGTTGGATTTCTCCTCGGGCGTCGGCGATCGCAACACCGTGAACGTCAACGCTACCCACGAAGTGATGAGCGGCTCGTCGCCGTGGTATTCGATTCCGGGACCGAACAACAAACCGATCCAAGTGTTGAGCGGCGCGACGATTCGCGATCACCGCAGCGCCATCGACGCATCGCTGACGCACGACGCCGGCGGCAATTCGACGACAACGGTCGACGCGTCGTATTCCACCGAACGCGATTATCACGCGACCGCGATCGGCGCGGAGCACACGCTACCGATCAACGCAGCGTTGACGCTCGGCTTCGGCGGAAGTCTGTCGCACGACATCATCGAACCGACCGATGCGCTCATTTTCGATCGCATCACGCACGCAGAGAAGAATACGTTGTCGGCATTCGGCAGCTTGAGTTGGGTGCTCAACAAAGCGTCGGTGATCGAAAGCGGTATTCAGCTCAATTATCAAAGCGGCTATTTGTCCGATCCCTACAAACTGGCGACGGTCGGCGATCTGCAGTTACCCGACACGCGGCCAGATCGACGCACCGAAGCGGCATGGCTCATCCGCTATCGTCGTGCCATGACATCCGACGCGGCGCTTCACGCCGACTCGCGCGTCGCCGTTAACAGTTGGGGTCAAAAATCGCTGACGCTCGACTTCGCGTGGTATCAAAGTCTGGGTAACGGCTGGCAGCTCATTCCCGGCGTGCGTTATTACTCGCAAGGCAGCGCGCGTTTCTACGCGCCGTTTTTTGCGGCCGAGGATGCCGGAAGTTTTTATTCGAGCGATTATCGGCTCGGCGCGTTCGGTTCCGTCTCCGCGAGCATCAACGTGCGCAAACAATTCGGACATTGGGAACTGGTCGCGGGCGGCGAGCGCTATCACGTCAGCACAAGTTACGCGATCGGCGGCGCCGATCTGCCGAATCCGGGCATCGTGAATTACACGCGCATCTTCGCCGGAGTCGATTACCATTTCGATTAGCGTTGTCGCGCGGCCGGCGGTGGTATCGATGCGATTCGAATTTTCCACGATGGGATGTCCTTGCGCGTTGCACGTCGAAGGTTGCGACGACGCAACGGCGCAGCGCGCTTACGCCGCGACGCTGAGCGAGGTCGATCGGCTCGATCGAAAATATTCGCACTACCGTTCGGACAGTCTCCTTGCCGATCTTGCGCGCAAACCCGATGTCACGATCGCCGTTGATGACGAAACCGCGAATCTGTTCGACTTCGCCGCCGAACTGCATCGGCAAAGCGATGGTCTTTTCGACATCACCGCGGGAAAACTGACGCGGTTGTGGGACGCACAGAACAATCACGCGCCGTCGCAAAAAGAAATCGACGCTGCACTGCAAGTCACCGGTTGGCATCGCGTGGAGTGGAAGCGCCCAAATCTTCGCGTGACGACGGCCGGCATGCATCTGGATTTCGGCGGACTCGTCAAAGAATATGCAGCGGACCGTTGCGCGCAGGCGTGTCGCGATGCGGGCGTGACGTCGGGCGTGGTCGACCTCGGCGGCGATCTCGCGCTGATTGGTCCGCACGAAAACGGCGACCCATGGATAGTCGGCATCAAGGCGCCGCGTGCGGAAGGCAAAGCGTCGGCGCGCATCGAATTGCCGAGCGGTGGGCTCGCGACGAGCGGCGACTACGAACGCGCGTTGATCGTCGATGGAAAACGCTATTCGCATATCGTCGACCCGCGTTCGGGTTATCCGATCGAAAGTTTCGCGAGCGTGAGTGTCGTGGCTGAAACGTGCCTCGTCGCGGGCGCCGCGTCGACGCTCGCGATGCTGCTCGGTGTCGAGCGCGGGAAATCTTGGTTGGCGGATTTGGGCCTACCGCATCTGTGCATCACAAATGGCGGAGAGCGCAGCGGCGATATAACGATTTAGCTGGCGGATCGGATCGCCGAGCGGGCACAATGCGCGCCCTCATGACGTTGAATCCGCAACAACGCGCCGCGGTCGAATACTGCGACGGCCCAGTGCTCGTGCTTGCCGGCGCAGGTTCCGGCAAGACGCGCGTCATCACGGAAAAAATCGCGTATCTCATTGCGCGTAAAAATGTAACGCCGAACAAAATTGCAGCGATCACGTTCACCAACAAAGCGGCGCGCGAGATGCGCGAGCGTGCGAAGCGATTGATAAAAGGCGCGGCCGCCGACGAAGTCGCGATCTCGACATTTCATGCGCTCGGTCTGAAGTTCTTGCAGATCGAACATGCGCGTTTGAATCTCAAGCGCGGATTTTCGGTGATCGATGCCGACGATAGTTTCGGCATGGTGAAGGATCTCGTTCCCACCGCGACGAAGCCCGATCAATTGCAGGCGTTGCGCCACCTCATTTCCACGGCGAAGAACAACGGACTCACGCCCGAGCAGGCGCAAGACGCCGCGCGCGCCGCGCGCGAACGCGAAGCGGCGAACATTTATGCGGCTTATCAGGCGCGCTTGCGCGCATTCAATGCCGTCGATTTCGACGACCTCATTCGTTTGCCTTTGCAGTTGCTCGAAAGCGATGACGAAGTTCGCGCGGCATGGCAGGAACGATTGCGTTATGTCCTCGTCGACGAATATCAGGACACGAATGTCGCGCAATATCGATTGCTGAAACAACTCGCTGGCGAGCGCGGCGCGTTCACTGCCGTCGGCGACGACGATCAATCGATCTATGCGTGGCGTGGCGCGAATCCGGGCAATCTCGACGAACTCGCGCGCGATTATCCGACGCTGAAAGTCATCAAGCTCGAACAGAATTATCGATGCAGTGGTCGCATTCTTCGTTCTGCGAACGCGTTGATCAAACACAATCCGCATGCGCACGAAAAGCGTTTGTGGAGCGATCATGCCGAAGGTTCGCCGATCCGCGTTCTCGCCTGTCGCGATGGCGATCATGAAGCCGAACGGATCGCTGGCGACATTGCGAACAAACAGCAAACCTCGAAAGCGCCGTGGAGCGAATTTGCGATTTTGTATCGCGGCAATCATCAATCGCGTTCGTTCGAGAAAGCGTTGCGACTCGCGCGCATTCCTTACGCAATTACAGGCGGAACGGCGTTTCTCGATCGCACCGAAGTGAAAGACGTGTTGGCGTATCTGCGTCTGCTCGTCAATCCGGATGACGATGCGGCATTTTTGCGCGTCGTGAATGTGCCGCGACGCGAAATCGGCGCCGTGACGCTGGAGAAACTCGGCGAGCTTGCGCAAACGAAACACACGTCGATGTTGCGTGCCGCGCACAGCGATGCGGTTCTATCGCAATTGCCGCCGCGGCCGGCATCGGCGCTCGCGGAGTTCGTCGCGCTCATCGATGACCTCGGCAAGCGAGCGTTGCCGCCGGCGGATTTGGTCGACGAACTCATTCGGCGCACCCGCTATGCCGAACACATCGGCAACGAAGCGAAAGGCGAGGCGGCCATTCAGCGGCGCGTGGAAAATTTACGCGAATTGTGCGATTGGTTTCGCGCGATGCAGAAAAACGATTCGCGTATCGGCGATCTCGCGGCCGCTCTCGCGCTGCTGTCGCATAGCGATCGTGACGACGACTCGAATGCCGTCCGCCTGATGACGTTGCACGCCGCGAAGGGACTCGAATTCCGGTTCGTCTATATCGCCGGTGCCGAAGACGGTTTGCTGCCGCACGCCGGGGGTATTGAAGAAGGACGGCTCGACGAAGAACGTCGGCTTTTCTATGTCGGCATCACGCGCGCGCGGGAACGGCTGTGCCTTTCGTACGCAACACGATCGAAGCGGTATGGCGCGATCATCAGTAACGAACCGAGCCGGTTTCTGGCGGAGCTGCCGCAAGACGATCTGCACTGGGACGGGCGCGATGCCGATCAGGATGCGGAAGCCGCCCGCGAATCGGCCAGCAGCCATCTGGCGCGTCTGGCGGACTTCCTCAGCGACTGACCGCCTAAACCCAACTTAACTCGGGGCGAATTCGCGCTTGCCAACGTTTCGGGGCGTCACTACAGTGGCCGTTCCGCACGATTCAACCACCTCGCTCACCATATTGGGGACGTTATGAAGACCTCGCTTATCCGCGTCGCTTTTGTCGCTGCTTTGGCCGCCGCCGGCCTTGGATGCAGCCAGCAGAATTCATCCGCGCCGACCACACCGGCCGCTGTCGCCGCAGCCACCAGTTCACCGGAAGGCACCATCACTGCCGCCGTGAAGGCGGTGCGCGAAAACAATATCGGCGCGCTGTTTGAAATCACGCTGCCGGCGCCTGAGTTGGTCAAGATGAAGGCCGACTGGAACAAGGAAATGAACAAGGATCCCGTCACCGACGAGGATCGCAAACAGTTCGCCGACACGATGACCAAGCTGACCGCGCCGGATGCGGAAGCCAAGCTATACACGCAAATCGAACCGCAGTTGAAAGAGTTTGACGCGAAATCCGCGCAGCAGATGCCGATGATGATCGCAATGGGTCGCGGTTTTGCGCAGAGTGCCATCGCGCAGAGCAAGGATTTGACCGATCCGCAGAAACAGCAAGCGCAGCAGTTGCTCGATGCCGTCGGCAATTGGGCGCAGACGACGAAGTTCACCGATCCGACCTTGGTGAAAGGTGCAATTGCCGCGATCTGCAAAACCGCGCGCGATTTGAATTTGAAGACGATCGACGAGGCACGCGCGCTAACGTATGACCAAGGCATGCAGAAGGCCGGCATCATCGTCGGCGGTGTGAAACAGGTGTTGCGTGCATACGGGCTCAATGTCGACAAAGCACTGGATTCCGTGAAAGTCGATGCTCCCGTCATCACTGGCGATACGGCAAAGGTGAAAGTCAGCTACGTCGCTTTCGATCAACCGTTCGCGACCGACAGCGATCTCGTCAAGATGGACGGCAAGTGGTATAGCAAGCAGGCGATCGATCAATGGAGTAAGCGCCAGCAGGAACAGGCTGCCGCCGCCACCGCGCCATCGGCGCCGCCCGCGGGCAAGTAATTCCTTGCAAAACAAGGCTGTGTGATTCACCGCACCCGTCATCGGCGTGCGGTGAAATCGCGGAACTGACCACGTAACTCTTTTATCACTCGCGGCTTACGTACAATTGCCGCATGGACTCTCCCGTTTCCAATGTTCCTGCCGCCCCGCCTTCACAGGCGCCGTGGTGGTCGCGTGCGTTCGGCGCCGTACTCGAGCCGTGGGTGCGTATTCGGCGCGATGCATCCGCGACTCGCATAACGCTCGATCCGAATGTCCCCGTTTGCTATGTGACGGAACGCTATGGAATGTCCGACACACTGATCCTTGAGCAAGCGTGTCGTGAGGCAGGATTGCCGGAACCGCTACGTCCTTTGCAAGTCGGAAATCTGCGCAAGAAGCGGTCGATGTTCGCGTTGTCGCGCCGCGCGGCGTGGGTGGCTCGCCGGCAGAAATCGTTGACGCATTCTGCCACGCTCGCGCAGTTGCTGGACACGCTGCGCACGAATCCGGATGGCGATTTGCAGCTCGTACCGGTTTCGATCTTCGTCGGCCGCGCACCGGACAAAGAAACCGGTTGGTTCAGCGTGCTGTTCTCGGAAAACTGGGTTGTGGTTGGTCGATTCCGGCGTTTGCTCGCGATCCTGATGAATGGACGCAGCACGATCGTGCAATTTTCGCCGCCGATTTCCTTGCGCCAAGCAATCGCAGACGAGCGTGATGCGCCGGCGACAGTTCGAAAGATCGGACGTGTTTTACGCGTTCACTTTCAGCGCATTCGCGCGATCGTCATCGGACCCGATCTTTCGCATCGTCGAACGCTCATCGATGCGGTGATGAACGCGGCGTTGGTGCGCGACGCAATCGACACCGTTGCTGCGAAAGAAAATCTGTCTCTCGAAAAAGCGCGCGCTCGCGCTCGCGACTACGCGTGGGAAATCGCGGCGGATGTCTCGCATCCTTTCGTTCGATCCGTTTCATTCTTGCTCATCGGCTTCTGGAACAAGATTTACGATGGCGTGCACATGCATCATTTCGAGAAGATGCGCGCGGCGGCGCCGGGGCACGAAATCATTTATGTGCCGTGTCATCGCAGTCACATTGATTATCTGTTGATGTCGTGGCTGCTTTATCGAAACGGCATCGTCGTTCCGCATATTGCGGCAGGCGTGAATCTCAATCTGCCGATACTCGGTCCGATGCTCAGACGCGGGGGCGCGTTTTTTTTGCGCAGAAGTTTCAAAGCGAATGCGCTGTATTCGACCGTTTTTAGTGAGTACGTCGCTCAGCTTTTCGCGCGCGGCGCATCGATGGAATATTTTATCGAGGGCGGACGCTCGCGTACGGGTCGTCTGCTTCAGCCGCGTGCCGGTATGTTGGCGATGACGATGAAAAGTTATCTGCGCGAATCGCGTCGGCCGGTGATGTTCCAACCGATCTATATCGGTTACGAAAAGTTGATCGAAGGCAATTCGTACATCGGTGAATTGTCGGGCAAACCGAAAGAGAAAGAATCGATTTTCGGATTGCTACGCGCGTTCGGAATTTTGCGCAAACATTACGGAAAGGTTGTCGTGAATTTCGGCGAGCCGATCGTCCTCGATCAATTGCTCACGAAGATCGAGCCGACGTGGCGCACAGCCGTGGAAAGTCCTGACGAAAAGCCGGTGTGGTTCAGTTCGGCGGTTGATACATTGGCCGATCGCATTCAGATCAACATCAATCGCGCGGCGGACGTGAATCCGATCAATCTGCTCGCGCTGGCGCTGTTGTCGACGCCGAAGCACGCGATGACGGAAACCGATCTGCTCGCGCAGATTGAGCTCAACCGCGCGCTGTTCACGGAACTGCCATATTCCGATCGCCTGACCGTTACGCCGTTGACGGGTCCCGAGATCATCGCCTACGGCGAAAAGATGGAATGGATTAAACGCGTCGCGCATCCGCTGGGCGATCTCATCGCCTGCGAAGGCGACAACAGCGTTTTGCTTTCCTATTTCCGCAATAACGTGTTGCATCTGACGGCGACCGCCGCCTGGATCGCCTGCTGTTTCCTCAACAATCGGCGCATGGCGCGCGGCTCGATCGTGAAGCTCGGCCGCTTGGTATATCCATTCATTCAGTCCGAATTGTTTTTGCCGTGGGACGAAGACGGATTCGCGGAGCAAATCGAATCGACTCTCGGATTTTTCGAGAAACGAGGTTTGCTCGATTCGGTTGGCGAAGGTCGCATTCTGCGGCGCGGTCCGGGTCAGAGTGACGGCTCATATCAATTGCGTCTGATCGCGCACAGCATGTTGCAGGCATTTGAGCGTTACTACATCGCCATCGCCGCTTTAGTTCGCAACGGTCCACGCACGCTGAGTTCGGGAGAACTGGAAAATCTGTGTGCCCTGACAGCGCAGCGGTTGACGTTATTGCACGAGTTGAATGCGCCGGAATTTTTCGACAAGTCGTTATTCCGCGGTTTCATCCAGCAATTACGCGAACGCCGCGTCATCTGGCCGGATGCGTCCGGAAAACTCGATTTCGACAGCGCGCTCGACGACGTCGCGCGCGACGCTAAAGTAATCTTGAGCCGTGAAATTCGTCACGGTATCTTGAAGTTGACGCCGGAACGGCGCGAATTGCTTGCGCAAAAATCCGATGTTGCTGAGAAAGCGGACGTCGAGAAATCGGACGACTAGGGGTTTACGCATCCAAATCCGGAATGAGCTGACTTTCCAATCTCGCGATCGTATCTTTAAGCAACAATTTGCGCTTCTTCAGACGCCTCAGTTGCAACTCGTCGCAACCGGCAGTGCTGGCCATGCGCGCGATTGCCGTGTCGAGATCGCGGTGCTCAACGCGCAGTTCGACCAAGTGTTTCGAGATTCCAGCGATGTCTTCGCCCACCGCGCCCCTCCAAGTGACAGACGAGTCTAGCGCGCCGCGCGACATCGCGATACGCCGTAGAATATACAGATCGTTTTTGCGCTTACGTCATGACTGCCGCCGCGTTTCGAAAACACCAAACAGAAACCAATAAGCTCGCCAAGCGTTTGCGCCGGCTCGTCGGGCAGGCTATCGCCGATTTCAACATGATCGAACGCGGCGATCGCGTGATGGTTTGTCTATCCGGCGGAAAAGATTCCTACACGCTGCTATCGATGCTGCGTCAGCTCCAGGCCAAGGCGCCCGTCGAATTCGAACTCGTCGCCGTGCATCTCGATCAGAAACAACCTGGTTATGACGCCGATGTCTTGCCTAATTATTTGCGCTCGATCGACATGCCATTCGAAATCATCGAGCAAGACACTTACAGCGTCGTGAAACGCGTCGTGCCCGAGGGCAAAACGATGTGCGGACTATGTTCGCGTTTGCGTCGCGGCGCGCTCTACAACTATGCAGAGCGGAATGGTTTTACGAAGATCGCGCTCGGTCATCACCGTGACGACATCGTCCAGACGATGTTCCTCAATCTGTTTTATCAATCGTCGCTGAAAGCGATGCCGCCAAAGCTTCTGTCGGACGATGGCAAACACGTCGTGATTCGGCCACTGTCGTATTGCAAAGAAGACGACATCGCCAGCTACGCCGAACAGCAGGCGTTTCCGATCATGCCATGCAATCTATGCGGGTCGCAGGAGGCGTTGCAGCGAAAGGCGATCAAGCAAATGCTCGCTGAGTGGGAACGCAAGCATCCGGGTCGAACGGAAAATGTCTTTCGCGCGCTGACATCCGTTGCGCCGTCGCAGTTAGCCGATCGGAACTTATTCGATTTCGCTTCGCTGGGCAGCCGCAGTTCCGGCTCGCAACCGACGTCGTCGGATTGGCTCGCGGGCAGTGGCGACATCGCAGCGATACTGGACGACGCGACCGCCTGACTTCGCTTTCTATCTCGGCCTGTCGGCCATTCTTTTCCTGGGGCTTTCAACATGTGGTTTCGCAATCTTTCTTTATTTCGTTTTTCCGAAAAATCGGCGCGAGCGTTGAAGTCGCTGGAAAACAAGTTGGAGACGCATCGCCTCAGAAATGTGGGTCCCCAAGAGCTCAGCACGAGCGGGTTCGTTTCGCCTTATGGCTTAGCGGAAGAACCGCTAGTGCACCGAGTGGGAGCTTTCGCTCTCGCAAGCCTAGGTCGGGATGAACGTTTGCTGCCAAACGCCGTTGTTAACCAAGAATTGACGTCACGTTTGCAGAAGATCGAAGCAAAACAGGGTAAACGGCCTGGATCTAAACAGCGCAAGCAATTAAAAGAAGACATTTTAAGCGACTTATTGCCGCGCGCCTTTACCCGTCAATCAGCTGTAAACATCTATTTTGCAACGGAAAATGGCTGGTTGGTGGTCGATAGTTCTAGTCGCAAGATCGCAGAAGATGCTGTCACAAAGCTGAGACAAGCGTTAGGTACATTCCCCGCTGTCCCGATGGCGGCCGAAGAAAGTCCGCGTGGCCTAATGACGGACTGGTTGATACGTGGCAAGCTACCTCAAGGATTGGTGTTGGCCGACGAGTGCGAATTGCGTGATCCGGTCGAGTCCGGAGCCATCGTTCGGTGCCGCCGCCAGGACCTTGAAACCGACGAGGTGCGCGAGCATCTTAAGTCGGGAAAGCAGGCGTTTCAGCTCGGTCTTACGTTCGAAGATCGCTTGAGTTTTGTGCTCGGAGAAGATCTCTCCGTGCGCAAGCTCCGGTTTCTGGATGTCGTGCAGGAAGAACTCGACGAAAGTTTGGCGGAATCCGCGATCGCCGAACTCGATGCGCGGTTCGCGTTGATGACGTTGGAATTGGAAACGCTGTTCGGAAAATTCGAAAGCTGGTTCGGTTTGCCCCGACCGACCGATAAAACGTAAAGCAAGTGCCGGGGCTGGAAGGAGCGATGACAGCCGTTGGCGAAAATCATTACCTGGAACTGGCCACACCGGCCGGCGAGACGATAAAGGTGTTGCGCACGGCACATCCGCGCGCGCGACGTCTTCGTCTTACGGTCACTTCCGGTGGCGCGCGAGTCTCTTGTCCGCACGGCACCCATCCAGCGCAAGTTTTCGCGTTTCTGCGCAAGCACGCGAATTGGCTTGAACGCAAACTCGACGAATTGAAGTTCGATCCATCCGGACCGCCGGCATTGAAACCCGGTGTGCCGACGCTGATTCCTCTGCGCGGTGAAACAACGCGTCTGTCGTGGCGCGATGGGGCGTATCCACAGGTGGAGGTCGATGGCGATCGGCTGATTCTCACAGTGCCGAAGCCGCATACGAAATCGGCATTGCCCATCGCTCGCAATCTTCTGCGCGACTATTTGCAATCGCAGATCCGGCGCGATGTCTCACGCTATCTGGCGCGTTACTCCGAAGAAATCGGACGCGCGCCGAATGGTGTGCGCATCAAACCACTGAAAAGTCTGTGGGGAAGTTTGGACACGCGCGATTGGGTCACGCTCGATTTGGCGTTGGCGCTCGCGCCGCTCGATGCGTTGCGCTACGTGGTCGTGCATGAGCTTTGTCATCTGCGCATCCGCGATCATTCACCGCGATTCTGGGCACTGGTCGGATCGATTTATCCGGATTGGAAAACGCAGCGTGAATGGTTGAAAGTCAGCGGCCATGCGTTGAAAGCGGAATTGTCGCGCCTGATCGGCAATTAGCGTCGAACTTCTCGATCAACGCGGCGATCGGCGTCGCATCTTCCAAATGCAAGTGGTGTCCGCCTGCGATTCGATGCACTTCAATGTTAGGGACTTGATCGATTCTTCGCTGCATCGTTTCGCGAGGTAAGTAAGGCGCTTCCGGTTGCGCGAGCACGAGAAGTGTTTTTGCCGAAATGCCCACGAGCATCGCGAGTATTTGTTCTTCGGTCAGCCGCACTGGAGTCGCCAGTGTAAGGCGCGGATCGGATGACCAGCTGAAACCGCCGTCTACTGGCTTGATTCCTCGCGACACGATTGCGATCGCGGCGCCTTCGGAAAAATTATTCACTTTACGCCGAGCAGAGATCGCATCGTCTTCTCGCGCAAATACTCGGAGCGATTTTTCGTCGTACGATTCGCGTTGATCCATGCCGCGTTGAAACTGCGCGAGCGTCAGGCTGGTGTCGCCAGCAATGGGCCCGAGCGCCTCGATGAGGATCAGGCGATCGACATTATCTGGCCGGCACGCGGCAAATACGCTCGCCACCGTTCCGCCCAGCGAGTGGCCGAGCAGGCTGAATTTTGTCCAACCCAATGCACGGATCGTCGCAATGACATCGCTCACGTAGTCGACGTAGTGATACCAAACGCCCGCCGGCCGCCACTGCGAGCGGCCATGGCCTGGGAAATCGATGGCGACAATGTGGAAATGTGTACAAAGTAACGGCGCGATTCGGTCGAACGATCCGGCGTTGTCGAGCCACCCGTGCAAAGCGAGCAACGGAGGGAGCGATTCGTCTCCCCATGCTTTTGCCGCGAGCTTGATGTGCGGAAGATCGATCGTGATTTCGCGCGCCGCGTTCACGTCCATCCGCTCGTGTGCTGTTCGATGAGCGATCGCATGAGTTCGACGTGATGACTACTGGCGTTCAACGCCGGGATGTAATCGAGCTTTTCGCCGCCCGCGTCGCTGAATTGTTCGTTGCCGCGAATCGCAATTTCTTCCAAAGTTTCCAAACAATCGACGGCAAAGCCGGGGCATAAGACTTGAATTCGACGAATTCCCTGCTTTGGCAGCTGTGACAGCGTTTCGTCCGTGTAAGGCGCCAGCCAAGGCTCGCGGCCTACGCGAGACTGAAATGTCACGATCAGCTCGTCTGCATTCATGGTCAATTTGTCTCGCAGCAGCGCCGCTGTTTCCAAACATTGTTCAGCGTACGGATCGCCCGAACGCACATAGCGTTGGGGTATGCCATGAAAAGACAGCAACAATTTCTCCGCTCGACCGTTCGCGGCCCAAAAGCTCCTGACGCTGCCAGCCAACGCGTCGATGTAGCGCGGGGCGGCATGATAATCCGCGACGCTGCGTAGTTCCGGAACCCATCGCATATCCGCGACAACGGCATGAACAGCATCGAAGGCTGCCGCGGTCGAGGTCGCCGAATATTGTGGATATAAAGGGACGACAAGCACGCGGCGGATCCCTGCGCCGCTAAGACGTTGCATTGCGGAAGTGATGGAAGGCTCGCCGTAGCACATGGCTAGTTCGACGCGAATATTCGCATCGCATACGCTCGCCACCGCGCTCGCAAGATCGCGGGAATTGACGAGTAGAGGTGAACCTTGCGGGGTCCATATCTTCGAATAGGCTTGGGCGGAACGACTGGGTCGAACGCGGAGAATGATTCCATACAGGATCGGCAGCCAGAGCCAGCGCGGATAGTCGATCACGCGAGGATCGCTCAAGAACTCCGCGAGGTATTTTCGGACCGCCGCAGCGGTCGGCGCCGACGGCGTGCCGAGATTGACCAGCAACACGCCGATTTGCGGGCCGGACGCGGGCGATTCCTGTGACGAGTTCTGCATCCGGGGTTCCGTGAGGGCGAGCCAGTTGTTTTCTACGCCCAAACACAATGGATTGTGGCTCCAGGCGCGAGGCGGCCGCAAATGTAGTCGTTACCGGACGTCACGCAATTTCAGTTTACCATCTGGCGCTAAGGCTTTGTTTTAAAACAAACAAGCTGGTAGACTCGATGCGCCACGCCTCGCCCGTGTGGAAGACGATTACTACTATAACGATAACGAGAATTTCGCATGCCCCTGCGCGGTTTATTCGCAGCGCTTGTGCTCGCCGTCGCCTGCGGCCGGGCAATTGCAGCCGATGTTGTCGGCTATAGCGAGGCATTCGACACGCTGTACCGCGTGGATTTCACTACGCTTACCGCGGACGAAATCGGTCGCGCCACGATCATCGGTGCGCCACGTTGGGCCAATATCGAGGGACTGACGGCAAGTCCGTCGGGAGTCCTGTACGGTATTTCCGATACTGCCACCGTTAAAACGCTGCTGCGGATCGATCCGACAACGGGTTTGGCGACAAGCCTCGGCGCGCTTAGTCTAACGGGCGGAGATACCAGCGGGCAGCTCGATTTGTCTCTCGCATTTACTTGCGACGGTCGGTTTTGGATGTCCTCAGGCACGGGATTGTTTTGGCAAATCGATCTAACTACGACGGCGGTTACGTTTGTCGGCAACCTCGGCGCAAAGATCACGGGCTTGGCGGCGCGCGGAAATGTGCTGTATGGGATCGGAAGCCAAGGTGACAACAATCTTTATACGATCGATTTGACGACGGGCGCAGCGACGCTTGTCGGCGCCTTCGGAAGCAGCGTGCCGTATATCACAACGATCAGTGCCGCGTTCGATGCGGCCGGCAATCTGCACGCGATATTGGACTTCAATCCGTCGCCGTCGGGATCGACGATCACACAGTGGAACGATCTTGCACAGATCACATCGACATCGGGTGTGTTGGCCGATATGGGAAACATCACGGCTTCCGGCAATTCCGACGCGGATCTAGAATTCATCGGCATGAAAGGGTTGGCGATCTTTCCCAGCGCGTGTGCCGCGCAAGCCGCTACAGTTTCATTACCGATACTTTCGTGGCAGTCATTATTTATATTGATCGCGTTATTAATTCTCTTCGCGGGTATGCAGTTCAGTCGCCGTTACCCGGCCATCTGATCTCATCGCGCTGCGCATCGCGCGCCATCAATCAAGGATTTGCCATGCGGCGTTTGCTGACTGTTTCCGTTTTGCTTTTTTCACTTGCGACAGCGTTCTCCGCGTCTGCGGGCGAAGAAGAAAGTTCCCGCGCCAACAATGCAGTTCGTGTGCTGAAAGAAATCATGATGGCGCCAGACAAACGCTTGCCGTCCGATCTGCTGCACAACGCCTACGCTGTCGCCGTTATTCCGGACGTAATCAAAGCCGGCTTCGTGATCGGCGGCCGTCACGGCGAAGGATTGATCGCGATCAAGGCGGCGGACGGCACGTGGAGCAATCCCAGCTTCGTCAGTATGTCCGGCGGCAGTATCGGTTTTCAGGCCGGCGTCAGTTCAACCGATGTGATTCTCGTTTTCAGAACGCAACGCGGGGTCGATTCGATCGTGCACGGCAAGTTCACGCTCGGCGCCGACGCGTCGGTGGCGGCTGGACCGGTGGGTCGGAACGCTCAGGCGGCAACGGATGCGCAACTGAAAGCCGAGATATACTCCTATTCGCGTTCGCGCGGTCTGTTTGCGGGCGTCGCGCTGGATGGGTCGGTGATGGCCATCGACAACGACGCCAATCAGGCCGTTTATGGCGAAGGCGTAACGCCACGTCGCATCTTCGAAGGCGGCGTCACCAACGTACCCAATGCCGTCGTTGACTTCCGCGACCGCCTTGAGGAGTACACTGCTCGCTAAGTTCGCAGTCGGCGACTCGAACGCAACCGAATTTTGGAGTTACTTCGATGTTTGGCTTAAGTCCTGGTCACTTGCTTCTTCTGCTGCTGATCGTCGTTTTGATTTTCGGCACGAAGAAGCTGCGCAATATCGGTGAAGATCTCGGCTCGGCGATCAAAGGATTCCGCAAAGGCATGCACGACGGCCAGAGCGAAGATGCATCGTCGCCGCAGTTGAAGGCCGATCCGCTGCAGAGCACGACTCCTCCGCCACCGACCGACACGAAGCCGGAAACGGGTCCGACGAACAACACACCGTAAACCGTCATGTTCGATATCGGCACCGGCGAAGTGGCCTTGATCGCGGTGATCGCATTGCTGGTGCTCGGCCCGGAACGTCTGCCTGGCGCCGCGCGTACCGCCGGCGCGCTATTGCGCAAGGCACGACAAAGTTGGAATAGCGTGCGCGACGAAATCGAGCGCGAACTCGCCGCGGAAGAATTGAAGCAATCGATGAAACGAACGGCGCAAGAATTGGATCCACGGCCGGACCTCGAAAAATTGCACGCCGCGATCCACGCCGAAACATCTATCGCAGAATCTTCGCCGCCGCTCACGCCAGCCGACGATGAGCGACGCTGAACCCGAAGAAGGTCAGGAACAGACCTTCATTTCACATCTCGTCGAATTACGCGGACGCCTGCTGAAGGCGATTGCCGGCGTTCTGCTTATCCTTGTGTGTCTTCTTCCTTTCGCCGATCGGCTTTACGCGTTTATCGCGAAACCATTGCTGGAGAAGCTTCCGCACGGATCGCAGATGGTGGCGATCGAAGTCGCTTCGCCGTTCATGACGCCCGTGAAACTCGCTGTCGTCGTCGCGCTGTTTTTGGCGATGCCGATTATCTTGTACCAGCTGTGGCGTTTCGTCGCGCCGGGCCTGTATCGACACGAAAAGAAACTGGCGGTGCCGTTGTTGGCGTCAAGCGTACTGATGTTTTATCTCGGATGCGCGTCAGCTTATTACGTCGTGCTGCCGAAGGTGTTCGCGTTCCTGCTGAGCGTTACGCCCACCGGCGTTGCGATGATGACCGACATCGGTCATTACCTCGATTTCGTATTGACGATGTTTTTCGCGTTCGGTCTGTGTTTCGAAGTGCCTGTCGTCGTGTTCTTGCTCGCGCTCATGGGTTGGGTGAACGTGCCGCAGTTATCGAAACAACGGCCGTACGTCATTCTCGGCGCATTCGTGCTCGCGGCAGTCGTGGCGCCGCCGGATGTCCTGTCGATGCTGATGCTCGCCATCCCGATGTGCTTGTTATACGAGATCGGGGTCATTGCAGTCAGAATTTTTCTGCGCCGCAGCGAAGAAACGGGTGCGAAGAGCGCCTCGTCGGGCACCTGAACGATGCAGGTTATCGTGCAGAAAATTTTCTTGCGGATTTCACTTTTTAGCGAATGCTGCAATTTGTCTTTTGCAGCATTCTGACATAGACTGTTTGTCCATTTTGTCGCATTTTCCACCGACCAAAATACCGTTGGTCAAACACCATCGATTAAAACAGGAGAGAAGCCGTCATGGCGAAAACGAATGATGACACCCGCGACGCCAGCTTGCGCGTGTCGAAGAAAATGCGCGACGCACTGAAAGCCGCCGCCGCGACTGCTGGCCGTCCGCTGTACGACGTGACTAACGAAGCAATTAATAATTATCTTGGTTCGGCGAAAGCCGGTGGCGTGCGTAAGGGGAAGAAGTAACGATTTCTCGACAGTTCGCCACGCCTTTTGCGAGGGCGGACTGCGCATACAAAAAAAGCGGCCTATCGGCCGCTTTTGCTTTTAGAACTTCGCAACGTTGAACGGATTCGATTCAGCCATCGACCGGCGGCAATATCCCGGCGACTTCCGCAATCGTCGTCACACCGCGCGCGACTTGCGCCGCGGCACTTACCCGCAGCGGCCGCATACCTTCAGCCAGCGCGGTTTCGGTTAGTTTCGACAAATCCATGTTCGCCTGGATCATATTCCGAACATGCGAGGAAATTTTCATCATCTCGTAGATACCGGTTCGACCGAGGAATCCGGTATTCCGGCATTCAAGGCATCCTTTCGGCGCATAAACTTTTGGCGGTGGCGGCAGACGCCACCGATGCACGAGCGCATCCCACGCGACGACGTCGGTCGGCGCTTCGACTTTGCAGTGCGGACACAACGTGCGCACCAGTCGTTGCGCGACGACACCCGTGAGCGTCGATTGAATCAGATAGTGCGGCGCACCGAGATCGAGCATGCGCGTGATCGCGGAAGGCGCGTCGTTCGTGTGCAGCGTCGACAACACCAAGTGTCCGGTCAGCGAAGCTTGAATCGCCATCTGCGCCGTTTCGAGATCGCGAATTTCGCCGACCATGATGATGTCGGGATCTTGTCGCATCAGCGTGCGCACGCCGGTCGCGAAATCCAGGTCGATCGCCGTTTGCACCTGCATCTGATTGAATTCGGGCGACACCATTTCGATCGGATCTTCGACCGTGCAGACGTTGATATCCGGCGTTGCAAGATGCTTTAGCGTCGAATACAACGTCGTGGTTTTGCCGGAGCCCGTCGGTCCCGTCACCAACACGATGCCGTGCGGACGTTCGACGAGACTGCGCCAAAGCAGCTCCTCGTCCATCGAAAAACCGAGCTGACGAAATTCTTTCACAACGATATCGGGATCGAAAATACGCATCACGATTTTTTCGCCGAATGCCGTGGGCATCGTCGAGAGTCGCAATTCGACTTCACGTCCTTCCGGCGAACGCGTTTTGATGCGCCCGTCTTGCGGCCGGCGTTTTTCAGCCAAATCCATGCGTCCAAGAATCTTTATGCGCGCCGTCACCGCTGTCATCACGGGCGTGGGAAATTCGAATACCTTGTGCATGATGCCGTCGATGCGAAAACGCACCGGACTGGTATCGCGGCGTGGCTCGAGATGAATATCCGATGCGCGTTGCTCGAACGCGTATTGCAAAAGCCAGTCGACGATGTGTACGACATGCCGATCGTCCGCACCGATTTCGCCGGACTTGCCGAGTTCGAGCAGCTGCTCGAAATTGAGAATCGCGCGCGAATCTTCGGTACCGAGCTTCTGATCTTTGGCTTTTTGAATCGAACGCTGGACGCCGTAAAACTCGACGAGATAACGATTGAGGTCGACTGGGTTGACGACAACGCGCTGGATGTCGCGACGAAGAATATGGCCGAGGTCCGCCAGCCAACGCGTATCGAACGGTTCGCTGGTCGCGATCACCACTTGAATCGGACTGACCGACACCGGCAGGATGCGATACCGTTGCGCATACGCGTGCGAAATCACTTGCGTCACGGCGCCGGCATCGATCTTCATCGGATCGATTTTCAAGTACGGCAATTTTGCTTTTCCCGCCAGCCACGAGGTGAGCACTTCGAGACTCAGCGGCTTTTTGTCGAGCGGATTAAGAATCTTCTGATTGGCGATCAGCGCGATCGGATGCAATTCCATTTTCCCGCGCGCACTGCGCCCATCGGCGCGCACCTTCAGCGAATCGGCGGCTTCGATCATGCCGTCATGCTTCAGCGCACCTAAAACGGCATCGAGATCGAGCTTGCGATGCAAGGAAAGTTCTTGGATCGGATCGATCGCCGGAATACTCGTGGGTCGTTGCGGAACTGTGGCCATCGCCAGCCTTCCAAATCCTCGTATTGGTCGTTCTAAAACGCGGCGCGGCATCATCAAAATCATCGCGCGCCGCTATACTAACGCGCTTTTCGGCACGAACTGTGATTTCTATGTCAGGACCGAGTTTTCAAGAGGTCATCCAGCGCCTAAACACCTATTGGGCGGCGCAAGGTTGCGCATTGATCCAGTCGCTGGATACGGAAGTCGGCGCCGGCACGTTCCATCCCGCCACTTTCCTCCGCGCGCTGGGCCCCGAAGCGTGGGCAGCTGCCTACGTTCAACCCTGCCGCCGTCCGACAGACGGCCGCTATGGCGAAAACCCGAATCGTCTGCAGCACTACTATCAATATCAAGTCGTGATGAAGCCGAATCCTGACAATATTCTCGATCTGTACATCGGATCGCTGAAGGCGCTCGGCATCGATCCTCTCGTGCACGATCTGCGCTTTGTCGAAGACAACTGGGAATCGCCAACCCTCGGCGCGTGGGGGCTCGGTTGGGAAGTGTGGTTGAACGGCATGGAAGTCACGCAGTTCACCTATTTCCAGCAGGCCGGCGGTTTGGAATGCCGGCCGGTGACGGGCGAGATCACTTACGGGCTTGAACGGCTGACGATGTATTTGCAGAACGTCGACAACGTATTTGATCTTGTCTGGACGCAGGCACCGCACGGCACCGTGACGTACGGCGATGTCTTTCATCAAAACGAAGTCGAGCAGAGTGCGTACAACTTTGAATACGCCAACGTACCGGAATTGCTGCATTGGTTCGACGTCTGCGAAAGCGAAGCGAAAAAACTCGTCGAACTGGGACTTCCGTTGCCGGCGTACGATCAAGTGTGCAAAGCATCGGCGAGTTTCAATTTACTCGATGCACGGCGCGCGATCAGCGTGACGGAACGGCAGCGCTACATTCTTCGGGTTCGAACCATCGCGCGCGCGGTCGCCGAGTCGTACGTTGCGCAACGGCAGAAGTGGCTCGAACGCAAGGAAGCGGCTCATGTC
>OLMB01000148.1_pt1 | contig 27738 bp, 26 predicted proteins | sample 1604691 | NCBI WGS metagenome assembly OLMB01 (sample SAMEA104055722, study PRJEB20765) | soil metagenome | isolation source: soil
AGGTGTCGGCTTGTTGTTGCGCGCGAGCATTGCGAATGCGATCAGCGCTACGCCGATCACCACGATGAATACGGGCCACCAGCGCAACAATGTCGACGGCGATTTCGCCGCTGGAATCTGCTTCGCTGCCGACGGCGGTGTCACGCGGCTCTGCGCGACCGTGGGTGCTTCTTGCGTCGCCGACCGTGGAACGCGCGTAGGAATGTCGCCGCTTGTCGCAGGCGCCGGTTTGGCCGCTGCTGGAAGCGACATAACACCGGTCGCGAGCGCGGGTGCAATTGCCGGCGCAACATCTTCGCGGAAAAGACCGGCGTACTGCGGCACGGCAGCGGCCAATCCATCGAGAAATTCTTCGGTATCGCTGAAACGATCTTTCGGATCTTTCGCGAGCGCGCGATCGATGAGCGGTTGCCAGTGCGCTTTCTCAGGCGGCAAACGAGGTACGGCCTCGAACACGTGCGCGTAGGCGACAGCAAAACCATCGGCACCGTCGTATGGCGGTTTGCCTGTCAGCGAGAAATACGTGAGCACGCCCAAGCTGTAAATATCCGAGCGCGAATCGACGTCGCCGCCGCGCGCCTGTTCGGGACTCATGTAGTGACTGGTGCCGACGGAGAACCCCGCGCTGGTGATACGCGAACCCGAGGCGGCAGCGAGCGCGATGCCGAAATCCGTCAGCACAGGATTGTTGTTCGAGTCGTAAAGAATATTTCCCGGCGCCACGTCGCGATGCACATATCCACGTTGGTGCGCATAGCCGAGCGCTTTGGCGACGCCGGCAACTGCGATAACGAGGTCGCGTTCTTCGATGCCGCGACGAACGCGACCGGCGAGATCGCCGCCTGGCAAATACTGCATCGAGAAATAGTGCAGCTGGCTCGACGTCACACCGACGTCGTATACCGCGACGATGTTCGGATGCGCGAGAGACGCGAGCATGCGCGCCTCCTGCAGGAAGCGTTTGGAAAATGTCGGATCGGCGGCCAGCGCTGGCGACATCACCTTGAGCGCGACTTCGCGTTCAAGCGACGTCTGCGTCGCAAGATGCACGCTCGCCATGCCGCCTAGCCCGATCTCTCGCTTTATGACGTACCCGGGGATGTCGATCACCTGCCCGTCCCACCCTGTTGACGTTGGTCTCGCTGACATTGTAACGAATTCAGCTGATATATCAGTGAAGGCGCATTGTTTTGCCGTAATAAAGCCCGCACACTGACGGCATGTTAGACGCACTTTTGCCGTTCATTTTCGTGTTACTGGCCATTTATTTCTGGCAGGTGGCGCTGCGTGCGCGCGAAAACGCCCGCCAACTCGGACATGAATTGTGCGCGCAAGCCAATGTGCAATTGCTCGATCAAACCGTGTCGCTGCAACGATTGGGCATCGAGCGCGGCGCTGACGGACGCTTGCATTGGCGGCGTCGTTATCGATTTGAAGTGAGCACGAATGGGTCGGACCGTCATCAAGGCACGCTCGACGTAATGCAGGACCGCTTGCTCGGCCATAGTCTGCCGATGTTTGGCGCTGCCGAATTGCCGTTTTTGGATATTGCGCCAAATCGTGGCGCGGATGTTCCGGGATCGAACGTCGTCGCGTTCCCCGAGCAAAAACGCTCGACACTGCACTAACTGCGTTATTTGATGACGCGCAAATGCGAGCCTTTTTTGCCTAACGCGTCGTCCGCAGTCGGACCGGCTGTCGGCGGCGGTTGATTCTCGGCAGGGAACATCATGCCTTGGCCGTTTTCGTGCGCGTAGATCGCCAGAAGGCTGGCCATCGGTACTTCGACGGACTGACTCACGCCGGAAAATCGCGCGACGAAACTTACCCGCTCTTGTCCCAACTCGAGCTGTGCGACGGCGCGTGCGGCGACATTGAGAACAACACGTCCGTCTTTGACGGCGCTTTTCGGAACCTGCACGCCCGGCGCTGCGGCATCGACGAGAATGTAAGGCGTCAGGCCGTTGTCGCTGATCCAGTCGTACATCGCGCGCAGCAAATAGGGACGGTTCGACGTCATGCTGACCGAACTATTACTCATAGGTCGCGCAGTACCTTTTCTTCCGGTGTCAGACTGCGTGTGAATCCGGGATTGCGGAAGATGCGTTCACCGTAATCGTTGATCAGATGTGCTTCGCGGGGCAATACAACACCGAGCGAGGGTAGTCGCCAAATCAACGGCACCAAGGCGCAATCGGCCAGACTCAGTTCGGCATTCAAGAAAAACTTGGCCGCCTTGAACAGCGGAAGACTCGACAAAAGCGCATCGCGCAGACGTTTACGCGCGGCCTCTGCCGGACGACCGCCAGCCAAGATCGTTGCGACGAATGGCATCCAGTCACGTTCGACGCGCACGATGGCCAGGCGCAATCGCGCGCGCGACAACGGATCGACCGGCATCAACGGCGGATGCGGATATCGTTCGTCGAGGTATTCGCAGATGACACTCGTGTCGTACAAAACGAGATCGCGATCGACCAGCGTCGGAATCGTGTTGTACGGGTTTAGATCGAGCAAATCTTCCGGCGGCGATTGCGGATTGACTTGCACCAAATCGTAAACGACGCCCTTCGCAGCCAGCACGAGGCGGACGCGATGACATTGGACGTCGTTGTTTGCCGAATAGAGAGTAAGAACTGTGCGCGATCGTTGACTCAAGGCCATGTCGACTCCTCACGCCCCCAACGAGGTTAAGAGCCCTAGCGCCGGAGCCCAACCTTCCCTGTCACCGAATGTACACCTGCGGAACGAAAGCGCCTAGCCCCCGGGAACCAAGCGCGTGAGGGAAATCACGGTTCACGGGAACAGCAATCACCAAGGCCAGCGCTTATCGCTTATTCCGATAAAGAAGACGCACAAGTTAATGCACGTCCTTCCAGAATTCGTGTTTGAGTAAATACGCCAGGAACGTAAAGAATGCGATGTACAGCAACACCCAGACGCCAGTCGATTCGCGGACAAGCGCCGCCGGCTCGCCGGTATAGGTGAGGAATGCGGTGATGTCGCGCGCCGTATCGTCATAGGCGGCCGCCGATTCTTTGCCGGGAACAGCCAACTCCAGCTTTTCGACTTTCGGGTCTTCGCCCTTTTTCGCCGGCATCATTACGGCACGCTGCTGACCTTGCAATTCCCACAACACATTCGGCATCGAGACGTTCGGGAATACCGTGTTGTTCCAACCGGTCGGACGCGTCGGATCCAGATAGAACGACTTGAGGTAGTTGTAGATCCAGTCCGGACCTTTCGCGCGCGCTTCGAGCGAGAGATCCGGCGGCGTCTTGCCGAACCATTGCGCGGAATTGGCTTCCGGCATGTCCGACACGACTTGATCGCCGATCTTGGCGCCCGTGAACGCGAAGCTGGCGAGTACTTCGTCGGGCGACAGCTTCAAATCTTCGCTGAGGCGCGAATAGCTCATGTACTTGATGGAGTGGCAACCCGCGCAGTAGTTGAAGTAGATACGTGCGCCGCGTTGAACCGAAGCGATGTTGTCGACGCGCACATTAGCCGGCGTCAATCCCTCCGCCTCTTGCGCGCTGACGTTGGCTGCCAAGGAGAAGACAACGATTGCGGTGAGAACGATCGCGAACCGGCGAAGTCCGATCACTGACTTAAGCATGAGTGGTCACCCGTTCCGGCACAGGTTTGGTTTTTTCGAATCCGAAATACGTGTACGCCCAGAGGAACGCAAAGAATCCGAAGTAAATCAGCGTGAGCGTTCGACCGAAAAGGTTTTCGATGAACGTCAGATCGGCATTCGCGCCGAAAATTTCCGGAATCCATTCTGTCGTTTTACCCTCGCCGATAGCGCCGAGCAGGATGAACGCGATCACGAAGATGCCGAGCGCGATCTTGAATCCTAGACCGCGATAACGGATCGATTTGACCACGCCCCGATCGAGCCACGGCACGAGGAACAACACAACGATGGCCGCGAACATCGTCAACACGCCGAGGCCCTTGCTCGGAATCACACGCAAAATCGCGTAGAACGGCGTGAAATACCACACGGGCTTGATCTCGGCCGGAGTGACGAGATTGTTAGCGGGTATAAAATTATCATTTTCCAAAAACCAACCGCCAAGCGTCGGCTGGAAGAAGATGATGAACGCGCAAATCAGCAGAAAGAAGCCGACGCCGAACAGGTCTTTCACCGTGTAGTACGGATGGAAGCGAATGCCGTCCAGCGGAATTCCGTTGGGGCCTTTTTTCTTCTTGATTTCCACGCCGTCGGGATTGTTCGATCCTACTTCGTGCAGCGCCGCGATGTGAAGCACCACCAGGAGAAGAAGTACGAGCGGCAACGCCACAACGTGCAGCGCGAAGAATCGATTGAGCGTCGCGTCGGCTGGATTGAAGTCACCCATGATCCACTGCACGAGCGCATCGCCGATGAACGGAATGGCGCCGAACAACGAGATGATCACTTTCGCGCCCCAGAACGACATGTTGCCCCACGGCAGCACATAGCCCATGAACGCCTCGGCCATCAGCGCGAGGAAGATCAGCATGCCCATCAGCCATACGAGTTCGCGCGGTTTCTTGAACGAGCCGTACATCAAGCCGCGGAACATGTGCAGGTAGACGACGATAAAAAACATCGACGCGCCGACCTCGTGCATGTAGCGGATCAGCCAGCCCCACTGCACGTCGCGCATGATGTATTCGACGGAGTCGAACGCCGTCGCAGCGCCCGGCTTGTAGAACATCGTGAGGAAAATGCCGGTGAGAATCTGGTTGATCAACACGACAAGCGCCAACGAACCGAAGTAATACCAGAAGTTGAAATTCTTCGGCGCGTAATACTCGGTCATGTGCTTGCGGTACATCGGCATCATGCCCGGCGCGCGGTCGGTGACCCAATTGCCGATCGATGTGAATACGTTCGCCATTACGCCGCTCCCTCCGGATTCACGCCGATCATTATTTGCGTTTTGTTGACGAACTTATAAGGTGGAACGACGAGATTCGCGGGCGCCGGAACGCCGTCAAACACGCGGCCGGCGATGTCGTAGCGCGATTTGTGGCATGGACAGAAAAATCCACCCTTCCAGTCCGGATCGAACGGTTCCGGCTTGATGTCCGGAACGAAATTGGGAGAACAACCCAGATGCGTACATATTCCGATGACGACGAGCCATTCCGCCTGGATCGACCGAGTTTCGTTTTGCGCATATTTCGGTTGTTGATCGGCGTTTTTGGATTCGGGATCTTTCAAACGGTTTTTCACCTCCGGCAACGTCGCCAAGAGTGCGGGTGTGCGATTGATTACCCACACCGGCTGACCGCGCCACGCCACCGAGAGACGCTGCCCCAGCTCGACCTTGCTGATATCGGCGAGCACCGGCGCACCCGCATTCTTCGCCCGCTCACTCGGTTCCCACGATTTTACGAAGGGCACGATGGCGACAAGGGCGCCTGCCCCGCCGACCACAGCCGTCGTCGCCGTCAAAAACCGCCGGCGTCCTTGATCTACGACACCATGATCCACGACATCATTCGCCATCTGGCACTCCGCCAATCCAGAATCAATTCAGGTGAGGGCAATGAAGCGCCCCCAAAAATCATGTTAGTTTAACGAAGCCCCCGGCGGCAGACAATGAACTTGATCCCGTTACATTTGCCTGATCGAGCTTCGAGGCCGCATTTACTTCCCGACGACTTACATTTCGACGACGTCAACGCATGAGAAATTTTTATCGCTTTGCCCTCTTCGTCGCCCAATGCATCACGCTTGGCTTGGCGGCTGCGTTCATCGCGACAATCATTTCGCCAACGTTGGTCGAACGGCTGAGGCACACGATCTCACCGACCAGCGAAGAAACGGCCATGCCCGCTCCGGCCGTCACACAGAGCGCGCCCGAACACAGTACGTCCATCGCGACGGAATCCGAACGCGACGACGATCGGATGACCGTGTCGTATTCGAGCGCCGTCTCGCACGCCGCGCCTTCGGTGGTCAACATTTACACGAACAAAATCGTCACGCAGCAACAGTATCTCGTGCCGTCGAACCCAGCGGTGCAACGCCTGTTTCCCGGCATCGCGGTGGGTCCACCCACAAAACGTCCGGAGCGCGGACTTGGCTCCGGTGTGATCGTGAATGCAGACGGTTACGTTTTGACGAACAATCACGTGATCCAAGGCGCCGACGAAATCAACGTCGCGCTTTACGATGGCCGTGTCACGACTGCGCGCGTGATCGGCACCGATGCCGAAACCGATCTGGCCGTGCTGAAAATCGATGCGTCGAATCTGCCGGCCATATCGATTGCCGACAAGAACCCGCTGAACGTTGGCGACGTCGTGCTCGCTATCGGCAATCCGTTCGGCATCGGACGCACGGTGACGATGGGCATCGTCAGCGCGCTGGGACGCCAGCTCAAGAAATCCATCTACGAAGATTTTATTCAGACCGATGCCGCCATCAATCAAGGCAATTCCGGCGGCGCACTGGTCAATGCGTATGGCGAATTGATCGGCATCAATTCCGACGTATTCACACCGTCCGGCGGAAATATCGGCATCGGTTTCGCGATTCCTGTCGCAACGGCGAAGAGCGTGCTCGAACAAATCGTCGCGCACGGAAAAGTGATTCGCGGCTGGATCGGCGCGGAATATGCGGATGTGACGTCGCTGCAGACATCGAGCACCACGCACGGCGTCGCGGTCATCGGCGTCTACGAAAAAGGACCTGCCGCGCAAGCCGGCTTGCGTGCCGGCGATATCCTCACGACGATGGACGGCGAACCGATCACGAACGAACTCGAGTTACGCAATCGCGAAGCCAGCATCGCGCCGGGAACGGCCGTCAAACTGGGAGGTACGCGTAACGGTCAGAATTTATCGTTGTCGATCACGCTGGCCGAGCGCCCGCAACGGCAGACCAGCGGATAAGATCTAGGAGCGCGGTGGAACGACCGTCGCGGTCGCTACCGTCGAAGGCGTTGTCGCTGCGCCGTAACGCTGCCGCAGCTGAGCGACGCGTTGCACATAGACCTGCGTCTCGTCGAACGGCGGTACACCTTTATACTTCTGTACATTTTGCGGCCCGGCGTTGTAAGCCGCCGCCGCGAGCTTCTCGTCGCCATTGAACTGCTTGAGCAACTGCGACAGATAAAGCGTGCCGCCGCGAATGTTCTGATTCACATCGAACGGATTGTTTACCGCGAGGTCCGACGCCGTTCCCGGCATCAACTGCATCAAGCCTTGCGCACCCTTGGACGAGATCGCATTCGGATTAAATGCCGACTCCGCGTGCACGACGGCGCGAACAAACGCCGGATCTACGCCGAACTCGGCGGCCGCCGCGGCGATCTCGCCGTTGAACGCGTTGACGTTGAGCGGCGTATGCATGAAGTCGACCGTCGAATGCACGTTGCATGCGAAACACGTCGAGATGTAAGTGAACAGCATTTGATAGGCGCCGTGATCCGGCCGCACGTTTGTGTATTCGGTGATGCCGTTCGATTTCGCTACTTTATAAACCGCACCGCGCCGAACTTCATTCGCCGAAGTCGTAGGCGGCGTTGTCGACGCATCGCCGGGAACGCTGGTGTTCGTCGAGATCGCGCCGGCCGAATCGGAATGGTATTCGGTACGCGCGGTAGGATTTTGCGGGATCGACACAGCCGAAACGGGCTGATCCGAGTACGTCGACACTTGCTGGCAATGCTTGAAGGTACCGATCTGATTGGTGAATGCGATCTGCCCGTTCGGCCCCGTGCACTTGAACACGCCGCCCGCAAACGCCGACACCGGCGCAAGCGTGCACAGCAGGGCAAGCGAGAGCAGAACGCGCAAAATTCGCATTGTTGAAAAGTTTGACTTCATATGACAGGACAGATAGCTAAGCCAAGTTTCTGACAGTAAATGGGTTTTGCCAAGTGCCGGCTATCGGATTTACGCCCCGAAACATGGCGCGGGCTCGTTGGCGGCCTTAGAATGCGCGTCTTGGATCGTTCCGCAGCGAAAAAATTCCCCGTGTCCGGCAAACTTTTCATCAAAACCCATGGTTGTCAGATGAACGAGTACGACTCGGCCAAAATGGCCGACGTGCTCGCGGCGTCGCACGGACTGGTTTTGACTGACATCGAAACCGATGCCGACGTGATTTTGGTGAACACCTGCTCGATCCGCGAAAAAGCGCAGGAAAAGGTCTTTTCGCAACTCGGTCGATGGCGCGAATTGAAACTGGCCAATCCGAACGTCGTCATCGGCGTCGGTGGATGCGTTGCGAGTCAGGAAGGCGATGCGATCGTCAAACGCGCACCGTATGTCGACTTAGTTTTCGGCCCGCAGACGTTGCATCGATTACCGCAAATGATCGAGGCGCGGCGAGCGACGAATAAGCCGCAGGTCGACATCTCGTTTCCGGAAATCGAAAAATTCGATCATTTACCCGAACCGCGCAAGGAAGGTCCGACGGCGTTCGTGTCGATTATGGAAGGCTGCTCAAAATATTGTTCGTACTGCGTCGTGCCGTATACGCGCGGCGAAGAAATCAACCGACCCTTCGATGATGTGATTGCGGAAGTTGCTTCGCTCGCCGATCAGGGCGTGCGCGAAATAAATCTACTCGGTCAGAATGTGAACGCGTATTGCGGCGCGATGCATGATGGATCGATCGCCGATCTCGCTGTGTTGATTCACGCCATCGCGAGCATCGATTCGATCGGACGCATCCGCTTTACGACATCGCATCCATTGGAATTTTCCGATTCGCTGATCGAGGCATACGCAAACGTGCCGAAACTCGCGAATTATCTGCACTTGCCCGTGCAGTCGGGGTCGGATCGCATTCTCGGCGCGATGAAGCGCGGCTACACGACGCTGGAGTTCAAGCAGAAGATTCGCAAACTGCGCAAAGTGCGTCCGGATATTTCTATCTCGTCGGATTTCATCGTCGGTTTTCCCGGTGAAACCGACGCTGATTTCGAGCAGACAATGAAGCTGATCGAGGATATCGGTTTCGATCAGAGTTTCAGTTTCATTTTCTCGAAACGCCCCGGTACGCCAGCGGCAAATCTGCCGGACGAGACGTCGGATGCCACGAAACATGAGCGCCTCGCGCGCTTGCAAAACGTGATCAATGAACATGCGCGCCGCATCAATGCAGCGATGGTCGGCTCAATCCAAAATGTTTTGGTCGAAAAACCGAGCAAGAAAAACCCGAACGAGATGAGCGGACGCACCGAGAATATGCGCTACGTGAATTTCCCCGGCGACGCGCGCATGATCGGTCAATTCATCGATGTCGAAATCACGCAGGCAATGACGAACTCGCTGCGCGGACGCGTGCATGTTCCGCTCGCCCGCTCGACCTGACGCCCACGCTACTTGAGTTGTGCGCGATTCGCGCCACCTATTCCGCATGACCACATTGACGCAACACGATTTCACGCTCGAACCCGACGACAACGAACGGCTGGCCAACCTCAATGGCCCGTTCGACGAACATTTGCGCCAGATCGAACTGCGACTCGGCGTCGAGATCGCCAATCGCGGCAACATCTATCGCGTCAGCGGCGCCGATCATTCGGTGAGAGTGGCCGATCGCGTCATTCGCGATCTTTTCGACGCGACGGAAAACGAGACGCTGACGGGATCGCAGATCGCGATGCGCCTGTCGGAATCGGGTATCGATGCGCTCGACGAAAAGTTCGCGGCGGGCGCGCAGGACGTCGCGGTTAAAGTGAAGCGCGGCACAATTCGCGGACGCGGTCCGAATCAGGCGAAATACCTTCACGCGATCGCTCGCCATGACATCAATTTCGGCATCGGCCCCGCCGGCACAGGGAAAACATACCTTGCCGTTGCGATGGCCGTCGAGGCGTTGAACGAAAATCGCGCTCAGCGTGTTCTGTTGGTGCGCCCGGCTGTTGAAGCCGGTGAAAAACTCGGGTTTCTTCCGGGGGATCTCTCGCAAAAAGTGGATCCCTATCTGCGTCCGCTATACGACGCGCTCTATGAAATGATGGGCATCGACAAGGTGACGCGGCTGATCGAACGCAACGTCATCGAGATCGCGCCGCTCGCGTATATGCGCGGACGCACACTCAACGATTCCTTCGTGATTCTGGACGAAGCGCAAAACACAACGACCGAACAGATGAAAATGTTTCTCACGCGTATCGGTTTCGGTTCGATCGCCGTGGTGACCGGCGACGTCACGCAGATCGATCTGCCCAAGCACGTGAAATCCGGTCTACGCGACGCCATCGAAGTGCTGCGCGACGTCGAAGGAATCAGCTTCACGTTCTTCACCGCCCGCGACGTCGTTCGCCATCCGCTGGTTCAGCGCATCGTGCGAGCATACGAAAGTCGTGACGAGGTCAACAGCGACTCGTCCAAATCGTGACTCCCGGCAGACCTTTCACGGGTTTCATGGTGAACGTGGAAAGTCACGTCGGACCAGACGGCGTCCCGGACAAGCGCCAATTTGAAAAATGGGTGCAAGCGACGCTTCAAGGTCGGCGCTCGAAACGCAAGCAGGTCAATATTCAACTGTTCGATCCGGTGCAGGCGCGCCAGATCAACAAGACGTTCACCGGAAAAGATTACGCGACCAACGTCTTAAGTTTTCCGTACGAACCGCTTCCCGGTGAAAAAACGGCGGTGCTCGGCGATATCGTCATCTGTCCGTCCGTCGTCGCGAGCGAGGCGAAGGAACAGGGCAAAAAGCTGCGCGATCATTTTGCGCATCTGACCGTTCACGGCGTCTTGCATTTGCTGGGCTTCGATCATAAAGACGAGGGCGCAGGGACAAAGATGGAAGATCAGGAACGGCTCGTGCTGGCCACTTTCGGCATCCCGGACCCTTATGAAATTCACACATAACTATATGAAATACATCATTTTTTAAAACGGAAACGTTAAATGGGGTATAATTGGTTGCTCGCCCAAGCGGGCTTCAGTTTTAGAGAAATGAACGAGGACCACCCTAGTCCCCATCCGCAAAAAACCTGGCTCGAACGCATCGGCCAGCTCGTTTCCGGCGAACCGCGCAACATCGACGAACTGCTCGAAGAACTCCGCGGCGCACAGGCCAACGGCCTTCTTTCCAACGATACGCTGTCGATGGTCGAAGGCGCCATCGAGGTTTCGGATTTGACCGTCGCCGACGTCATGCTCCCGCGCGGGCAGATGGTGTGTCTGTCGGCCGAAGCGAAATTGCCGGAGATCGTCAAACAGGTTATCGAATCCGGTCACTCGCGATTTCCTGTTTATGGCGAAGAATCCGATCAGATCATCGGTATCTTGCTGGCCAAGGATTTGCTGAAGTGTTTCGTCGACAGCAACGTGCCGTGCAACATCCGTTCGTTGACGCGGCCGCCCGTGTTGATTCCCGAATCCAAACCGCTCGATATTCTGCTTAAGGAATTTCGGTTGTCACGCAATCACATGGCCATCGTGGTCGACGAGTACGGCGGCGTGTCGGGATTGATCACGATTGAAGACGTGCTCGAAGAAATCGTCGGCGAAATCGACGATGAGCACGACGAAGTCGATCCCGCGCGTCAAAAGTTGATCCAGCCGCAGCCCGACGGCGGATTTCTCGTCAACGCGCTGACGCCGATCGCCGATTTTAACGATCGTCTCGCGAGCGATTTTTCGGACGAAGATTTCGATACGATTGGTGGGATGGTCACATCGGAGTTCGGACATCTGCCGGAACCCGGCGAAGAAACCGTTCTCGGTGGGTTTACGTTCCGCGTCACCAAATCCGACGCGCGCCGCGTGCTGCAGTTTTCCGTGCGCGTGCACGATGCGTAAATCGAAGCGCTGGTGCGCTTCTCTGCTCGTGATCTGTCTGGCGATCGCAACGATCGGCGGCTTGGCCTTTGCTCAAGAAATGCCACCCGCTATCGACGGATCGAATATCGACGTCGCGTTGATTACTTTCGGTCCAGGCGCCGAAGTGTGGGAACGCTTCGGCCACAACGCGATTCAGATTCGCGACGGGACGACCGGCCAAACGAAGCTCTACAACTACGGCATCTTCGACTTCGATCAGGAAAACTTTTTCCTGAACTTCGCGCGCGGCCACATGACGTATCGAATGGCCGTCGGCGATTCTGCGCAAGAATTTCCGGTCTATCGCGAAGAAGGCCGTTGGATCGTGGAGCAAGATCTCAATCTCGAACCGGCGCAACGCGAGAAACTCGCCGCGTTCCTAGAATGGAATGCGCGTCCCGAGAATTCCGAATATCGCTACGACTATTTCACGGCGAATTGCTCGACACGCGTGCGCGACGCGTTGGATAAGGCGGTCGACGGCGCCATAAAACAACAAACGATTTCGCCTTCGCGCGGGTTCACGTATCGCAAGGACGCTTTGCGCTTGATGCGTCCGGAGACGTTGTTGACCATCGGCATGGATGCCGGCCTCGGTCCCTTCGCCGATCGCAATTTATCGTACTGGGACGAAAGCTTCGTGCCGATGGAATTGATGCGGCATATGCGCGAGATTCTTCGCGTCGATACCACGACCGGCGCGTCCGTTCCGCTGGTGGCGCGCGAGGTGAAGCTCGCGGAAGCGCGAGTACCTGATCCGCTCGAAACGCCGCCCGATTGGTTTTGGCGGGCTTTGTTCGCCGGCGTCGCGATCGGTCTTGCGTTGTTCGTGCTCGCCCGCGCATCGTCGCGCGCGTGGGCGCGTGTAGTTTTCGGATTATTCGCGATCACATCGTCGATCGTGCTCAGCATCGGTGGCCTCGTACTGCTCGCGTTGTGGTTTCTTACCGATCACGTGTCGGCATGGCGCAATGAAAATATTTTGCTGTTCGATCCACTTGGGCTCTTGCTGCTGCCCGCGTGGTTCGGTTCCTTTCGAGCGCGATGGGTATCGTCCAAATTCGCGCGCGCGATCGGACTTACCGCCGCGCTGCTCGCCGGTCTGGCGCTTTTTATCAAAGTCTTTCCCGCGTTCCCGCAAGACAATCGGTTCTGGCTTGCCCTGCTGTTGCCGATCCACATCGGATTCGCCGTTGCGCTTTTCATCCGACGCGTTCCGCTGGCGAGATACCGCAGCCTCTAATTCAGTAAGTTGTAATAATCGCGATTGTTTGCCGTGCCAGACTCGCTCCGGCATGATGCCACTCCGTTGCACGATGATCGGTTCATGGATACGAAAACCCCGAACAACATGCTCGTCAATTGCGTCGCTTACGGCGGCGGCAAGGCGCGTCCGATCAAGCTCGAAGAAATTTCGGACGTCCTGAAAGATCCCGGGACATTCGTTTGGGTCGGATTACACGAACCCGACGAACCCTTGCTCGATCAACTCGCCGGTATTTTCCACCTGCACGAGCTGGCAATAGAAGATGCACACCTCGCGCATCAACGCACCAAGATCGAGGTATACGGCGATTCGCTGTTTCTCGTCGTGCACACCGCCCAATTCGCAGAGCATAAAATCGCGTTCGGCGAAACGCACATCTTTCTCGGCAAGAATTATCTCGTGACGATCCGACATGGCGCATCGCTGTCGTATGCGCAAGCGCGGCGTGTGTGCGAATCATCCCCGGATCTGCTGAACTTTGGACCGAGTTATGCGCTGTACGCCGTGCTCGATTTCGTCGTCGACAACTATTTTCCGGTGGTCGAAAACTTCCAGAAACGGCTCAACGACCTGGAACATTCGGTGCTGCAAGGCGAATTCCAGCAGCGCACCATCGTGCGCTTGTACGAGTTGAAGAAAGAGCTGATGAAGATGCAGCTCGTGGTCAGTCCAGTGCAAGACATCATGAGCCAACTCGTGCGCCTGTATCCAGGACTGATCCGCGACGAAGTGCGCACCTACTTCCGCGACGTGAGCGATCACGCCGCGCGCATCAACGAAATCGCCGCGATGATCCGCGAGATGCTCACCTCGGCCATGGATGTGAACCTGGCATTGGTCGGCATCGCGCAAAACGACGTGTTCAAGAAGATCGCCGGCTGGGGCCTGCTCTTGACGGTTCCAATGATGGTCGCCAGCTGGTACGGCATGAACTTCAAAGACATGCCGGAGCTCGACACGCCCTATGCCTATCCGACGCTCGCCCTCGTGACCCTTCTGGCATGCACAGGTCTTTATTGGGTGCTGCGTCGCGCACGCTGGCTTTGATCTGTACGACTAAAGAATAGCGCCGCGATGTGCGGTTGCGTCTTGACGGCCACGCCACATCATCCGACGCTTGCGAAGTCCGCTCTGGGAGGACTTCATGCGCCGTCTACTTTTGATCATTCCGTTCATCGGCCTGCTTTGGGTGCCGTTCTATAACAGCATCGAGCCGCAGCTCTGGGGATTTCCGTTCTTTTATTGGTACCAGTTCATCTGGGTGTTCGTCACGGCCGGATTGATCTGGGTCGTTTATCAGGGGGAGAAACGAGCATGAACCCGACTGCACCCGCAGCACCGGTCGTCCACATGACGGCGTGGATCGTCTTCGCGTTTTTCTTCGCGCTCGTTACCGTGCTCGGCTTTTTCGCCGCGCGCTGGAAAAAAGCCGATCTGTCGCAATTGCATGAATGGGGTCTCGGCGGCCGCCGTTTTGGCACGCTGATCACGTGGTTCCTCATCGGCGGCGATGTGTATACCGCTTACACCGTCGTCGCGGTACCAGCGCTCGTATTCGCCATCGGCGCGTACGGATTTTTCGCCCTGCCTTACACGATCATCATGTATCCGCTGGTATTCCTGGTGATGCCGCGACTCTGGAATGTCTGTCACAAGCACAATTACGTGACTACATCGGATTTCGTCGAAGGCCGCTACGGCAGCCATTGGCTCGCGCTCGCCGTCGCATTCACCGGCGTATTGGCGACGATGCCTTACATCGCGCTGCAACTGGTCGGCATGCAGGTCGTCTTCGCAGCGATGGGATTCGGCGATATCGGTCCGAAAGTCGGTGGCGAGATCGCGCTGATCATCGCGTTCGTCATCCTCGCGGTATACACGTATACCAGCGGTTTGCGCGCGCCGGCGATGATCGCGTTCGTCAAAGACATCATGATTTACATCTTCGTCATCGCCGCGATCATCATTATCCCCGCGCACCTCGGCGGATATGGCGCCGTGTTCGACGCGGCAGCCAAGCACTTTGCGACGACACGCGATGCTGCTGTCGCGGCTGGCAAAGCCGCACCGGCCATGGGTATCCTGCTCGACCCAAGCCAAGTCACGGCATTCGCGTCGCTCGCGCTCGGCTCGGCGTTCGCGCTGTTTTTGTATCCGCATTCGGCAACAGGCACACTCGCTGCGTCCAGTCCCAACGTCATTCGTCGCAACGCGATGTTGCTGCCGACGTACACCATCGCGCTCGGTCTGATCGCCATGCTGGGCTACATGGCCATCGCAGCAAATACGAACGCGAAGGGAACTGCGGTCGTTCCCACGTTGATCATCGATCAATTTCCGGAATGGTTCGCGGGATTCTGCTGCGCGGCGATCGCGCTCGGTGCGCTGGTGCCAGCCGCGATCATGTCGATCGGCGCGGCGAACATCGTCACGCGCAACATCTGGCGGCCTTACGTCAACAAGAACATGACGCCGAAGCAGGAATCGAACGTGGCGAAAATCACGTCGCTCGCTGTGAAATTTGGCGCGCTGATCTTCGTCGTGTTTCTCCCGCTTGAGTTCGCGATCAATTTGCAGTTGCTGGGCGGAATCTGGATGCTGCAAATCCTGCCCGCCGTCGTGTTCGGTCTTTACACGCGCTGGTTTCATTCCACAGGTCTGCTCGCTGGCTGGGCGGTCGGCATGGTCGCCGGCACGTGGATGTCGTGGAGTCAGGGTGTGAAACCGGTGTTTATGGTTCCGGGTATCGGCAATCTGTACATCGGCTTGATCGCGCTGGTGATCAATCTCGTCATCGCGGCGATCGTTACCGTGATCGTCAAGTCGTCGAAGAGTGCAGACGGCACGGATCAAACCGTCGCGACCGACTACGAGGACGCGCCGGGCACGGCACCATAAAAATATCGAGGCATCATTGGAAACGGCGCGGCGATCCCGCGCCGTTTTTATTTATCGCTAAGCGAAAGCGTGTTCGTAATCGATGAACGTGAATGAGAACTCGTGCCGCTCGTCGGCAGCGTGACGTTCGCGAAACGTTTCGCGCCATTGCAAAATGTCGAGACGCGGGAAAAACGCATCCGCACGATCTGCTGCCGTATCAATCCACGTGAGATGCAGGTTCGTCGCGATAGGCAACGTCAGCGCATAAACTTCACCGCCGCCGATCACGCAGAGCTCTGTGCCATCCGCGCGCTCAATCGCTTCCTCGACCGTGTGCACGGCGATCTGACCTTCGAACGGAGCCGTCGAGCCGCGCGTCAGAACAAGATTTTCGCGGCCCGGCAACACACGGCTGATCGCGCGCGCCGTTTTGCTGCCCATCAAAACAGGTTTGCTCCACGTCAACGCTTTGAAGCGCTTGAGGTCGTCTGCCAGATGCCATGGCATCGCGCCGTCGCGACCGATCGCGAAGTTGCGATCCAGCGCGGCGATCAAACTGATTCGCTGCGACGTTTTCTTTCCGTTTTCCATCATTGATCGGCGCGATCAAACCGCGATCGGCGCCTTGATCGATTTGTGCGATTGATATTCTTCGATCGAGATATCGTCGAAATGAAAATCGAAAATCGAACGCACTGCCGGATTGAGCTTCAGGTGCGGCAGTGGAAACGGTCGACGTTCAATCTGTTCACGCGCTTGATCCAGGTGATTTTTATACAAATGCGCATCGCCTAGCGTGTGCACGAAATCACCGACACCGAGATCGCACACTTGGGCGATCATGTGCGTGAGCAACGCATAGCTGGCGATGTTGAACGGTACGCCGAGAAAAATATCGGCCGATCGCTGATAAAGCTGGCAGGACAATTTTCCGTTCGCGACGTAAAACTGAAATAACGCATGACACGGTTGCAGCGCCATCTTCGGCAAATCGGCGACATTCCAAGCGCTGACGACAAGACGTCGCGAATCCGGATTGCGTTTGATTTCATCGATCAGCCACGTGATCTGATCGATGGTTTTGCCGTCCGCGCCGACCCACGAGCGCCACTGTTTGCCGTAAACCGGACCGAGTTCGCCATTCGCATCGGCCCACTCGTTCCAAATCGAAACCCCGCGTTCGGTGAGATACGCAATATTGGTTTCGCCGCGCAAAAACCAAAGAAGTTCGTGAATGATGGATTTCGTGTGCAGCTTTTTCGTCGTGACGAGCGGAAAACCTTCGGACAAATCGAAGCGCATCTGATAACCGAAGACGGAGAGCGTTCCCGTGCCAGTGCGGTCGGCTTTTTCATCGCCGCGATCGAGCACGTGACGCAACAGATCCAGATATTGGCGCATCAGGCGGCCTCCTTCAGCGGAACCTGAGCCGCGACATTCGCGGCCGGTGGCGCGACTATCGGCGAACGACGCGACAACCACAACAGCACGATGCCGATCACGATCAGCGGAACAGACAGAAGCTGACCCATCGTTAGCCAATCAAACGCGACGAAGCCGAGTTGCACGTCGGGCTCGCGCACGAATTCCACGCTGAAACGGAAAAGTCCGTACAGCAACGCGAACAATCCCGACACCGCATAGCGCGGCCGCGGTTTGCGCGAATAGATCCATAGCACAGCGAACAACACGATGCCTTCCAGCGCGAACTCGTAAAGCTGCGACGGATGCCGCGCTTCATTATTGAGCTGCCCCGCCAGGTACATCCGATACAACTCATCGCGCGACGTGCTGATGTTTTCCAACGAGCGCGGAAAAATCACGCCCCATGGCTTATCGGTGTGGCGTCCCCACAATTCGCCGCCGATAAAATTCCCGAGCCGTCCCAACCCAAGCCCGATCGGCACCAGCGGTGCGACGAAATCGATGGCGTCGAAGAAAAAAATCTTGTTGCGCCGCGACCAAATCCAGCCCGCCGCGAGCACGCCAAGCAATCCGCCATGGAACGACATGCCGCCTTCCCAGACGCGGAATAGCGCTAGCGGATCGTTCCAAATCCAGTCCGGCGAAATGTAGAACAACATATAGCCGATGCGGCCGCCGATGATCACGCCGAGCGCACCGTAAAACATAAGATCGGAAAAAGCGTCTTGACTGATCGCCAAACGGCCTTGCAGTCGACGGCGATTTCCCAGATACCACGCGCCGACGAAGCCGAGAAGATACATAATGCCGTACCAATGCACCGCGAGCGGACCGACCGAGAAAGCGATCGGGTTTATGTTGTGGAAATAGGGCATGTGGAGGGCGACAACGGGAATGTCGCAATTCTAGCCCATCCGGCGTTAATCGAATGACTGGACGCACGTCGTTACCGTCCGTCGCTCTTGGGGGAATTTATGTGGCGTCGAATTGCCATTCTGCTTTTGATCGCTTCCGTCGCCATCTCGTCACACGCGAGTATTTTGCAGGGGCGCGTCAAGGACGGCACGACGTCTCTGCCGATTGCGGGAGCCAACGTCGAGGCGTCCATGCTCCCGGGGTTTTCGCCGACCATCGCAATCAATGCGACAACCGATGCAGAAGGCAACTATCAAATCGATTTCCCGGAACCTGCCGCAGTTCTCGTCACGGTCAGCGCGGACGGGTACGGGACCGTTAATGGATCCGCGACTTTAGGCGACGATCCCGTCACGAAAAATTTCTCGTTGCTTAAATTGGGGTCGATCAGGGGCAACGTGCGTGGTTCGTCCGCACAGCCGCTATCTGCAATTTCCGTGTCGCTTCTCGATGCATCAAAAACCGTGTTGACTACCACGTTGACCGACAATCTCGGTAACTACACATTTACCGATGTCGCAGTCGGCGCGTACGGCGTTTGCGTCATCGATCCCTCCGACATTTATCTGGACGCCTGCTATAACAACAGAACCATCGGCGCGAACGGCGTTGTCCATTTTGACGACGTAAACATCGCCGTCGGCGCACATGTGAAAAACATCGATTTGACGCTCACCGAAGGTGCGACCATTCGCGGGACATTGCGCGATACCTATTTCAACGCACCGATCGCGAGCGTGACCGTGACGATGACCGTCTATTCGCCTACAGGTCAAAATTTGCACTCGTTGGATGTTTCCACGGATGTGTCGGGGAACTATGCAATCAATGGCGTGGCCGTCGGCAGTTATTTCATCGGCGCTTCCGCGCTTAGTTTCTTACCGAACTCCTACTATCCAGAAACACTTTATGGCAGCGGCGAATGCGATCCGACGTGTTCATTCGTATCCTCCGCGCTCATCAGTGTGACAAGTTCGGGCAAAACCGGCATCGATATCGGACTGACTCCAGGTCACTTCGTCAGCGGCCGCGTGACGGACGCCGCAACCAGTCTGCCTCTTGCGAATGTAACTGTCGAAGCCGGCGAACAAGCCTGCGAATTCAACTATTGCGTTACCGCGCGTGCTACGACGGATTCCAACGGCGTTTACACGCTCGCCCACGTCGTCGACAGCTCGCCGGGCACCGTGCGAGTGGGGACCGCGCAGGCGCCGGGCTACATCGACCAGGTCTGGGCAAACTTGCCTTGTTCGCCGTTGGCTGATTGCATTCGCGGCGGACCCGGCACGACGCTGACGTTTTCGTCCGCCCATGATCTCGTAGAACACGTCGACTTCGCTCTTCAAGGCGGCGCATCGATTTCGGGCCATGTCTCGTGGCTCGAGCATCCGGATATTCCGCTTTCATATGTGTTTGTCGAGTTGTTCTACATCGATATGTACGGTGAAACGTTGCCCATCCAAGAAGTTTATGCCGACGCGAACGGCAACTACGAAACCGATGGCTGGCTTCCGGGAACCTACTTTGCTACGGCGACGGCTTTCGATGGCAATCAATACGGCTGCACGACGTATGCAAGCACCCCTTATTGCGGTGTTACACCCTCGCTTTCAGCAACACCAATCGTTTTGACGAACGGTCAACACCAGACGGGTATCGATTTCCAAATTTCAATCGACGAAATCTTCAATAACGGATTCCAATAGCCGCTCACGCGGGTACTACGCGACAAATAAACCCTTTCAGATAATCCGTTTCCGGAATCGCCGGATGCACCGGATGATCGGGCGCCTGCTGAAGTTGCGAGAGAACTTGCACGTAGCGGTCGAGATGTCGCGCACCTTGTTGAATACCGTCGAGGAATGCGGCGCGCGGCATGTGATACGAGCATGAGCAGGTGATCAGGATTCCATCGCGCGCGAGGATTTGCATCGCCATTTCGTTGATGCGTCGATAGGCCAGCCGTCCTTCGGCGAAGTCTTTTTTGCGTTTGACGAACGCCGGCGGATCGAGAATCACGACGTCGAACCGTTCGCGCACATCGCGCAGCGATTTTAGATAGTCGAACGCGTCGGATTTCACCGCGCGCACGTGATCGCCGAGCCCGTTGCGTTCGGCATTCCGTTCAATCATGGCGACCGCTTGCGCCGATACGTCGACGCACACGACTTCGCTGGCACCCGCCGCCGCCGCGCGCAACCCCCAGCCGCCGAGATAACTGAAAACATCGAGCACGCGCTTTCCGGAAACATAGTTCGCAAGCTGATCGCGATTGCTGCGCTGATCGTAGAACCAACCCGTTTTCTGTCCACCGATCGGATCGATTTCGAATTCAAGACCACCTTCGCGCACGAGGACCGGCCCTTTCAATTCGCCAAAACCCACGTCCGCATATTCCGGAAGTTGCTCGAACGCGCGCGCGCCGCCATCGTTTTTCCAAATCAACGCGCCGGGCTTGACGACTTTGACAAGCGCATCGGTCACCTCGTCTTTCATTCGTTCCATCCCGGCAGTGGTCGTTTGAGCCACCAGAACGTCGCCGTAGCGATCTACCGTGAGACCCGGCATCCCATCGGATTCGCCGAATATCAAACGGTAAAATGGTTCGGCAAAAAGTCTTTCACGCAGTGAAAGTGCAATTTTAAACTTGTGAACAAATAGCGAGCGGTCGATAGGATGTTCGATTCCGCGATTGACGAGACGAGCTGAGATCAGCGAACTCGGATTCACGTAACCGACGCCGAGCGGTTTGTCGAACGAATCGACGATCATGCAAAGATCGCCCGGCTCGAACTGCGTCAACGGCGAGCGCTTGACGTCCACTTCGTTGGAAAACACCCACAGGTGACCGGCACGCAGTCGCGCGTCTTCGCCGCGTTTCAAATATAGCGATGGATAAGTGACTTCAGATTGCATCGTCGCATGGTACGGCAATATCGTCGCACCGTGCGATGTTGCATAATCGTCGTTCGCATGCCGAATCGTCTCGCCAAAGAAAGTAGTCCCTATCTTCGACAGCACGCCGACAATCCCGTCGATTGGTGGCCGTGGGGCGACGAAGCACTCGCGCAAGCACGCGCGCTGAACAAACCGATTTTTCTGTCCATCGGCTACAGCGCCTGTCACTGGTGTCATGTGATGGCGCACGAAAGTTTCGAAGATGCCGCGACGGCCGCGGTGATGAACGATTTGTACATTTGTATAAAAGTGGATCGCGAAGAGCGGCCTGACATCGACAAAATCTATCAGCTCGCGCATCAGGCGCTGACTCGTCGCGGGGGTGGTTGGCCGCTGACGATATTTATGACGCCGGATGACCATCTTCCCTTCTACGCCGGCACGTATTTTCCGAAACATGCCCGTTACGGCATGCCGCCGTTCGCTGGCCTTCTTCAGCAGATACGTGGTTTTTGGGATTCGCGCCGTGACGACGTGCGCTCGCAAAATACAGCGCTGGCAGAATTCCTCGGTGACATCGGGAAATCGTCGCCGTTCGATGGCTCGCTCAACGACTCATCCGTTCACGCCGCCGTCCGGCAATTCGAAGCGACGTTCGACACGGTTCACGGCGGCCATCGCGGTGCGCCGAAATTTCCGCATTGTCCGGAAATGGAATTGTTGCTCGACGTTGGATCGCCGTCGATGGCCGGTTTGACGCTGCAACGCATGGCCGATGGCGGCATTCACGATCAACTCGGCGGCGGATTCTGCCGCTATTCCGTCGACGAGCGTTGGGAAATTCCGCACTTCGAAAAGATGCTTTACGACAATGCACAATTATTGCCGCTCTATGCGAGCGGTCTAGAATCCGAATCGTTTGCCGCCGCGGCGACAGGCATCGTCGACTGGCTGAGCCGCGAGATGACATCGCCGAATGGCGCTTTTTACAGCGCACTCGATGCGGATTCCGAACATGAGGAAGGCAAGTTTTATGTCTGGCAGCGCGATGACGTCCGCGCATGGCTTGACGAATCGGAATTCGCGATCGTCGATCGTTATTTCGGTTTCGACCGCGCGCCAAATTTTGAAGGCCATGCGTGGAATCCGATCGTCGCAGCGTCGATCGATGACATTGCGAGCGCGATGAATCTGCAACGCCACGACGTGATGAAACGGTTGGCCTCGGCGAAATCGAAATTGTTTGCAGCGCGTGCCACGCGCGTCCGTCCCGGGCTGGACGACAAAATATTGACATCGTGGAACGCGCTTATGATTTCGGGCCTTGCGCGCGCATCGCGTGCGTTGGATGACTCGTCGCTGCAGGACGTTGCCGATCGCGCACTGAAAAGTCTCTTCGAAACCTCGTGGCGCGATGGACGGCTATTCGCGACGGCATCGAAGTCGCCTGCCATTCCCGCCTATCTCGACGACTACGCATTTCTTCTCGACGCACTCATCGAATGTCTGCAGAACCGCTGGCGCGCTGGCGATTTGCGCTGGTCTACCGAATTGGCGGACGCACTGTTGCAGCACTTTCAAGATCGCGATGCCGGCGGATTTTTCTTCACCGCCGACGATCACGAAAAGTTGATCCAGCGACCGAAGCCGTGGTTCGACGAAGCGATTCCTTCCGGCAATGGCATTGCGGCGCGGGCATTGATGCGTCTGGGTCATTTGGTCGGCAACCCGTCATACGTCGACGCGGCGGAACGAACATTACGTGCGGCATTTCCGGTCATGCAACAGAATCCCGCGTCGTGCGCCACGCTTCAACGCGCGTTGCGCGAACTTTTGCATCCGCGAACGCATGTCGTGATTCGCGTGCAACCCGATGATCGAGAAAAATGGCGCAACGCGATTTCTCGCAGCCGCTCGCGCGCCACGGATGTCTACGTTATTCCGGCGGACGCTCCCGATTTGCCGGCGGTCGTGGATGCGCAAAAATATACTTCAGGCGGCGTCGCCTACATTTGCAGAGGCACACATTGCTTGCCGCCCACCGTCGATCCCGACGACGTGCTCATCACGATTGGCTAGGGCCGTCCGCGCAGAAGTCGCGCGGGCAACAGGACGAGCGCTGCAAGAAAAGCGAACACGCCTTCGACCGCAACGCCGACCAGTCGCAGCGGCAGCAAGATGAGCCAAATGATCGGATAGAGAACGAGCGCCAGCAGCGCAAGCGGCCAGCAGAAAATGAACAGCAGTAGCCAGAGGATGAAGGTCAGCATCGAGGGCTCCGAGATAGGATCGAAGGCATGGATGAGCTTATGGTGCATGCGTGCAAGGAGCGGACACAGCCGACGGACACTTTTTCATTGTCCAAACCCTTCCGGCAGTTTCTCCTGCATTGGCGGCGGCGAAGTTTCCGGCATCGATAGCAAGCCGAAAGTGTTAGGCGCCGGCCTCGAGAAAACAACACCTTCTCGAACACAACGAGCCAAGCTACCGCCGAGAGACAACCTATTCTGCTGAGTATTCTCTTTCCCCATTGCGGGAAGTAGTTCAGCAATATGCAAGGGCTTGCCGGCAGCTGCAATCGCATCTCGCGCTTGAGCCATCATGGTTCCGGGTCGAAATTCGGCCGCTCGTTACGGTCTGCGTTGTAGCCATCGATCAGCGCTTGCACCTTCTCCTTTACTTCTTGTTGGCTATCGCCATACGCCCACTCGTCACGAGCCGTTACAACGCCCAGTGAGAACAGCTTGAAAATCGCCTTCTCCTGTGATGCCTTCTTCGCTCGCTTGGCTTCTTTCGTTGCGACCGAAATCAGCGAATCGAAATCGTTGTCGGTCAGATTCAACCAGTTGTGCTTCGCGTCCGGACGAATCTCCGTGTGTTCGACCACATCGAGCTTCGCCTTGGACAACCAAGCCAGTTTTTCCTCGGCAGTCTCAAACTCCGGTCGGCGCGAATAGAAAATGCGGCAACCGTTTGCTTTCGCACGCTTGACCAGAAAACCGATCGCAACGCCCGTCTGAATGCCGAATACATTGTGCTTCGTGCCGGACAGTTTCGGATTCGCACGCACGTCACCGCCGAGATCGACAAGATGGATTTCGTTGAATTCCTTCGATACCACGTCGCGGAAACCGTCGAACGTACGCGACTCGATGTAGCTGCGATTGGTGATGAACGCAACAACCCCATTCTCCGCGATCCGATCACTCGCCCACCGAAAGAACCGCGCATACATGTCATATAACTTGGTCTTCTGCGCCGTACTCGCAGCAATGTAGGTTTCCTTGATGCGTCGGTCGATTTCCGGATATTCGCGATTCTTGTTGTTGTCGTTCTCGTTGGCCTGGTTAGCGTTGTAGGGCGGATTGCCGATGACGACACTGATCTTGCGCCGGTTCTGTCGCTTGATACGCTCGATGTTCTCCTCACCCATGCCAAACAGATCGCCGACATGCTGGCCGGTGTAGCGGCGCAAACCGGCAACGTTATCGAGCGTGTCGACGAAACACAGATTCGGATATTCGACGTACTCGCCTGTAATCGCGGCGTACGTCGCTTCGATATTCAAATTGGCGACGTAGTACGGCAGGATCGCGACTTCGTTCGCGTGCAGTTCTTCCAGATATTTGTGCTTGAGCTTGGCCGGCTGGCCACGAAAGTGTTCCAGCAGTTCGCTGATGAAGGTGCCGGTGCCGACGGCGGGATCGAGAATCTCGACGTCCCTGTCGATCAGGTTCCGGCCGAAGTGCTTCTCGCACAGCCAGTCGGTCGATTCGATCATGAAGCGCACGATTTCGTTCGGCGTGTAGACCACGCCCAGCCGGTCGGCGGCTTTCGGATTGTATACTTTGTAGAAATTTTCATAGACCACCTTGAGAAACGTTTGCTTCTCATGGTGGCTGCTGATCTGCCCCGCCGTGCGACGGATCGCCGCATAGTACGGTTCCAGCCCTTTCAGCGTCTGATGCTTTGTATTGCCGGTAAAGAAGGTCGCTTCGAGCTTGTACAGCTCGTGTGCGACGTTGTTGTCCTCGTGATAGCTAGTACCCGGAAACACTAACGCGAATATTTCCTCGGTAAGGATGTGCTGGATGAGGATTTCGCGTACGTCGGCTTCGGTCAGGGACGGATTGATCGACTCGTGCGCCTGCTTGAGAAACTTGTCGGCGGCGGCGTGAAAAGCGTCGTTGCCGGCATAGGCCTTCTCGATCATTTCGCGCAGCGCCTTGAGCACTTCGGGCAGATCGGTCCTGAACTGCTCGACTGCCTTGCGGAACTCAGCGATCTCGGGCCTTTCGTATTCGAAGAACAGTTTGAGCAATCGTTCGAGTTTCTCGACGTCATCAACAGGACAGCGCAGCACGTGCCGCTTGTTCTGGATCAACACCGCCTCGCGCGAATCCTCGAAAATGATGTTGTCCTGTGGATAGCCACGGCGGAACTTCAATTCGATTTCAGCGTCGAGGTCGTCTTTCTCGTCCTTGGCCTCCCAGTATCCGAACGGCAAACGCAGACCGTATAGCAACGCGCCATCGACATAGCGCCGCTCCTTAGCGGGAGTTTCGATTTCGTACTCCGGTACGAATGTCAGATCATGCGATCGGGCCCAGCCCTTAAGCAGGTCTTTGAACGCTTCGCGCACGACGCTCTCGCGATGTGTGCCGCCTACTTGCCGCAGCTTGGAAAGTTCGGCGAGATAATTCTGGATCAAAAGACGCGACATAATTAATGATATCCGGATATCAAAGCGGAGCAGCGCCTTCACTGAGCAGGTTGTAATAGCCCTGGTATACCCAGATGCGATTGCGGCGCTGGCCTGTAATTTCGTTGAGAAGTTTCAGATCGTGCAGAGCGTCAATCGCGAACAGAACGGTCGGCGTGGTCAGATGAAGGGCTTTGCGCAAAGCTGTGCCATCGAGGATGGGTCTGCGTGTGAATTGCTCGAAGACTTGCAAAGCGCTACCGGCACGTCGGCCAAGCACGCGCACTTTTTCACGATCTGAATTGAACAGCTTGAGAATTTTTTGCGCAGTTTCGATGGCTTGCTGCGAGGTAGATTCCACACCTTTCAGAAAGAAACTCAACCACGTTTCCCAATCGCCTGTTTTGCGAACGCTGTCGAGTTGGTTGTAGTACTGCTGCCGATGTGTTTTAAAGTAGAGACTCAAATACAGTGTCGGTTCTCGTAATACACCTTCGACACACAGAATGAGCGCGATCAACAATCGGCCAATGCGGCCGTTGCCATCGTTGAAGGGATGAATAGTTTCAAACTGCACATGCGCAAGCGCAGCTTTTATCAGTGGTGGCATACGGGCTTTTGACGCGTGCAGAAAGTGTTCGAACGCGCGCAGGCATTCGTCTAGACGTTCAGGCGGTGGTGGAACAAAAGATGCCGTGCTAGGAGCGCGACCGCCAATCCAGTTCTGGCCCGTGCGAAATTCCCCGGGACTTTTGTTGGCACCGCGACCACCACGCAGCAATACATTGTGAACTTCCCGGATGAGCCGAAGCGACAATGGAAAATCATCCTCGCGGATACGGCGAAGTCCATGATTCAGCGCGGCAACATAGTTCGACACTTCCTCAACATCGTCCATCGGAACGCCCGGTGCTTCGTCGAGTTCAAACAACAGCAAGTCGGACAGAGAAGACTGGGTGCCCTCGATCTGCGAGGACAACAGAGCTTCTTTTCTCACGTATTGATAGAGAAAGAGATCCGGGTCCGGCAACATCAAAGTGATGCCGTCCAACCTGCCAAGAGCCTGATTGGCGCGTTCCACTGACGCGATCAACGCAGCGCCATATTCCAGTGGCGGCTCCGGGGGCAGTGGCTTTGGAACGTAGGCTTCGTAGCGATTACCGGCCAGACTTCCGGCTACGTAGTCACCTGCGGACCGCTTCATGATTATTCCCCGTTTTCGTAACGGGCTAATTGTAAGATTTTAATTAAAAAAAACAATCTATTCTTTATTATCTTTGTATACTTGCTTCGTTGATAAAGATACTTATTTCTCCCTTTTCGGGTGGAACGCTGGGCTATAGCAACATCGGCCGATCCGGCAATTCGTTCGAGCGGCCGGCCACCGGCGGAAAATGCTCGGCAAGAAGATTGCTGACCGCGTTGACGCCGTCGATGGCGCCGGATTCGAACTCGCCCGCCGAAAATCGCGTTTGCATTTGTATACAAATGGACTTCCACTGCGAATCGTCGATCTTCGCGGCGATGCCACGGTCTGCGACGATCTCGATGGCGTGATCGGCCAGCAGCACGTAAATGAGCACGCCGCTGTAGTTGTGCGTATCCCAAACGCGCAAATGTGCGAAGGCTTCCTGCGCGCGCTCGCGCGGTGTCGTGCCGCGCATCAATGAGCGCAGACGCAGCGATGCTTCGATGGCGAAGCACACTTGTCCATCGTGACGCGACTCGCCGTCCGCGATGGCTTGCTGGATCGCATCGAGCGTGCGCGCGGGGAAATGACGCCGCATGGCGTACTCGGCGAACAGATGCGGAATCAGACGCACGGCGTTCATCACCAACTCCCCGACGCGCCGCC